>Ga0228703_1001902_pt1 | contig 12226 bp, 11 predicted proteins | sample McNCre217_Aug_MG_3_FD_178020 | JGI IMG/M metagenome (GOLD analysis project Ga0228703, IMG submission 178020) | Freshwater microbial communities from McNutts Creek, Athens, Georgia, United States - 29-17_Aug_MG | ecosystem: Environmental > Aquatic > Freshwater > Creek | place: USA: Georgia... | reverse complement strand
TTGAATGCTGGGCAAGATGTGTTCGGACGATTTCGCCCCTCCCTGCGAGGTGTGGGTCCATTGCTGGCCTGCCCGCGCCACGGCGAGTGACAGAAGGTCGGTGCTGGTCTCTAACGCGAGCCATGAAAAGGTGTGCATGGGGTGATTATCCCGGCAGTGATAATTTGCCCATGTTGCTCACGCCTAATCGCCTTCATTTCTTGTCTGAAACCCTGCGACACTGCGCTTTGGCGGGTTTGTTGTGCAGTCTTGGGTTATTGGCGCCGCCATGGGCCCAAGCCGCACCGAGCAAAATAAAAAGCACGCCACCCAGCCACACCCAAGGCGACATCGGTCATTTACCACCCGAGGTGCAAGCCGCGCTGCAACGCGCCAAGGTACCTGCCGAAGCCCTGCACGTGATGGTGGTCGACACCCAAGCACAGGCCACACCGCGCTTGAGCCATATGGCGCAAGCCCCAATCAACCCAGCCTCGCTGATGAAGCTGGCCACCACCACAGCAGCGCTGGACCTGCTGGGCCCCGCGTTTGTCTGGCGCACACCGGTGTACGTGGATGGCACCGTGCGTGACGGCGTGTTGCAGGGCAATGTGTACCTGCGCGGCAGTGGTGACCCCCGTTTGGTGGTGGAACGTTTGTGGCTTTTGATGCGTCGCATTCAGGGCTTGGGCATTCACAAAATACAGGGCGATATCGTGCTTGACCGTAGCGCGTTTGACGTGCCCGGACGCGATGCGGCCAGCTTTGATGGCGAACCCCTGCGCCCCTACAACGCGGCACCCGATGCCTTGTTGCTCAACTTCAAATCGCTGCTGATTCAGTTTGTGCCTGACCGGGCTGCCAACGTGGCACGCATTCAAATAGAGCCCCCCATGGCAGGCGTGCAATTCCCAGCCACCGTGGCGCTGTCTGCGGGTGACTGCAACGACTACCGGGGCAGTTTGAAGCCCGATTGGTCTGACCCCACGCGAATTCGTTTCACCGGCAACTTTCCCGCAGCATGCGGCGAAAAAGTGTGGCCCATTGCCTACAGCGCGCCCCCGCAATTTGCCGCCCGCGCGATAGCTGGCATGTGGCAACAACTGGGCGGACACCTCAGCGGCCAGGTGCGTGAGGGCAGCGTACCCGCCAACTTGCAACCCGTGTTCAACAGCGATTCCGCCACGCTCGCTGAAGTCATTCGTGACATCAACAAGTTCAGCAACAACGTGATGGCCCAGCAGCTCTTTTTAACGCTCAGTCAGCAGCAACGCGGCGTGGGCAGTTTCGACGCCTCGCGCGAGGCGTTGCAACGTTGGTGGCGCGAACACGTGGGCGGTGATGTGCCGGTGTTTGACAACGGTTCCGGCCTGAGTCGCGACGAGCGCATCAGCGCGCAAGCCTTGGCGCGTTTGCTGCAAGTGGCCTGGGCTTCACCCACCATGGCGGAGCTGATGAGCTCTTTGCCCATCAGCGGACTAGACGGCACCTTGAAGCGCAGCAAAGCGCAGGGCGTGGCGCATTTGAAAACCGGTAGCCTGCGCGATGTGGCTGGCGTGGCGGGCTTTGTCGATGGCGCCAGCGGCAAGCGTTGGGTATTGGTCGCCGTGCTCAACCACCCCAACGCCAACGCGGCACGACCCGCACTCGACGCCTTGATCGATTGGGTTGCGCAGCAACCCTGATATTTTTTAAATAAAGAACCCGCGATGATCTTGCTCACCGACTGGATTGGCTACGCAGCCGCCACACTCACCACGGCGAGCTTTGTGCCGCAAGCTTGGCTCACGTTTAAAACGCGTGATGTGCGCGGCATTTCACTGGGAATGTACAGTGCCTTCACCTTGGGGATTGCGCTGTGGTTGGCCTACGGCTTGTTGATTCAAGCTTGGCCCGTGGTGATTGCCAATGTGATCACCCTGGCCTTGGCAGCGAGTATTTTGTGGATGCGCTTGCGTTTTGGCACAAGCACTGACACCTAGGCTTAGCGCCAGGCGGCGCGGTATTCCGTCACGTTGTAGATGTAGTCTGCAATCATGCGATGGACGGCAGGCGTGAGGTTGTAGTTATCAGCAAACACAGCGGTGGCGTAGTCCCAGGGCAAATTGCTATTGCGGGAGTTGGTTTTGATAGATGCGGCGTTAGCCGTGCTGCACAAGGTAGACGCCGTGATGTCGTTGACACAAACCGGCACATCCGGATTGGTCAGCAGTACCCCTGCCGTGGTAGCGATCCCAAATGTGCTGGCATTGCCTGTGGGGTTGGGAAACGCGCGCCCGTAAATATCACTGCCGCCCGCTCCCGTACCCGTGACCAAATTGAAATATTGTGCAATGTCAGCCAACAACACAGGCTGTCCATACGTGGTGCCAGGATAGCGATTGACCAAGGCTTGAGAGATTTGACAACCAAACGAACTGCAGCTCGTATCGCCAGACGTCAATATGCTCAGTTGTTGCACAAAACTGTATTGGTCACTGAACGTGGGGTAAGACGTGTGCGTGGTAGTTTCTGCGGCAAAGACCCAAGGCATACGCGCGACATTGAACGGCGCAACGATCAAGACATGCTTGGCACCTGCTGTGGTTAAACGCTGCACCACATTGGCCAAATCGACGGCGGCCTGCGCCACATTCGCTTTGGCTTGGTCTGCCGTCATGGCATTGGCAAAATATTGCTTGGCGTTGTAAATGATGTCGCGTGTCCCTGCTGTGATGACGATCAAGTCGTTATCGCCAGGGGTGTTGTGCGCCAAAAAATTTGTCACTTGATCTGTCAAAGGAGCGGCCGCGACGCCCGAACCATTGGTCACGGCCGCTGACACGCGAGCCTCGCCTTGGGCATAGCTGTAAGCACCGCCAACAAGCACACGCGTATCGGTGACTGCACTCATGCTGGTGAAGCCGTAAATAAACGCAAACCGCTCGGCCACCGTCATGCTCCCGCCCGCAGCGGCATCGTCCACGGTGTAACGGAACCCGCCCGCGCCCACATCGCTGAAGCCATCGCCAAAAGCAATGACGCGTGCATTGGCAATGTTTGGGTTGACTTTGGTACTGAGCGGATTGACCGTGCTACTCGTTCCGCCACATGCGCTGAGCAAGCTTGCCAAGGCCAGGGCGCATGCGCCCATCAGACGTTGAATTGAAATATGGGTCATCAGATGTTCTCGTTGATTGAGCGTAGTTTAGCCAGCTGGCGTGGCAGCCCGGGTCAGCCGGTCCAAAACGCCCTCCCACCCGGGAAGTTGGGCAGGGCGTTCGACCCAAATCTGGGCCACACCCTGGCGATCAAATTCACGCAGCTGCGCAAACAACACATGGGCACAGGCGAGCGGATCTTGCGGCATTGCACATTGCACCACGTGGGCGCTCAAAGCCGCGTTGACTTGCATGGGGCGACGCGACCACACGGCCACGCGGCTTGGTCCGGCCGTGGTCGTGCTCAGGTGGTTCAAAGCAGCTTGCATTTCTTGGGCATCCATCAAGCGCACTTGCGCGGACGGTGCATAGTGCGACGCCAATGTACCGGAAGCACGCGGCGCATCGGCATCTGTGATGGCTGGGGTGCGCACAATCTCGCCACAAGCTGCACTCAGCTGTTCGAGCGTTAACACCCCCGGACGCAACAACACCGGCATGCCTCGTGTGCAGTCGACGATGGTTGACTCAATGCCCACGTCACAGGCACCGCCATCCACAATCAGCAAGCGCTCGCCAAACTCGGTGGCCACGTGCGCCGCCGTGGTGGGGCTGACGCGGCCAAACAAATTGGCGCTGGGGGCCGCCACGCCAAACACGCCCAAAGTCTCGGCGCTTTGCAGCACGGCATGGGCTACCGGATGTGAGGGACAACGCAGTCCTACCGAGTCTTGGCCCCCTGCTGCAACCGCAGCGACCTCAGGGCGACGCGGCAAGATGAGGGTCAAGGGGCCTGGCCAAAAAGCATCGATGAGCTGCTGGGCAAACTGCGGCACATGGCTGGCAAAACGCGGTACGTCTGATGCGCTGGCCACATGCACGATGAGCGGATGATTGGGAGGACGACCTTTGGCGGCAAAAATTTTGGCCACCGCTGCATCATTGCCCGCATCAGCCGCCAAGCCGTACACCGTCTCGGTAGGCAGCCCCAACAGTTCACCGCGCTGCAAAGCCTGTGCAGCGGCGGTGATGGCTTGGGGGGATTGGCCGTCAACGATCATGGCAAGAAACGATTAAAACGGCGCAATGCCCAAAATGGCAGCGGCTTGCAACGCCACGGCACGCGCCGCATCAGGCGTTGCCGCCGTGATGTTGAGGTGGCCCATTTTGCGACCCACGCGCGCTACACGCTTGCCGTACAGATGCAGATGCGTGCCGGGCAGCGCCAGCACCTTGTGCCACGCGGGCTCGGTCTGCAAAGCATGGGACTCTGAGTTCGACGGATTCACAAACCACAAATCGCCCAACAAGTTGAGCATGAAGGCTGGGCTGTGCAAGCGCGGCTGGGTCAAAGGCAAATCGGCCATGGTGCGCACTTGCAGTTCGAACTGCGACACATCACATGCATCTTGGCTGTAGTGGCCACTGTTGTGGGGACGGGGGGCAATTTCGTTGACCACCAGCTGTCCATCGGCCAACACAAAGAATTCGACACACAACACGCCCACGTAGTTCAGCTCTTGTGCCACGGCTTTGGCAGCAGTGATGGCTTGGCTTGCCAACGCATCGGACACATTGCCTGCAAACACCTCGGTCACAGCCAGAATGCCATCGCGGTGCAGATTGCGTTGCACAGGCAGGTTCACCATTGCGCCATCGCGACCACGCGCCACGATGACCGAGCACTCGCTGGCAAGGGGCAACATTTTTTCCAACACGCAAGGCACTTGGCCCAGCTTCGCCCAGCCCGCTTTTAATTCATCACGCGTTGCCACGCGCAATTGGCCTTTGCCGTCGTAACCCATGCGGGAGGTTTTCAAAATGCCAGGCAGCAAATCATCAATCGCTACAGCGTTCGGCGCCCCCGCTAACAAGGCCGCGAGATGCTCGGGCGTGTCGATCACCGCGTAGGGGGCAACCGGCACGCCACAAGCGACGAAATGGGCTTTCTCCCGCGCACGGTCTTGCGCCACTGCCACTGCGGATGCAGCGGGCGACACAGGCAACGTGGCTGCAAGTTGTGCCAGCGCATCGGCAGGCACATTTTCAAATTCCGTGGTCACCGCTTGGCACACCGCCGCGAGTTGCTTCAAACCCGCCTCATCCAGGTAGTCGGTGTGGATGTGGTGATGACTCACCAAGCCCGCGGGGCTTTGGGCATCGGGGTCGAGCACGGCCGTGTTGTACCCCATGCGCTGTGCGGCATGCGCCCACATGCGACCCAATTGGCCACCACCCAGCACACCCAAGGTCGCACCGGGCAGCAGAGGTTTCAGGGCTTCGCTCATACGGGAGGCAGCGTCATATTGCGCGCCACCTCGGTCTGCGCCACGCGGAAGGCTTGCAGCTTCTCAGCCATGGCCGCATCGGTCGATGCCAGCAAAGCCACCGCAAACAAGGCCGCATTGGCAGCACCCGCATTGCCAATGGCAAAGGTGGCCACCGGAATGCCCTTGGGCATTTGCACGATGCTGTGCAAGGAATCCACACCTTGCAGGTGCTTGCTGGCTACCGGCACACCCAAAACGGGCACGATGGTTTTGGCAGCCAACATGCCTGGCAAATGCGCTGCGCCGCCCGCTCCTGCGATGATGGCGCGCAGACCCCTGCTGTGCGCGCTATCCGCATACGCAAACATATCGTCTGGCATACGATGGGCAGAAACGACACGGGTTTCAAAAGAGACGCCAAATTCTTGGAGAATCTGGGCTGCATGTTGCATGGTGTCCCAATCGGAATTGGACCCCATGACAACGCCAACTTGGCACTTGGTCATGATGAAGGCTGTGTGTGAGCAAAAACGAATTTTAAGACGGGACCCCCATGATCGATGTAACGATGGCGAATTTCGAGGCCGATGTGATTGCTGCCTCTCAAACCACCCCTGTGCTGGTGGATTTCTGGGCCGATTGGTGTGGCCCCTGTAAATCGCTGGGTCCGATTCTGGAAAAGCTGGAAACCGCTTACGAGGGCCGCTTCCAACTGGTCAAGATCAACGCCGACACCGAGCAGCAACTGGCGGGTGCCTTTGGCGTCAAGAGCCTGCCCACTTGCATTTTGTTGATGGGTGGGCGGCCTGTGGATGGCTTCATGGGCGCCTTGCCCGAGGGCAAGGTGCGCGAGTTTTTAGACAAGCATTTGCCTTCTGATGGCGAAATCACGGCCCAAGCCGATGCGCAAGAAGCCGAGCAGCTCATGCAAGCCGGCGATGTGGACGCTGCCCTGCACAAATTGCAAGAGGCTCTGGCCCTTAACCCCAGCGACGAAGAAACCCGCTACAACTTCGTCAAGCTGCTGATTTCGGTCGGCCATCTTGAAGAGGCGGCTGCCGCCTTGGCGCCCATGCTGGTGCAAATTCCCTTGCAACTTCGCTTTGACGCTTTGAATTACTGGCTGCAAGCGCTGACGTTTGTCAGCAGCGACCCGCGTGGCGGCTGGACGCTGGATCAGTTTGACGAATTGATCGCCAAGAACAAACGTGATTTTGAAACCCGTTTGGCCAAAGCACGCACCCTCATTGCCGCGGGCCACATGGAGGCGGCGATGGAGGAGTTGCTGGAAATCATCATGCGCGACAAGTCATGGAGCGATGACGTGGCGCGCAAAACCTATGTGGCCATCCTCGAATTGCTCACACCCCCTAAGCCCAAAACGGACGATGCCGCCTTTGGCAAAACCGCTGGCGGCATTGAGCTGACCGGCAAAGCTGCGGTGCAAGAAGACCCGGTGCTGGAGATGATTTCTCGCTACCGCCGCAAGCTCAGCATGGCGCTGAACTGATCGCGGCGAACCAACACACTCAGTCTTTCAACCGCTCCCACGCCTCTTGGTACTTGGCGGCGGTTTGGGCAATCACCTCTTGCGGCAAGTGCGGCGCCGGGGGCGATTTGCTCCACGGTTTGCCCTGCACTTGGGCAGTCTCGAGCCAATCGCGCAAGAACTGCTTGTCGTAGCTCGGTGGGTTCACACCCGCTTTGAAGCTCTGCGCGTAGCTGTCGGCCGGCCAGTAGCGTGAGGAGTCGGGGGTGAGCACTTCGTCCATCAACACCAAATCATTGTTGGCATCCAAACCAAACTCAAACTTGGTGTCGGCAATGATGATGCCTTTGGCGGCTGCCACGTCGCGTGCGGTCTCGTAGAGCGCAATGCTGACGGTTTTGACTTTCTCGGCCAAGCTGCTGCCAATCATCTCGACGACTTGCTCATACGTGATGTTCTCGTCATGGTCACCCACGGCCGCTTTGGCTGCGGGTGTGAAGATGGGCTCTGGCAGCTTGCTGGCGTTTTTCAAACCTTTGGGCAAGGGCACACCACACACCGCTTGGTTGGCTTGGTATTCCTGCCAACCGCTGCCTGCCAAATAGCCACGCACCACGGCCTCCACAGGAATGGGCTTCAAACGCTTAACCAACATGGAACGGCCGGTGACTTGCGCCACTTCATCGGCGCTGACCACGCTCTCAGGCGCTTCGCCTGTCAGGTGGTTGGGGCAGATGTGGCCCAGCTTGCCGAACCAAAACAAAGCCATCTTGGTGAGCAGCTCACCCTTGCCCGGAATGGGCTCGCCCATGATGACGTCAAACGCGCTGATGCGGTCGGAGGCGACCATCAAGATGCGGTCATCGCCCACGGCGTAGTTGTCGCGCACTTTGCCGCGTGCCAACAGGGGCAAAGAAGTCAAAGCAGAGGTGTGCAAAGCGGAGGTCATGGATTTCACAATTCAAATAAGAAAGCCCGTTGAACGTTCAACGGGCTTGGAACTATTCGAGCGAATTATCGCAAGAGTCGTTCGTGGTGATCACTTCACCAGTTGTGCGAGCTCGCCCTTGGCGTATTTGGCCGCCACGACTTGCAGGCTTTGGCCTTTGATCTTCGCGCCTTGGCCTTCGCAACCGAATTCCAAATAGCGCTGCTTGCAAATCGCCATGGCCGCTTCGCGGGCGGGTTTGAGCCATTCGCGGGCATCGAACTTCTCTGGGTTTTCTGCCAAGAACTTACGCACCGCACCGGTCATGGCCAAACGGATGTCGGTGTCGATGTTGATCTTGCGCACGCCGTACTTGATGGCTTCTTGAATCTCAGCCACGGGCACGCCGTAGGTTTCTTTCATCTTGCCGCCGTATTGGTTGATGATGGCCAACAGGTCTTGCGGCACGCTGGACGAGCCATGCATCACCAAGTGGGTGTTGGGGATGCGGGCATTGATTTCTTTCACGCGGCTGATGGCCAACACATCGCCTGTAGGTGGGCGTGTGAACTTGTACGCGCCGTGGCTGGTGCCGATGGCGATGGCCAACGCGTCGAGCTGGGTGGCTTTGACGAACTGCGCAGCCTCTTCGGGGTCGGTCAGCATTTGGCTGTGGTCCAACTTGCCCACCGCGCCCACGCCGTCTTCTTCACCGGCTTCGCCAGTTTCCAAAGAACCCAGGCAGCCCAATTCGCCTTCTACGGTCACACCCACTTTGTGCGCCATGGCCACCACTTGTTGGGTCACGCTCACGTTGTAGTCAAAGCCCGAGGGGGTTTTACCGTCTTCCAGCAAAGAACCGTCCATCATGACCGAGCCAAAGCCCAGGTCAATCGCGCCTTGGCAAATCTTGGGCGAGGTGCCGTGGTCTTGGTGCATGACCAAGGGGATGTGGGGATAGGCTTCGGTGGCCGCTTGAATCAAATGCTTGATGAACGACTCACCGGCGTACTTGCGTGCGCCCGCGCTGGCTTGCAAGATCACAGGCGCGCCCACCGCATCGGCAGCGGCCATCACGGCTTGCACTTGTTCCAAGTTGTTGACGTTGAAAGCGGGAATGCCGTAACCCTGCTCTGCCGCATGGTCCAGAAGTTCGCGCATCGAGACGAGTGCCATAGGAAATACCTCTAAAGTTAAAAATCTGTCAAATTGCCCAAATTTTAAGTGGGTCAGCTTGGCGGCAAGCTGACAAATCAGCCCACTTCACAAATGCGCAGCATGTTGGTGCCGCCGGGCGTGCCCATGGGGTCACCACAGGTGATGGCGTACACGTCACCCGTATCGACAATGCCGCGCAGTTTCAAATGCGCTTCGGCTTGGGCCAAGGCCGTGTCACGGTCGGCGCTGGTGTCCATCAACAGAGGGCGCACGTTGCGGAACAAGGCCATGCGGCGCTGCGAGGTGACCTTGGTGGTCACCGCGTAGATGGGAATGTGGATGCGATGGCGGCTCATCCACAGCGCGGTCGAGCCCGATTCGGTGAGCGCCACAATCGCTTTGGCACCCAGATGGTGGGCGGTAAACAAGGCGCCCATGGCAATGGTTTGGTCGATGCGGGTGAAGGTCTGGCCCTTGAAGTCAGCGTCGAGTTCCACGTCTTCGGCAGCCTCGGCAGCGGCACAAATTTTGGACATTTCTTCCACCGTTTCCAGCGGGTATTTGCCTGCTGCGGTTTCAGCACTCAGCATGACGGCATCGGTGCCATCGATCACCGCGTTGGCCACATCGCTCACCTCGGCGCGGGTGGGCACGGGGTTGGTGATCATGCTCTCCATCATTTGGGTGGCCGTGATCACCACTTTGTCGTGTTGACGCGCCAGCTTGATCATGCGCTTTTGCAGTGCTGGCACAGCCGCATTGCCCACCTCCACCGCCAAGTCGCCACGCGCGACCATGATGCCGTCACTGGCACGCAAAATTTCGTCCAGCAGAGGAATGGCTTCGGCACGCTCGATCTTGGCAATCAAACCGGGTTTGTGTTTGTACTCAGCACCGGCCACATTGGCCAATTGGCGCGCCATTTCCATGTCGGTGGCGTTTTTGGGAAAGCTCACCGCCACATAGTCGGCTTGAAAGCTCATCGCAGTTTTGATGTCTTCCATGTCTTTGCCGGTCAGAGCCGGGGCGGTCAGGCCGCCGCCTTGTTTGTTGATGCCCTTGTTGTTGGACAACTCGCCGCCCACTTTGACCGTGGTGTGCACTTGCTCACCGCGTACGGCCTCCACCGTCAACACAATCAAACCATCGTTGAGCAACAAAAAGTCCCCAGGTTTCACATCCCGGGGCAGCTCTTTGTAGTCCAGGCCCACACCTTGCAGGTCTCCGGGCTCAGTGCGTGAGGCGTCGAGTACGAATTTGGCGCCGTTCTCCAGCATGACCTTGCCATCGGCAAACTTGCCCACGCGAATCTTGGGGCCTTGCAGGTCGGCCATGATGGCCACTTCCCGGCCCGCACGGGCAGCAGCTTCGCGCACCAAGCGGGCACGGTCGATGTGGTCTTGGGCTTTGCCGTGGCTGAAGTTGAGGCGAACCACATTGACGCCAGCGCGAATCATCTGTTCGAGCAAGGCCGGGTCGCTGGACGCCGGGCCCAATGTGGCAACAATTTTGGTGGCGTGACGGGCCATGCAGAGTCTCCTGGTGTTGTGTTTGGGTTGATTCTCACATGTTTGAAATGCGCGCCCGTGCCGCCATTCGAGGCCTTGTTCTCGCGCGCCCTGGGCAGCTCAACCTGTCAAAACAACCCTTTTGTGTTCTTTTTTGACTGCGACGTCCCCACGTGACAGGGGGACAAACATACATCCCGGACCTTAAAAAGCGATAATCTGCAGGTAATTGATTCAAATCAGTGCGCATCCGCACCGCTCACCTAAGATCCAACACTGGATCGCCCCCGTGGGCCCCAAACGGGCAACGCCAGTTGTTGGCAGCCCACTTGACTGCTTGACTATGACCACAACGATCAAACCTATTCTTCCCGGCGAACCGATGCCACACCGCAAGATCATGCGCGAGTGGCTGATTCCTTTGGCTGAGCGCACGACCGCACTGGCCATCGTGTTGCTCGTCGTCGACTACATTCTTTGGGGCGCCCTGATGGCGGGCACCGTGCTGCTCGACGCTTGGTGGGCCAAGCTCTTGAGCGGCTGCGCCGCGGGCTTTGTGATTGGCCGCTTGTTCATCTTGGGCCACGACGCCTGCCACCAAAGCCTCACGCCCCACCGCAACCTCAACAAGTGGTTGGGCCGCATTGCCTTCTTGCCCTCGTTGACCGCCTACAGCTTGTGGGACATCGGCCACAACGTGGTGCACCATGGTTACACCAACCTCAAAAACTTCGACTTCGTGTGGGCCCCTTACACCCCCGAAGAGTTTGCCGCCTTGAGCCCGTTCGAGAAATTGCGCGACCGCGTGTACCGCAGTGGCTGGGCCCCTGGCCTGTACTACATGATCGAAATCTGGTGGAACAAGATGGTGTTCCCAAACGAAAAGAACATGCCTACGCGTCGCCCCATCTTCACCAAAGACTGCTTGCTCATCACGGCATTTGGCATCGCTTGGGTGGCAGCCATGGTGTGGGCGGCCTTGGCCACCGAGCAATCGATCGCCTACATCTTGCTGATGGGGGTGGGCGTGCCGTTCTTCTTCTGGGTGACCATGATTGGTTTTGTGGTGTACGTGCACCACACCCATGTGGACGTGTCCTGGCACGAAGAGCGCACCGGCTGGTCCAAGGCGTCGCCTTTTGTGTCCACCACCGTGCACCTGACCTTCCCCTTGCAGATTGGCGCCCTGATGCACCACATCATGGAGCACACCGCCCACCACTTGGACATGAGCATTCCGCTGTACAAGTTGAAGCAAGCGCAAAGCAAACTCGAAGAGTTGCTGCCCGAGCGCATCATTGTTCAGCCGTTCTCTTGGAAGTGGTATTTCCAAACCGCACGCGACTGCAAGTTGTATGACTTCAAGACCGACAGCTGGACCACCTACGACGGCCAAGTCACCAGCCCGCGCGCCATGCAGGCAACACCTGCTGCCTAAGTACGCTGCGTGTTCTATCGCCAACTCAAAGCCCCGCTCATCCGGGGCTTTTTTTTGAGAGTCGCATGTCCATGAAACGATTTGTTGTTTGTCTGTTGTGGGGTGTCAGCCACATGGCCCAAGCCATGTGGGTCACCGTGACGCAAAACGAAGTGGCGACGGTGTATGTGGACTCTGCCGCGATCGAAAAAATCAACGGCAACAAACGCGTGTGGGTGGTCTACGACCTCAAAGGTCCCGATGCCACAGGACAACAATCGGTCAAGTCCTACATCGAATACGACTGCAGCGAAGGCAAATACAAAACCCTCAGCGC
>Ga0228703_1001901_pt1 | contig 12231 bp, 7 predicted proteins | sample McNCre217_Aug_MG_3_FD_178020 | JGI IMG/M metagenome (GOLD analysis project Ga0228703, IMG submission 178020) | Freshwater microbial communities from McNutts Creek, Athens, Georgia, United States - 29-17_Aug_MG | ecosystem: Environmental > Aquatic > Freshwater > Creek | place: USA: Georgia... | reverse complement strand
CGCGTTCGGCCAGCAGCTCGGCAATGGGCGCAATGCCGTCACGCAGGTGGGACAGCAGCGCGTCACCGTCGGCCGAGACTTCGCCCAGCTTTCCGCCAAAGCGTTTGGCGATGAAACCTGCCGAGCGGCTGGCGATGTTGACGTATTTGCCGATCAGGTCGGAATTGACGCGGGCCTGGAAGTCCTCGGGGTTGAAGTCCACGTCCTCGTTGCGGCCGTTGAGCTTGGCGGCGATGTAATAGCGCAGCCACTCGGGGTTCATGCCCAGACTCAGGTACTTGAGCGGGTCCAGACCCGTGCCACGGCTCTTGCTCATCTTCTCGCCGCTCACCGTCAGGAAGCCGTGCACGAAGACCGCGTTGGGCACCTTGCGGCCGCTGAAATGCAGCATGGCCGGCCAGAACAGGGTGTGGAAGGTGATGATGTCTTTGCCAATGAAGTGGTACTGCTCCACCTTCGGGTCGGCCATGAAGGCGTCGTAGTCCTTGCCGATCTTGCCAAAGTAATTTTTCAGTGAGGCCAGGTAGCCGATCGGTGCGTCCAGCCACACATAAAAGTACTTGCCCGGCGCGTCCGGAATCTCGATGCCGAAGTAGGGCGCATCCCGCGAGATGTCCCAGTCGCCCATCTTCGGTTGGCCATCTTCGCCGGGCTCGATCCATTCGGCGATCTTGTTGAGCACCTCGGCCTGCACCGCCCCGCTGTTGGTCCATTGGGCCAGGAAGTCCAGGCAACGCGGGTCGGACAGCTTGAAGAAGAAGTGCTCGGAAGTGCGCAGCACCGGGGTGGCGCCGGACAGGGCCGAATACGGGTTCTTCAGTTCGGTGGGGGCATAGACTGCACCGCAGCTCTCGCAGTTGTCGCCGTACTGGTCCTTGGCGCCGCACTTGGGGCACTCGCCCTTGATGAAGCGGTCGGGCAGGAACATGCCCTTGTCCGGGTCGTAGAACTGCTCGATGGTGCGGGTTTCGATCAGCCCGGCCTTTTTCAGGTCCAGGTAAACGGCCTTGGCCAGTTCGTGGTTTTCGGGGCCGTCGGTGCTGTGCCAGTTGTCGAAAGCGATGTGAAAGCCGTCCAGATAGGGCTTGCGGCCCGCCGCGATGTTGGCCACGAACTGCTGGGGCGTGATGCCGGCTTTTTCGGCCGCGATCATGATCGGTGCGCCGTGGGCGTCGTCGGCACAGACAAAGTGCACTTCGTGGCCCTGCATGCGCATCACCCGCACCCAAATGTCGGCCTGGATGTATTCCATGATGTGGCCGATGTGGAAGTTGCCGTTGGCATACGGCAGGGCAGTGGTGACGAAAAGCTGGCGGGAGGCTGCGGACATGGGGCAGGGTCTTTGATCGGGGGAATCCCCGATTTTATGAGTTGTCGCTACACTGCCCGGCTTCTATCCCAAGTTTTCCCCATGGCCACCCCAGAACAACTCCTCCAGGCCCTGCAGGCCGTCACCGATTCCAACACCGGCAAGGACTTCGTTTCCACCAAACAGCTCAGGAACCTCAGCGTCGAAGGCGGCAACGTCTCTTTCGATGTGGAGTTGGGCTATCCGGCCAAGAGCCAGATCCCGGCGCTGCGCCAGGCGCTGATCGCTGCCGCCAAGGGCGTGGCCGGGGTGGACAACGTCTCGGTCAACATCAGCAGCAAGATCATTGCCCATGCCGCCCAGCGTGGGGTGGCCTTGCTGCCCCAGGTGAAAAACATCATCGCCGTGGCCTCGGGCAAGGGCGGGGTGGGCAAGAGCACCACCGCCGTCAACCTGGCGCTGGCGCTGGCCGCCGAAGGGGCCCGCGTGGGCATCCTGGATGCCGACATCTACGGTCCCAGCCAGCCCATGATGATGGGCATCGAAGGCCGACCCGAGAGCGACGACGGCCAGACCATGGAGCCGCTGGAGAACTATGGTGTGCAGGTCATGTCCATCGGTTTCCTGGTCGGGCAGGACGAAGCCATGATCTGGCGCGGCCCCATGGCCACCCAGGCGCTGGAGCAGCTGTTGCGCCAGACCAACTGGAAAGACCTGGACTACCTGATTGTCGACATGCCCCCAGGCACGGGCGATATCCAGCTCACCCTCAGCCAGCGTGTGCCCATGACCGGGGCGGTGATCGTGACCACGCCTCAGGACATCGCCCTGCTGGACGCCCGCAAGGGCGTGGCCATGTTCGACAAGGTGGGGGTGCCGATCCTGGGCATCGTGGAAAACATGGCCGTGCATGTCTGCTCGAACTGCGGCCATGTGGAGCACATTTTTGGCGAGGACGGTGGCAAGCGCTATGCGGCCGAAAAAGGCATCGATTACCTGGGTGCCCTGCCTTTGAACATGCAGATCCGTCTGCAGGCCGACACCGGCAAGCCCACCGTGGTGTCGGATCCCGACAGCGAGGTGGCCGGCATCTACAAGGCTGTGGCGCGCCAGGTGGCGGTCAAGGTGGCGGCCCGCGCCAAGGATTTCTCCAGCAAATTCCCCAGCATCAAGATCAGCAAGGACACCTGATCCTGTTGGTCCGTCAGCCGCCGCGCTGCTGTTCCAGGTCGCGCAGGCGAAAGCGCTGGATCTTGCCGGTGGCGGTCTTGGGCAGTTCGGCCACGAACTCGATGAAGCGCGGGTACTTGTACGGGGCCAGGCGCTCCTTGACGAAGGCCTTGACCTCTTCTTCGCTGAGGTTTTGGCTGGCCTTGAGCACGATGAAAGCCTTGGTCTTGGTCAGGCCGTCGCTGTCTTCCTTGCCAATCACTGCCGCTTCCAGGATGGCCGGGTGCTGCACCAGGGTGGCCTCGACCTCGAAGGGTGAGACATAGATGCCGCTGACCTTGAGCATGTCGTCGTTGCGCCCGGCATAGGTGTAGTAGCCGTCCACATCGCGGGTGTATTTGTCGCCGCTCTTGGTCCACACGCCCTGGAAGGTGTCGCGCGATTTGTCGCGGTTGTTCCAGTACATCAGTGCCGCGCTGGGGCCCTGGATGTAGAGGTCGCCGATTTCGTTGTGGCCGGTGATCACGCTGCCATCTTCGTTGCGCAGTTCGATCTGGTAGCCGTCCACCGGCTTGCCGGTGGTGCCGTAGCGCACATCACCGGGGCGGTTGGACAGGAACACGTGCAGCATTTCGGTCGAGCCGATGCCGTCGATGATTTCACAGCCGAAATGCTGCGTCCAGCGCTCGCCAATGTCGCGCGGCAGGGCTTCACCGGCCGATGAACACAGGCGCAGGGCCACCTGGTTTTTCATGGGCAGCTCGGGGTTGGCGAGCATGCCGCCGTAACCGGTGGGGGCACCATAGAACACCGTGGGCTGATGCTGAACCAGGCGCTTGAAGGTGGCTTGCGGGGTCGGACGCTCGGCCATCAGCACGGTGGTGGCCCCCACGCTCAGGGGGAAGGTGAGGGCATTGCCCAGGCCATAGGCAAAAAACAGCTTGGCCGCCGAAAACACGGTGTCGCTCTCGCGCAGCTGCAGCACGTTCTTGCCGTAGAGCTCGGCTGTCCAGTACAGGTTGCCCTGGGTGTGCACAGTGCCCTTGGGCTTGCCGGTCGAACCGGAGGAGTACAACCAGAATGCCGCCTCATCGGCCAGGGTGGCGGCCGGGACGCCGGGCGCGTTCTGGGCGATCACGGTGGCCATGTCCTGCGCGCCCTCGGGCAGCGCACCGCTCGGGCGGGACACCAGCACCTGCCGCACCTCGTGCCGGGTTTGTCCCATGGCCGCTTGCAGGGTAGGCAGCAGCGCACCCGAGACCAGCGCCGCCTGTGCGCGGCTGTTGGCCAGCATGAAGGCGTAGTCTTCGGCGGTGAGCAGGGTGTTCACTGCCACCGGCACCACGCCCGCGTAGAGCGCGCCCAGAAAGGCCACCACCCAGTCGCTGCTGTCCTGCATGAGCAGCAGCACGCGTTCTTCGCGCTTGAGGCCGAGCGCCTTGAGGCCACTGGCCAGTCGGCGCACCTGCTCGGCGAGTTCGCCGTAGGTGAGCGTGCCGACATCGTCGATCAGGGCCACTTTGCCAGCGCGCGCGGTGTTGGCGGCCATCAGGTGCTGGGCGAAATTGAATTCGGTGGGGGGAGGGCTGACATGGCTCATTTTTTTGTCTCCTGTGGGCTGGGTCGTTCTTTTGGTTTTTTGTGGGAGGCCGCCCCTGCGGCCCAACAGGGGGCATTTTCGGCCGCAGGGGCGGCCTCCCACAAGGTCAGATCGGAAGTTTCGTGGCCTGCGCAGCCAGTTGGTCCAGTGCCAGTGTGCTGCCTTGCACGGCACTGCGACGGTGGTAGAAGTTCAGCGCGCGCAGGCCGCCCAGTTCTTCGCCGCCTCCGGCGCGGCCAGGACCGCCGTGCAGGCTCATGGGCATCACGTTGCCGTGGCCGCTGTGCAGCGCAGCCACATCGGGCGAGATGGCATGCACGCGGCCGTGGCTGCTGGCCAGTTCCAGGGTGGCCTGGGCGGTGAAGACCGGGTCTTCGCTGTAGACCGAACACACCAGCGAGCCCTCGCCACGGCGGATCATGGCGAACGCCTGCTCGATGTTGTCGTAGGGCATCAGGGTGGAGACGGGGCCGAACACCTCGACCGCGTGCAGCACCTGGGCATTCATGGGGGTCTCGGTGCCCAGCAGCACCGGCGCCACGCAGGCCGAGTCGGTGCCTGCATCCACCAGCGCCTGGGTGTTGCCGTCGTACAGCACGCTGGCTTCGGCCTTGAGCTGGGCCAGCCCGGCCAGCACGCTTTGTTTTTGTTCCTGGCTGACCAGTGCACCCATGCGCACGCTTTCATGGCGCGGGTTGCCCACGGTGGTCTTGGCCAGTTTGGCGCCGATGGCTTCGGCGGCCGCCAGATACAGTGCACGCGGCACAAAGATGCGGCGAATCGCGGTGCACTTCTGCCCGGACTTGACGGTCATCTCGCGCACCACTTCGCTGACCAGCAGCTTGAAAGCTTCGCTGCCCTCTGTGGCAGCGGGCGAGAGCAAGGCGGAGTTCAGGCTGTCGGCTTCGATGTTGCAGCGCACCGACAGCTCGCTCACGGCGCGGTGGCTGCGGATGATCCTGGCGGTTTCGGCCGAGCCGGTGAAACTGACCACATCGAAAGGCTGGAGCTGGTCCATCAGGCCCGCCGACGAGCCGCAGATGATCGACAGCGCGCCCGCAGGAAGGATGCCGGCATCGACCACATCCTTGACCATGCGTTGCGTCAGCCAGGCGGTGGCGGTGGCCGGCTTGACGATCACGGGCACGCCCGAGAGCAGGGCCGGGGCGGCTTTTTCCCACAGCCCCCAACTGGGGAAGTTGAAGGCGTTGATGAACAGCGCCACGCCCTGGGTGGGCACCTGGATGTGCTGGGTTTGGAAGGCCGGGTCCTTGGCCATGCGGATGCGTTCACCGTCCAGCAACAGTTTGGCCTCGCCCAGTGCGGCGCCCTGTTTGGCGTAATAGCCCAGGGTGAAGATGCCGCCGTCGATGTCCACCCCCGAGTCCTTGGCCACAGTGCCGCTGTTGGCGGTGGCGATCTCGTAATAGGCGTCGCGGTGGGCTTGCAGCACTTCGACGATCTGGCCCAGCAGGGCGGCGCGTTGGCCGTAGCTCAGAGCGCGCAGAGCCCGGCCACCTTGCTCGCGGGCAAAGGCAAAGCCTTCGGCCAGGTCAATGCCAGTGTTCGACACGCGGACCAGTTCGGCGCCCAATACCGGGTCCAGCAAAGGCGTGCCGGCACCGCTGCCGGTTTGCCAGCGGCCTGCGAAAAAATTGGGAAGCAATGCGGTGCTCATGGGCTTGGGGATCTCGCTGAAGGGGCCGTTGGACCATGGCATGCAACAAAAAGCTGGTCGAACGGCGGGGTTGGCGGTATAAATGCACTATTGTGCGTCCTGCGAAGTATGCAATAAAGTGCATGTTTTGGGTGATGCTTTGACCAGGGGTTTACCCTTAATCACAACCGATCAAACCATGGGATCCACCGAATGGGTAGACCTCGCGTCTGCCAAAACCGATCCAGCCGACGAGGCTGACCGCCACCCTTTTCTGGTGGCGCTGGGCGAACGCGTGCGCACCCTGCGCTCACGCCAGGGCATGACGCGGCGTGCTGTGGCCATGGCTGCCGAAGTGTCCGAGCGGCACCTGGCCAACCTCGAATACGGCACGGGCAATGTCTCGGTGCTGGTGCTCTTGCAGGTGGCGCATGCCCTCCAGTGCTCGCTGGCTGAGTTGCTGGGGGATGTGACCACGTCGTCCCCTGAATGGCTGTTGATCCGCGAGCTGCTGTCCAAACGCAACGAAGCCGACTTGCGCCGCGCGCGCGTGCAGCTGGTCGACATGTTTGGCGAAGGGGGCAATGCCCAGGCGCGCCAGGCACGCATTGCGCTGATTGGCCTGCGGGGGGCGGGCAAGACCGCGCTGGGCCAGCGTCTGGCCAAGGACCTGGGCTACCCCTTCATCGAATTGAGCCGCGAGATCGAACAATTTGCCGGCTGCCAGATCAGCGAGATCCACAACCTGTACGGCGCCAATGCCTACCGCCGCTACGAGCGCCGCGCACTCGAGGAGGCGATTCAGATCTACCCCGAGGTGGTGATTGCCACGCCGGGCGGCCTGGTGTCCGATTCGGCCAACTTCAACCTGCTGCTGTCGCACTGCACCACGGTGTGGCTACAAGCCGACGCCCAGGACCACATGGGTCGGGTGGCGGCGCAGGGTGATATGCGCCCCATGGCCGCCAGCCGCGAAGCGATGGAAGACCTCAAGCGCATCCTGGAAGGGCGCTCGGCGTTCTATTCCAAGGCCGATCTGACAGTGAACACCAGTGCCGGAAACGAGGATGAGGCTTTTGCCAAGCTGCGTCAGGCGGTTCGCCAGCATTTGGGCATGAGTTCCTAGGGAAAATACCTATAAGATGCAGTAAATTGCATGTTGTTGGACTGGCTGGCATGCAATAAACTTCGCCTCAACATGCACAACAGTGCATCTTTTGGCCCAAACCTACTTTCTGGAGACTTCCATGAGCGCAGCACTGACCGTCAACTACCAGACCTCGCCCGAACACTACAAACACATCAAACTGTCCTTTGACGGTGAGGTCGCCACACTCGGCATCAACATCGACGAAGACGCGGGTCTGCGCCCGGGCTACAAACTCAAGCTCAACAGCTACGACCTGGGGGTGGACATCGAGCTGCACGATGCACTGCAGCGCATCCGCTTCGAGCACCCCGAAGTGCGCACCGTGGTGGTGACCAGCCTGCGCGACCGCGTGTTCTGCTCGGGCGCCAACATCTTCATGCTGGGTGTGTCCAGCCACGGCTGGAAAGTCAACTTCTGCAAATTCACCAACGAGACCCGCAACGGCATCGAAGACTCCAGCCGCCACAATGGTCTGAAGTTTGTGGCGGCCCTGAACGGTGCCTGCGCTGGCGGCGGCTACGAACTGGCCCTGGCTTGTGACGACATCGTGCTGGTGGACGACCGTTCTTCTTCCGTCTCGTTGCCTGAAGTGCCGCTGCTGGGCGTGTTGCCAGGCACCGGTGGTCTGACCCGCGTGACCGACAAGCGCCATGTGCGCCACGACCTGGCCGACATTTTCTGCACCAGTGTCGAAGGCGTGCGCGGCCAGAAGGCCGTGGACTGGCGCTTGGTGGACGCGATCGCCAAGCCCAACCAGTTCCCGGCTGTGATCAAGGAGCGCGCCACCAAGCTGGCCGCTGGCAGCAACCGTCCTGTCGGTGCCAAAGGCGTGCAACTCACCCCGCTGAACCGCACCATTGATGCCGACCGTCTGAGCTACCCGAACGTGAGCGTGGTGATTGACCGCATCAAGCGCACCGCCACTTTCACCGTCAAGGCGCCAAGCGCTGCCGTGGCGGCCGACAAGGCCGGCATCGAGGCCGCCGGTGCCCACTGGTGGCCGCTGCAAATGACGCGTGAACTCGACGACGCCATCCTGCACATGCGCACCAACGAACTGGACATTGGCACCTGGCTGCTCAAGACCGAAGGGGATGCCGCTGCCGTGCTGGCCGCCGACGCCGCCGTGCTGAACAACCAGGACCACTGGTTTGCCCGCGAAACCCTGGGCATGATGCGCCGCACCTTTGCCCGCCTGGACGTGTCCTCGCGCAGCCTGTTTGCGCTGATCGAGCCGGGCTCGTGCTTTGCCGGTTCGCTGGCCGAGCTGGCTTTCTGCGCCGACCGTGCCTACATGCTGGTGTTGCCCGACGAGCCGGCCAAGCAGCCTGCGCTGACGCTGGGTGAAATGAGCTTCGGTCACCTGCCCATGGTCAACGACCAGTCGCGTTTGCAGCGCCGCTTCTACGAAGAAACTGCACCGATGGAAGCCGCCCGTGGCGCCGTGGGCAAGGCCCTGGACGGCGATGCCGCGCTGGCCCTGGGCCTGGTGACGGCCGCACCGGACGACATCGACTGGGACGACGAAATCCGCCTGGCCGTGGAAGAGCGGGCTGCCATGTCACCCGACGCCCTGACCGGCCTGGAAGCCAATCTGCGCTTCGCTCAGAAGGAAAACATGCTGACCCGCATCTTTGGCCGCCTGACCGCCTGGCAGAACTGGATCTTCCAGCGCCCCAACGCCGTCGGCGAAAAAGGCGCCCTCAAGGTCTACGGCAAGGGCGAGAAAGTCCAGTTCGATCTGAACCGCGTTTAAACATCCCAAATTTTTCACCAGGAGAACACCATGTCCGGTATCAACTACAGCGAAAAGATCCCCAACAACGTCAACCTGTCGGAAGACCGCACCCTGCAGCGCGCGCTTGAGCACTGGCAGCCCAACTACCTTCAGTGGTGGCAGGACATGGGCCCGGACGGCTCGCAGAATTTCGACGTTTACCTGCGCACCGCCGTCAGCGTGGACCCGCAAGGCTGGGCCCAGTTCGGCCACGTCAAGATGCCCGACTACCGCTGGGGCATCTTCCTGAACCCCGCCGAGCAAGAGCGCAAGATCCACTTCGGTGACCACATGGGCGAAGCCGCCTGGCAGGACGTGCCTGGCGAACACCGCGCCAACCTGCGCCGCATCATCGTCACGCAAGGTGACACCGAGCCCGCTTCGGTTGAGCAGCAGCGCCACCTGGGCCTCACGGCCCCCAGCCAGTACGACCTGCGCAACCTGTTCCAGGTCAACGTCGAAGAAGGCCGCCACCTGTGGGCCATGGTCTACCTGCTGCACAAATACTTCGGCAAGGATGGCCGTGAAGAAGCCGAAGCCCTGCTCGAGCGCAACAGCGGCAACGCCGACAACCCCCGCATTCTGGAGGCCTTCAACGAGAAGACGCCCGACTGGTTGAGCTTCTTCATGTTCACCTATTTCACCGACCGGGACGGCAAGTTCCAGCTGTGCGCGCTGGCCGAGTCCGCGTTCGACCCGCTGGCCCGCACCACCAAGTTCATGCTGACCGAAGAAGCCCACCACATGTTTGTGGGCGAGTCCGGCGTGGGCCGCGTGATCCAGCGCACCGTCAACGCGATGAACGAGCTCAAGACCGACGATGTGGCCAAGCTGCGCGCCGCCGGCGTGATTGACCTGCCGACAATCCAGCGCTACATCAACTTCCACTTCTCGGTGACGATCGACCTGTTCGGCGCCGACCAGTCGTCCAACGCCGCCACCTTCTACAGCTCCGGTCTGAAGGGCCGCTACGAAGAAGGCAAGCGCACCGATGACCACGTGCTCAAGGGCAACACCTACAAGATCCTGGACGTGGTGGATGGCCAGTTGGTCGAAAAAGAAGTGCCGATGCTCAATGCCCTGAACGAAGTGCTGCGCGACGACTACATCACCGATTCCAAAGGTGGCGTGGAGCGCTGGAACCGCATCATCGAGAAGGCTGGCATCGACTTCCGCCTGACCGTGCCGCACAAGGCTTTCCACCGCAACATCGGCACGCTCAAGGGCCTGAAGGTGAGCCCGGAAGGCCGCGCCATGAGCGACCACGAGTGGAATCAGAAGGTGGAAGAGTGGCTGCCGTCCGACCAGGATCGCGCCTATGTCGCCAGCCTGATGGGCCGCGTGGTCGAGCCGGGCAAGTTCGCCAACTGGATCGCTCCTCCGGTCATGGGCATCAACCGTCAGCCGGTGGACTTCGAATACGTCCGCTTCAACTGATGCAGTGACTTGTTGACTGCTGTCCCCCTTGTGGGGGCGGCAGTCGTCAAAGGTGGGGGCCGGGTTCCTCATGCTGGGGTACCAGAAATCGTCACCCGGCCCCCACCTTTGACGACTGCATGGGACCGCTGGACGCCTGTAGACTGCGAACGGTCACAGAGGCACTGAGCAATGGACTGGGGTGAGGCCGGGTGACGATTTTCGGTACCCCGCCATGAGGAACCCGGCCTCACCCCAGTCCATTGCGGCCCCCGCAAACCAGCAACGTCAAGCGACGCAAAACAAGACGAACAACGAGGAGCCAGCATGAGCACCGAATCGACCCTCATCAAGCAGCACGTCATCGACCCCGAAATCTGCATCCGCTGCAACACCTGCGAAGCCATCTGCCCCGTCGGTGCCATCACCCACGACTCGCGCAACTACGTCGTCAAGGCCGACATCTGCAACCTCTGCATGGACTGCATCTCGCCATGCCCCACCGGCTCCATCGACAACTGGCGCATGATGCCCCAGGCCAAGGCCTACAGCATCGAAGAACAGCTCAAATGGGACGAACTGCCCGCCGAACTCAGTGATGAACAACTCGCCGAAATGGGCGGCACCGCCTCTGACGCCGCCGAACAGGCCCAGTCTGCGGTACAGACCGCTGCCGCCAGCTCGGCCGCATCGGTGGCCGCTGCCGCCACCGGCACCGCCTTCAACTCGGCCCAGTTCGGGGCCAGCGTGCCCCCCTGGTCGGCGGCGCACGCCTACACCAACCTCTATGGCCCCAAGGCCACCGCCAAGACCATCACCGCCACCGTCAGCGGCAATGTGCGCGTGACCGAAGTCGGCAAGGACTACGACACCCACCATGTGGTGCTGGACTTTGGCAATCTGCCCTTCCCGGTGCTCGAAGGCCAGTCGATTGGCATCGTGCCGCCTGGCGTGGATGCCAACGGCAAGCCCCACCATGCCCGCCAGTATTCCATCGCCAGCCCGCGCAACGGTGAGCGCCCCGGCTACAACAACCTGTCGTTGACCATCAAGCGCGTGCTCGAAGACCACGATGGCCAACCGGTGCGTGGCGTTGGCTCCAACTACATGTGCGACCTCAAAGTTGGCGACAAGGTCGAGGTGATCGGCCCGTTTGGCGCCAGCTTCCTGATGCCCAACCATCCCAAAAGCAACATCGTCATGATCTGCACCGGGACCGGATCGGCGCCGATGCGTGCCATGACCGAATGGCGTCGCCGCCTGCGCGCCAGCGGCAAATTCGAGGGCGGCAAGCTCATGCTGTTCTTCGGTGCCCGCACGCCGGCCGAGCTGCCGTACTTCGGCCCGCTCAACAAGTTGCCCAAGGATTTCATCGACATCGAATTCGCCTTCTCGCGTGAAGTGGGCAAGACCAAACGCTATGTGCAGGATGCCATGCGCGATCGCGCGGCCGACATCGCCGCATTGCTCAAGGACGGCAACACCTGTTTTTATGTGTGTGGTCTCAAGAGCATGGAAGAGGGCGTGGTCATGGCCTTGCGCGACATCGCCCAAGGTGCAGGCCTGGATTGGGAAAGCATTGGCACTGCGCTCAAGAAAGAAGGGCGCTTGCACCTCGAGACCTATTGATGACCGAAACCCGCCTTGACCTGAGCCAGGTGCGTGAGGCTTTGCGCAAGCCTCGGGCGCAACTCAAAGGCCGCCAAACCAGCGAGCAGGCGCGTGCCGAAGTTCGAGCCCTGATCGGCCTGCCGCCTGCCGAAGGGCACCGCCGTGATTTGCTGATCGAGCACCTGCATGCGCTCAACGACCATTACCGAGCCCTGTTCGAGCGCCACATCGTGGCGCTGGCAGCCGAGATGCGCTTGCCGGTGGTTGAAGTGTTCGAGGTGGCGAGTTTCTACCACCACTTTCAGATTCTGAAAGACGACGAGTCTGCGCCCGTCCTCACCGTGCGGGTGTGCGACAGCCTGAGTTGCCAGCTGGCAGGCAGCGACAGCCTGCTGCACCGCTTGCAAAAAGACCTGGGGGCCCCGGTGCAGGTGCTGGCCGCACCCTGTCTGGGCCGCTGCGAACAGGCCCCGGCCGCGCAAGTGGGGCAGAAGGCGGTGGCCTGCGCCACGGCCGAACAAGTGCAGGCGCTGGTGGCGGC
>Ga0228703_1001900_pt1 | contig 12231 bp, 12 predicted proteins | sample McNCre217_Aug_MG_3_FD_178020 | JGI IMG/M metagenome (GOLD analysis project Ga0228703, IMG submission 178020) | Freshwater microbial communities from McNutts Creek, Athens, Georgia, United States - 29-17_Aug_MG | ecosystem: Environmental > Aquatic > Freshwater > Creek | place: USA: Georgia... | reverse complement strand
GCTCGTTAGCCATCGCACTTGGTAGACCTTCAACGTGCGCAATACCGTCACCGGCATCGATTACGTGGCCTACTTCTGCGCGAGAAGCCTTGGCTGGCTCATAAGACTTAACGAAGTCCTTTAGAGCGTCGCGAATCTCGTTCGGGCTGATTTTCAGATCTGCCATCTCGTTCCTCTACTTCTGGGGCGAACCCCGGTTGGTCTTTCTAGGCCAGTCGCCGAAGCGACTGAAGTTTGTGGGTCAGTTCGCTATGCGAGCTGAAGTTTTGCTTGTAGCAATCGAGCGCTGAGGCTTCCGTCAAGAATCTCGCCGCCGACCTGGACCTTCATGCCGCCAAGGATTGACTCGTCAACCTCAACGTTTAGCTTCAAGCTGTGTCCGTAAGACTTGGCTAGTGCTGCCTCCAGGCGCTCTAGCTGCTTGTCGCTGACTGGTGCCGCAACGGTTACGGTTGCGACCAGGCGCTCAGCATAGGCAGAAACCTGCTTGCCAAACTGCTCTAGTGCTACTGCAACGCGACGACGACGTGCTCCGGTAACTGCGCGGCGAATCAGCACTGCTGCCTCTTCGCTGGCCTTGCCCTTTAGAAGAGCGTTTACCAAAGCAAGCTTTGCCTCGTCAGATGCAGCGTTGTTGCCCAGAGCGAACTGAAGCTCCTGGTCAGAGTTGACAGCTGTCTGGAAAGCGAAGATCTCGCTCTCAACGTTTGAAAGCTGCTTGCTCTTTGCTGCGATGGCAGCAACCGAGAAGACCGCGAGCTGCTCGAAAGCGGCTACGAGGTCTTGACCGGTTGACCAGCGGAGAGCAACTAGAGAGTTTGCGAACTCAAGGGCAGCAGCCGAAACACCCTTACCGAAAACTGCGGTAAGCGCGCCTGACTTGGCCTTTGCCTCGGCGGAAGGGTCCGAGAGGATGCTTCGCAACTGAGCTGAAGATGCAACGGCAGAGCCGATTGCAAAAATCTCTTCTGCGAACTTGAGGTCGGCCTTGGCTAGAAGCGGGGTTAGCGCCTCTTTAGCCGCAGCTAGTGACTGTCTAGTTGAACTCGCCATTTACTTCTTCTTGCCTGACTTGTCAGCGGCTTCGAGGTCGGCCAGGAACTGGTCGACTACGCCCGCTGCAACTTTTTCGTTCTTCAAGCTGGCACCAACAACACTTGATGCAAGGTCGATGGCTAGAGAGCCAACCTCGGCACGAAGTGAAATAAGAGCTGCCTGACGCTCGGCTTCGATTTGAGCCTTTGCGGTCGCGGTTAGACGAGCTGCCTCTGATGAAGCCTGCTCCTTGAGCTCAGCAAGAATTGCTGCACCCTCGGCGCGTGCCTCTTCACGAATCTTGGCGGCCTCGGCGCGTGCCCCGGCCTGCTCGGCTTCGATGTTTGCAGTCTTAGCTGCAGCCTCTGCCTGAGCCTTTTCAGCAGCCTCAAGACGACCTTCGATCGCCTCGGTGCGTGCATCAAGGGTCTTCTTGAAGTTAGGTAGAACCTTGAACCAGAAGAAGCCCAGCAGGATTACGAAGACAACCGAAGACCACAGGAGATCGTAAGACGCAGGAAGAAGCGGGTTTGGTGCCGCACCTTCTGCGTTCGCGAGAATCCTAGAAATCATGGTTTAGATCCTGACTGACTAAGCGAAGATGAATGGGGTTGCAAGACCGATAAGCGCAAGTGCTTCGGTGAATGCGATACCAAGCCACATGGTGACCTGAAGCTTTGCTGCTAGCTCTGGCTGGCGAGCGATTGACTCGATGGTCTTTGAAACAACAAGACCTACGCCAACGCCTGGGCCAACTGCTGCTAGGCCGTAGCCGATAACTGCAATGTTGCCTGATACTGCTGCGATGTTAGTTACGTCCACTTTGTATTTCCCTTCCGTGGTTTTAGAGCTGACGGTTGTCAGATCTGATTAGTGCTCGTCTGCTAGGGCCAACTGAATGTAGACCGTGGTCAGAAGAGTAAAAACGTATGCCTGTAGGAACGCGACCAACATCTCGAAGAGAGTGAACGCGAAGCCGAACAGGAAGGTTCCTGCACCGAAGGCCTTGAAGAAGCCATCAGCGTTGAACAGGAAGAACTGGGTTGCCGAGAAACAAAGCACTAGCAACAAGTGGCCAGCGATCATGTTCATGGTCAAACGAAGAGCCAGAGTAACTGGGCGAAGAATGAAGGTCGACAAGAACTCGATTGGGGTTACGAGGATGTAGAACGGCTTCGGCACACCTGCTGGGAAAAGCGAAGCGGTGAAGAAGTGGCCGCCGTGCTTCTTGACACCGGCGTAGATGAAGGTCACGTATGCCGCTGCAGCCATCACGATTGGCAGACCGATAACCGAGGTTCCGGCGATGTTCAAACCAGGGATGATACCGGTCACGTTCATGCCGAGAGTCACGAAGAAGATGGTGGTTAGCAATGGAAGGAAGCGGTCGCCATCCTTCTCGCCAAGCTGGTCGTGAGCGATGCTCTTGCGAACAAAGTTCAACGAGATTTCACCCATGAGCTGGAACTTGCCAGGCACGAAGTTGTTGGTCTTGTTTGCACGCTTGAACTTTGAGGTCCAGAGCCAGAAAACCAAAACCAAAAGGCTTAGGACTAGCAAACGGATAAGCATGATGCGGTTCAACGCAAAAGGGGTGCCTTCGAAAGCGACAATCTCTGGATAGAACTCCATGATTGATGGCGCGTGGAAGCCGGTGCCCGACTCCTCGGTGCTTGCTGCTACAAAGAGCAGGTTCAATGCGTTAGTGAACAGCGTGAACTCCTGTTTCGGGGCAAGTTTTGAATGCCTTGCGGCGATTTACAGTGTGATGTCGTCGAAAAACCCTTTGACAACCAGATGAGTCTAACAGGTAGAACCCTGTGAAAATAACGGTTTTAGGTAGGTTTGCCGATTAATTTATCTGTAAGCGCTTTAGTTTGAACCGAGGGTGATTCGAGACTTCATCACGATCAAAGAGTCGATCACCAAAGTTCCCAAGATTGACGCCACCAAAGTGAAGAAAAGCACCGGTCCAGCGATAAAAGTGGCTCCCTTGAGCACGGCAATCAGCACGATAAAGCCAACCAATTTGACGATCCAACCGCCAAGCACGACGCCAAAGAAACCACCAAGCGAGAGCTTGCCGCCGAACTTGACCGAGAAAGCGGTGAGGCTACTGAACAACAGCGCCAAACCGGCGCCGATCAGGCCGCTAACCAGGCCATTCACACCAGCGAAAACCAGCCCGAGCCCTCCACCAAGAATCGCGATAGCAGCGACCAACACCAGGCCTTGCTTGAGAACGGCCGAGAAAACTTCAGAGGTTGAGGTTGCTTTAGACATTTGAACTTTCTTGGATGGACGAACGGCGCTTGATGACTGGCCACACCGTGTAGACCGAGGCGCCAGCTAGACCGATGATGGCAAATATCCAGACACCCCATCCCGGTAGGAAAAAGAACATCAGACAGGTAAGTGAAATGAGTGCGGTCCAGACATAAAAGACCAAAACCGAACCGAGGTGAGTGTGGCCGAAGTCTTGCAGTCGGTGGTGCAGGTGTTGACGGTCGGCCGCAAACGGTGACTTGCCGGCTCGCAGTCGGCGAAGCACCGCAAGGGTGAAGTCCAATAGCGGCAAAATCAAGATCGCGAGCGGCAAAATCAACGGGATGAAGGCCGGCAGGAAGTCATCCTTGGCTGCAACATGAGGGTCGACCTGACCTGTGACGGTAAGGGCAGAAACCGCCATCAGCATGCCGAGCAACATCGCACCCGAGTCGCCCATGAAGATTTTGGCGCGGTGCCAGTTGTATGGCAGGAAGCCGGCACACATGCCGATCACGATTGCCGAGAGAACCGAAGCCAGGTTGAAGTAGTTGGTCGGCGAAGTCTGCTGCGCGAGCATGTAGCTGTAAATAAAGAACACGGTGGTGCCGATCAGGACTACACCGGCGACAAGGCCATCCAAGCCATCGATGAAGTTGACCGCGTTCATCACGAGGACGGTCAGGAAGACCGTGGAGACAAACGAAAGCCCGAAGCTGCCGATGGTGATGCCGGCGATCGGAAGTGAAACAATCTGCACGCCTTGCCAAGCCAAGATTCCTGCAACCACGAACTGACCTGCCAGTTTTAGCGTCCAGTCGAGGTCATAGAGGTCATCCAGGAAACCAATCAAGGTGATCAAAAATGCGGCGCCAACGATAGCCAACACTCGACCAGGCTCTACGAACACGCTGTGGAACCAGCCGAGGCTGGCCGAAAAGCCCATCGCCGCCAGGAAGCCAGCGAACATCGCCACGCCACCGAGTCGCGGGGTCGGTCGGGTGTGTGAATCGCGCGCGCGAATCTGAGGGTAGAGCTTGTATTTGTGGCTGATCTTCAGGGTGGCGAAGGTGCCAAAGAAGGTGATGATTGCCGCGAAGAGCATGGTCAAAAGATAGGCGCGCACTAGTCGGCCACCTCATCCAGGAGATCGCCGGCGATGGTGCGAATCTTTTCGGCGCTCAGTGCACCGGCACGAACCAAACGAATCTTGCCGCTGGTTTCTAGCTTGCCATCGACATAGGTGTCGACGATGTCGGTCAAATCAAGGATGGTCGAGGCCTCGCCCTTCGGACTGTTGCCGCCATCTAGATAAACCTGGACGCTTTCACCCAGATAAGCCTCGGCCTGGGCGCAGGTGACCGCCGCCGGCTTCCCAGTTAGGTTCGCGCTCGAAACGGCCATCGGGCCGACTTCCTCGAGAAGGGCCAGAGCGATCTTGTGGTCGGGCATGCGAAGCGCAACGGTTCCCTTAGTCTCGCCAAGGTTCCAATTCAAGGATGGCTGCGCCCGCAAAATCATGGTGAGGGCTCCAGGCCAAAAGGTCTCGGCTAGTCGCATCGCTACGTCTGGGACGGTTTCGGCCAGCGCATTAAGGGTGTTGAGATTTGGAATCAGAACCGGCGGCGGCGATTGTGGACCGCGGCCCTTAGCCGCGAGCAGCGCCTCGACGCCCTTGGCCGAGAATGCATCGCAGCCGATGCCGTATACGGTGTCCGTTGGCAGAACTACGAGTTCATTGCGACCGAGTGAAACCTTTGCCAGACGCATGCCGGTGAGGAGGTCAGTGTCAATAGAGCAGTCATAGATGCGAGTTGCCACGTTGCCTCCTGCCGGTCGCCTTTGAAAATCTAGATTACTTAATGGCCGTGACGGCTCGATCGCGATCAGTCAGATCTCGATGAGCACGAACCTCGCGCCATCCATCAGCCAATAGTAGTTGACACACCTGTTCAGACTGCGAGTCTGCGTGCTCAATGATGAGAGCTCCCCCGTCGACCAGCAGACGCTTTGCGGTCGCTGAAACTAAGTGGATGACCGACATGCCATCCTCGCCACCATAGAGCGCGAGGGCTGGGTCGTGCAGACGAACTTCTTCGTCGCGAGGAATCATCGCTAGCGGGATGTAAGGCGGGTTCGAGGCCACCACTGACACTTTGCCATTTAACTCTTGGAAGGCATCGGCGAGATCGCCCTGGATCAGGGTTGCATCGCAGGCGGCGGCATACTTGTCGAAATTTGCCTTGGTGAAGGGAAACGCCTCTGTCGACTTTTCGACCGCATAGATTTTGGCTGCCGGAATCTCGTTGGCCATTGCGAGGGCGATTGCGCCTGAGCCGGTGCCGAGGTCGATTGCGATCGGGGTAGTCTGGCCGGCATCCACGGCAGCGTGAATCGCATCGATTGCGAGTTGAGCCACGAATTCGGTTTCTGGTCGCGGGATGAAAACACCCTTGCCAACGCCGAGTTCGAGCTGGCGAAAATAAGCGACCCCGGTGATGTGCTGAAGTGGTTCGCGCGCAAGGCGACGCCCATACAGGTTTGATAGCGCCTCGGCTTGTTCTTCGGAAAGCTTGGCGCCAATCAGAATCTGGGCCTGGACTCCCCCGCGACTTAGCCCGAGAAGGTGACTGGCTAGGAGTTCTGCGTCGGGAAGCGCAGATTCGATGCCAACCGATTCGAAGCGCTCGGCTGCATGTCGAACCAGGTCGCCAAGTAACACGATTGGTTGACTACTTAGCTTCACCGATTGCGGCTAGACGAGCTTCTTCATCCATCTGGATTGCAGACTGGATGACCGGCTCGAGTGCGCCATCCATGACGGCATCAAGGTTGTAGGCCTTGTAACCGGTGCGGTGGTCGGCGATGCGGTTCTCTGGGAAGTTATAGGTGCGGATGCGCTCTGAGCGGTCAACCGACTTCACCTGTGACTTGCGGGCTGCCGACTGCTCGGCCTCGAGGGCCTCCTGCTGAGCGGCAAGGATGCGGGCACGAAGCACGCGCATACCGGCTTCACGGTTCTGCAACTGTGACTTTTCGTTCTGCATCGCAACGGTGATACCGGTTGGCAAGTGGGTGATTCGAACCGCCGAGTCGGTGGTGTTAACCGACTGACCACCAGGGCCAGATGAACGGTAAACGTCGATGCGGAGGTCGTTCTGGCTGATCTCGACTTCTTCAGGCTCGTCGACTTCAGGGAAGACTAGAACGCCAGCTGCAGAGGTGTGGATGCGACCCTGAGTTTCGGTTGCCGGAACGCGCTGAACTCGGTGAACGCCACCCTCATACTTCAGGTGTGCGTGCACGCCCTGAGCTGGGTCGGTGGTGTTCGACTTGATAGCAAGCTGAATGTCCTTGATGCCGCCGAGGTCAGACTCGTTCTTGTCAAGAATTTCGGTCTTCCAACCCTTTGAGTTCGCATACTGCAGATACATGCGAAGCAAGTCGGCAGCGAACAGCGCTGATTCAGCACCACCTTCACCGGCCTTGATTTCCATGATCACGTCACGGCCGTCATCCGGGTCGCGAGGAATCAGCAAGCGACGCAACTTCTCGTTGGCCTCGTGCAGCTTCTGCTCGGTTGCCGGAACTTCTTCGGCGAACGCTTCATCCTCTTTGGCAAGCTCTTTGGCTGCAGCAAGGTCGTCGTTTAGCGAGTTGACCTGGTTGTAGGCATTGATGATTGCGCTCAGCTCGGCGTAGCGACGGTTAAGTTTCTTCGCTAGAGCTGGGTTTCCGTGCAGACCTGGGTCAGACAGCTGAGTCTGAAGTTCGGTGTGTTCGGCAATTAGAGGTTGAACCGATGAAAGCAATTTTTACTCCGAGTCAGAACCGGTTGGAACTGGCATTGACTTCTGAACCTGCATCAGGAACTCAACGTTGCTTGAGGTTTCCTTTAGACGGCTAAGAACTAGCTCAAGTGCCTGCTGCTGCTCTAGACCAGCTAGTGCGCGGCGAAGCTTCCAGACGATCTTGGTCTCATCCGGGCTCATCAACATTTCTTCGCGACGGGTACCCGAAGCGTTGACGTCGACGGCTGGGAAGATGCGCTTGTCGGCAAGTGCACGAGACAAGCGAAGCTCCATGTTTCCGGTTCCCTTGAACTCTTCGAAGATGACCTCATCCATCTTTGAACCGGTCTCAACAAGAGCGGTTGCCAGGATGGTGAGCGAGCCGCCATCCTCGATGTTGCGGGCAGCACCGAAGAAGCGCTTTGGCGGGTAAAGAGCTGACGAGTCAACACCACCAGAAAGGATGCGGCCAGAAGCCGGTGCGCTTAGGTTGTAAGCGCGACCCAGACGGGTGATCGAGTCGAGAAGAACGACAACGTCGTGACCAAGCTCAACCAAGCGCTTTGCGCGCTCGATGGCAAGTTCTGCAACGGTGGTGTGGTCTTCGGCAGGGCGGTCGAAGGTCGAAGCGATAACTTCACCCTTGACGGTGCGCTGCATGTCGGTAACTTCTTCAGGGCGCTCATCAACGAGAACAACCATTAGGTGAACCTCTGGGTTGTTGACCGCGATTGAGTTTGCGATTGCCTGAAGCACCAAGGTCTTACCGGCCTTTGGTGGTGAAACGATCAGACCACGCTGGCCCTTACCGATTGGTGAAACCAAGTCGATGATTCGGGTGCTTAGCTTGTTGGCTTCGGTCTCCAGACGCAGACGAGTCTGCGGGTAAAGCGGGGTCAGCTTCTGGAACTCGACGCGGTTAGCTGCCTGCTCCTGGGTTAGACCGTTGATCGAGTCGATGCGAACGATCGCGTTGAACTTCTGGCGGCCTGAGTTGTCGTTTTCGCGTGGCTGGCGGATCGCGCCGACCACTGCGTCACCCTTGCGGAGTGAATACTTCTTGACCTGGCCAAGTGAAACGTAAACGTCGTTTGGACCAGGTAGGTAACCGCTGGTGCGAACGAACGCGTAGTTGTCTAGAACGTCGAGGATACCGGCTACAGGAACTAGCACGTCATCTGGAGAGATTTCTGGCTCTGCCTCGTCGTATGGGTTGTTGTTGCCACGGCCTCCGCGACCATTGCGGTCGTTGCGGTCACGGTAACGGTCGTTGCGGTCGTTGCGGTTGCGGCTACGACCGTTGCGGCCATTGCGGCGCTCGTCGTTGAAGTCGCGCTCGTTGCGTGAGTCGTTGTCACGAGTTGAGTTGTCGCGGTTCTGGTTGTCGCGTGGTTCGCGTGGCTCACGAGCCTCGCCACCCTCTGAGTTGGCTCCGTTTGACTCGTTGCCGCCCTCTGAGCGCTCGCCACCGTTGCGGTTGCGACCATTGCGGTTGCGGTTGCGGTTGCGTGAGTTGCCTGAACGCTCTGAACGCTCGCCACCCTCGCCGTTGCCCTCTGAACCAGAGCTTGAAGATTCGTTAGAAGAGCCCTCTGCCTTGGCCTCAGACTTCTCAGCCTTAGGCTCGCGGGTTGCTGGCTTCTCTGAAGCGGCAGCATCGGTAGCTGGCTTTGCAGCGCGCGAGCGAGTGTTCTTCTTTGGTGCGTCTGCTGATGCAGAGTCGCTTGATGCAGGAGCTGCAGCAGCTGAGGTGGCCTCTGGAGCAACCGCTCCGGCCTCTACGCGGCGACCGCGACGAGCTGCTGGCTTCTTGGTTTCTTGGATTTCATCCATGTGTTTGTGTGCTCTTTCTTGAGTATTTCAGCGACTCAAAGTCTTTGAGATTTTCGCTGGTATGCACTGGCCTTTAGAACTGGACCGTGCTTGATCGCATTAGATTTGCGAGCAATCGCGCGTCTTTTGGCCTCCTGGCCATAGATCTGCGCTTCTTATTGGTGCAGTACTACTGTAGCACCCCTGAAGTCGACAGCTAGCAACAAAGCCTTCCAGTCTGGATAGTGCTTTGCAGCCAATGCTGCGGCTTCAAGTCTTTGTGCCGGGCCGGTTGCAAGAACCAACACGGATGGGCCTGCGCCCGAAACCACGGCTGCGTGCCCGTGTTCGCGCATCATCTGAACTAGCGCGTAGGTCTCTGGCATTGCCGCGGCGCGGTAATCCTGGTGAAGTTTGTCTTCGGTCGCAGCCATCAAGAACTCTGGGCTCTGGGTCAGCGAAGCAATCAGCAGGGCTGAGCGTGAAACGTTGAACACAGCGTCGTTGTGAGGAACCGAGTCTGGCTGCAGTGAGCGAGCCAAAGCGGTAGACATCTTGAAGTTTGGAACCAGCTCAAGGAACGAAACACCGCGGTGGACAAACAACTTCTTGTGGTGCGGGCCCTGCTCGTCTTCCCAAGCGATGGTGAGACCACCGAAAAGCGCTGGTGCGACGTTGTCTGGGTGACCCTCGAGTTCGGTGGCTAGGTCGAGCAGGTCTTTATCAGTGATCTCGACGATGCCGTCGAGCAGACCCTTGGCAGCAATGATGCCCGAAACCACGGCAGCGCCAGATGAACCCATGCCGCGACCGTGAGGAATGATGTTGTGTGCCTTCAGGCGAAGTCCAGGCAGAGCCTGGCCGAACTTCTTGAAGGTGAATGCGATCGACTGAACCACAAGGTTTGAGGCATCGGTCGGAACCTCGCCCTGACCTTCGCCGTGAACCTCGACGAATGCGCCCTCGCCGGCAACAGCCTCGACCTCGAGCTCGTCATAGAACGAGAGCGCGAGTCCGAGCGTGTCAAAGCCAGGGCCAAGGTTTGCCGAAGTTGCCGGCACCTTGACGGTGACTTTTCTGCCGATGAGTGAGGTCATGATTACTTCTTGGTCAAACCTAGGCGCTCGGCAACTGCCTCGACCTTGTTGGCAACTGCCTGAGGCTTAATGTCCTTGCCGCTTTCGGTCTTTAGAGCCCACATTGGGTCCTTTAGGCCGTGACCGGTGACGGTTACCACGATGGTCGAGCCGGCAGGAACTTCGCCGCGCTTAGAGTGCTTGAATAGGCCGGCTGCGCCGGTTGCCGATGAAGGCTCGACGAAAACGCCAACCTCCTGAGACAAGAAGCGGTGCATCCATAGGATCTCGGCGTCTGAGGCATAGCCGAACTGGCCGTCTGACTCTGCACGAGCGGCAAGAGCTAGGTCATATGACGCTGGGTTACCGATGCGAATTGCGGTCGCAATGGTGTCTGGCTTCTTGACCGGGTTGCCGAAGCTGAACGGCGCTGAGCCCTCGGCCTGGAAGCCCCACATCTTTGGCAATGCCTTGATGCGGCCTTCGATTAGGTCCTCTTTGTAACCCTTTGAATAAGCGGTGTAGTTTCCGGCGTTGCCCACTGGCAAGACGTGGAAGTCAGGTGCGAAACCGAGTGAGTCAACGACCTCGAATGCACCGGTCTTCTGGCCCTCGATGCGGTCAGGGTTTACCGAGTTGACTAGGTGAACCGGGTAGTTCTCGGCAAGGTCGCGAGCTAGGTCTAGGCAGTCATCAAAGTTGCCCTTGACCTGAAGAATCTGAGCCTTGTGAGCAACGGCCTGGCTTAGCTTGCCCAGTGAAATCTTGCCCTTTGGCACCAAAACCACCGACTGGATGCCTGCGGCAGCTGCATAAGCTGCAGCAGAAGCCGAGGTGTTTCCTGTTGAAGCTGCGATGACAGCCTGCGCACCGTGGCCGACGGCCTTCGAAACAGCCATGGTCATACCGCGGTCCTTGAATGAACCGGTTGGGTTCATGCCCTCAACCTTTAGAAGGACACGCTCTGCGCCAACAAGCTTGGCAAGCGCTGGAGCCTCTACTAGTGGAGTGCCGCCCTCGCCGAGGGTGATGACCGGGTTGTCGCTAGAGATGTCTAGACGATCGATGTATTCGCGGATAACTCCGCGCCACTGGTGAGCCATTAGATTCCTTCTACTCGGATTACTGAAGTAATAGATTCAACCGCGGCATTTGCGGCTAGAGCCTTGACCACTGAAGACAACGACGCATCGGTTGCCACGTGGGTTCCTACCTCGAGGGTAGCGGTTGAGCGACGCTTGCCGCCGGTTTGGCGCACCGACTGTTCTACGGTTTCGATTGAAACACCGTGGTCGGCAAACACATTGGCGATGTTCGCGAGGATGCCCGGCTGGTCGGTGACCTCGAGGGTGATCTGGTAGCGGGTGTATGCGCGGTCGATCGGCAAGATGGCCAGGTTGGCGTGAACCGAGTCGGCAAGACCCGGGCCACCGGCAACGTGACGCTTGGCAGCTGAAACCAGGTCGCCAAGAACTGCCGAAGCGGTCTGAACGCCACCGGCACCTGCACCGTAGAACATAAGTGAGCCAGCGGCTTCGGCTTCGACGAACACAGCGTTGAAGGCGCCACGAACGGCACCAAGTGGGTGGTCGCGTTCGATCAAAGCAGGGTGAACGCGAACCGAGACACCGGCCTCGCCGTTCTCATCCGCTTCGACTCGCTCGGCGATTGCCAGCAACTTGATGACATAGCCATCGCGCTGTGCGGCAGCCATCTGCTCGGCGGTCACCTTTGTGATGCCCTCGCGATAAACCTGGTCTAGCGGAACCTCGGTGTGGAAAGCCAAGTTGGCCAAAATGGCGGCCTTCTGTGCTGCGTCGAATGCTTCGATGTCAGCGGTTGGGTCGGCTTCGGCATAGCCAAGCTCGGTTGCCTCGGCCAGGGCGTCGTTGAAGTTGGCGCCAGTCGAATCCATGCGATCAAGGATGAAGTTGGTGGTGCCGTTCACGATTCCCATGATGCGGTTGACCTTGTCACCGGCAAGTGATTCACGAAGCGGGCGAATGATTGGAATCGCACCGGCCACGGCAGCCTCGAAGTAAAGCTGAGCGCCCACCTGTTCTGCGGTGTCGAAAAGCTCGGTGCCGTGGGTTGCCAACAGTGCCTTGTTTGCGGTGATGACATCAGAACCCGAGTTCAGTGCCTGAAGAATGTAGGTGCGAGCTGGCTCGATGCCACCCATGACCTCGATGACGATGTCGGCGCCGAGAATCAGGCTCTCTGCGTCGGTAGTCAAAAGCTCGGCAGGCACA
>Ga0228703_1001896_pt1 | contig 12248 bp, 12 predicted proteins | sample McNCre217_Aug_MG_3_FD_178020 | JGI IMG/M metagenome (GOLD analysis project Ga0228703, IMG submission 178020) | Freshwater microbial communities from McNutts Creek, Athens, Georgia, United States - 29-17_Aug_MG | ecosystem: Environmental > Aquatic > Freshwater > Creek | place: USA: Georgia... | reverse complement strand
CTTGTCGGCAACCACAGCTTCGGTGGTTAAGAAGAGACCAGCGATCGATGCAGCGTTCTGCAGTGCTGAACGAGTTACCTTCACAGGGTCGTTGATGCCAGCAGCCATCATGTCTACGTATTCGCCAGTTGCAGCGTTTAGACCGTGACCAACTGGAAGGTGGGTAACCTTCTCAGCAACAACACCAGGCTCAAGACCTGCGTTTAGTGCAATCTGCTTTAGTGGGGCAGCAACTGCAACGCGAACGATGTTCGCACCGGTTGCCTCGTCGCCCTGAAGAGCTAGCTTCTCGAAAGCCGCCTTGCTCGCCTGTAGTAGAGCAACTCCACCACCGGCAACGATGCCTTCTTCAACCGCAGCCTTTGCGTTACGAACCGCGTCTTCGATGCGGTGCTTGCGCTCCTTGAGTTCAACCTCGGTAGCAGCACCCGCCTTGATTACAGCCACACCGCCGGCAAGCTTTGCCAGGCGCTCCTGTAGCTTCTCGCGGTCGTAGTCAGAGTCTGACTTCTCCATCTCGCGACGAATCTGCTCAACGCGACCGGTGATCTCCTCAGGAGTACCAGCACCTTCAACGATGGTGGTCTCGTCCTTGGTGATAACCACCTTGCGAGCGCGACCCAAAAGATCGATGGTTGCGTTCTCTAGCTTTAGGCCAACTTCTTCAGCGATAACCTGACCACCGGTCAAGATCGCGATGTCCTGAAGCATTGCCTTACGACGGTCGCCGAAGCCAGGTGCCTTAACTGCAACTGACTTGAAGATTCCGCGAATCTTGTTCACGATCAAAGTTGCCAGTGCTTCGCCTTCGATATCTTCAGCAATGATTAGCAATGGCTTGCCAGTCTGCATCACCTTGTCGACAACTGGAAGAAGGTCCTTCATCATTGAGACCTTTGAGTTGGTGATCAAAACGTAAGCGTCTTCAAGAACAGCTTCCTGGCGCTCAGGGTCGGTCACCATGTATGCAGAGATGTAACCCTTGTCGAAGCGCATACCTTCGGTGAGCTGAAGTTCGATACCGAAAGTGTTTGACTCCTCAACGGTGACCACACCTTCCTTACCAACCTTGTCGATTGCCTCTGCAATTAGGCCACCGATGTTTGGGTCGCCAGCAGAGATCGAAGCGGTCGAAGCAATCTGCTCCTTCGACTGAATCGGCTTTGCAATGTTGTGAAGTTCTTCGATAACAGCAGTAACTGCCTTGTCGATTCCACGACGAAGAGTGATTGGGTCTGCACCGGCAGCAACGTTGCGAAGACCTTCGCGAACTAGCGCCTGAGCAAGAACGGTTGCAGTGGTAGTTCCGTCACCGGCGACATCGTCGGTCTTCTTGGCCACTTCTTTGACCAATTCGGCACCGATGCGCTCGAATGGGTCTTCTAGCTCGATCTCCTTAGCGATCGAAACACCATCGTTAGTGATGGTAGGTGCGCCCCACTTCTTTTCAAGTACGACGTTGCGTCCGCGTGGGCCGAGGGTCACCTTTACGGTGTCGGCCAAGATGTTCAGACCGCGCTCTAGGCCGCGGCGAGCTTCTTCATCAAAAGAGATAATTTTTGCCATGTTGGATTACTCCCGTAGTTTGTTGTTTGGCACTCGTCAACGGTGAGTGCTAAACCAATTTTGGCACTCTTAGCCCGAGAGTGCAAATGGTACTTAAAAGCAAAAACCCCCGATTTCTCGGGGGTTTTCTAACCTGTTGGTCGACTAGATCAAGTTGACCTTGTCAGCCTGAGGACCCTTGTCGCCGTTCTTTACTTCGAACTCAACGCGCTGGTTTTCCTTCAGCTCCTTGTAGCCATCGCCCTGGATTGCTGAGAAGTGTACGAATACGTCTGCTCCGCCGTCCTGTGTGATGAATCCAAAACCCTTTTCAGAGTTGAACCACTTTACGGTTCCTTGTGCCATTGCTTACTCCTGATGCTGTGTGACAGGCTCGGAATTCCTGAGCCAGAGTCGCACGTCTTGAAGCAAGTGCCACGTGTACTGCTACGACCATCTACAACCCTAGCGATAGTGCAGATATGGCAAAAGTATAAAAAGAACTATTTACCGTTTGTTATACAAGTGTAATTTTGCCCAAAATCGACAAATTACTTGCGATCGGTACCCAAAACCACGGTGATGGCATCGGTGAAATCCGAAGATAGCGTGGCTGGCACCCTTAGTCCGGCAGTCGAAATCTTCTTGGCGATTGCCTCAGCCAATGCCTGATCCGAAGTCGATTGATAGTAAACCGCGGTGGTAGCTACCTGTCCCCCGGTGGCCGGAACAAAGTTCGCGGCCGAGCCAACGTTGTATCCGCTGTTTAAAAGGTTGGTCGCAACTGCGGTGGCATTTCCATCTTCAGTAGTTCCATCGAGAACCACGACCAAAGGTTTCAAAGTTTCAACCACCGGCTGGGTGACTACCACCGAATTTGTGTCAAAGAAGTTGAGACTGTCGATTGCCTTCAAACCAACAAAACCAAGAATCGCAACAATCGCCGAGTAAGCAGCAATTTTTAGAAATTCCAGAACACGATGACGAGCCGTGCGGCGCACGCGGTGTCTACCACCGTGAATAGGAGCGGCGTCAAATTCATCGCGAGGGAATTTATCTGACATCGTCACACTTCTTTCTATGTACCTAATATTAGACAGTCGTTAGGAATCGCATGAACTACAAAGTCAATAAATCAGACGACGAGTGGCGCGACCAACTCACTGATTTCGAATTTCACGTGCTTCGTCAGGCCGGCACCGAGCCAGCCTGGACCGGCGAACTCCTTGACGAAAAACGCATCGGCACATTCTCCTGCAAAGGCTGCGGACAAGTTTTGTTCACCAGCGAAACAAAGTTCGACTCACACTGCGGCTGGCCAAGTTTCTACCAACCTAAAGACGGCGACGCAGTTGAACTAATCGAAGATCGCTCACACGGAATGGTTCGCACCGAGGTTCGCTGTGCCAACTGCGGAGGCCACCTCGGCCACGTCTTTGAGGATGCCCCGCAAACCCCCACCGGCGATCGCTATTGCATCAACTCGGTGAGTATCACCTTCGACGAGAAGTAAAAAAGACCCCCGATTTCTCGGGGGTCTTTTCTTATGAGCCGACTGTGGGACTCGAACCCACAACCCTCGCATTACAAGTGCGATGCGCTGCCAATTGCGCCAAGTCGGCCTAGGCATCGAATCTGCAAAAGAGATAAACCACTCTTTTTACGATTGCTCGTGATTCGTGTCTATGTATTCACCAAAGGTGAACTCTGTAATTCTACTTTGTGCCAGCGATGCCGGTTACAAATTGTGAGAACTGAGCCGCGTTGTCGATTGCGCCGGTGTAAGACTGGCCATTGACCAGCACTAGCGGAGTGCCATCGAGGTTCACGGTTGGATTTGAGTCGGCAACCGGTGAGCTCAGCGACTTTGACGTGGTGGTCGAAAGCCACTTGCCGAAGTCCTTGTTCTTCACGGCAGCTTCAAAGCCGGCACCCTTGATGCCGAGTTGAGCCGCGAGTGAAATCAGGGCGTCGTTTTCAGGACCCTTGGTGTTTTCGGCGGGCTGGTTCAAGAACAGCGCCTCGTTGAATGCGAAGAACTTGCTAGGCGCGAACTTAGCTACCGCGAGCGCGGCGTTTGCGGCACGGCTCGAGTAGGTGTTTGGCGATCCGCGGCCGTCAAGGAATGAAAGCGGGCGGATTTCAAGAGTTGCAAAACCGGTGTCTAGCCAACCCTTGATCTGCTTAAGGTTGGCATTTTCGAATTGTGCACAGTAAGGACACTGGTAGTCGATGTAGGTAACGATGTGAACGGTCTTGGTGGCGACAGGAGTTGCCACCGGAGTTGGAGTCTTGCCGTCGAGGATTGCCTGGCCGCCGGCACCGATAAGAATTCCGTTATTGGCGGTTAGGTTGGTTGGGGTTTCGCTCTGACCAGATTCGTTCGCGACGCCGGTGAGAACCACACCGGCGATGATCGCAGCCACGGCCACAATTCCAGCGCCTAGACCTAGCTTGATGAAGAGGCCTTTGCGCTTCTCGTTCTTCTTGTGCTGCTCGCGGACTTCTTTAGCCTTAGTGCGGGCTGCCTCGCGCTGCTCTGAACGGGTTGGCTTGTGTGGCTGATTCATGTGTACCTTTCGTCACGATTTGATTTCGGACAGGTTTTACAGTCTAAACGAGGGTCTGAGCCCTGTCATAATGGGCTTACCCGGTAGGCGACCGCTCGCCGGGCTCATCACTACGGATCGTCCGGCACGTACCTGCCGGTGAGGAGAAAAAATGGCATCAGTCAAGTTCGAAGGCGCTACCCGCCTTTACCCAGGCGGCACTCGCGCCGCTGTAGACAAAATCAACCTCGACATCAAAGATGGCGAATTCTTGGTTTTGGTCGGCCCTTCAGGTTGTGGAAAGTCAACCACCCTGCGCATGCTCGCAGGTCTAGAAGAGGTCAACTCTGGTCACATCAAAATTGGTGACAAAGATGTAACCAACATGTCGCCAAAAGACCGCGACATCGCGATGGTTTTCCAGAACTACGCGCTCTACCCACACATGACCGTGGCAGAGAACATGGGCTTCGCTCTAAAGATCGCTGGCGTTAGCAAAGAAGAGCGCGCAGAGCGCGTACTCGAAGCTGCAAAGCTACTCGACTTAGAGCAGTACCTATCACGTAAGCCAAAGGCACTTTCGGGTGGTCAGCGTCAGCGTGTAGCAATGGGTCGTGCGATTGTTCGTAAGCCTCAGGTGTTCCTAATGGACGAGCCGCTATCAAACTTGGACGCGAAACTTCGTGTACAGACTCGTACTCAGATTGCCTCGCTACAGCGTCGTCTTGGCGTAACCACCGTTTACGTGACTCACGACCAGGTTGAAGCAATGACCATGGGCGACCGCGTTGCAGTTTTGAAGGATGGAATTCTTCAGCAGGTAGACACTCCTCGTAACTTGTACGAGAAGCCTCAGAACGCATTCGTTGCAGGATTCATTGGTTCACCTGCGATGAACTTGTTCAAGCTTCCAAAGGTTGCCGGTGGAGTTCAGTTTGGAAACATTGTGCTTCCAGTGACTGACGCAATTTTGAAGAAGGCTTCTGGCGATCACATCATCGTAGGTATTCGCCCAGAGAACCTAGAGGTCAGCAAGGCAAAGGGTATCGACGTTGATGTTGACGTAATCGAAGAACTCGGAGCAGACGGCTACCTATACGGAACCACCAAGGTTGAAGGCCCATCACACGAGATCGTTTCTCGCGTTGACGGTCGCGTTCACCCAATGCGTGGCGACCACGTAACCCTTAAGCCTTCGGATGACGCAATCGTTCACCTATTCGATGCTTCATCAGAACTGCGCTTGAACTAATCTCTTGAGCTCAGCTTTAGACATAACGGCTGCCACGGTAGAGCCAGCACTGCTGGACCTACCGTGGCATTTGCCATTGGAGGATTGGCCGACGGAGACCATTGCCGCGTTGCCAAAGGGACTCAGCCGTCACATCGTGCGCTTTGCCCACCTGCAGGGTTATGTCATCGCAATCAAGGAGACGCTTCCGGAACTCGCCACTCGTGAGTTCGAAATGCTTAAAAACTTGCAGCGCATTGGCGTGCCATGCGTTGAACCCTTTGCCGTAGTTAAAGGTCGCACCGACGAATCCGGCGAATCGCTTATGGCCGCACTGGTCACCCGACATTTAAAGTTTGCACTTCCCTACCGCGCAATGTGGTCGCAGGGATTGCGCCCGGAAACTGCATCACGTTTGGTTGATGCGCTTGCACTACTTCTAGTGCGCTTGCACATCGCCGGATTTTTCTGGGGCGATGTCTCGCTTTCCAATACTTTGTTCCGCAGAGATGCCGGAGCCTTTGCCGCATATCTAGTTGATGCCGAAACCGGACAACTTTACGAAGATGGATTGTCGCAGGGTCAACGCGATAACGATCTAGAAATTGCACGAGTGAATATCGCCGGTGAACTCATGGATTTGGTTGCATCTGGAATGGCTCATGCCGGTGTCGATCCGATTCAAATCAGCGCGCGAATCGTGGCTAAGTATCAAGAGCTTTGGACTGCACTCACCGGAACTGAAATTTTTGAGAGTAACGAACGCTGGAAGATTTCACGCCGCGTGCAGCTACTCAATGATCTTGGTTTTGATATTGGAGAACTCTCCATTACCAATGACGAATCCGGCAGCAAGGTTCGCATCCAGCCAAAGGTGGTTGATGCCGGTCACCACGCTCGTCGCTTGCTTCAGCTCACCGGTTTGGATGTAGAAGAAAACCAGGCGCGTAGATTGCTGAACTCAATCGATGAGTACCGCTTGAAGCACCAACGTCCCGGCGTTGACGAAGAAGTGCTCGCCCACGAATGGATGAGCCGAGTTTATGAAGTGGTGATCGGTGCCATTCCGCTTGAGCTCCGCGGCAAGCTCGAGCCTGCAGAAATTTTCCACCAGGTTCTGGAACACCGCTGGTTTATGGCCGAGAACCAAAGCCGAGGCATCCCGCTGGTTGAGGCCGTGCAGAGCTATGTGGACAACGTGCTTTCACACCGACGCGACGAGCAGACCTACCTCAACCAGACCACCGAGTCAATCGTGCTGCCGGAGGCAGTGCCAACCGGCACCATCATTGCGGTGGACGACGAAGAAACCGACTGGCGAGACCTCGTATAAAAATCAGTGTTTAACGAATCCGGGTTTAAGCGCGACGCTTGCTGACTTCGTAGAGTGCAACGCTCGCAGCAATACCGGCGTTTAGCGATTCGGTAGCACCGTGAATCGGAATCGATGCAATCGCGTCGCAGTTTTCCTGCACCAAACGTGAAAGTCCTTTACCTTCGCTGCCGACTACCAACACGAGTGGTTCGGTGCCGAGTTTGAAGTCGGGCATCTGCATGTCGCCGCCGCCATCAAGACCAACGATGAAACAACCGCGCTTCTTTAGGTCTTTCAAAGTTGCATTAAGGTTTGCGGCAAGCGCAACTGGAATTCGAGCAGCCGCACCCGCAGAAGTTTTCCATGCCGAAGCGGTTACACCGGTTGAACGACGCTGCGGAACGATTACTCCCTGACCACCGAATGCCGCAACCGATCGAATAATCGCTCCGAGGTTTCGAGGATCGGTGATTCCATCGAGTGCAACGATCAACGGATTCTGCCCGCGAGCAATGATCATGTCGAGCATCTCAAGTGGGTGCTGATATTTGTATGGTGGCACCTGAAGTGCGATGCCCTGGTGCACCGAGTCGTAGCCGGTCATGCGATCGATTTCCGGGCGAGTAACTTCGTTCATCGGAATGCCACGTGATGCAGCAATTTTGATCGACTCTTTAACGCGGTCGTCCATCTCGATGCGGTTAGCAATAAATAGTGCGGTGGCTGGAACCTTCGCGCGCAGCGCCTCGACTACCGAGTTACGACCCGAAAGCACTTCGGCAGCGTCTGCGGCCTTGGCTACTCGATCACCGGCGCGACGAGCAGCTCCAGCAGAGCCGGCTGTGCGTGCGGTTGGAGCAAGGAATTCACCGCGACGAGAACCATCGCGCACCGACTTGCCAGCGGCAGCTGGGCGAGCGTTGCGGTTTGCGGTTGGACGAGCGCCAGGCTTGGCCTTTGCGGCCTCAAGTGCACGTGCGGTCTTTGAGTTACCGGCGCCCTTACCCTCGGTCTTGATTCCGAGTGCGCGAACCTTGCGTTCCTCGGCCTGCTTCATTTTGAAAGCTTTGTGCTTCTTACGATCCTCGGCCTTTGGGGTTGGACCCTTGCCAGCTAGTCGGCGCTTGTTGTTCCCGCCGCTACCCTTTGGTGCTCCCTTGCCGCCTTTTGCGGCTCCCGGTCGTCCTGGTTTTGCCATTAGTCAACACTCCAATGCGTTTGGTCGGCAGCATCCTCTAATTTGATTCCCGCTGCTGCGATTAAGTCGCGAAGTTCATCTGCCTTCGCAAAATCTTTTGCTGCACGTGCAGCGTTGCGCTGTTCAATCAATCCGCGCACCAACACATCTAGGGCCTGGTGAGTGAGGTGATTCTCACCGGCATTACCCCAGACTGCTGCGAATGGATTAATCAAAAGTACGTTAGTCATACCGAGCACTGCCAAGAGTGCGCTTCTGGCCCCATCGATGTCTTTAGCATCGAGCGCTGCATTACCCTCGCGCACGGTGTCGTGTAGCACACCCATCGCAATTGGCAAATTCAAATCATCATTCATGGCTTCAGCAAATTTGGCCGGGAAATTCGGCACGAGTGTGATGAGTTTTGGATCGGTTGCTAGATCACGAAGCGCACGCTTCAAGAAAGTTTCAATGCGCGCAAGTGCGGTAGCCGCCTCGTCCAAAACGCCTTCGTGATAATCCAAAGTTGAGCGATAGTGCGCTGAGGCGAGGTAATAGCGAATCGCAATTGCGCTTCCTTTGGCAAAAAGCTCAGACGCGTAAATCGAATTGCCGAGCGACTTCGACATCTTCTGGCCATTCACATTCACCAGCGCGTTGTGAATCCAGTAGTTTGCAAAAGCGTCTCCTGCGGCAGAAGACTGAGCGAGTTCATTTTCGTGATGCGGGAAACGAAGATCCAGTCCGCCACCGTGAATGTCGAAGTTGGTTCCCAAGTACTTGGTAGACATCGCACTGCACTCGATGTGCCAGCCAGGACGACCACGGCCAAACTTGGAATCCCAGGCCGCACTGCTTGGCTCCCCGGCCTTTGCTGCCTTCCAGAGTGCAAAGTCGTGAGCATTGCGTTTTCCAGTTTCGCTAGCCTCGCCGGCTTCCATATCGTCAAGCTTTTGGTTGGTGAGTTCGCCATAGCTTGCCCACTTTGCGGACTCAAAATAAACCGAACCGTCATCGGTGGCGTATGCGTAACCGCGTTCGATTAATCGATCGATTAGTTCAAGCATTTCTGGAATTGCACCGGTGGCGCGTGGTTCGTAGGTCGGCGCCTGAATCCCGATCTTTCGATATGCCTCATTGAACTCTTGTTCAAAGTGATAAGCGAGCGCCCACCAGTCGACACCGTCTGCCTTTGCGTTTTCGAGTACCTTGTCGTCGATATCGGTGACGTTACGCACCAGGGTCACCTTGTTGCCGGTGGCCTCAAGCCAACGACGAAGAATGTCGTAAACCAATGCACTGCGAAGGTGCCCAACGTGAGGTGCACCCTGCACGGTAGGACCGCAAACGTAAATACCGACTTGGCCAGCGGTGATTGGCTGGAATGCCCGAAGCGCCTGGCTCTTTGAGTCATAGAGGCTGAGGGTCATGCGTTCAGCCTATCTTTGGCGCTGATAATCAACGCGGATGCCACAGCGGCAACTCCCTCGTTGTTACCTAGAAAACCAAGACCGTCGGTGGTGGTGGCGCCGAGGGTTACCGGAGCACCAACTATTGCACTGAGAGCCACTTCGGCCTCTTTGCGCTTGGTTGATACCTTTGGACGATTTCCGATGAGCTGAACCGAAACATTTACCACGGCATAGCCAGCGTCGGCCAGAAGCTTTACGGTTTCGGCGAGAAAGACACTTCCGTTGGCACCAGCGAATTCTGGGCGATCCACTCCAAAGTTGCTTCCAATATCACCAAGACCGGCGGCCGACAGCAGTGCGTCAACAATCGCGTGCGAGACCGCATCCCCATCGCTATGACCATCGAGCCCCGGAACTCCTGGCCACTCGATAGTTCCTAGATAGAGCTTTTTGTTTGCATTACTCGAGAATCGATGGACATCGGTGCCGATTCCGGTGCGGCCAGGACCATTGAAACGAGTTAGCACCACATTGAGGTCGTCTGGCGTGGTGATCTTTGCGGCATTTGCCTCGCCAGGCACAAACAACACTTTTTTACCTAGCGACTGAAACAGTGCGGCGTCGTCGGTGAAATCGTTGGTGGCCTCTGCGTACGCGCGCTTCAAGTCTGAAGTGACAAACCCCTGAGGTGTCTGTGCGCTGCGCAACGATGAGCGATCGACAGTTTCCAAAACAACGTCGTCGCTAACTCGTTTTACGGTGTCTGCAATTTGAATTGCCGGAATTACTGCCTGGCTAGAAGCTTTGACTTTGTCGCACACAGATTTAAAAAGTTCCGCAGTGGCAAATGCACGAGCGGCGTCGTGCACCAAAACAATTTCTGCATCAACTTGTGCAAGTGCGTTTGAGATTGATTGCTGGCGAGTTTCGCCACCAACCACCACTGTCACTTGGGTGGCATCGTCAAAATATTGATTGGCAATTTCGATTGCCTCCGCAACCTGAGATTCGGGTGCGGCAATCACTAATTGCTTTAAGTTTTCTAATTCAGCGATTGGCAAAAGCGAGTGCGCCAAAATAGTGCGCCCGTTGATTTCAACGAAGGCTTTTGGTTTATCGGATTTCAGCCGTTCACCGCGACCCGCAGCGACAACGATCACCGCTAAGTCGCGATTGGTCATTTGCTTACTTTTTGCCCGCTAGTGCGTCGTCTAGGAACTTGATTGCCTTTTCTTCGTCTGACTTCTTGGCCAGAGCAAGCTCCGAAACCAATATCTGACGAGCCTTGGCAAGCATGCGCTTTTCACCGGCTGAAAGTCCACGATCTTGGTCGCGGCGCCAAAGGTCGCGGACGACCTCTGCGTTCTTGTTTACGTCGCCAGACTGCAGCTTCTCTAGATTGGCCTTGTAGCGGCGAGACCAGTTGGTTGGCTCTTCGACGAAGTCAGCCTGAAGGATTTCGACTACTTTACGTACACCCTTGTTGTCGATTACGGCACGGATGCCTACAGTCTCGACCTTTGAGAATGGCACCCAGATAAGAAGGTCACCCTGGGTGACCTTTAGCTGTAGGTGCTGTTCTTTAACCCCGGCAAATTCGCGCTTTTCGATTTTTACGATTTTGGCTGCACCGTGGTGTGGGTAGACGAGAGTTTCGCCAACTTCAAGATTCATGTGGAAGATTTCCCTTCAGAAACCACAATTTTACCACGAGTGAGCCGCAGAGCCAAGAAACATCTGGGGTAGCATTTTCTTGGAACCACCTCGAGAGGAAAAACCTTGCTAAACCGCAAACTTGCCGCCGTTGCCATCGCTGCCGCTGTTGCCCTAGGCACCACCGGATGTACTTTTATCAGCCCAGTGGCATCTCTCAAGGCATACGATCCAGCCGACGGCGTGAACTCAAACGTTGGTGCGATCAAGGTTCGCAACCTAATGATTTTGGCGAAGGCCACCGGTGAGGCAGCGATTTTTGGCTCTCTAATCAACCAGGACAGCGGAGCGGTGGCTACCACAGTGGAGCTTCACGCCCACAGCTCGGTGGAAACTCCTGAGATCCCAGTGCAGGTTGGCGCCGGCGAGAAGCTTGACCTCGGTTACAACGGAGGCCAGGCGCTTCCACTCAGCTTCAGCGTTAAAGCTGGCGACCTAGTTGAGGTGCACGTCACAGTTGGTGCCGACAAGGTCACTCTAAACGTGCCAGTGCTCGATGGAACTTTCACCGAATATGCACCGCTGGTAAATGCAATTACTCCGGGCAACGGCGCAACCGCTGCTCCGACCACCAGTAAGTAATTAAGCTTCGAACTTGTAACCTAGCCCACGCACGGTTACCAAGTGCTCTGGACGAGCAGGGTCGGCTTCAATCTTTGATCGAATTCGCTTGACGTGCACGTCGAGTGTCTTTGTGTCGCCAAAGTAATCACTGCCCCAAACGCGATCAATGATCTGACCGCGAGTTAGCACGCGATTCACATTTTCAAGCAACAGCTCAAGTAATTCAAACTCTTTTAGCGGAAGCTGCACGCGTTCGCCGTTGACTTCAACTTCGTGACGCTCAACATCCATGCGCACCCCACCTGCCTCAAGCACGCTTCCGAATTCCACCTGGGGTTCAATATTTCTGCGTAGCACGGCTTTGATGCGGGCTTTAAGTTCAGGTGTCGAGTATGGCTTGGTTACATAATCATCCGCACCAATTTCTAAACCAACTACTTTGTCGATCTCGCTGTCTTTTGCGGTGAGCATGATAATTGGAACGTTCGAAGTTTGGCGAATAATTTGGCAGACTTCGTTACCACTCTTCTTGGGCAGCATGAGATCAAGCAAAATCAAATCTGGCTGTTCTGCATTGAACTGCTTTATTGCCTGCTCACCGTCCGCTGCATCAACCACCTGGTAGCCCTCTTTCTCAAGTAGGTAAATCAGGGGCTCGCGAAGTCCCTGCTCGTCTTCAACTACGAGGATTTTTGTCATTCTTTATCTTTCTGATTAAGTGGAATGATCATGGTGAAAGTGG
>Ga0228703_1001894_pt1 | contig 12259 bp, 11 predicted proteins | sample McNCre217_Aug_MG_3_FD_178020 | JGI IMG/M metagenome (GOLD analysis project Ga0228703, IMG submission 178020) | Freshwater microbial communities from McNutts Creek, Athens, Georgia, United States - 29-17_Aug_MG | ecosystem: Environmental > Aquatic > Freshwater > Creek | place: USA: Georgia... | reverse complement strand
AAACACCAAACAAAACCCAATCAAGGGTCAATTTGGAAAGCTCCAGGATTTTTTGCACTTGAGCCGGTTTCCTAATCAGGAATTCCAAGCTTTGGGCAACAGGTAAAACATTACGAGAAGGTAACGGGAAAAGTCAAATCCATTTGGCAAAAAACTTTTAAATTTTTTGATATTCCCGAAAACTACCCGAGTTTAGGCTCGAAAAAGGCCGGCTAAGGTCTTTTTACCGCGGCGAAGCACAGCAAAACCACCGGGGATCCAGTTGCTCACAGTTGCTGATTCATCGTCGACTTTTACGTTGTTCAGGTAGACGCCACCTTCTTTGATGGCTCGGCGGCCGGCGGAAAGACTATCTACCAGTCCGGTGTCTACCAGAGCCTGAGCCAAAGAGTGATCTTCAGACACAGTTATGTTCGGAAGTTCGGAAAGTGCAGCCCGAAGCGTTTCACCGTCTAACGACTCCAAATCACCATTGCCAAAAAGGGCTGCAGACGCTGCAATTGCAGCTTCAGCGGCTTCGGAACCATGCACCAAGGTAGTTACCTCCAGCGCCAGGCGCTTCTGAGCTGCTCGAAGATAAGGTGCCTCAGCCGTCTGTTTCTCCAGTTCCTCAATTTCAATTCGGGAAAGGAAAGTGAAAACCTTTAGACGATTAACCACATCGGCATCTTCAGCATTTAGCCAGAACTGGTAGAAGGCATATGGGCTTGTGAATTCGGTGTCGAGCCAAATCGCATTTCCCTCAGACTTACCAAATTTCTTGCCGTCGCTATTAGTAATCAGAGGCGTGGCCAAGATGTGGGCGCTTTTACCTTCAACGCGGTGGATAAGGTCGGTTCCGCTGGTCAGGTTCCCCCACTGGTCAGAGCCACCGGTTTGAAGCACACAGTCGTAGCGACGGTAAAGCTCAAGGAAATCAAGGCCCTGCAATATCTGGTAACTGAATTCGGTGAAAGAAATTCCAGCCTCGCTATTTAGGCGTGCCGAAACGGCATCCTTGGAGAGCATTTTTCCGACTCGGAAGTGTTTACCGATATCGCGAAGGAAATCGATTGCACTCATCGGGTCGGTCCAGTCGAGATTGTTCACTAGTCGCGCCGAATTCGCACCCTCAAACGACAGGAACCGCGAAGCCTGAACCCCGAGTTTGAATACCCAATCGGCTACGGTGTTTTTGTCGTTGAGTGTTCTCTCGGCACTAGGCTTTGGGTCTCCAATCAAACCGGTTGAACCGCCGATTAGAACAAGTGGCAAATGCCCGGCCAACTGCAAGCGACGCATAGTTAGAAGTTGCACCAGATTACCCAAGTGCAAGCTCGGCGCTGTTGGATCGAAACCACAGTAGTAGGTAATTTGTCCGTCGAGTGCTGCTCGGAGTTCTTGCTCGTCGGTGGACAAGGCAACTAGGCCACGCCACTTCAACTCGTCGAGTATGTGACCGAAACTTGGGTCATTACTCTGACTTGATAAAACGGTTTGATTTGTCATTAGTTCACACCTTTGGCAACGAGTTTGCGAAGAGCCGAAATTTGCTCGATAACGCGAGGCAGTGCGGTACCGCCTGCACCAGAACGGGCTTTGATCGATCCTGAAACCGATAGGACATCTCGAACTTCAGGGGTTAGTTTTTTAGAGATCGCAGCCATTTCGCTGTCTGGCACCTGGTGCAGTTCAAGTCCGTTCTTTTCGCAGTAAGAAACTAACTGCCCGGTGATTTCGTGAGCATCGCGGAATGGAACCTTTTGCTTCACAAGCCATTCAGCCACATCAGTTGCAAGCGAGAAGCCGGCAGGCGCCAAAAGCTCAAGACGGTTTTTATTAAAGGTCATGGTTGCCACCATGCCGGTGAACGCAGGTAAGAGTATAGCCAAAGTATCAACGGTGTCAAACACCGGCTCTTTGTCTTCCTGAAGATCACGGTTGTAACTCAAGGGTAGAGCTTTAAGGGTTGCGAGAAGACCGGTTAGGTTTCCAATGATTCGACCAGACTTACCTCTTGCAAGTTCAGCCACATCTGGGTTCTTCTTTTGAGGCATGATTGACGATCCCGTGGAATAGGCATCGTCCAATCTGACAAAATCGAATTCGGCGGTCGCCCAAACAATGATTTCTTCGCTGAAACGCGAAAGGTTGATACCAATCATCGTGCAAATAAAGGCAAACTCAGCCACCACGTCGCGACTAGCGGTTGCGTCCATGGAGTTTTGGGTAGGGCCACTGAGACCCAATTCTTTGGCAACTAGGTGAGGGTCAAGCCCGAGAGTTGAACCGGCAAGTGCGCCGGCACCGTATGGAGAAAGACGGGCACGTTTTCTCCACTCCGACAAGCGCTCGAGATCGCGAGAAAGTGGCCATGCGTGCGCCAAAAGGTGATGTGCCAGAGAAACCGGCTGGGCATGCTGGAAGTGGGTGCGACCTGGCATGGCAACTGCAAGGTTCTCTTCGGCGCGGTCGGTCAAAACCTGAATCAGTTGCAGTACCAGTGACTCGAGGTGGTCTGCCTCATCTAGCAAATAGGTTCGAATCAAGGTAGCAATCTGGTCGTTGCGTGATCTACCGGCACGTACTTTTCCGCCAAGCTCAGCGCCAGCAATTTCAATCAGGCCACGCTCCAGAGCCGAATGAACATCCTCATCTGAAGGTTTTGCGGTAAAACTGCCGTCCTCAATTCGTGAAAGCAATTGCACCAGAGAGCGGTCAAGTTTCTCAAGCTCAGGAACAGTAAGGTAGCCAGCAGAATGCAAGGCCCTAATGTGTGCACGAGTACCGGCAATGTCGTAGCTAGCCAAACGCCAGTCAAAGTGAATCGAACGACTCAGAGCTGCCACCGATTCGGCAGGACCACCCTCAAAGCGACCGCCCCAAAGGGCGCCGGCGTCACCAGCACGATTCGACATGAAACTCCTTAAAGCATTTTGGTATGGGTCAATTCTAGTTTGAGCGCCACTCTCGGCTCAGTAGGGCATAGAGATACATCGAGCACCACTCCCCTTTCAGGAAGTCATTTTCGATAAAAGTTGCTTCGCGGCGAAAACCTAGACGCTCAACTACTCGAACCGAGCTCTCATTTCGAATGTCGATGTCGGCAATGATTCTGTGAACATCTCCTCGAGCAAACAGATAGTCGATTAGAGCCGCCAGCGCTTCGTTGACGTATCCCTTTGCTCGAAAATTTGGGTTCAAAACATAACCGACATTGGCTGTCGAATTCTTCTTATCAACAAATGAGGTATTGAGCTGTCCGATGACTTGGTTAGAAGCCCGAAGCACGATAGCCAGAAGCAACGATGAGCTTTCAGAATCCAACGAGGTAAAAGATTCAGCTTTTTCGAGAACTTGTAAAACTTCGTCGCGGGAGCGAACTTCCCACGGGATGAACCTTACGGTGTCGGGATCCCCTTGGTACAGCAAAACATCATCAACATCCGCCTTGGAAAGAAACCTCAGGATTAAGCGGTCGGTGTCAATCTGCATGCTTGGCGAGCCAAATCATCAGCGCTTTCTGGGCGTGCAGACGATTCTCAGCCTCATCCCAAATTACCGACTGGGGCCCATCGATTACATCCGCAGTCACTTCGTAACCGCGATATGCAGGAAGACAGTGAAGGAAAATTGCATCGCTCTTGGCTCTAGCCATCAGATCTGTGTCGATTGTGTATCCCGCAAAAGCCTCAATTCGCTGCTGTTTCTCGGCTTCCTGACCCATCGAAATCCAAGTGTCGGTTGTAACGACATCGGCACCGAGGATCGCATCTTCGGGAGTTCCAAAGACCTGAATTGAGCCGCCGGTTCCCTTCGCGATTTCTTCTGCACGCCGTACGACGTGTGCAGCCGGGGCATAGGCTGCCGGCGATCCGATACGAACGTGCATGCCGGCTAGCGCACAGCCGATCAGGTATGAATTGGCCATGTTGTTGGCAGCGTCTCCAACATACGCGATGGTTAGACCAGCCAGTGAACCCTTGTGCTCTTTGATGGTTAGCAAATCGGCGAGAATCTGGCAGGGGTGATAATCATCGCTCAACGAATTGATAACTGGGACGGAAGAATTAGCCGCCATTTCCTCAAGCCCGGCTTGTGAATAGGTTCTCCAAACGATTGCCGCCACCTGGCGTTCCAGAACGCGTGCGGTATCGGCAACTGATTCTTTGCCACCCATCTGGCTTGAAGCTGAATCGATAACCATTGGATTACCACCCAAATCTGCAACGCCCACTGTAAACGAGACCCTGGTTCGAGTGGAAGTTTTATCGAAAATTAGAGCTACGGTTTTAGGGCCTTCAAACGGACGGAACTTGTAAGGCTCAGCCTTGACCTCGGAGGCAAGGTCCAAAATTGCGGCCTGTTCGGCTGTGGTGATGTCGTCGTCTTTTAAGAAGTGGCGGGTCATTTTTCTCTCTCGTTTACGGGAAAACCATTGTGCCGAAACCGGATTGGGTGAAGATCTCCAAAAGAATGCTGTGCGGGGTGCGTCCATCGATGATGTGGGCACGAGGTACACCGTGCTCAACCGCCTGAAGGCATGCCTGCATTTTCGGAATCATTCCCGACTCGAGTTTTGGTAAAAGTTCGCGAAGTTCTGCAACATTAATTTCGCTCACCAACGAGTCGCGGTTTGGCCAGTTGGCATAGAGACCTGGAACATCGGTGAGGACCATGAGTTTTTCAGCCCCGAGTGCAACTGCAAGCGCACTGGCGGCAAGGTCGGCGTTCACGTTGAGCAGTTGACCACTGGCATCCGGCGCGACGGTAGAAATAACTGGGATTCGGCCAGCCTCGAGCGCATCAAAAACAATACGCGGATTCACAAGCGTTACCTCACCGACCAACCCGATATCTACAGGACCTTCCTCGGATTCCAGAGTGGTTTTCTCAGCTCGAAAAAGGTTCGAATCTTCACCACTCATCACCTGGGTTTTTGCCCCGGCAAGTTCGATAAGCCCCGCCAAACGAGCAGAAATATTCAAGCGAAGAACGTCTCTGATGACATCGATGGTCTCAGGTGTCGTGACTCGAAATCCTCCTCGAAATTCACTCTCCAGACCTAACTCGGAAAGGCGAGCGGTGATCTGTGGACCACCACCGTGAACCACTACAGGGCGAATGCCAATCCACCGAAGATAAGCCATATCTTCAGCGAAAGCCTGCTGGAGAGCATCATCGACCATGGCATTACCGCCAAACTTCACGACAACAGTTTTCCCGTGAAATTGCTTAAGCCAAGGAAGCGACTCGATTAGTGTTTCGGCTTTGATTCGGGCGAGTGCGGTATCTGGCTGTTCAGCTTGCAGCATTAGCTTGAGTACTCGCTGTTCTCGGTAACGTATGCGTGGGTTAGGTCTGAGGTGTAAACCGTTGCGGTTTCGGTGCCAGCGTTCAACGAGATGAGGATGTGTACTCGTCGAGGAGTCATGTCGACCAAGCTGCGGGGTTGATCGGGTTCACCCTTACGCGAGACCGAAATGCCGTTTATGGCCACGTCGATGTCGTAGGGGTCAAACTGTGCCGAGGTAGTACCTACGGCAGCCAAGATTCGTCCCCAGTTAGGGTCGTTTCCGAAGACGGCTGCCTTGAACAGGTTGTTGCGCGCCAGAGAGCGCCCCACCATCACGGCATCATCTTCGCTTGCCGCATTCACAACCTCAATAGCGATGTCATGAGTGGACCCTTCGGCATCAGACAGAAGTTGCAATGCGAGGTCGCGGCAAACACTTGTCAGAACATCGGTGAACTCGTCGAAAGCAGGCTTTATTCCTGAAGCGCCTGAGGCCATGAGCGTGACGGTGTCGTTGGTTGACATGCAACCATCTGAGTCGAGTCGGTCGAAGGTTACCCTGGTGGCCTTACGTAGTGCCGCATCTAGATCTGCACTCGAAAGCTCGGCATCAGTGGTGAGCACCACCAACATCGTTGCCAGGCCGGGCGCAAGCATTCCGGCACCTTTGGCCATACCGCCAACAACCCAACCGTTACCAGTTGCAGTTGCTGTTTTTGATACTGAGTCCGTAGTCATGATGGCCTCGGCAGCTGCCTGGCCGCCATCAGCAGACAGCTCTGAGGCCGATAAGTCAACTCCCGCTAAAACTTTTTCGCGGTCAAGTTGCTCACCGATAAGACCGGTAGAGCAAACGAGTACGTCTCCCGCAGAACAGCCGATAGCTTCGGCTACCCGTTCGGCAGTGGCATGGGTGGTTTGAAACCCCTGAGCGCCGGTGTAGCAGTTTGCGCCCCCGGAGTTCAACACCGTTGCTGTCAAGAACCCATCTTTGATCGCTTCCTTAGACCAAATCACAGGGTTGGCTTGACACCGGTTCGTTGTAAAAACTGCGGCTGCATTGAACTTTGGACCAAGATTTTGCACCAGCGCGAAGTCTTTCGCACCAGACTTTTTGAGGCCAGCCTTCACTCCTGCAGCTTTGAAACCTTTTGCAAATGTTACGCTCACGGTGCAACTCCATTCACGCTGAGACCGGTGTCTTCGGCGAAACCCAAAGCAATATTTAGAGATTGAATGGCCGCTCCTGCAGTGCCCTTTACAAGATTGTCGATTGCCGAAACCAACACGACGCGGCCTGCGTGTTCGTCGAAGGCAACGCCAATTTCACAGACGTTTGAACCCAAAACGTTTGCTGTCTGTGGCCACTGGTCAAGCGGAAGCACGCGGATAAACTTTTCGTCTTGGTAGAACTCGCTCAATGCATGGTGAAGTTGAGAAATCCCACCTGTTGCTTTCGCGGTGTTCACTGCGAGGATACCCCGAGACATTGGTACCAGAACCGGTGTGAACGAAACTTGCACCTTTTCGCCAGCTGACTTAGAAAGATTCTGTTCAATCTCTGGCGTGTGTCGATGTACGCCTCCAACACCATACGCTCGAGCAGAGCCGTGAACCTCGCTATGTGAAAGGTTTGCGCTTGTAGAACGACCAGCGCCGGAAGTGCCCACCGAAAGCACGGAGACGATGTCTTCATTTTCGATGAGATTGGCCGACAACAAAGGCGCCAATGCGAGAGTAATTGCGGTGACATTGCAACCCGGTACTGCGATTCGTTTCGTTCCGCGAAGTGCCTGTCGCTGCTTTTCGCCATCCTTAATGATCAATTCAGGCATTCCGTAAGTCCAGGTTCCGGCATGTTCGCCCCCGTAGAACTTTTGCCAGTCATCACCCGATTCCAGACGAAAGTCTGCGCCACAGTCGATAACCAGGGTTTCATCGCTTAAAAAGGAAGCAACTTCTGCGCTTTTGGCATGTGGAAGAGCGAGAAATACCACGTCGTGACCAGCTAGGTGTTCAGGGTCGGTTGGCACCAAAGTTAGGTGATCAAAACTCCGAAGGTGAGGGTGTAGGTTGACAAACTTCTCCCCCGCATTCGAATTCGCGGTAACGGTAACCAGGTTCAACTGAGGGTGATTGGCGATAAGACGCGCCAACTCCCCGCCTACGTAACCCGAGCCGCCGGCAATGGCAACTTTGAGGCTCATGCGTTCCTCCCTACGCGCGAATGGTCGCGCCGAATTTGGCTCCGGCAAGTGCCACCGCAGAATCGCGAGATGCACTTGCTTCGGATTGGGTAAGGGTTCGATCTGTGGCGCGGAACCGCAAAGCGAAGGTTAATGACTTCTGACCAGAAGGTAGGTTTTCTCCTCGGTAGTCTTCAACTAGCCGAACCTCTTCAAGTAATTCACCAGCCCCCTCTTCGATTACTTGAAGAACCTCACCAGCAGGAACCTCAGTGGCAACCAAAAGCGAAAGATCTTGAGTTGCCGCAGGGTATCCGTAGATTGGAGACGCCTGGCGAACTTCCGGTGCTGCGAGGTAAATCGCGTCTAGGTCAAGTTCTAGAGCGGCCACACGTCTAGGGAGGTCTTTTGCCGCGGTAAGGGCTGGCTCAAGTTCTCCAGCGAAACCGACGGACAATTCCCCGATAAACAGCTCAGCGGTGCGTCCAGGATGGAAACCTCTGGTAGCACCCTGTCGGACCGTGAGTTTAGATCCGGTAGCAGCAACCACCGCAGAGGCTAATCCGATGGCATCAGAATAATCGTAGTTTTCTGCAGTTGCGCCAACCTGTTGCTTGATACGCTCACCAATAAGCAAAGCCGCAAAACGTTTAGGCTGTTTCGGCAGAGTGGCTTCGATCGAGGCTAACACTTCGGAACTTGGTTTTTCCGCCGCCGAAGGTAAATCGAACGCTTTGATTGAACCATCCGTGGGGATGAAAACCGAGCCCTCTTCGAAAATTGCAAAATCGGTAAGCCCGCGGGAAAGGTTTCGCCTTCCTGCGTCTAACAGGCCACCCAGAATACTCAGACGGAGCTGACCCACTTCTTCCTGCATTGGGTTTACGAGTTTTACCGTGCTAGCTGCATCGACGAAAAAAAGGTTGGTCTCTTGAGAGACAAAAGGATAGGTCAAAACCTCTGTTGCACCCGCACCAACGGCGGCATTCAAAACCGCACGGCGTAGCTTCTGCTTTTTGGTGAGGCCTCTACCTGGAGGGGCAACCGGCAATCGGGTGCCAATGCGCTCGTAACCCACAATTCGAGCAATTTCCTCTACGAGGTCGGTTTTGTGTGCGAGGTCTGGGCGCCATGATGGCGGTACTACCTCAAAGCCACCGTCGACATGAGCCACTACGCAGCCGATGTCGCTGAGCACTCCAGTAACTTCTTCAACGGTGTATTCGACACCGGTCAGTTCCTGTGCAAATAGCGCCGGTAACCAAATCGGTTTGGAATCACCGAGAGTGCTGTAATTTGCGCCCAGATTGTCTGCGGTTCCCCCGGCGTGAACTTCTAGCAGTTGAACTACTCGAGCAACAGCGTATTCGGCAACCTTAGGATCAACCCCGCGTTCAAAACGCTTCGACGCTTCCGAAATTAGTTTGTGACGACGTGCACTTCGGGCAATGGAGACTGGATCGAAATGCGCAGCCTCGATGATTACATTCACCGTGGAATCCGACACCTCGGTGCTTTCTCCACCCATAACACCAGCCAAACCGATTGGGCCAGAACCGTCAGTGATCAGTAGATCCTCAACATCGAGCTTTCGAACTTGCCCGTCCAAGGTTTTCAAAGTTTCACCCGCCAACGCTCGGCGAACGACAATACCACCGGTCAGTTTGTCCAGGTCATAGGCGTGTGTTGGTTGACCCAATTCGAGCATCACGTAGTTGGTTATGTCCACTACGAGAGATACCGAGCGCATTCCGGCAAGTTTTAGCCGGGAAATCATCCAAGGTGGGGTTGGCTTGGTTGCGTCTACCCCACGGACGGTGCGAAGAACGAAACGGTCACAACCGACGCGTCCGCGGATACCCTCGGCATCATCGACGGAGACCTCAAACCCACCGGCAACCTCTGGGTAGGCATTTCCAACTGGATCGCGGAATTCGGCGCCGGTTGCGTGTGAGTACTCTCGGGCAACACCTCGAATTGAGAACGCGTAGCCGCGGTCTGGGGTTACGTTAATTTCGGCAGCTGTGTCGCCTAGCGAAAGCAGTTCCAGAGCGTTGGAGCCGACCTTTGGGTCGAGACCCATCTCGTGAAGTCGAATGATTCCACCGTGGTCGTCGTTCAGGGAAAGCTCTTTGGCCGAAGCCATCATGCCATCGGAAATGTGCCCGTAGGTGCTTCGAGCCGCTATGGCGAAGTTGCCTGGGAGCACTGAACCTGGAAGACAGACCACCACCTTGTCGCCAACCTCAAAATTCGACGCACCGCAGACGATTCCTCGAACATCCTCGCCACCATCGGCCGCTTTCTGACCCTCCGGAGCCACGCGAACCTGACACCAGCGAATCGTCTTTCCGTTGCTTTGAGGTTCGGGGATAAACTCCAAAACCTGGCCAACTACAACCGGCCCGGTGACCTCAAAACCGTGAGAATCTTCCTCTTCAAAACCAACCTTTACCAGTTCTGCCATAACCGAATCCGGGGTGGCATCACCAGGCAGGTCTACATACTCTGCCAACCAAGTAAGTGGTACGCGCATTAGAGGCTCACTCCAAACTGCTGAGAGAAACGAATGTCGCTCTCGACCATGTCGTGCATGTCGAGAACGCCGTTTCGGAACATTAGGGTGCGCTCAATACCCATACCGAAAGCAAAACCAGAATATTCTTCAGGGTCGATTCCGGCTGAGCGCAAAACGTTTGGGTTCACCATTCCGCAACCACCCCACTCGATCCAACGAGGCCCGCCTTTAGCTGCAGCGTGCCAAATATCGAGTTCGGCTGATGGTTCTGTGAATGGGAAATAGTTGGGGCGCAAACGAATCTTTGCTTCCGGGCCGAACATTAGACGAGCAAAATGTTCCAAGGTGCCACGAAGATCTGCCATGGTGAGGCCTTTGTCGACAGCCAAACCTTCGATCTGATGGAAGACCGGTGTGTGGGTTTCGTCAAGTTCGTCGGTGCGGAAAACCCGTCCAGGGCAAATTACATAGATTGGCACTTCTCGCTCCAGCATGGAACGAACCTGAACCGGGGAGGTTTGAGTTCGTAACAACAGGTGAGACTGTTCTGGTTCAACAAAGAACGTGTCTTGCATGGCACGTGCTGGATGGTCTGCGTCGAAGTTGAGGGCATCAAAGTTGAACCATTCGCTCTCCACCTCAGGGCCTTCGGCTACTTCCCAACCCATGGCGATGAAGATGTCGGACATCTGGTCCATCAGTAGCGAAAGTGGGTGACGAGCGCCAGTTGGTGCGTGGGTTGCCCAAGTAGTTACATCAACTGTTTCGGCCTCAAGTTTGGCTGCTTCCGCTATTGCCGCTAGCTCTGATTCCCGAGCTGCGAAAGCCGCATTCAGTCTGCCTCGGGCAGCGCCTAAAAGCGCACCAGCCTCCGCCTTGAATTCGTTAGGCATGTTCTTGATTGAAGCATTCAACTTAGAGATTTCTGAAGTCTCTCCAACCAATGACGAACGAGCCTCAAGCAGTGAAGCCAGATCCGCCGCGGCAGCAATGCCGGCAAGCGCAGACTCGACTAATGGGTCAACGACACCTGAATTGATTGGATTTGAGCCAGACATAGGCTCAAGTTTACCGTTCTTAGCCTGAATTTAGGCGTTCTGGGCAAATGCCGAAGCATAGAGACAGACACTGGCAGCCGTGGCCATGTTGAGCGACTCAGCCTTGCCATAAATGGGTAAGCCAACTTGGCGGTCAACTAAGTTCAGTGTGGAATCCTCAAAGCCCCAAGCCTCATTGCCCATTACCCAAACGGTTGGTGAAGCCAAAACCTCGCTACCCAAACTTGGTAATGACTCTCCACCACCGTTGGCGGCAAAAACCTGTAAGCCGGCCTTTTGGAAAGCCGAAATTGCGGTGTCTATTGAAACGCCCAACACTATCGGAAGATGAAAGAGCGAACCGGTGGTGCTGCGAACCACTTTCGGGTTGTAGACATCAACACTCTCCGCCGAAAAAACCACGGCGTCGGCACCGGCGGCGTCGGCAGCGCGCAGCACCGTACCGGCATTTCCTGGATCTCGAACGTTAGACAGGAAAGCGATCAAACGAGGACGAGAGGCCAAGACCGCTTCTAAGGAAACATCTAACTGCTTGCAAACCGCAACTACACCCTGCGGGGTTTCGGTATCGCACATGGCTTTGAGCACCTGCGCCGAAGCCAACTCGGCAGTAACTCCCGCATCTGCCAATGCATCAAAGAGGTCTGAATTGCGCTCAACGGCCTCTTCGGTCGCGTATAGCTCAACAATCAGGTCGGGCGAGGCAAGAACTTCTTTCAGCCCTTGCACCCCCTCAAGCAGAAAGAGCCCGGTCTCAGACCGGGCATCTTTCTTTGCAAGCTGCGCGACCCCGCGGACCTTACGGGCCTTAGGGTCGGTGAGCAACTTACTTAACCTTTGGAGCTGAGGTGTCCTTTGGAAGGGCAGCCTTAGCGGTTGCAACTAGCGAAGCGAACACTGGTGCGTCGTTTACGGCTAGGTCAGCCAAGATACGACGGTCCACTGCTACGCCTGCAAGGTTCAAACCCTGGATTAGACGGTTGTAGGTAAGGCCGTTTAGACGTGCAGCGGCGTTGATGCGCTGAATCCAAAGACGACGGAAGTTACCCTTCTTGTCTTTACGGTCGTTGTATGCGTAGACCAACGAGTGCAGCATCTGCTGCTTGGCCATACGGTACAGACGCGAACGCTGTCCACGGTAACCGTGTGCGCGCTCTAGAACTGTACGACGCTTCTTCGCTGCGTTGACAGCGTTTTTTACTCTTGCCATTTGTTATCTCCT
>Ga0228703_1001892_pt1 | contig 12266 bp, 7 predicted proteins | sample McNCre217_Aug_MG_3_FD_178020 | JGI IMG/M metagenome (GOLD analysis project Ga0228703, IMG submission 178020) | Freshwater microbial communities from McNutts Creek, Athens, Georgia, United States - 29-17_Aug_MG | ecosystem: Environmental > Aquatic > Freshwater > Creek | place: USA: Georgia... | reverse complement strand
GTAAAGGGAAACCGCAACTGGATGCGCGCCCGCGAGGCTCAGTTGGCAAGCGCTGAGCTTGGCAACCTAGAGCAGCTGAGCCCAATCATCACCCCAGCTGGCTCCGACTCCGCCTCGTTCGACGAGGTCGTGGAGTTGCTGTACCTTGGCGGCCGCAGCCTGCCTCACGCCATGATGATGATGATCCCAGAGGCCTGGGAGAAGCAGACCGACATCGAGCCTGCCCGCAAGAACTTCTACGACTACCACAGCATGCTGATGGAGCCATGGGACGGCCCAGCCGCAGTTATCTTCACCGATGGCTCGCTCGTTGGCGCGACCCTTGACCGCAATGGTCTGCGCCCCGGCCGCTACGTAATCACCGACGACGGCCTTGTAGTTTTGGCCTCTGAAATCGGTGTGGTCAACATCGACCCAGCCAAGATTGTTCGCAAGGGCCGCCTCCAGCCTGGTCGCATGTTCATCGCCGACACCGTCAGCGGACGCCTCATCGACGACGACGAGATCAAGTCTGAGATTGCTGCACTCGAGCCTTGGGGCGAGTGGCTGGAGCAGAACCGCATCAAGCTGGACGAACTGCCAGAGCGTGAGCACATTGCCCACACCGCAAGCAGCGTAAACCGTCGTCAGCGCACCTTTGGCTACACCCAGGAAGAGCTTCGCATCCTGTTGGCACCGATGGCAAAGACCGGCGCAGAGCCAGTTGGTGCAATGGGAAGCGACACCCCGATTGCCGCAATCTCAAGCCGACCACGCCTGATTTTCGACTACTTTGTGCAGCAGTTTGCCCAGGTGACCAACCCGCCACTGGACAGCATCCGCGAAGAGGTCGTTACCTCGCTCGGTACCGGCATCGGACCAGAGGGCAACCTGCTGACTGCAACCCCAGAGCACGCTCGCCAGATTTCGCTCAGCTTCCCGGTTCTCAGCAACGATGAGCTGGCCAAGATCAAGCACATCGACGAAAAGCCAGGAGCCGGCAGCGCATTCACCGTCGAAGGTCTTTACCGCGTCGATGGGGGAGCCGAGTCGTTGGCGGCCCGCATCCGCGAAATCTTCGAAGAGGTTGACGCTGCCATCACCGATGGCGCAAAGTACCTGATTCTTTCCGACCGCGACAGCAACCGCGAACTGGCACCAATTCCTTCGCTGCTGCTCACCAGCGCAGTGCATCACCACCTGATTCGCACCGGCCGCCGCACCATGGTTGGCCTGGTTGTTGAGGCAGCCGACGCTCGCGAAGTTCACCACATCGCCGCGCTAATCGGATACGGTGCCGCCGCCGTCAACCCTTACCTCGCAATGGAATCCTGCGAGCAGATGGTCAAGGACGGCCTCATCGAGGGCGTAAGCATCGAGAAGGCATCCAAGAACCTCATCAAGGGTCTGGGCAAGGGCGTTCTCAAGATCATGTCGAAGATGGGTATTTCCACCGTCTCGTCCTACTCGGGCGCCCAGGTATTTGAGGCCATCGGTCTCAGCCAGGAGTTTGTGGACACCTACTTCACCGGTACCACCAGCCAGTTGGGCGGTATCGGAATCGAGGTTATCCACGAAGAGATTGCGTCTCGACACAAGAGCGCCTACCCAATCGATGAGGTAACCAATGTGCACCAGCTGCTCGAGGTTGGTGGCGAGTACCAGTGGCGTCGCGAAGGCCCGGCTCACCTCTTCAGCCCGGAGACCATCTTCAAGCTGCAGCACTCCACCAAGACCAAGAGCATGGACATCTTCCGTGACTACACCGCTTCGGTAGACAACCAGGCCGAAAACCTGATGACCCTTCGTGGTCTGTTTACCCTGCGCACCGGAGTTCGCCCAGCGGTATCGATCGACGAGGTTGAACCAATCTCCGAGATCGTTAAGCGTTTCTCGACCGGCGCAATGTCTTACGGCTCCATCTCGAAGGAAGCCCACGAAACCCTAGCGATTGCCATGAACCGCCTCGGCGGCAAGAGCAACACCGGTGAGGGCGGCGAGGACGTTGAGCGTCTGCTCGACCCAACCCGACGCTCGGCTGTCAAGCAGGTTGCATCGGGCCGCTTTGGCGTTACCAGCATGTACCTGACCCACGCCGATGACATCCAGATCAAGATGGCTCAGGGCGCAAAGCCTGGCGAGGGCGGTCAGCTGCCACCGAACAAGGTTTACCCTTGGGTAGCTCGCACCCGTCACTCCACCGCGGGTGTTGGCCTGATTTCGCCACCTCCGCACCACGACATCTACTCGATTGAAGACCTAAAGCAGCTGATCTTCGATGTGAAGCGCGCCAACCGTGCCGCTCGCGTCCACGTCAAGCTGGTTTCGCAGGTCGGAATCGGTACTGTTGCTGCCGGTGTTGCCAAGGCCAAGGCCGACGTAATTCTGGTTTCGGGCCACGATGGTGGAACCGGCGCCAGCCCACTCAACTCGCTAAAGCACGCCGGTACCCCTTGGGAGCTAGGCCTGGCAGAGGCACAGCAGACTCTCATGCTCAACGGGCTGCGCGACCGCGTAACCGTTCAGGTTGACGGCCAGATGAAGACCGGCCGCGATGTCATCATCGCTGCACTGCTGGGTGCAGAGGAATTTGGTTTCGCTACCGCGCCGCTGGTGGTTGAGGGCTGCATCATGATGCGTGTCTGCAACCTAGACACCTGCCCGGTTGGCGTTGCCACCCAGAACCCAACTCTGCGTGCCCGTTTCACCGGTCAGGCAGACCACGTGGTCAACTTCTTCGAGTTCCTGGCGCAGGAGGTGCGCGAGTACCTAGCTGCTCTCGGCTTCCGCTCGATCGAAGAGGCAGTCGGCCAGGCCCAGATGCTGGACATGAACCGTGCAATCAGCCACTGGAAGGCAGACGGCCTAGACCTGAGCCCAATCCTGGCTGGTCCAGTATTTAGCGCCGATGAGAACCGCAGCCGTGTCACTTTCCAGGACCACGAGCTTGAGAAGCACTTCGACCACAAGTTGATTGCCGCCGCACAGGACGCGCTAAAGAGCGCCAAGCCGGTTGTCATCGACCTACCGATCACCAACGTGGACCAGGCCGTAGGAACCATGCTTGGAAACGAGCTGACCAAGGCATACGGCGTTGAGGCACTCCCAGAGGGCACCATCACCGTGAACCTGACGGGTGCTGCTGGCCAGTCCTTCGGCGCGTTCGTGCCTAAGGGCATCAAGCTTTCGCTCACCGGCGACAGCAACGACTACGTTGGCAAGGGCCTCTCGGGCGGAACCATCGTGGTCAAGCCACACGCCAACTCGCCGTTCCTGGCAGAAGAGAACATCATCGCCGGAAACGTCATCGGCTACGGTGCCACCAGCGGAAGCATGTTCTTCCGTGGCATCGTTGGCGAGCGCTTCCTGGTGCGCAACTCGGGTGTAGCCGCCGTGTGTGAGGGAGTGGGAGACCACGCCCTGGAATACATGACCGGTGGTACCGCAGTGATCCTTGGCAAGACCGGCCGAAACCTGGGTGCCGGTATGTCTGGTGGTGTCGCATACGTTTACAAGCTGCGCGGCGACCGCGTAAACCACGAAGCATTGGCCGCCGGTGAACTTCACCTCGGACCGCTGGAGGCCAACGACGCTGCCGCCCTCAAGGCGCTGCTCGAGGCTCACCTGGCAGAGACCGGTTCGGCTGTAGCCGAGCGCATCCTCGCCAACTTCGAGGCCGAGCTTGCCCACTTTGTTCGAGTCCTACCACGCGACTACGCAGCGGTGCTCAGCATCCGCGAAAAGGCCGTGGCCGAAGGCATTGACCCAGACGGCGAAGTCGTTTGGGAGCAGATTTTGGAGGTTACCCGTGGCTGATCCAAGAGGATTCCTCAAGCTCACCGAGCGCGAGACCGCTAAGCGTCGCCCTGTCGAGATCCGCATCCAAGACTGGAAAGAGGTCTACGAGAAGCGCGATCAGGCAGTTGTCCGTGCCCAGGCCGGCCGCTGCATGGATTGTGGCGTCCCGTTTTGTCACCAGGGCTGCCCGCTTGGCAACCTGATTCCAGAGTGGAACGACCTTACCTGGCGCAACCAGGGCAAGGTCGCCATCGAGCGCCTTCACCAGACCAACAACTTCCCTGAGTTCACCGGTCGCCTCTGCCCAGCTCCCTGCGAGTCGGCCTGCGTGCTTGGTATCAACCAGCCTGCGGTGACGATCAAAGAGGTTGAAGTCAGCATCATTGATGAGGCCTTCGACAAGGGCTGGGTCACCTCACACTCACCGGAGCGCATGACCGGAAAGACCGTGGCCGTCGTTGGTTCCGGCCCTGCCGGTCTGGCTGCGGCACAGCAGTTGGCACGTGCCGGTCACACCGTGGCCGTTTACGAGCGCGACGACCGCATCGGCGGACTACTGCGCTACGGCATCCCAGACTTCAAGATGGAAAAGCAGCACATCGACCGCCGCCTGGCTCAGCTGGAGGCGGAGGGTGTTCGCTTCCGCGCCGGAGTCAACATCGGAGTGGACATCACCTGGGAAGACCTGCGCAGCCGCTACGACGCCGTCCTAGTTGCAACCGGTGCCACCAAGCCCCGCGATTTGGCAATCCCTGGTCGCGAGCTTGACGGTGTGCACTACGCCATGGAATTCCTTACTCAGGGCAACAAGGCAGTAGCCGGCGATGACCTCGAAAACCAGATTCACGCCAAGGGCAAGCACGTAATCGTGCTTGGCGGCGGCGACACCGGTGCAGACTGCATCGGCACCTCCACCCGTCAGGGCGCACTCAGCGTGACCACTCTTGCCATTGGCAAGCAGCCACCAACCGAGCGCCCAACCGGACAGCCATGGCCAACCTTCCCAACCTTGTTTGAGGTTGCCAGCGCTCACGAAGAATTCGGTGAGCGCACCTACCTGGCTTCCACCGTTGAGTTTGTTGGCGAGAACGGCAAGGTCACCGGAGTCAAGGTTGCCGAGACCGAGTTTGTAGACGGTAAGCGCCTTCCAAAGGCGGGCACCGAGCGCATCCTGCCAGCCGACCTGGTGCTGCTAGCACTCGGTTTCACCGGCGTAGAAGGCGACTCGCTGGCCACCGAGACCGGCACAGTCATCGATGCCCGCGGAAACGTGGCACGCGATGGCAAGTACGCAACTAACACCGATGGCGTGTTCGTTGCCGGCGATGCTGGTCGCGGTCAGAGCCTCATCGTTTGGGCCATCGCCGAGGGTCGCGCAGCCGCTGCCGCCATCGACGAGTACCTGGAAGGCACCACCGAGCTACCATTCCCGGTCAAGCCAACCGACCGACCACTTTCGATTTACAGCTAAACCAAACGTTTAGTTCACTAACCATTCACAGTCTCGACCGAGACTTTGAGAACCAAGGAAATCGGCACCGCGCCGAAGACCGGAAGAAGGAAAAATGAGACGCGCAAAGATTGTTGCGACCCTCGGACCAGCCACCGACAGCTACGAAAACATCCGCGCCATCATCGAGGCCGGTGTAGACGTAGCCCGCATGAACCTTAGCCACGGCTCATACGACGTGCACGAGGCAATCTACAAGACCGTACGCAAGGCCGCAGCTGATGCCGGCAAGGCCGTAGGTGTTTTCGTAGACCTCCAGGGCCCAAAGATTCGTCTCGGCAAGTTTGAGAACGGACCTCACTACCTCGACAAGGGTGACGTCTTCAAGATCACCATCGAGGAAATGATGGGTACCGCCGAGATGTGTGGCACCACCTTCAAGGGTCTCTGCGGCGACGTCAAGCCTGGCGACGTCCTGCTGATCGACGACGGCAAGGTCACTCTGCGTGCCACCGAGGTAACCGACACCGTGGTCACCACCGTTTGTGAAATCCCTGGCTACGTTTCCAACAACAAGGGCATCAACCTGCCTGGCGTTGCAGTGAACGTCCCTGCACTGTCCGAGAAGGACGAGGCAGACCTGCGCTGGGGTCTAAAGCTTGGTGTCGACATGATTGCGCTCTCGTTTGTGCGCAACGCAGAAGACATCGTTCGCGTCCACGAGATCATGGCGGAAGAGGGCATCTTCGTTCCGACCATCGCCAAGATCGAGAAGCCACAGGCAGTAGACGCCCTTGAGGAAATCATCGACGCCTTCGACGGCATCATGGTTGCCCGTGGCGACCTCGGTGTTGAGCTTCCACTGGAGCAGGTTCCACTGGTTCAGAAGCGCGCCGTAGAGCTAAGCCGCCGCTGGGCCAAGCCGGTCATCGTTGCAACCCAGATGCTTGAGTCGATGATCGAGTCGCCTCGACCAACCCGCGCCGAGACCTCGGACGTTGCAAACGCCATCCTCGATGGCGCAGACGCAGTCATGCTTTCGGGCGAGACCAGCGTTGGTAAGTGGCCGGTAATCACCGTTGAGACCATGGCAAAGATCGTGGAGAGCACCGAGGAGAACGGTCTAGACCGTATTCCAGAACTTGGCACTCGCCCACACACCCACTCGGGTGCTGTATCGCTAGCTGCAGTGGAGATCGCAACCCTGCTGGGCTGCAAGTACGTCTGTGTCTTCACCGAGTCTGGCGACTCGTTCCGTCGCGTCTCGCGTCTGCGCGCCGCAGTTCCACTGCTAGCATTCACCCCGAGCGACACCATCCGCAACCGCCTCGCACTCTCGTGGGGCGCCAAGAGCTACCTGGTTTCGCCAGTGAAGCACACCGACCAGATGATGGCTCAGGTGGACGAACTGGTTTTGGCAAACGGTCTGGCCAAGGTTGGCGAAGAGGTTGTCATCGTGGCAGGTACCCCTCCTGGCATTCCAGGTTCGACCAACTCGCTGAAGGTTCACCGCGTTGGCGATGCCGTCAACGGCGTTGTAGCTGGCTACCAGAACTCCTAAGCAAAAAGCAACGCGGACTCAACCTCTCGGTTGGGTCCGTTTTGCTTTAACCACATTTCCGAGCGCGAAACAGTTAGCAAACTCTAATAAACCCGAAACTCCGCTGAAACATCCGGGTGGTTTCCTAGAACTACCAAGCTGCAGAGGAGTGTCAAATGGGTATGCAAATTTTGGTTATTGGTTTGGCCGGGTCTGGCAAATCTACCGTGGGCCGGGCGTTGGCTCAGAAGCTGGGCATCGCCTACGTTGACGGCGACAGACTCCACCCGCAGGCAAATCTGGACAAGATGGCCAAGGGCACGCCGCTCAGCGATGAGAACCGGGACGAGTGGGTCGAGAACATCATCAATGCCTTGGAGCACGGAAACGTTGTGATTGGTGCCTCGCTGCTGAAGGCGCACTACCGCGATCTAATCAACCGCCGAATTCAACGAGTTAAGTTTGCGCAGCTAGATGCACCTGCCTCGGTGCTGGAAGAAAGGCTCAGCGACCCCACCGGGAACCTTTTCCGCAAGCCGCTGCTCAACGCCCAGCTGCGAATCGCAGATCCACTCGGACCACAGGAACCGGGTAAGCGCTACGATGCAACGCTGCCGGTTGAGGTTCTGGTTTCTAGGATTGCCACCGATTTCAGGGTGGACTAGCTGGGGGAGAGCGGTGGCTCAACCCTTGCCCAGATCAAATAAAAAAGACCCCATTCGGGGTCTTTTTTATTTGCGAATATTTTGTGCCGAAGGCGGGACTTGAACCCGCACTCCTTTCGGAAAAGCATTTTGAGTGCTCCGCGTCTGCCATTTCGCCACTTCGGCAAGTGCAACCTCGTTAGTTTACCGCATTCCGGAGTTCACCGATTTCGGATACAGTATTCGGCATGTCCGATGAATTAACCGCTCGTCGTGTCTTGGTCGCTGAAGACGAGGCACTTATCCGCATGGACCTCGTGGAGTCGCTCGAAGAGCTTGGCTACGAGGTAGTTGCCCAGGCGGGAGACGGCGAAGAGGCCGTTGCCCTGGCCGCAGAGCACAAGCCAGATATCTGCATCATGGATGTGAAGATGCCCAAACTAGACGGCATTTCGGCTGCCGAAAAGATTCGCGAACTTCGGATCCCAGTTGTTTTGGTCACCGCATTCAGCCAGAAAGAACTGGTGCAGCGCGCCAGCGAGGCCGGTGCGATGGGTTACCTGGTTAAGCCTTGGAACAAGAGTGACCTGACCCCGGCCATCGACATCGCTCTAAGCCGCTACGAACAGATTGCTGCGCTGGAGCACGAGGTTGCCGATCTAAACGAGCGTTTCGAGACCCGAAAGCTAATCGATCGCGCCAAGGGCATTTTGCACGAACGCCTGGGAATGGCCGAGCCAGAAGCCTTCCGCGAGATTCAGAAGATTTCGATGAACCGCCGCGTGACCATGAAAGAGGTTTCGCAGACCATCATCGATCAGATGGGCGAGGCCAAGCCTCAGGCCTAGCCCTTGCGCTGACGAATCAGGTTGGTGATTCGAACGGTCGAGAGGCGGCGACCAGCCTCATCGGTGCACACGATTTCGTGAACGGCGATGGTCTTGCCAAGGCTCAGTGCCGTGCAAGTTGCAGTAACCAGGCCCTCGCGTGCCGATCCCGTGTGGGTGGCATTGACATCGATGCCGACGGCAAACCCTTCCGGTGCCGCCCAAACATTTGCCGCAAATGAGCCAAGCGACTCGGCAATCACAACGTAGGCACCGCCGTGAACCAGACCGAGCGGCTGAGTGTTGCCCTCGACCGGCATTGTCGCTACTGCTCTTTCGGCGCTCAACTCAAGCAGCTCAATGCCCATCCGATCGGCCAGTGTACCCATCTGGCGTTCCTTCCAGAGCTCTGCTGCTTGCGGGCTGAGAATCGGGTTGCTCATGACGATGCTTTCTGGTTTTGACGAGGAAAAAAGAAGTTGTCGCGGTCTAGGCTTAAGCCTATGAACGCTACTCAAAAGCCTACTCTTTTGCTCATCGACGGCCATTCGCTGGCCTTCCGTGCGTTCTATGCTCTCAGCCCAGATTCTTTCAAAACCCCCGATGGCCAGCACACCAACGCGGTGCACGGCTTCATCAGCATGCTGCTCAACATTCTGCAGCTTGAACGCCCAACCCACCTAGCAGTTGCGTTCGACCTTTCACGCTCCAGTTTCCGCACCGAAGAGTACCCCGAATACAAGGGAACCCGCGGCGAAACCCCGCCAGAGTTTGTGGGCCAGACCGAGCTGCTTGAAAAGGCGCTCGCCGCCATGAATATCAAGACGCTGACCAGGCCAAACTTCGAGGCAGACGACATCATTGCCTCGCTGGCGGATCAGGCAGCAGATCAGGGCTTCGACGTACTGGTGGTTTCGGGCGACCGGGATACCTTCCAGCTGATTCGCCCCGAGACCACCATTCTGTACCCGGTCAAGGGTGTCCTAAATCTGGCCCGCATGGACGATGCCGCGGTCTTCGAGAAATATGGCGTTCCGGCGAAGCAGTACCCAGACTTGGCTGCACTGGTAGGCGAAACCTCCGATAACCTGCCCGGAATCCCTGGAGTTGGCCCTAAGACCGCTGCCAAGTGGCTGCAGGCCTACGGCAGTCTCGATGCCGTTTTCGCTGCAGCACCAGAAATCGGTGGCAAGGTGGGCGAAAGCCTGCGCGAGCACATGCAGCTGGCAGTCCGCAACCGTCGCCTCAACCACCTGCTGCGCGACCTACCGTTCGACTTCGATATCGCCGAGGGACTCGAGTGCAAGCCGGTCGATGAGGCCCAGGTGCGTGAACTCTTCGCAACCCTGCACTTCAAGTCTTTGACAGAGCGAGTTTTGCGCCTACGTGGCAGCAATGGCAGCCAGACAGCAACCAATGCAAGCCTGGACGCAGCCGCGGAGGCAGCAGCCGAATCGTCCGAACCAGAAGTTTCCGCACCACTCGTGGATATGCCGGCTGAGTCTAAAACCGTCACAGCAGAGCAGCTGATCGCCTGGCTAGCCGACCAGCGCTCAGTGCTCGGTTTGGCCTTCGAATTTGCCGGGGAGAGCCCCGAAACCGCGGCGATCGCCGGTGTCGGCGTTGCCAGCGAAACCGAACGACTGACTTGGAACCCGAGCGGTTCGACCGAGGTCTTTAGCCAGCTTGGCCCTTGGCTTATCGACAAGGGCAGTGAAAAGGCCGTCTTCGACAGCAAGAACACGCTGCGCAAGCTCATCGGTGCTGCCGGCCAGACCTACACCTCGGCAATCGCCTCCAGCTTCGACTACGACGCCCTGCTGCTGGCATATCTGCTGAATCCGGTTCGGCGCGGCTACGACCTGGACGACCTGGCGGCCGAGTACCTGGGCCTCTCGGTGCAGCGCGGCGACCCGAGCGCGTTGATTCAAGAATCAGCAGCAGACCCTTCAATCGATGCCTGGTTGGCGCTCACTCTGGCCACCAAACTGCACGCCGAAGTCACCCTGCAGAATCAACTTAGGGTTTACTCAAACATCGAATTGCCAAGCAGTTCGGCGCTGGCACAGATGGAGCACGCCGGCGTTCAGGTCAATCGTGGCCTGCTGGAGGCACAGTTTGAAAGTCTGGGAACCGAGGTCAACCAGATCGCTCAGGACGCCTACGCCATCATCGGCGAAGAGGTAAACCTGGCCTCGCCAAAGCAGTTGCAAACCGTGCTCTTCGACAAGCTGGGCATGACCGGCACCAAGACCGTAAAGACCGGATTCAGCACCAATGCGGCGGCCCTAAACGAGCTTTACGAGCAGACCCAGCATCCGTTCCTCGAGAAGCTGCTGGCGCACCGCGAGTCAAGCAAGATTCGTCAGATGGTCGAGATCGTACTTAAGGCAATTGGCGCCGATGGCCGGGTGCACACCACCTACGGGCAGACCGGAACCAGCACCGGCCGCCTCTCCAGCGACAGCCCGAACCTGCAAAACATTCCGATCAAGACCGAGCGCGGCCGCCAGATTCGCAAGGCCTTCGAGGTGAGCGAAGGCTACGAAACCCTGCTTACCGCCGACTACTCGCAGATTGAAATGCGCATCATGGCGCACCTCTCCGAAGACGAGGGCCTAATCGAGGCCTTCAACACCGGCGAAGACCTGCACCGCTTTGTTGGTGCGCGCCTTTATGGAGTCGAACCAAAGGACGTCACCAGCGCCATGCGTTCTAAGGTCAAGGCCATGTCCTACGGACTGGTCTACGGCCTGAGCGAATACGGTCTGGCCAAACAGCTACGCATCAGCAACGCCGAGGCGAAGCAGCTGATGGCCGACTACTTTGCCCGTTTCGGGGGAGTGAAGCGCTACCTTGCCACGGTGGTTGATGTGGCCAAGACCGAGGGCTTCACAACCACAACCTATGGTCGCCGCCGGCCATTTGACGACCTCAACTCGAAGATTTTCCAGCTGCGTGAGAACGCCCGCAGAGCGGCACTAAATGCACCAATTCAGGGAACTGCCGCCGATATCATGAAGCTCGCGATGAACCAGATTGCACAGGCAATTGAGTCTCAAAACCTGCAAAGTCGGATGCTGCTGCAGGTTCATGATGAACTGGTATTTGAGGTAGCTCCTGGCGAGCTGGAGACACTGCAGGCCCTTGTCGTCAATCTGATGAGCACGGTGGTTGAATTGTCGGTACCGCTGGAGGTTCATGTTGGCACCGGAGCAAACTGGGACGATGCAGGGCACTAGCCCACAGCAGGCTATAGGTCAGGGGAGTACTTGAGCAGCGTAGTTGTAACCATCCGGCAAGAGGACGGCTGGCACGCCCGGCCAGCAACCGATTTTGCCCGCATTGTCAGCGATTCCGGGTTGCAGATAACCGTTTCCAGAGCCGGCGAGGAGCCGGTTCGCGGCGACAGCGTTTTGTCCCTGCTCACGATGGGGGCACGCTTCGGCGAAGAACTGACCATAACCGTTTCTCCCGAGCAAAGCAGCCAGCCCAACGCCACACAAATCCTGCAGCAACTTGCCGAGCTTTTTTAGCTTCAGACTCAAAGGCGTTTCAAGCCAAAAACCTTGATACCAAGCGGATTCTCCGCTAGGCTGAGAAGGCACATTTGTGTAAAAACCGTCCATCGTCACGGTTTAGCAAATCTTGCTTATTTCAGAATTCACTTTTTGAAGTTGGTGAGGCTTTGTCGTGACCCGATACAAAACCCCATAAGGCATTCAATACATGACCACCAGCAAGGCTCCTAAGCAGGTAGCCGTTAACGACATTGGCAGCGCAGAAGACTTCCTAGCAGCTGTCGAAAAGACCCTAAAGTTCTTCAACGATGGCGACCTCATCGAAGGTACCGTTGTAAAGATCGACCGCGACGAGGTTCTACTCGACGTTGGTTACAAGACCGAGGGTGTAATCCCATCGCGCGAACTTTCGATTCGCCACGACGCAGACCCAAGCGAGATCGTCTCTGTAGGCGACAGCATTGAGGCACTTGTTCTTCAGAAGGAAGACAAGGAAGGTCGTCTGAT
>Ga0228703_1001891_pt1 | contig 12272 bp, 10 predicted proteins | sample McNCre217_Aug_MG_3_FD_178020 | JGI IMG/M metagenome (GOLD analysis project Ga0228703, IMG submission 178020) | Freshwater microbial communities from McNutts Creek, Athens, Georgia, United States - 29-17_Aug_MG | ecosystem: Environmental > Aquatic > Freshwater > Creek | place: USA: Georgia... | reverse complement strand
TCCTTGGGCAATATTATCTTCGCTTTCTAGTAATGTCACATCCCAACCAGAATTAGCTAAAAAATGAGCTAATGAACAACCTGCAATGCCAGCCCCAATGATTAAAATATTTTTTTGCATGTTGAAATTTGTCAGTTTATATACGGTATTAAAAAACAATGGCTTGAGATAAGATGTCAGTACTAAGCATTATTCATAAAGTGCTTTATTAATCTAGAAAGCTCGAACGACCATTTTGAAAGGGTATACGTTGAAATTAATTAAAGCAGCGCTTTTAAGTCTATTTTTTCTCATTATCACAGGCTGCGCCTCTATGGATTCTATATCAATAGATTCGCTGTCTTTAGACAAGATATCGTTGCCTAAGCTTCCTTCATTCAAATTTGGTTCAGATGAGCAATGGCCTTCATACGGCAAAAATCTTACCAATCAACGTTTTTCAACTTTAACTCAAATTAATCAGGATAACGTAAAAAATCTTGAACTCGCATGGAAATTTAAATCAGGCGTTGCTGCAACATTTCAAGCATCTCCGTTGGTAATTAATAATGTAATGTTTGTAAGTCTTCCTCATAACCATGTTGTTGCCTTAGATGCAAAAACAGGTAAAGAAATATGGCGTTATAGCCATAAAAAAAGAGATAACTGGAGAATGTGTTGCGGTCCTGCTAATAGAGGATTAGCTTATTCGAGTAACAAAATTTTTATAGGTACTGTTGACGCAAGACTCATTGCTTTGGATGCAAAAACAGGTAAAAAAATCTGGGATATCGATGTTGCTGATAATGATAATAAATTTGAAAGTAGCAACTCACTAAGCCAGTCCGACAGCAAGAGCCAAAAGGATGTTTATGGGCAAACGGGTGTAGGTATTGCGATGGCGCCTGTGACTTATAAAGATATGGTCATTGTTGGTATTACAGGTGTTGGATATGGCCTCCATGTTGATACGCCACGACCTGACGCGCCATTAGGCGCTGTGATTGGAGTAGATGGTAGGTTTGGCCGCCCAGGATTTTTAGCAGCTTATAACATTCAAACGGGTAAGCGCATATGGCAGTTCGATACAATTCCATCAGAAGGTTGGGAAGGTAAATATAGAGAAACGATTGAAGGCAATATTTCTTTAAATCGCAATATTACTCAAGAAAAAGAAAACCTTAAAAACAATAAAGAAGCTTGGAAATTCGGTGGTGGCTCTGCATGGAGCACTCCAGCTATCGATGAAGACGCAAATATTTTATATTTTGGCACTGGTAATCCTTCACCACAAATGAATGATACATCAAGGCCTGGAGATAATTTATATACAGTTTCTCTCGTAGCTCTTGATGCAACTTCAGGAAAATTAAAATGGTTTTACCAGCAAGTTCCTCATGATTTATGGGGATATGATGTTGCAAGTCCACCAGTATTATTTGAATACAAAAAAGACGGTAAAACAATTCCAGCTGTGGGTCAGGCTAGCAAAACTGGTTGGTATTACATACATAATCGTATTACAGGTGAGCTTATAGCCAAAACTGAACCCTTTGTCCCACAAAAAAATCTTTTTGCAAAAGCGACAACTGAAGGCACAGTTATATATCCTGGGATTTTAGGTGGCGCTAATTGGGGACCAACTTCACTGGACGAAAAAAATCAAATCGCATTCGTTTCAGCGATTCATGCACCTATCAAGTACACATTAGTTGATGAACCCGCGCACGATGATTTGCCTGCAATCAAATACGCATCTTCTGAGCCCACACAAGATGAGCGATGGGGCTTGCTTTCCGCTATTGATTTAAATGCCAAGAAAATTAAATGGCAAGTTAAAACACCGCAGCCATTAACGGGGGGGTTATTAGCCACTGAAGGTAATCTTGTATTTATGGGTGAAGGTAATGGAAATTTTAATGCATATGATGCAAAAACAGGAAAGCTACTTTGGACAAATAAAGCTGATGCAGGTGTTAATGCACCGCCTATAAGTTATGAAATTGACGGCACACAATATATTGCAGTTGCTGCTGGAGGCAATTCTATTTTTGGATTTAAAGAGGGTGACAACATCTTGGTTTATAAACTTAAATAATACATAAGGACTATTAATGTCAGTTCGCGATAGTAATGGTAATGAATTAAATCAAGGTGACTCTGTTCAAGTCATTAAAGATCTTAAGGTGAAAGGCTCTTCTGATATATTAAAAAGGGGTGAGACTTTCAAAAACATCCGTCTCACTGAAAATGATGAAGAGGTTGAATGTGGTCAGGGAAGAAATACCGTAGTTCTTAAAACCTGCTTTCTTAAAAAAGCATAAAGATTTTATAGATGGAAGAAGCTGTTCGAATTTCTAAAATATTATCTGAGCTTGGTCTTTGTTCAAGAAGAGAAGCTGATGCTTATATCGAACAAGGTCTCGTGATGCTTGATGGTAAAGTTGTTACTGAACTAGGTACACGCGCTTATCGTTCACAAAAAGTTGAATTAAAAAAACAAGCAGCTCTTCAACAATCTTCCAAAGCCACTGTTATATTAAATAAGCCCGTCGGTTATATTTCGCATCTTGATGATGATAAAGCTTTTAGACCTGCCGCAAGTCTTATTATTCAAGATAACTTTCAAGTTTCGAAACAGCATTCATCTCGCAATCCAAGATTTAATACTGATGGATTAGCTCCAGCAGGAAGACTTGATATTGATTCTTCTGGTTTGTTGGTTCTCACTCAAGATGGAAGAATTGCTAAAACAATTATTGGCGAACAAAGTGTGATTGAAAAGGAATATTTAGTTCGAGTTGAAGGAAAATTGGTTAACAAAGGCTTGGAGCTATTAAGGCACGGTCTCTCACTTGACGGCTATAAGTTAAAGCCAGCTATAGTTGAATGGCAGAATGATGATCAATTGCGATTTGTTTTAACCGAAGGGCGAAATAGACAGATTAGAAGAATGTGTGAGCTTGTTGGTCTTCATGTAATTGGATTAAAGAGAGTTAGGATTGGCAATGTTTTACTCGGAGACCTTCCAACAGGGATGTGGCGATTTCTAGACCAGAAAGAAAAATTTTAAATGGCTATTGCGCTAGAGCATTTTAACTTTATTGTGAGAAGATCAACCATTGAAGAAAAGTATCCTGGTGGATGGGATCAATGCTTAATTGATCATGCTTCTTCTCTTGGGACTCGAGTTTGGTATGACGAATATCTCTTTAGAGATGGTGCCATGAATCCTATTGATATGGAAAATTTAGTCAATGCGTGGAGAGATATTGGTTTTCAAGCTGTTCTAATCAATGGCGAAAAGAAATGGTTGGATTGTTGTGTGATTGATGAAAGATTTGATACTTTATCTTTGTCATGCGACTGGATCGAAATAGATGTCGCAGGGGGGTTTGCGTATCTTAAAGATGAAGACCCATCAGAAATTGTAGGTCATCATGGGTTTTAAAGATTAACTTTTTTTGTATCTTTCAATACCTTCAAGAATTTCTTTGTGCGCATCTTGAGGGCCTTTCCAGCCTTTGACTTTAACCCATTTACCTTTTTCTAAATCTTTATAGTGTTCGAAAAAATGCTGAATTTGATTGAGTCGCAAAGGATTCATATCTTCAGGTTTTTGCCAATGTGAATAAATTGAAAGAATTCTATCTTCAGGAACTGCCAATACTTTTGCATCCTGGCCTTGCTCATCTTCCATTTCCAGTATCCCAACAGCACGACAGCTCACAACCACTCCTGGAATTAAAGGTAAAGGAGTAACAACAAGTACGTCTACTGGATCACCGTCACCTGCGATTGTCTTGGGTACGTAACCATAATTGGTAGGGTAGTGCATAGCTGTTCCCATAAATCGATCCACAAAAATCGCCCCTGATTCTTTATCAACTTCATATTTAATTGGATCAGCATTCATTGGAATTTCAATAATGACGTTGAAATGTGTTGGAACATTTTTACCAGGAAGAACGTTATCTAAGCTCATAGGTTTTTAGTGGAAAATTTAAAAAAAAGTGATTTTAGCATGTTTGAAGCTATCCCTGAATGACTGAGCTAGCTTGATAATTGGCGTCCCCAAGGGGAGTCGAACCCCTGTTCCCTCCGTGAAAGGGAGGTGTCCTAGGCCTCTAGACGATGGGGACCTAAGAAAAGAAGGTGCTATTCTACTATAGAACAGCGTTTGATATAAGGTATTTGGTGGAGATAAGCGGGATCGAACCGCTGACCTCTTGCATGCCATGCAAGCGCTCTCCCAGCTGAGCTATACCCCCCAGGTATTTAATCAAAGGCGCACATCTTAAGTTTTAAAAGTAAGCGCGTCAAACCTTTTAAGATCGGGTGTTTGATTGTTTTGAAAATTGGCTCAAATCAACAATAGGCTGAGGTTTCCAGCCCTTTTTTTTGTGTTCAACCACAACGTTAGTAAATACGCCACCGCGCACAAAAAATTCGGCACGCAGACGCATAAAACGTGGCTCTGTCGCTTTAGCTAGATCGTCTAAAATGCGATTAGTTACAGCTTCATGGAAGCAACCCTCATCCCTAAAAGACCAGATATAAAGCTTCAGACTTTTGAGCTCTACACATTTTTTATTAGGAATGTAATCAAGATATAGAGTAGCAAAGTCTGGCTGCCCAGTCTTAGGGCATAAACAGGTAAATTCAGGTATTTGCATATGAATATGAAAGTCCCGAGAAGGGCATGGATTAGCGAAAGTTTCAAGCTTTTTAGTAGGTTTTGCGCTTGGTTTTTTTCCCAAAGAAAGTGCGTTCATAGATTAAAATAAGGAAGTAAAAAAAAGTTATTATACTGTTAATAGATAACACCTACTTCACTTCGATAAAAGAATATTGTGCGACTTATACAACTTAAATTAGCCGGTTTTAAATCTTTCGTAGATCCCACCACCATACAACTTCAAGGCCAAAGAGTGGGTATAGTTGGTCCCAATGGATGCGGAAAATCCAATATTATGGAGTCCGTAAAATGGGTGCTTGGCGAATCTTCAGCTAAAGAAATGCGAAGTGAAAATATGGATTCGGTGATTTTTAACGGGTCAGAAAATCGCAAACCAATTTCACGAGCGAGCGTTGAACTTATTTTCGATAATTCTTTGGGTAAAGCACCTACAGAATGGTCACAATATGCAGAAATTTCAGTAAAGCGCGTTATCGAAAGAGAAAAGGGCTCAACTTATTACATTAATAATTTAGCTGTCAGACGAAAAGATATTGCAGATCTCTTTTTGGGGACGGGTTTAGGTGGAAGAGGATATGCCATTATTGGCCAAAATACAATTTCACAAATTATTGAAGCCAAGCCTGAGGAGCTTAGAAGTTACCTTGAAGAAGCTGCAGGTGTAAGTAAGTATAAAGAGCGTCGTCGTGAAACAGAATTTAGACTCAGGGATACGCGAGAAAATTTAAGTCGTATTCAAGATGTCTTAAATGAAATTATCCAGCAAATTGCAAAGCTTGAATCTCAAGCAGTCATTGCAACAAAATATAATGAATTAACAGAGAAGCACAAATTTCATCAAGCACAAGTTTGGGTATTAAAAAAGCGTGATGCTAGTATTGTTTGGAAAAAACATCAGACTCAGGTTGAAAAGCTTGTAAATGAATTGGAACAACAAACTGCCGCTTTAAGAAAAATTGAAGCCGAGGTAGAAAATTTAAGGCAAGCTCATATTGATGCATCTGACGAAATTAATAAGAATCAAGCAAGCTTTTATGAAATCAATGCTGAAGTTTCTAACATTGAAAATAATATTAGAAATCAAAATGAGCTTTTGGAGCGCAGCAAAAAAGAATTAATTGAGATTGAGACGAATCTTGCTAAGAATGCTGACGATCAGCTTAAATTTACAAAGGACATTGAAGAAGCAGAGATTGAAAAAGCAGCATTAAGTGAGCTTTATAAAACTAAGGAAGAAAATTTTAATTCACTTAAATCATCAATTCAATCAGTTGAGGCAACATATCTAGATTCAACAGAGCAGTTCAATCAAATTGCAAATCAATTCCAATCGACGCAAGAAAAAATTAATCTTGAAAAAGCAACGATAGACTTCATTCATAAAACTGAAGAAGAAATAAATGCTCGTATTACATTTTTAAATAATGAGATTAGTAATATTGATTTAACCGGGCAGTCTTTACTCGGGGAAAAAGAAAGTGATTTAGCTGATAAGCGATCACATGTAGAAAAAATTGAGGCTAAGATAGATGAAAACAAATCGCTTGCAACTGATCTTGAGGAGGAAATTGATACTTTAAGACAGCGTCAAATCGAAATGCAAAAAGAATTAAGTCAAATTGAAGGTGAAATTAAAACACTGGCGCAAATTCAAGATGACACACAAGGCAATGAAAGTCTCAAAAGTTGGACTTCTCAGCATAATATCAACACATCTAATCGCTTGTGGGAAAAACTTAAGATTAAAACAGATTGGGTAACAGCGATTGAATCTGCACTTGGTGGAAAATTAAATGCAGTTCTGGCTCAATATGAAACTATTTCTCATAGACCCCCAGCATCTATGGTGCTTGCTAATTTAAACGCATCTCATACTTATAAACCAAAAAATAATAAATTAAATTCTGCCCTGGATGTAATTGAAATTAACGATCCACTTCTAATGAATCTTTTGTCAGAATGGCTATCTGATTGTTATATTATTCCAAAAGGTGAAAGTTATAAAAATTTCATTAGCAATTTGGAACAAGGTGAATTCTTAGTTAATCAACAAGGCGATATTTTTACCAAAAATAGTGTTTCTTTTTATGGTAAAGATGCCTCTCTTAATGGCATTCTATTGCGCCAAGAAAGACTCAAAGCATTACAAGAGAAATTTCCATCCATAGATAAAAACTACAAAGATGTATCAAATAAGCTTAGTGAAGCTGAACTTCAATTAAATGATTATGAAGAGCAAGCCGATTCTTTTAATGAGGAATTGAAGGAAGCTTTAAATGATTTCCATCAAACAGAGATTGAAGTTGAGAAAACTCAACAAAGCATTGCTTACGCAAATGAAAAGCATAGCAATATTACTAACGAGCAAAATGAGCTCAAAGCAAAATTAACTCAAATTGAAGTTGATAAAACAACTAAATCTAGTCTTATTCATAATTTAGAGAATGATGCGCATCGACTTTTAGAACAAAAAACTTCATCTGAAGAAATTAAAAGGAGACATGAATTAGAATATGAAAGCGCTAGGAAGCATGTCAATGAAGCTGAGATTCAACTTCAAGAAAGCCATTTCAATTTAAAAATTATTAATAATAAAATCAATGAGTTAAATAATAGAATTAATACACTTACTGATGATAATAACACCCTTAATAACAAAAAAGATTTAGCTAAGGCTTCAATTAATACTGAAAGTATCGAGGCTCTGCAATTGTCTTTACGCGAAAAAATCACTGTTAAGGATGAAAGAGAGAAAATCCTAATCGCATCGCGAGATAATCTTGCGCAAAAAGAAACCGATTTACGTGAAAGTGAACAAAAGAGATTGCAAACCGAGCAGGCAGTTCATCCGATTCGAGATAAGCTTGAGCAATCACGCTTAAATGAGCAAGAATCAAAATTATTATTTGAGCAATTTCAAAACGAAATTAATGAGTCTCAATTAGATGAAGTTGTTCTTTCAGAATCAATTACAGAAAAAACAACAGTTAAAGAAGTGCAAGAGTTATGCAATAAACTTCAAGAAGAAATTAATTTACTGGGCCCAGTTAACTTAGCAGCTATTCATGAGCTCACATCAGAAAAAGAAAGAAAAGGGTACCTTGATAGTCAAGTAGAAGATTTAACTTCCGCAAGCAATACCTTAGAAGACGCTATAAGACGTATCGATAAAGAAACTCGAGATCGTTTAATTGCAACATTTAATGAAGTAAATAAAAATTTTACAGAGTTTTTTAGAGTTTTATTTAATGGCGGACAGGCTCAATTGGAGCTTCTAGGTGAAGAGATTTTAGATACAGGCATTCAAGTTACAGCGCAGCCCCCAGGTAAAAAGAATACGACTATCAGTCAATTATCAGGCGGGGAGAAAGCATTAACCGCTACCGCTCTTGTGTTTGCTTTATTTAAATTGAATCCAGCTCCATTCTGTCTCATGGATGAAGTTGATGCACCTCTTGATGATAGCAATACACTTCGTTTCGCCAATATGGTGACTGAAATGTCTAAAAATACTCAATTTCTTTATGTATCACATAATAAAATTGCTATGGAAATGGCCCAACAACTCATTGGCGTAACGATGCAAGAATCTGGCGTATCAAGAATCGTTGAGGTGTCTTTAGAAGAAGCAGAGAAAATGGAGTTGGCAAATTAAGATAACAGGGCTTATTACAAGCATGTCTGACATTCAGTTTGCTTTGACGATTCTCGCTGTAATAATTATTCTTATCATGATCATTTTTAACTGGATTCGCCTTATCCAGTATCGAAAACAAAACCAGACTGAAAATTCTTTTTTATATAAAGATGAAGATGGTTTAAGCCAAGAAGAAAAAAATCCTTACGATCAAGATTTAAGTATCTCTGAGAAATACTTACTTTCAAATTTACCTAAAGATATCTACCGTAATATTGATGCTATTGCATTTATTAAACTTAACAAAGCAACTCATGCTATATCAAAATTAAATCTCAGAGACTTCATTGAATTGCCTCATACGCATATATTTATTCGTAAAAATGAAGATGTGTGGACTTCAACAGATGGCATAAGCGGGTCAGTTTCATTTGATCAAATACTTTTAGCAATACAGTTAGTAGATCGTCAGGGCCCGATATCATCAGCACATACACAGACATTTAGAATGTTGGCAGAAAAAACTAAAAATGATTTGGACGGTAGTCTGATTTGGCTTTCTCACTCAAATATCGAAGATGATGCAAAAGAACTTAATCAATTTTGTGCTCTTGTAGACCATATGATGACATTAACCCTTATCCCGAAAAATAACGGTATGTTTGACAATAAAAAGCTTATTGACACATTAAAAACAGATGGCTTTAAAGAGAATAAAGATGGTTATCATGTATTCAAAGGTCGCGATAAACATCCTCTGTTTCGTATAACTTCATTAAATCAACAACCCTTAAGCTTCAACCTTGATCCTTATATTCAAGGCATTCTTTTCCAAATGGATTTACCACTAACGTTAAGCTGCAAAGAATCTTTTGATGTAATGTTGGAATCAATTACTAATTTTCAAAAAGATTTTGATTGTATGCTTGTTGATTCCAATAAAAAAGAATTAAACATTAATCATATTGAACGCATTAGGTATCAAGTCGAAAAAATTGAACATCAAATGATCACTAGAAATATTCCTCCTGGAAGTTCCTGTGCACGAAGATTATTTTCTTAAATGAAAGCCGAAAAAGAAAATATTAAGAAAAAAATTAAAGAGTTAATCGAAAAGATAAATGCATTCGATTATCAATATTACGTTTTAGACAATCCCTCTATTTCAGATTTCGAATACGATAAAGTTTTTAGATCGCTTGTTGATTTAGAAAATGCAAATCCTGATTTGATTCAACCAGATTCACCCACCCAACGGGTGGGTGGTGAAGCCCTAGAAGCTTTCGAGAGTGTTATCCATCGTCAAGCAATGTTATCTTTAAATAATGCTTTTGAAGAAGATGAGCTTATTGCTTTCGATAAACGCATTAAAGATGATATCGGCATTGATGAAGTGGAATATGCTGTTGAGCCAAAATTTGATGGTCTCGCAATTACATTAACTTATGAAAATGGCATTTTCGTTCAAGGTGCTACACGCGGCGATGGCTATACCGGAGAGAATGTCACGCACAATTTAAAAACTATTCGGTCAATACCTACCAAACTTAATCATCCCAACCCACCCAAGCTTTTAGAAGTGAGAGGTGAGGTTTTAATGCTCAAAAAAGATTTTGAATTACTCAATCAAAAACAAGAATCTTTAGGTGAAAAAAAATTTGCAAATCCCAGAAATGCTGCAGCAGGAAGCCTAAGACAGCTAGATCCCAGAATAACTGCAACCAGACCATTAACTTTCTTTTCATACGGCCTTGGTGTATGCGAACCTAATTTAAACTTAAAAACTCATACAGAAACAATTCAGCTTTTAAAGCAATTTAATTTGCCAATTTCTGATTTATCAGCGAGCGTTAAGGGTGTGAATGGTTTACAAAGCTTTTATGAGAAAGTATTGAAATTAAGAGACTCCTTAGCTTATGACATTGATGGTGTAGTGTACAAAGTGAATTCTTTTAATTATCAAAATGAATTAGGTTTTGTATCAAGAGCTCCTAGATGGGCGATTGCTCATAAATTTCCAGCAGAAGAAGCTGTAACTGAAATTTTAGATATTGATGTTCAAGTAGGACGAACAGGAGCTATAACACCTGTTGCACGTTTAAAGCCAGTTTTTGTTGGTGGAGTCACTGTCACTAATGCAACTCTTCATAATGAAGATGAAATGATTCGTAAGGATATTCATATCGGAGATATTGTAAGTGTTCGAAGAGCAGGGGACGTAATTCCCGAGATCGTAAGGGTACTTATTGATAAAAGACCAAAGACAATCAATAAATTTAAAATGCCAACTGCGTGCCCAGAATGCGGCTCTCCTCTAGTTCGAATAGATGATGAAGCTGTCATTCGATGCTCAGGCGGCCTCATTTGTCCAGCCCAACAAAAACAATCTATTATTCATTTTGCGTCTCGAAAGGCTATGGATATAGAAGGTTTAGGAGATAAATCTGTTGAACAATTAGTAACTGTAGGATTAATTCATGGATTACCCGATATATACAAGCTACAGCTTACAGAATTAATTAACCTTGATCGTATGGCAGAAAAATCAGGTCAAAACTTATTAGATGCAATTGAAAAAAGTAAAAAAACTACATTACCTCGATTTATATATGCACTTGGTATTCGTAACGTAGGCGAATCAACCGCTAAAGATCTTGCTGGTTTCTATGGGGATTTAAATGAAATCATGAAACAAACAGAAGAGAACTTACAGCTTGTGCCTGACATTGGTCCTACAGTTGCAAAATCTATCAGTGATTTTTTTAAGCAGAATAAGAATAGGGAAGTAATCCAATCCCTAATAAAACTTGGTGTTAATTGGCCCAAACATGATATAAGAAAATCCACTTCAGGAATTTTTGCGGCCAAAACTTTTGTTCTTACAGGGACTCTTCCTTCAATGTCACGCGAAGAAGCCAAATCAGTCATTGAAGTGAATGGTGGAAAGGTCGCAGGGAGCGTATCTAAAAAAACTGATTATGTTGTCGCTGGAACAGATGCAGGAAGTAAATTAACTATTGCACAAGAGCTTGGTATTAAAATTATTTCTCAAGATGAACTTTTAAAACTTATCAATTAAAAACTTATGAAATTTAAAATACAATTTTTATTAATACTTTTTAGTGTCTCTTTCTCAAACAATATCTTTTCCAAGGAAACAAACAAATCTTGCGATGACTTATTAAGTGATAACCAATTCGAAGAGGCTTTAAAAACTAAGAAAAGCGAATATAAATCTGCCTTTTGCCACGGTCAAGCAAATTTAAAGCTTCATCATTACGATGATGCTTTTAACGACTTTAAATTAGCTGATAAGTTAGCAAAAAATGATATTGATCATTCGATGGCCGATTTACTCGAAGGCATAACCTTAAAAGAAGCTAATAAACTAGATGAAGCCCTTTTGCATTTAAAAAATTCTATTTTACGCACTCAACCAAACAAAGCTTTCAAGCGTTTGTATTTGGTTGAAATTGGGGAGACTTTATTGCTTCTTTCTAAATATGAGGAAGCCGCAAATACATTTACTGAGGCTTATGTGTTAGCTGCAAATGACGATGAACGAGCCACTAATTTGGATCGAGCAGCTTATGCATATGCTTCAATGAAAAATTACACTAAAGCTATAGAGTTCGAATTAAAAGCTAATTTAGCTTTTGAGCGAACAGGCTTGCTTGGTGAATATGCAGACTCAGGTATTAATCTGGCTTTGTATTACCTTGAAGTTAATGACTTAACTTCTGCAGAAAGAACACTTCTAAAGTTTGAAAGGCTAGCTCGTGAGAACGGGGGAATGTATTACCTCGCTAAAGCTTTGTATGCAGAAAGTAAATATTACAAAAAGAAATCAAATATTGAGCTTAGTAAATCTAAGCTTGATGAAGCAAATAAGATTGCTAATGATATAGGGGCAGAGGACTTAAAGACGCTTTTTAAAACTATTTGATTAATAATGTA
>Ga0228703_1001888_pt1 | contig 12281 bp, 9 predicted proteins | sample McNCre217_Aug_MG_3_FD_178020 | JGI IMG/M metagenome (GOLD analysis project Ga0228703, IMG submission 178020) | Freshwater microbial communities from McNutts Creek, Athens, Georgia, United States - 29-17_Aug_MG | ecosystem: Environmental > Aquatic > Freshwater > Creek | place: USA: Georgia... | reverse complement strand
TCGAAGGCGGCTCGGTCTTCCTCGTTCCACCATGAAATGAGTGCGCCATCGCCGTCGTATTTGCTTCCCTGGTCATCAAATCCGTGACCGATCTCGTGTCCGATTACGGCACCGATGCCACCGAAGTTGACGGCTGCGTCAGAGTTCAAGCTATAGAAAGGCCACTGCAGAATGGCTGCTGGGAAGACAATCTCGTTGAAACCTGGGTTGTAATAGGCGTTGACCGTCTGTGGGTTCATAAACCACTCGTCACGATCGATTGGCGAACCAATCTTCTTGATTTCGCGCGCGGTGGCCCACTCGGAAATTCTGCGAATGTTTCCAAACAGGTCGTCACGCATGATCTCAATCGACGAGTAGTCCTTGAACTTCTTTGGGTATCCAATCTTTGGGGTGAATTTGCTCAGCTTGACCAGGGCCTTCTCCTTGGTCTCTACAGTCATCCATTCCAAATTTTGAATACTTTGGCGGTAGGCCTCGATCAACCAGTCCACCAGCTTGTCCATGCTCTCCTTGGCGGCTGGAGGGAAGTGCTTCTGAACGTAGATTTCGCCAACGGCATCGCCCAGGGTGCCTTCAACCAGCGAAACGGCTCTCTTCCAGCGTGCCCGATTCTCTGGGGCGCCGGTCAGTTTGCGACCATAGAAGTCAAAACGCTCGTTAATGAAGTCTTGGCTGAGGTAAGGGGCCGCAGAGCGAATAACCACCCAGCTGGCCCAGGCCTTGATTGCCACCAAGTGGTCGACGTTGTAGACGGTTGCCAACTGGCCGAAGAAGGAAGGCATCATCACTGAAGTCTCGGCCAACGCGTCCTCGGGAATATGTGCACCTGATAGGTATAGATCCCAGTCAAATGTAGGTGTCATCGCACGCAACTCGGCCAGGGTGGTGAGGTTGTAGGTCTTTTCGGCATCGCGGCTATCCACCACGCTCCAGTGCAGACCCGCCAGCTTGGTTTCAAAGGCCACAACTAGGTTGGCCGCATCTTCGGCCTTCGCGATTTCCCAGCCGGCTAGAACGAACATCTGCGTGACATGGGGAAGGTAGGCGTCCAGAATCTCGGCATGCTTGACGTCTCGGTAGTAAGCCTCATCTGGAAGGCCGAGACCGCCCTGCAGCAGGTTGATCAGGTAGCGATCAGGGTTGCCGGGGTCGTTGTCAATGTACGAACCGAACAATCCGCCGATGCCGCTGCGTTCGAAATTGCCGAGCAACTTGGTGATGTCGTCGATGCCGGTTGCTGACTCTATGAGATTTAGCTCCAGCGCAATCGGTGCCACTCCAAGTTGATTTACCCGCTCCTCATCAAGGAATGAGGCGTAGAGGTCACCGATCTGCTGGCTAACTCCGGGAAGCGGATTTGCGGCCGCCTCCTCGAGAATGGCCTTTACCGCCTCTTCGGCCTCGTCGGCCAGAATGGAAAACGCCCCATAGATGGACTTATCCGCGGGAATTTCCGTTTCATTCAGCCAACGTCCGTTGACGTGACGGAAGAAATCATCCTTCGGGCTTACTTTAAAGTCTTTGGCAGAGGCATCGATGCCATATTGGTCTGTCATAAGGCAAGTCTATTTGGGTAAAATTGCAAGGTGGAACTCCAAAAAATCATTCTTTACTACGGCTTCACTCCCATCGAGGATCCTGAGGCCGTAAAGCTCTGGCAAAAGACCCTGTGCGAAAGCCTCGGTCTCAAGGGTCGAGTGCTGATTAGCAAGCACGGTATCAATGGCACCCTGGGTGGCGACATGAGCGCCCTCAAGAAGTATGTGCGCCAGACCAAGGAGTATGCCGGCTTCCGCAAGATTGACTTCAAGTGGAGCGAAGGCACCGGCGATGACTTCCCTCGACTCAGTGTCAAGGCTCGAGCCGAGATCGTTGCCTTCGGTGCCCCAGAAGAGTTGATCGTCGATGCCAAGGGTGTTGTGGGCGGCGGAGTTCACCTCAAGCCTGAGCAGGTAAACCAACTGGTTGCCGAACGTGGCGACGATGTGGTGTTCTTCGATGGACGAAACGCCTTCGAAGCCAAGATTGGCAAGTTTAAGAACGCGATCATTCCAAACACCGAGACCACCCGCGACTTCATCGCCGACCTGGAGAGCGGTCGTTACGATCACCTCAAGGACAAGCCGATTGTCACCTACTGCACCGGTGGAATCCGCTGCGAGATTCTCTCCCCGATCATGCGTAACCGCGGCTTCAAAGAGGTTTATCAGATTCAGGGTGGCATTGTCCGCTATGGAGAGCGTTTCGGCGACGGCGATGACAGCCTGTGGGAGGGTTCGCTCTATGTCTTCGACAAGCGCATGAATGTCGACTTCACCGATAAGGCCAAGACCATCGGTCAGTGCGAGAAGTGCGCCGCCCCAACGAGCCAGTTCTATAACTGCGCCAACCTAGCTTGCCGCGACCTGATTCTGCTCTGCCAAGATTGCGCAACAGATCAGGCAAACCTGTCTTGCACCCACGAACACACTCGTGGTCGTAACCTAGACATCGCCGGCTAGCAAGACTTCGCCGTGCTCCTTTACCTAATTGTTGACGCTGCCGCGTGCGGCGAGCGAGGCGTTGTAGAAACCGCCCGCCTAGGTGCCGCCGCCGGTGTAGACCTCATTCAACTGCGCGACTTTCGCTCGCACGATGCCGAGTACCTAGAGACCGCAAGCCAGATCATGGCTGCCATCGCAGGAACCTCCGCCAAGTTCATTGTTGGCGAGCGCCCACACCTGGTACCGCGATTGGGTGCGCACGGAGTTCACATCGGTGAAAAGTACCGCGACATCCGCACGGCGCGCGAGGAGATTGGCCGCCATGCTTTGCTCGGTATTTCGGGGTTCGACCCAATTGCGGTGGTAGCCGATGTTGGCGCCGATTTCGATGTGGACTATCTGAGCGTTGGTCCGGTTTGGGAGACCGTAAGCAAACCGGACGCGGGCAGTGCCATTGGCGTAGCTGAGGCTCGCCGCAGGGCCGAAACCAGTCCTTTTGCAACCATGTTGATCGGCGGAATCACCGCCGCCAACGCTGGCCAACTTCGTGGCATTCCGGCCTCCGGCGTTGTGGTCTTGGGAGAAATCTGCCGAGCCGCCGATGTTGGCGCTGCGACAATGAACCTCAGAGCCGCCCTAGCGTAAAGCCAAGCAATAGCGAGGCGACCGCTGCCGCTGTCAGCCAGCCGTCCAGGCGCCCCCATTTTGCGGCCACCGCCCAGGTTCGTTTAATCAGCCGACCTGCGGAGTCGCGGTTGTTGAAGCCCCTAGCCTCCATGGCCACCGATGCAGTTTGTGCCGCCCGGATGGCATCGAGCGTGAGTGCCAGTGTCATCGCAGCGGCCTCGCGAATCCTCGACATCGGTCCAGATTTGTAGGTCAGACCCTGCAAGCTGCGCACTATCGCGAGCGTGCGCCAGCTGGACTGCAGGCGCTCAAGGCGGCCGATTGCCACCATGGCCGCAACCACCGGTCGGGCCGGTAACCTCAGAATCTGGCCCAGTTGATCTCCGAACACCGAGGCCTGGATGGTCTCAACCAAGAGCACTGAGGGCAAGACAAAGTAGGCCGCCCGCAGGGCGTCGAAGGCGGCCCGCGCTAGATCGGGTTGGCTGCTCAACCACCAGTTGGTCAAGAAGATTGAGCCAAGTCCAATGGCCACGGGAAACAGTACTTTAGGGTTTCCCCATCGCTTCAACCTAAGTGCCGTGCCCAGGTAGATTGCCAACTCAAACGCCAGGGCTGCGCCCAAGCCGATCAGATTTGTAAACCTGAGCGAACCAACAAGCAACAGCATCGAAACGGCCACCACGGCGAGCGGGCTCACCGAGTGTGGCGCCCGACTGACTGTCAGGCGTTTAACCGGTTCAACCCTGATGACCTCATCGACCAGCGGCAATAGGTGTGCATCGTGGGTTGCCAGCAAGACTTCGGCGCCGGCGTTTCTAGCTTGCACGAGTTGGCCGGCGACAATGGCCCAGTTCTTGGTGTCGAGACCAACGGTTGGTTCATCCAGCAGCAGGTACCGGGGCTGCTTTTTCAGTGCCGCCGCCAAAGCGAGTCTGCGTTGTTCTCCACCAGAAAGTTGTTGCGGCTGTTGGCTTGCGTGAGCGGACAAGCGGACCCGCTCCAACCATTCCTCGGGAGCATTTTTCAATACGGTGTTTCCGGTCAGGGCCAGGGCTGCGTTTTGCGGGACCCAGCCAATCTGGGTTGCCGGCACAGCGGCTAGCAATTCGCTCAACCGAGCCTGAAGCCTGGTGCTCTTGCCGGCACCGCTGGGCCCAACAAGTGCGGTGATTTTGCCCCTCGGTTCTTGACTACTTGTGTCTTGAGCTTGGTCGTTGGCAGCCTCGATTCTCTCAGCGAGTACCCGGGGGTGTGACCCGGGCAACCAGAGACCCCATTCCGCCAAGCGCTCAGCCTGTTGGCTCAAAACCTGTTCGGTGGCACCAGAATCGACCAGTCGCCCAGTCTGATCCAGTACCAAAATCTGTTTCGCAATAGGCAACCAGGGCTCAAAAAGGTGTTCTGCGATGATCGCGGTTGCGCCGCTGATTTCGAGATAGCCACTGACGGCCGCCCTCACCTCGCCGGCAGCAGCGTCATCGAGCATTGAGGTTGGTTCATCCAGCAACAGCACCTGGGGCTGCAGCGTCAGCAAACCGGCAAGACAAACTCGCTGCAGCTCGCCACCAGATACCTGCGTTATGGGCCGTTGTCCCTCGATTGCAATGGCAACCTGTGCCAGCGCCGTTGCAACCAGTTGCGAAATTTGCAGCCTGGGAATTGCTGCGCTCTCGGCACCGAAGGCCGCATCGCGGAAGACCGTCTCGCCGACGGCCGCATCCATGGCATTTTGCAGCAGCAGTCCGGCCGCAGGTGATTCAATCGTTCCCCAAATTTGCGTGGTTTCCAGCGATTGCAGCGCGCCACTGAGGGCCAACAGCAACGTGCTCTTACCGGCTCCGCTGGGGCCCAAGACCAGAGTGTGCTGGCCCTGGGCGGCCTGGAACGAGACGTCGTTGAGAATCGGAGAGTCGGCCCCAAAAGGCTTGACTGTCAGATTCTCAACGACGATGGTCATTTGCTGCTACCTGCGACCGACCGCGAAGGCACCCAGCACTCCGGTGCTGGCCAACGATCGAAGCAGGGCCCAACCGCCGAGACCAGAAATCAGGGCACCGGAAAGGATGCCCGCAACCAGATACACGGTCTTGTTGGCAACGCTGTAGTCAGGCACGTAACTGTAGAACTCGTAGATAACCTCAAACAGCGCCGACAGCGCACCGCCAAGAGCCGCCACCATCGGACCGAATCGCTTATAGGCGAAGATGAGGAATACCACTTCGACGCCAACGCCCTGGCAAAGGCCCGAAATCATTACGGTGGGTCCCCAAGTATTGCCCAAAAGCAGTTCGACATTGGCGGCGATTAGTTCTGCCAAAAGTGCGGCACCTGGCTTGCGAACCAACAGGGCACCAATCACCGCTGGCAAAATCCAGACACCCAGCTGCAATTCACCTACTGGTGGGTAGCCTGCGGTGATCGCGCTCACCCACGGCCAAACAAAGGTGTCGTAACCCCAAAAGGCAACTCCAAGGGCCACGGCGATAATTGCCACGGTGACTAGATCGATTGTGCGCCACTTGGCCCAGACGCTTGGCTTGTTGTTTTGTACTTGATTCATTTCGCTTCCTTGACTGATTGCTTCAAAGAAGAGCGGTGCGCTAACACCAACTGAGATGCTCGACTTCCTCCGCCGGTGCTAACCGGTTCAGGTTCGAGGGTCTGTGGTTCACCACACTCTCAGCGCCTTCCGGCGCTCCCCTGTCGTACCTCTTCAGTTTACTCCCGCCGATGCCGGTCGGTTAAATGGCAAACTCCCAGTCGGCGCAAGGGGATCGCTGACTGGGAGTTTGAACTGGGCCTAAACCCGGGGAGCCTCTAAAGCATTAGGTTTAGCTAAGGCTGAGAGTAATGTTTGCCGAGCTTGCGGTCACGCTGGCCGAAAGTGCTCCGGTGGTGGCATCGGCAACGGTGGTGATCGTTAGCATTACCGGGGTACCTGACTTGGCGGCCACGTTATTTGCCGAATCAGCGGCAAAGTATGGGTAGACGCCAATCTTCTGAACACCTGCGGTGCGGCCAGCAGGAATGGTGATGGTGCCGGTAAGGGTTCCATTACTTAGTGTTAGGTTACTGAACTGCTTGTCGAATCCAAACCCTCCCTTGCCATGACCACGGCCACGACCCTCGCCAAAGCCATTTGCACCTGGACCGTCTCCATCGTTATCGCCGAAGGTTGGCGCTGCGGTAGTGGACGTGGTTGGCGCTGCAGTGGTTGAAGTGCTTGGTGTCCATGCACCACCGTTGGCACCGGGGCCATCGCCATCATTGTCTGGAGCACCCTTAGCGCCCTTAGCGCCGAAAGCTGGAGCAGGAGGTGTGGCTGGTGCGCTGGTGGCATCTGCGGCCAGAGGAACTACCTTGAACAGCAGGTGCTTGGCAGCTGTTGCTGCGTCAGTGTAGCTAGTTGGAACGTTGGTTACTGTGAAGTTGACCGAGACGGTAGCAGGTGCAACCTTGGTTGACTTGCCCGAAGCAGTTGGTGCTGCGGTGCTAGAGCTGCTGAAGGCGTTTCCGGTGGCCTTGAGGGTCTTGGCGTACGATGGTGCGACCGCACCGACAGTGAGAATGGTGGCTAGGCCGAGACTTACGGCGGTGGTGGTTACCACTACTGATTTCTTCTTCATGGGATTCCTCTTTCGTTGGTTTGGGGTTTCCTACAAATCTGAGGCTAGAAGAGTTTTTCGGGGCGCTGGCCCAAATGCAGACTTCTCCGAGAGTACTGGCAGGCTTCTTCCAGACTGGTCACAAAGTGTTCTCAGGAATGCCATTTTTTCACCGTTAAAGGCGAAATGCCCCGACCAGGTTCAGGGGAGGTAGAACCTAATCGGAGCATTTCAGAAAATCTCGGGGTTCTGGCAAACCCCTAGAAACGATATTGCTAACGCTTCAAAGTCAATCTATAGCCCTGATTTTAGACAGAGCGTCTAAATAAGGGTTTACCCTCATGTGCCGGCCTTCGGGGGGGGGGGGGGGGGAGATTTCGGTGTTCTCGAATGGCAAAACCACAAGGGTGATGTTTTCCCCGGATTCATGAAGATTCATCACTGAAAGTGCGGCATCAGCGAGGTAGCGCAGACCTAGCCCACGTGTTCCCGAATCTTCAAATGGTGCGCCATTGTTTCTAACCTCGATGGTCACCGAATCGGCGTCTGGCTCAAATAGTTCGACCGATGCCCGGGTGGCACCACCGTGCTTGATTGCGTTAAAAATTAGCTCGGGAACGGTTTCGGCGATGAGTTGAGTGACCACGGCATCGGTGGAAATCTTACGCACCAAATCCTCTGGGTCGTAAACACTGATCTCGCAGACATCACGCCAAGTTTCAGTAAGCTCTTCAAAAACCTCGCTCAGGTTTGCGCTCTGGGTGTTCTCTCCCAGGCTTTCCAGACTCTGCCAGATGAGCTCAGTGACCTCTTCGACTAACTCACTTGAAATCGGCCCTTTCTTCAACGCAAGTTCCAACCGAATGATGGCGGCTCCCACCGCCGTTTGCACTGGGCCGTGAATGGCAATCGAGAGCGCGCGGGCTTGTTGTCGCTTAATTTCGCTAACCCGGGAGTTCTCCCACTCCAATCTGGCCTGTACTGCTCTCAATTCCTGCTCGATCTCTTGAATTCGAAGTTCGGCGGACTTGGCCAGAGCGTATGCAACCTGCGCAAGAGTGGAAAAGATAACCAAATAAAAAATCAGTCTTTGTGCGGGCAGCACGTGACGAGGCACTGCAAAAATAATCAACCAATTTAGAAGCAGGGCGAAGGAAAGCACTCGGGCAAGCAGTGAAAGCCAAATGTTCATCGGTCTTGACAGCTTTAGGTATCCCTCTAGCCGTTGCCACAACCACAGGTAGGAACTTCCGATCAGAACAATGACCACGCTGGCAACCAAGGCGGATTCAAATCCGGCAATCCTGAGCGAGTAGGGCAGGCTCACGTAAATCATCATCACCGGTATAAGAAGTGCATCAAAGTCTTTGGGCGACTGAATATTCTTGACCACTTGGCTGATAGACAGCCGTGGTGTCGGCACATCAATGGGTTTTTGCCCGGCAGTCTCTTGGAGGACCTCACGTGACAACGGTCTTACGATGTTAGCCACGCCGGCCCGCAGTGACTCCACCAAGTCTTCAGGTTTGACCTTCTCGAGGTCGTGAACGAACCGATAGAGCTGACCGGTCACGGTTGCTATAACCCTGTCGTGTGCTTCATTGATTTGGTTCAAAGACTTATCGAGCAATTCCTGTAGTCGCTGATTTTGGATCTCGAGCGAACCACGTCGCTCGGCCCAATCTTTGGCGGCTACTGAAACATAGGCGCAGAGCGCAAACATCAGCGAGGTGTTTTGCATTGAAAGCAGCATTCGGAAGAGCACGTCTTCGGTGGCAAAAAGTCCGATGGCGTGGCCAAATACAGCGATGAAGTAGCCGCGAAGCAGTCCGGCCAAAAGTATTAGTACAGCCGCCTTCACCCACTGCAAGCCGCCACGATTCACCGGCAGCAGGTATTTGCGCGCCACAAACACAATGTTGAAAACCACGATGTGGACCACGACAACCAGCACAATGCGAAGCGGAATGCTGCGGATTGGAACACCAGCGACATCGTTGAGCTGTAGGAGAACCGACCACAGCAGGGTTGGAATGAAGATGCCCGGCCCCGCCAGGCTGCTTCTACCTAGCCGTTCTAGTCCCCCAAAGCTTGGCTTCAACTGCGCTCCGGAATCCCCGCTGCCAGATAGTAGCGACGTGCGGCTTCAACTCGCTGATTGACTCCGTCTTCGCCACGGATTTCCAAGTGGTCAAAAATCTGAGCCAGATAGCGTTCGACCGACTTGACCGATAATTCGGTGCGGCTGGCTATTTCGGCGTTGGTGAAGCCCTCTGCCAAAAGTCGAAGTACCTGGGTCTGCTTCTCGTTTAGATCTGCCACGCCCTTGCCGATTGCCATATCCTGGCGCACTTCGGCGGCACGATCAGAGAGAACCGCTTCGATGGCACTTACCAGGTAGGAGGTGTCCGAAACCATATCTTTTCTGAGGAAACCGCAATTCTCGGGAAGCTGCCCCAGGTCATTTGCCGAGGAGAGCGAATCTTGATATTTGGTGAGAATCAGCAGGCCGATTTCCGGATTGGTCTGTGACACCGCGTTGGCTAGCTGAATACCGTTTGGCCCGGAGCCCAGGAAGATATCAATGAGCATGATGTCTGGGTCGAAGGTTTTTATTGCCTTGCGAGCCGCGGCGGCATCTGCAGCGGTCTCCACTGCAAAGTTGGCGTTCTTGAGTGAATCTGCCAAAAGTGCCGACATCAACATCTCGTCTTCGACGAGGAGAAGGCGGCGCTGCAAATTGGTCATATTTATAAGTTAGATGCAGATGAGGTGAAACCCTTGAATTTATAGGGAAAACCCTCACTCAAGGACAAAACCTGCAGTCTTAGTTGAGCTTTGCCAGGCGCCACGGGCGAACCACAAAAATGAGTGAAGCCAGGGCCAAAACACTGAATACCAGCAGCAAGGCACCCAGACCGACACCACTGGACCGATCGATCATCGTGTAAACCGGTCCGGCTAGCACCGGTCCCAGCGAACCGGCAGTGGCCATCACTGCCATAGCGGTTCCAGACTCTTCGCCGTGAGCCTGCAGCGCCAAAGCCTGGATTGGCGTGACCGAGGTTCCGTAGACAAAAATCCAGACCATCAACAGTCCCTCATAGAGCCAGAGCGAAGGATGCAGCGGGGAAACCAAGACCAACAGCGACGAAACCGTTATTGCCAGAATTACAAATGCCATCAGAAGCCATTTGGCCTGATAGCGCTGTGCCAGCTTACTGACCGACTGCACACCGACATAGGCTGCAAAAGAGTTGATCGCGAAGAACAGGCCAACCTGATTGCTCTGAACCCCAAACAGACTGGCGAACAACAGCGGCAGAAAACCCAGGTACCCCATCAGACCCATGCTGATGAACATATTGGTTAGCACCAAACCGCGGAACGGCCGGTCGCGCAGCACATTTAGAAACCGGTGGCCCATGCCGGTAAAGACGAGCTCAGCGCGGTCATCCTTGTGCTTGGTTTCGGGCAGGACCTGAATGGCCAAAAGGCCAATGACAGCACCCAGGCCACCGACGATCAGTGCAACACCGCGCCAGTTGGTTAGGTTGAGCAGCAGCGAACCTGCGGTCGGTGCGATGAACCAGGAGAGCGAACCAACCAGCATGGCCCGGCTGGACGCCTGGATTTGAGCCATCCCCGAGTAGAGGTCGCGCAGAATGGCGATTCCAACCACCGCAAGCGCCGAACCCGCAGTTCCCTGCAGAATTCGAGCCATCACAAAGATTGGGTAGCTTGGCGCAAAGGCGCACAGCAGAGCACCGATGATATAGAGCCCGAGCCCCATGATCAGTGGACGCCGGCGGCCAATCGAGTCACTCAGCGGACCGGCGAAGACCGTTCCTAAAGCAAAGCCAAGCGACAGTGCGCTCAGGCTCAACTGAATCATCGAGCTGCTGACCGCCAGATCTTTGGAAATCTGCAGGCCGCTGGGCAAGAAGGGATCGTTGGTAAAGGGTTGAAGCGTGAAGAGCAACCCGATTGCCAGGATCGTCTTGGCTCGGTTTTCGCCGATTTGAATCAAAAAGAAAGCTCGAAACTGTTAGTTACTGATTGCTGAATGCGGCATCAAACGAAGCCGTAGGTAGGTCCCATAGTAGCGAGCGAATGTAACCAACAGCTTCCTTCGCACCGTGCAGGCGGTCCATTCCGGCGTCTTCCCACTCGATGCTGATTGGGCCCTTGTAACCGATGGCTTCGAGCGCGCGGAACGAGTCTTCCCAGGGCACGTCACCGTGGCCGGTCGAAACGAAGTCCCAACCGCGACGTGGGTCGCCCCATGGCAGGTGCGAACCCATGACTCCGGCACGACCGTTGCCCATCTTCATGCGGGTGTCTTTGCAGTCCACGTGGTAGATGCGGTCCTTGAAGTCGACGATGAAGCCAACCGGATCGATGCCCTGCCACATCATGTGGCTTGGGTCCCAGTTGAAACCGAACGCCTCGCGGTGGTTGATAGCTTCGAGGGTGCGAACGCTGGACCAGTAGTCATAGGCGATCTCACCGGGGTGAACCTCGTGCGCAAACTTGACGCCCTCGCTGTCGAAGACATCGAGGATTGGGTTCCAACGCTTGGCGAAGTCTTCGAAGCCCTCCTCGATGCGGCTGGCTGGCACCGGTGGGAACATGGCAACGTAAGGCCAGATATTGCTTCCGGTAAAGCCAACCACCACGTCCACACCAAGCTTGCGGGCAACGCGAGCGGAGCGTTTCATGTCTTCGGCGGCGCGCTGACGAACACCCTCGGCCTCGCCGTCGCCCCAAACGTATGGACGCAGGATTGCCTGGTGGCGGAAGTCGATGGGGTCATCGCAGACTGCCTGACCGGCAAGGTGGTTGCTGATTGCGTAAACCTTCAGGCCGTACTTGTTGAGAATGTCGAGGCGGCTCTGAACGTAGGCGTCGTCCTTGTCGGCGCGCTCGAGGTCGAGGTGGTCGCCGCTGGCGGCAATCTCCAAACCGTCATAACCCCACTCGGCGGCGAGGCGGGCAACTTCTTCGAAAGGCAGGTCGGCCCACTGGCCGGTGAACAGAGTTACTGGGTGCGAAGACATCTTTATCTCGATTTCCTTGGTTTCAGTTTGTGGTTTAGAGGTTTACCCACTGGCCGGAGGCCGCGGATTTGAGGACTGCGTCGATTACCTTTGCCGAGCGGAGGCCATCCTCAAAGCGAGGGAGGCCATCCACACTCTGGCCGCGCACCGCCGAATAGGTGTCTCGCACAAATGCTGCAAAGGCATCGACGTAACCCATCGGGTGGCCGGAAGGCACAGTGGAATAGCGGTTTGCCGCGGCAGAGTTCTGGTTCTCATCGCGAGGCAAAATCACCGACTCGCTCTGGCGGCCAAGCCAAAGGCTTTCCGGCTGCTCCTGGTTGAACTCGATGCTCTCGACGGTTCCGGCGATGTCTAGTTGCAGACGATTCTTGCGACCCGGTGCCACCTGCGAAACCATCAGGGTGCCGATGATTCCGTTGGCCGACTTGAACAGCAGCACAACCTCATCCTCGGTGGTTACTGCCTTACCGGCACGCTCCGGGTAGGCGATGTTGCTG
>Ga0228703_1001887_pt1 | contig 12283 bp, 12 predicted proteins | sample McNCre217_Aug_MG_3_FD_178020 | JGI IMG/M metagenome (GOLD analysis project Ga0228703, IMG submission 178020) | Freshwater microbial communities from McNutts Creek, Athens, Georgia, United States - 29-17_Aug_MG | ecosystem: Environmental > Aquatic > Freshwater > Creek | place: USA: Georgia... | reverse complement strand
CCAGCCTCCATATCAACACCAGCATCACGGTAAGATAGGCCCTGAGTTTGAGAAGAATTTGTAGAAGACATAGGTATAAACGTATTTGATCAGTAGAATCCTAGAATTCTAGTGGATACGCTATACCTATGGCCTCTTTATTAACAACTTTCTTAGCTGCTTTTATCCTCGCCTACGCCCTAAGGCCTGTAACTGCGCGCCTTCAGAGGTTTGGCCTTCATAAAAACCTATCTGCGATTTTTACTATTTTTTTTGGTTTTTCCCTAATTTTGGGCTTAATCCTACTATTTGCCAGTGTTTTACAAAAAGAAATTCCAGCCTTACGCGAACAATTACCCATTTGGCTTAATCAAGGGCAAACAACACTAACCCCTTTGCTAAATCACCTGCCAATCGACCTCAGTTGGCCTGAAATTCAAAAAATACTTCAAAATAAAATTAGCAGCCATCTCTCTAACAATGCGGACACCCTTGTCACCACAGGTCTAGAAACACTTTTAAGCTCTGGTCAAAATCTGATATCAGGATTTTTAAATTTTGTATTAATTATTTTTGTCATGTTTTATCTATTAGCTCAGTGGAATAGTTTTTTAAAACATATCAGCTGCGTTATTCCGCCGAGATACAAACAACAGGTGACACAAATTTTTTGTGAAATCGATGCGCTACTCTCGCAATACTTACGAGGCCAAGTCTTCGTCATAGCATTACTAGCTCTTTACTATGCGTTGGGACTTCAACTGTTAGGGCTAGCAGGGGCGTTCGCCCTAGGTATCTTCACAGGCATCGCTATCATCATTCCATACCTTGGTTTTGCTGTAGCTCTATGTTTGGCCCTCCTATCTGCATCCCTACAGGGTGATGGCATCCAAATAGGTTCTGTTTTGATGCTTTACCTTGCTGGGCAAATTTTGGAGGGATTTTTCTTAACACCCAAATTAGTTGGTGAAAAAATTGGACTACACCCCGTTTTAGTTATTTTTTCTTTAATGCTATTTGGTAGTTGGTTTGGATTTTTCGGTGTCTTGCTAGCACTACCTATCAGTGCCATTGCTTTGGTGCTCAGCAAACATGGTTTAGCCAAATACCAAGCTAGCGCTTGGTATCGCCAGTAAAATCCCCTCGTGACCAAATCTAAAGTATTTCCACGCCAAACCACCCTTGACTTAGGCCATGCGCCCGAAGTCAGATTAAGCACATTTATTCCAACAGGTAATGAAAACTTAATCAGCGCTCTACAAGCCCTAGGAAAGACTTGGGAAAGTGCAACATCATCAGCCCCTCGATTTGATCAACGCTTAATTCATGCATGGGGGCCTAGTGGCTCAGGAAGAACTCACATTCTCCAAGCGATGGTCGCCAAGGCCAATGATTTGAATATCTCCGCCTCTTCACTAAATCACAGCAGTACACCAGATGAATGGCGCGCTGCAAGCCTAGAACTAGAAAACTCTACTGAAAAAATCGCCCTGCTATGCGTCGACGATGTGGATCATTTAGATGAATTTGGCCAAGGGGCCTTATTCAGAATCCACAATCTCATCAAAGACTCTCGACTACAAGTCTTGATCACCACAAGTTCGCTGCCTCCGGCAAGCCTAAGGCTTAGAGATGACTTAAGAACTCGTTTGGCATGGGGTTTGGTGTTTCAAATGCATACCTTATCGGATGCAGAAAAATTAAATGCTTTAGAAAAAGCCGCAAGTGCTAGGGGACTTAATTTATCTAGCGATGTGGCGCCTTGGCTATTAAGGCACTTTCATCGTGACATGCCAAGCTTAATGGCTCTTCTAGAAGCTCTTGATGTCTACTCCCTAGAAACCAAGAGGGCGGTTACCCTGCCGCTAGTAAAAGAAATGCTAGCTCCTAAAAATGAAACATAATTACGGGATATGACACAACTAGCTTTATTCGATTTAGACCACACCCTCCTGCCCGTTGATAGTGATCACGAGTGGGGACGCTTCCTAGTCAAGATTGGGGTGGTTGATTCTGATCATTACGCCCGTGAAAATGAACGTTTCTACGCTGACTACAAAGCCGGTCGCCTTGATATATATGGTTTTCTTGCCTTTGCACTAAAACCACTATCGGAGCACAGTAGAGAGCAATTAAATATTTGGCATCAACAATTTATGCAAGAAATTATCTTGCCGAATTTACGCCAAAGCGCTTTAGATTTAGTTAAAAAACATCAAGATCAAGGTGATCTATGTTGTGTTGTAACAGCTACCAATAGTTTTGTTACAAAACCAATCGTCAAAGCATTTGGTATTAATAATTTAGTTGCCACTGAACCAGAGGTCATTGGCAATCCTGAAACCGGTAATTTTTCCGGAAAAGTTTCAGGTATTCCTAATTTCAGAGAGGGAAAAATAACGAGGGTTGAGAATTGGCTTGCATCCAAAAATCTCAACTGGGATAGCTTTAACGATAGTTATTTTTATTCCGACTCGATTAATGATTTACCGCTCATGGAAAAGGTTAAGCAACCAATACCTACCAACCCTGATGAGCGTTTAAAACAACAGGCGATTGAGCGGGCTTGGCCAATTTTGGAGTTGTTTGCATGATTCGCCGTTTCATTGATCGCATTTTTAGTGCATCGCCTAAACAAAAGAAACTGATTCACGGGCATCAAGTCACTCCCAAAAAGATTGCTAAACGCTCCCATCACATCAATCCTGATTTACTTTCAAAAAATGCGGTCAAAGTAACTGCTGTTTTACAAGAGGCAGGTTATGACGCTTATATCGTTGGTGGCGCCGTTCGCGATTTACTATTAGGCATAGCACCTAAAGATTTCGATGTAGCGACCGATGCAACCCCAGAAGAAGTACAGAAATTATTCCGCCGCTCTCGCGTCATTGGTCGACGCTTCCAAATTGTTCACGTGACTTTCTATGGCAAAGATCGACCAGAAATCATCGAGGTATCGACTTTTAGAGCGCATGTTCAAGCCGATGAGGCTCATGTGGCAGCTAGCGGCCGCATCTTACGAGATAACGTATGGGGCAGCCAAGCTGAAGATGCCACCCGCAGAGACTTCACCATCAATGCGATGTATTACGACCCTCATACTGAAACCGTGTTGGATTACCACGGGGGTATGCAAGATATTGAGGCAAAGACCATTCGTATGATTGGGGAACCCACCCAAAGATATCGTGAAGATCCTGTCAGGATGTTAAGAGCTATTCGTTTTGCAGCGAAAACAGGGTTTACGATTGAACCTAAAACTCGAGCTCCACTAGAGCAACTAGCCAACCTCATTCAGGATGTGCCTAGCGCCCGCCTATTTGATGAAATTCTCAAATTATTAATGTCTGGCCACGCTTGGTCATCCATTTCACAACTACAAGCAGCTGGTCTTCACCATAAGATATTGCCTTTAATTGATGAAATTACCAGTCATGAAGATCGCCTAACTTTTGTTAAGAAATCTTTAGAAAATACAGATAACCGCATCAAATCGGGCAAGCCCGTTTCTGCAGGCTTTCTTTTTGCTACCTTGCTTTGGCACGATGTCCAAGAAGCTTGGGCTCGATATGAAAATAACGATATGCCTGCAATACCAGCATTACATGCTGCGATTGATGAAGTATTGGAGTCACAAAAATCTTTCCTGGGAATGCAACGTCGTCACGAAGCTGATATGCGAGAAATCTGGACCATGCAACCCCGCTTAGAAAAAAGAGTTGGTCGCTACCCATTCAGATTAGTTGAAACGAATAAATTTAAAGCTGGCTATGACTTTTTGCTATTACGCGCGGAAGTGGGTGAGGTATCAGAAGATTTAAGTGAATGGTGGACTAATTTCTGGCTGGGTGACGATATCCAACGACAAGAGCTTATGACATTAGCCAAATCAGAATCTACTGAAACCAGTTCTACCAATAAAAAAAGGCGTCGACGCACAAGATCAAAAAATGCGAAACCAAAAGCGCCCGAGCAAACAAATTAAAAAAAAGATAAAGTACGGTTAATAAAGAAATAAGGAAGGTTTTACATGGCACTGGCCTTTATTGGTCTTGGCGGCAACATTGGTGATGCGAAACAACTCATCAAAGATGCTATCGTTTGCTTAGCTCAGCGCCCGGAGCTAAGAGTAAAAACACGCAGCTGCATGTATAAAAGCGCGCCTGTAGATGCTACTGGAAATGATTTCATTAACGCGGTTATTTCCATTGAGACGGATATCCAACCTAAAGAGTTATTAGCTATTTGCCATCAAGTAGAAAATCAATTTGGTAGAGAGCGTCCTTTTTTAAATGCTCCAAGAACCTTAGATCTAGATTTATTAATCTACGATCAAGTAGAACTAGCTGATGAATTTTTAACCATTCCGCACCCCAGATTAACTGAAAGAGCATTTGTACTTTTGCCACTTTTAGAAATATCGCCCGATCTTAATTTGCCTAACCTGGGTGAACTTTCGCAATACCTTAAACAAGTTGAACATCAACGTATTGAAAAAGTTCAAGGTTGCTGTTGCCCAAGCAATACCATTTAAGGGTTAATATTCGGCCATGAGCTATTTACAAGACACTAGCGCACCCCGTGCACAAACAACTATTTCTCAACTGAACGCCATGTATCAGTCTGGTGAAAAAATTGCCTTCTTAACAGCTTACGAAGCCAGTTTTGCAGCTCTGATGGATCATGCGGGTGTTGATGCGATTCTAGTAGGTGACTCATTAGGTAATGTGATTCAAGGTCACACCAGCACAACCCCTGTCACCATCGAAGAAATGGTGTATCACGTTGAATGTGTCGCAAGAGGTAATCAATCAGCTTTCTTAATGGCGGATATGCCGTTCGCTAGTTACTCGACGCCTGAGCAAGCCATGGATAACGCCGCTCACTTAATGCGAGCCGGCGCACAAATGGTCAAGCTAGAAGGTGGTGAATGGCTAGCGGAGACTATTCGATTTTTAGTTGATCGTAGCGTTCCTGTATGCGCTCACTTAGGGCTCATGCCTCAATCAGTTCATACCCTCGGTGGATTTAAGGTTCAAGGTAAATCTCCAGAAGCGGCAAAGAAATTGATTGCCGAAGCCAAATTACTTCAAGATGCTGGCGCACAAATGCTTTTATTAGAAGCTATCCCATCTGATTTAGGTAAACAAGTTACTCAAGCAATCCAGATTCCAACGATTGGAATTGGCGCTGGTCCAGATTGCTCTGGTCAAGTATTGGTTATGCACGATATGTTAGGCGCCTTCCCAGGAAGAACACCTAAATTTGTAAAAAATTTCCTTGAAGGTCAAGGATCCATTGAAGGGGCCATTAAGGCCTACGTTAAAGAGGTCAAGGCGGGAACTTTCCCCGCCCCTGAACACTGCTTTAAATCTTAATTAAAGAAATCTTTAACCTTATTGATCCAGCTCTTCTGCTGAGGGTTATGCTTGGCGCCCCCTTCTTGAATACTGTCATCAAACTGCTTTAATAATTTCTTTTGAGCGTCCGTTAACTTAACAGGCGTCTCAACCAATACATGGATATATAAATCTCCAGGCAGCGCCGTTCTTAAACTCTTAATACCTTTTGAACGCAACCTAAATGTTTTCCCACTTTGAGTACCCTCTGGCACATCAAAGCTAGCCTTACCAGACAAAGTTGGTACTTCTATCTCACCACCCAAAGCTGCGACTACAAATGAAATCGGCATCTGGCAATGCAAGTCTTCACCATCACGTTCGAAAACGGCATGAGGTTTAATGTGAACTTCCACATAAAGATCGCCACTAGGCCCACCATTCACACCAGGCTCGCCGTTACCGGCTGAACGAATTCTCATACCGTCATCAATACCTGCTGGTATTTTGACTTCAAGTGTCTTCTGAGACTTTAGAGTACCTACGCCATGGCACTTCTTACATGGCTTCGGAATATATTTACCGGAGCCGCTACAACGAGGGCAGGTTTGTTGCATAGAGAAAAATCCCTGCGCAACTCGAACTTGGCCTGCTCCGTGACATGTCGTACATGTTTCAACTTTTGAACCTGGCTCAGCACCGTCACCGCCGCACGAGTCACAATGTGACCAACTTGGCACACGTATTTGCGTCTCATGCCCCAAAGCAGCTTCCTCGAGCGTGATTTCCATGCTGTAACGTAAATCGGCACCACGATAAACTTGAGGACCACCTCCGCGACCACCGCCACCTCCGAAAATATCACCAAAGATATCGCCAAAGGCATCTGAAAAACCACCAAAACCTTGACCGCCACCACCAAAGCCACCCATATTAGGGTCCACACCAGCATGACCGTATTGATCATAAGCAGCGCGTTTCTGAGGATCGGAAAGCATCTCATAGGCCTCTTTAGCCTCTTTGAATTTTTCTTCAGCCTCTTTACTGTCAGGGTTGCGGTCTGGGTGAAATTTCATAGCCAACTTACGATAAGATTTTTTAATCTCATCGTCAGTCGCATTCTTAGCTACACCCAGAATGTCATAAAAATCGCGCTTGTTAGCCAAAACTAATCCTTACTTCTTATCGTTTACTTCCTTGAAATCGGCATCAACGACATTGTCGTCTTTTGGCTTAGCTGCATCACCAGGCGCCCCAGCGGCAGCTTGTTCTTTAGCAGCCATTGCAGCATACACTTTTTCACCAAGCTTTTGACTTACTTTGCCAAGCTCTTCAGTCTTAGAAGTAATCGCATCTTTGTCAGAGCCTTTGCTTGCTTCTTCCAAGTCTTTTAGAGCTGCTTCAATTTTCTCTTTTTCATCAGCCTCAAGACTTGCGCCATGCTCTTCCATTGCTTTCTTAGTTGAATGAACTAAAGCTTCAGCCGTATTTTTGGCATCCACCAATTCGCGCAACTTACGGTCTTCATCAGCATTCATCTCCGCATCTTTCACCATGCGTTGAATTTCTTCCTCTGACAAACCTGAGTTAGCTTTAATCGTGATTTTGTTTTCTTTACCAGTAGCTTTATCTTTTGCGCCCACATGCAAAATACCATTGGCATCGATATCAAATGACACTTCAATTTGAGGTGTGCCACGAGCAGCCGGTGCGATACCTTCCAAATTAAACTCACCCAAAACCTTATTGGCTGAAGCCATCTCACGCTCACCCTGGTAAACCTTAATAGTTACAGCAGGCTGATTATCTTCAGCGGTTGAGAATACTTGAGCATGTTTTGTTGGAATCGTGGTGTTTTTTGTGATCATCTTAGTCATCACACCACCCAAAGTCTCAATACCTAAAGAAAGAGGGGTCACATCCAATAACAATACATCTGTACGATCGCCAGACAATACCGCACCTTGAATAGCCGCACCGACAGCTACAGCCTCATCAGGGTTCACATCTTTACGTGGCTCTTGACCGAAGAACTCTTTAACCTTCTCTTGCACCTTAGGCATACGAGTCATACCACCCACTAAAATCACATCGTGGATATCGCCAACTGAAACGCCCGCATCCTTAATCGCTGTACGACATGGTTCAATCGTACGAGCAATTAAGTCCTCAACCAAAGACTCCAACTTGGCGCGAGTCATCTTGATGTTCAAGTGTTTTGGACCAGAAGCATCAGCTGTAATGTATGGCAAATTAATGTCTGATTGCTGGCTTGAAGAAAGCTCGATTTTTGCTTTTTCAGCAGCTTCTTTTAGACGCTGTAATGCCAACACATCTTTTGAAAGATCTACGCCTTGCTCTTTCTTGAACTCAGCGATGATGAAATCAATAATACGTTGGTCAAAGTCTTCACCACCCAAGAATGTATCGCCGTTTGTAGACAATACTTCGAATTGCTTCTCGCCATCCACATCGGCGATTTCAATAATAGATACGTCGAAAGTACCGCCACCCAAGTCATAAACAGCAATCTTACGATCGCCTTTTTCTTGCTTATCCAAACCAAAGGCTAACGCTGCTGCTGTTGGCTCATTAATGATGCGCTTAACTTCTAAACCAGCAATACGGCCAGCGTCTTTAGTCGCTTGACGTTGGCTATCGTTGAAGTAAGCTGGTACCGTAATAACAGCTTCTGTTACCTCTTCACCCAAATAATCTTCAGCAGTTTTTTTCATCTTACGAAGAACTTCTGCTGAAATTTGTGGAGGAGCCATCTTATTACCGCGAACCTCAACCCAAGCGTCACCGTTATCCGCTTTAGCGATTGTGTAAGGCATCAAGTCGATATCTTTTTGAACTTCTTTTTCTTCAAATTTACGGCCGATCAAACGCTTCACCGCATACAAAGTATTACGTGGGTTAGTCACGGACTGACGTTTTGCTGGAGCACCAACCAAAATTTCGCCATCTTCCATATATGCAATGATGGATGGGGTTGTACGCGCACCTTCAGCATTTTCAATTACTCTAGGTGTATTACCTTCGATAACTGATACACATGAGTTAGTTGTACCTAAGTCGATACCAATAATTTTTGCCATGCTCTTAAACTCCTAAAAATGTTTTATATATTTAATTTGGGGACTTGATACTGTTTTTCAAGTACCCCATGAATTACTTGGGCTGACTAACCGTCACCAATGCTGGTCTTAAAACACGATCAGCAATCAAATATCCTTTTTGTAAGACTGTGACCACTGTATTAGCCTCTTGTTCTGCCGGCACCATGGCTATAGCCTGATGACGATGTGGATCAAATTTTTCCCCAACAGGATTAATTTCTAGAACACGTCCTTTTTCCAAGGCGCCCATCAACTGCTTGAGGGTTAACTCAATACCTTCCTTCATCTTGGCTAAATCTTCACCACCATCTAATAAAGCGGCATTTAGGCTATCCATGACAGGCAACAAATTCTCAGCAAACCCCTCAATAGCAAACTTATGGGCTTTCGCTACTTCCTCCATAGAACGTCTGCGAGCATTTTCCACCTCAGCCTTAGCACGCAAAAACTGATCTTGATACTCCTGAATTTGCGCCTCTAAAGCTGCAATAGTTTCCTCTGGCGTCAATGGCGCAGCAGGAGCTGCTTCAGCTGCAGGCACTGAATCCAACTCATTGTTTTCTTTAGATTTTTCTAGATTATTTTCTTCGCTCATACGGTATTTATCCATTCAACAAATACCGATATGGGGGCTAATGATGGTATTTCAAGCCCCAAACCCTAAATTATTCTTTAGAGCCTAATGCTTTCGCGCGCCGCGTCCTAGCATCCAATTCCTGCGAAGTATCCAACTGTGTTGGCCATTTACCCAAATGGTCAACAGCAATAGTGTCCAAACCCGCAACCCAATGGGCAGAATCATTTAAACAAGGGATATAGCGATAGTCTTTACCACCTGCCGCCAAAAACTCATCCCGCACTTCCATCGCGATTTCCTCTAGCGTCTCCAAGCAATCAGCTGGGAAACCTGGGCAAAAAATATCTACACGCTTGACATGATTTTTAGCAAAAGCTTCTATCGTAGGTGCTGTGTAAGGTTTTAACCACTCAGCCTTACCAAAACGCGACTGGAATGTTACCAACGCCTGATCTGGTGTTAATCCCAAGGCCTCACGCAATAATCGCCCAGTCTTATGGCACTCGCAATGGTAAGGGTCACCTTTATCCAAAGTCCTCTTAGGCACGCCATGGAAAGAAAACACCAACTTGTCGCCTTGTGCAAAGTCTGGTCTGCCATTCAATTGCCAAGAAGCTTCTACCTGCTCTTTTAACGCTTGGATATAAGCAGGATGATCGTGATAGTGCTTCACCAACCTCAACTCTGGTTGATTACGCCAAGTCGCAAGAACTCTAAATATTTCATCGAAGGTTGAAGCAGTCGTCGTTGCAGAATATTGTGGATACAAAGGTAGCACCAATAACCTACCAACACCTGCATCACGCAGTTTCTTTAATACAGATTCCAAGCTAGGCTTGCCATACCTCATGGCCAACCCAACCATAACCTCCTTACCTTGAGACGAAAATCTTTTCTCAAGGGCGAGGGCTTGGTTTCTTGAATGAATTAAAAGTGGCGAACCAGTCTCTTGGCCCTGCATCCAAATGCTGGCATATTTTTTAGCTGAGGCTTTTGAACGAATCGGCAAAATAATGAGATTTAGAATGCACCACCAAATAACGCGGGGAATTTCAACCACGCGCGGATCAGATAAAAATTCTTTGAGATAGCGTCTCACAGCACTAGGCGTAGGCGCATCAGGCGTGCCCAAATTAACCAATAAAACAGCTGTGCGCTCCGACTGTTGATGAGGTGCCATAAAGGTCCTATTCCCTATTATTTTTTTGAAATATCACTACTTAAAGCGCTAGAAAGTAACTTTGCTGTTACATCGACGATCGGAATCACTCGTTCATAAGCCATTCTAGTTGGCCCAATAACACCTAAAGTTCCAACAATTTTGCCGTCAACGTTATAAGGTGCGGTAATGACTGCCATATCTTCCATGGGCACCAACTCACTCTCGCCACCAATAAATATTTGCACACCATCTGCGCGAGAAGACACATCAAGCAACTGCAGCAAGCTCGTTCTTTCTTCAAAAATTCCAAACAAGCGCTTCAACTTATCCATATCAGAAGATAAATCACCCACACTTAACAGCCTGCGCTCACCGGAAATCACAACCCCCGCATCAGAATTTGAGGTTTCCGTGCCCGCCTTAACAGCGGCTTCCATCAAGGTAGCGATATCTGCCTTTAGCCCCCTCAATTCCTGTCGCAATCGTTCTTGTACGGCGTAAAAACTTAAACCAGCAAATTGAGCATTAAGGTAATTAGCGGCTTCCACCAACTCGGACGGCTTGTAATCTCGATCCGTCAAAATGATTCTGTTTTGCACATCACCATCTGGCGTTACCAAAATTAATAAAATTCGTTTTTCTGACAAGCGCAAAAATTCCACCTGCCTGAATAATTCAGATCGTCTAGGCGTCAAAACCACGCCAGCAAAAGAAGATAAATTGGATAAAACTTGAGCTGCCGCTGTTACAACCCGTTGCGGAGCATCTGCATGAATAGCATCCTGAGCTTCATTAGCAATCAATTGCTCAATAGGCTTCACTGAAAGCATCGTATCGACAAACAACCTATATCCCTTAGGGGTTGGAATACGCCCAGCTGAAGTATGAGGGCTAGAAATAAACCCCATTTCCTCAAGGTCAGCCATTACATTACGAATCGTAGCTGCAGATAAATCCAAACCAGAAAATCTGGAAAGCGCACGGGAGCCAACAGGCTGCCCATCAGCAATATAGTGCTCAATCAGAGTTTTAAGTAAGCTTTTTGACCGTTCATCCATCATTTACTAATTGTAGGGCTAATTGGGCTATGGTTTAATCAACAACATGTCAAATCTTAAGACAAAACCAGTAAAAAGCCATTTCAAGAAAATTGCCTTAGTCGGTAAATATCAAGCGGATGGCTTTGCAGAGATGCTAAATACCTTAGCAAAGGCCCTAAAGTCTTGGGGATGCGAGGTATTTGTCGAAACGGAAACTGCTCGACATACTGGTATTTCGGATATTAAAACCGTTGAAGCGCGTGACTTTAGCTCGACCGTTGATTTAGTGATTGTGCTTGGCGGTGACGGCACCATGCTAGGTATTGCCAGACAAATCGCGGGTGAGAACATCCCTTTGATTGGCATCAACATGGGAACTTTGGGCTATATGACAGATATCCCACTTCAAGATGCTGAATCCGTTCTAAAGGATATGATCAATGGTCAATATGAATCAGATACTCGTAATCTTCTAGAAGCGGATGTATTTCGAGATAATGAACTGATTGGCTCTGGGTTAGCGCTTAATGATGTTGTAGTCAATCGTTCCGGTATGTCAGGCATGGTCGAACTTTCAGTTCATGTGAATGATCAGTTCATGTACAACCAACGTTCAGATGGCTTAATTATCGCAACCCCAACTGGTTCAACCGCTTACGCTATGTCCGTCGGCGGCCCCATACTCCACCCATCTGTTGAAGGCATTGTTTTGGCGCCTATTGCACCGCATGCGCTATCTAACAGACCCATTGTCCTGCCCCATGATGCCCGTATCGCCGTAAAATTAGCTGGCGGTAAAGACGTTAGCGTCAATTTTGATATGCAATCTCTTACTAATTTACAGATTGGCGATCAAATAAAAATTAAACGATCAACTAAAACAGTGACTCTTTTACATCCATTTGGCCATAGTGATTACTTAGCCCTGCGGAAAAAGTTACACTGGAATGAATACCCGTCATCTTTCTAAATATGCTGTGCAGTCTCTCCATTCGCGACTTCGTCATTGTCGATGAGCTAGATATTGATCTGGAAAAAGGATTCACCGTCCTAACCGGAGAAAC
>Ga0228703_1001886_pt1 | contig 12289 bp, 9 predicted proteins | sample McNCre217_Aug_MG_3_FD_178020 | JGI IMG/M metagenome (GOLD analysis project Ga0228703, IMG submission 178020) | Freshwater microbial communities from McNutts Creek, Athens, Georgia, United States - 29-17_Aug_MG | ecosystem: Environmental > Aquatic > Freshwater > Creek | place: USA: Georgia... | reverse complement strand
CAAACACCGACGCCATGCCGCCCACCACCACCATCGTCACCAACTCAATCGAGTGGAAGAAGTCGGCAAAGTTGGGGGTGACAAAACCAATGTAGTGCGCGGTGATGCTGCCCATGATGCTGGCAAACACGGCAGACATGACAAAAATCGCCACCTTGTAACGCACGATGTTCACGCCCACTACTTGTGAGGCCACTTCAGAACCATGCAAGGCACGCAGGGCGCGGCCAAAAGGTGAATCAATGATGTTCAACGACGCCCACACGCTGATGACCAATAGCGCAGCCACTACCCAGTACCACTGCTTGTCGCTGCTGAGTTCAAAGCCCAATACCGACAGTGCAGGCACGGCCATGCCATCGGGTCCGCCGGTCCATTGCGCTTCGTTGCGCAATGCAATGTTGATGATGATGCCCAAGCCCAACGTGGCCATGGCCAAGTAGTTGCCTTTGAGTTTGAAAATGGGCTTGGCCACCACGCCCGCAATCACGGCGGTGGCTGCGGCGCCTGCGGCCATCGCCAAGAGAGGGTGCATGCCAAAGTGGGTAGGCAACACGGCCGAGGCATACGCCCCAATGCCCAAGAAGCCTGCATGGCCCAAACTGATTTGGCCAGCAAAACCGATGAGCAAATTCAAACCAATCACGATGATGGCGTTGATGGCCATGCGAATGGCCAAGTCGGTGTAGTAGCTGTTGGGCAGCACAAAGGGCAACACCAACAACACGGCCACAACAAGGCCCAAGCCGAAGGAAGCGTTCTTGTTCATGGTGTTACACCCGGTCCGTCGATTTGCCGCCAAACAGGCCGCGTGGCATGAAGAAAAGAATGAACAAGATCAGCACAAACGGCACTGCATCTTTGTAGGCCGACGAGATGTAGCCTGCGCCCATGGCTTCGAGAATGCCCACCAGCAACCCACCCAGCACGGCACCCAAGCCATTGCCCAAGCCGCCAACCACCGCAGCCACAAAACCTTTGAGGCCGAGCATGATGCCCACGTCATACGAGGTCATGGTGATGGGCGTGACCAAAATGCCACCCACCGCGCCAAGGCCTGCCGACATGGCAAAGCTCAAGAACAAGACAAAGTTGGTGTTGATGCCCACCAGCTCTGCCGCTGTGCGGTTGAACGAGGTCGCCAGCATGGCTTTGCCCGTGAGCGTGTGGCTAAAGAAATACCACAACGCGGCCACCAACAATGCCGTGACGGCGAGCACCCACAGGCTTTGGGGCAGCAGGGTGGCGCCCAAAATGTGAATGGGCGCATCGCCTGAAAACGCGGGCAGGCTGAAGGTGCCTTTGCCCAACCACACCTGAATCAGGCCACGAATGATGAGCGAAGCCCCGATGGTGATGATGATGAGCGACACGGTGTCCGCACCTTTGACAGGCTCGATGGCAATCTTCTCCATCAAGATGCCCACCAGCGCTGGAATGACCACTGCCAAGAGCAACACCACCGGTAAAGGCAAACCCATTTGCGCAAACAAGACGGCCAACATACCGCCCAGCATGATGAACTCGCCTTGCGCAAAGTTGATGACGTTGCTGGCGTTGTAAATCAGGGTGAAGCCCAAAGCCGCCAGCGCGTAGGTGGCACCCACGGTGATGCCAGAAAACAAAAATTGCAAAAACTGAGAGAGCATCAAGCAGCTCCTCTTGGGGGGGCACACGCTGGGGTGTGCGCCACAAACATCTCTGACATAGCGGGTGTCTCCGTTCGATTCAAACAAGCCATTGCGCAGTTGAAACCACGTCTGTTTCGCGGGGTGATTTGCGTTGCATCAAACCCAGCGGTTTTTCAATGTGTTACTTATTATTGTGTGAAATCGAAAAAAAAGTATCGCTTTGAGGCCTGAAAAGTCGTTTTCTAGGGAAAGTCCTAGGGCGTTTATTTGCGGTCGAACACCAAACAGGTGGTGGTGGCGTGTGCGTACAAGGTGCCGTCGGGGCCCACCAGACGGGCTTCGGCGGTGGCCAGTTGGCGGCCACAGTGAATCACATTGCCGATGGCTCTGACGCGTGGCACTTGGGGTGTCAGGGCGCGTACCAAGTTCACACTCAGCTCGGTGGTGGTGTAAAGCTGCCCAGCAGGCATCTTGGTCCATACGGCGCAGCCCAGCGCGGAGTCGAGCAAGGTGGCAAACCAACCGCCGTGTACGGTGCCCATGGGGTTGAGGTGTTGGGCGCTGGGCGTACCCTGAAAAGTGGCACAGCCATCGCCCACGCTGACGAGCACAAAGTCCAGCGTCTGCGACATGGTGGAGTAGGGGAACTCACCCGACATGCTGCGGTGCAAGATGTCTAGGCCCGACAGTCCACGGGCTTGTTCAGGGTCGGCCAAGCCTGCCCCTACGCCTTGGCTGAGTTGTTGCTGAATGGCAGCTTCTTCGGCCAGCCACGTGTCGAGTTCTGAGGTCTTAGGCATGCTTGCGTTTGGGGCTATGTGTGTGACCGGCCAGCGTCCTGTTGCGTGACAGAACGCGCTGTCCGGAAAAGAAAAAAGCACTGAGTCGATCAGTGCTTTTTAGGTGGCTCCTCAACCTGGGCTCGAACCAGGGACCTACGGATTAACAGTCCGGCGCTCTACCAACTGAGCTATTGAGGAATATTTGGTATTCGAAAGTTCGTCATGAACTCGAAAGAACGACAGTATAGCAAAAAAATACACGGTGAAGCGAGGCGCGTTTCACAAATTTTTGCAGGCCTAACTTTTAGAGGTGAAACACAACTGCGATGCGAAGTGTTCTGGGGGCTCCTGGATTCAGAAAGTATTGACCGTATTGGTGGGGCGACTCGCGCCAGTAATGTTTGTTGGTGAGGTTGTTGATGGCTAGTGTCCAGCTAGAAGCCAAGTCGTTCACGCGCGTGTCGTAATGTGTGGTGGCATCGAGCGTGGTCCAAGCTGGAAGCACGATGTCTCCGGTTTCTGTGACATTGCGTTGCCCCTCGTGAGAGAGGCGAAGCCCAGAGCGCAGTCCGGGTGTGTCCGCAAAACGATACTGCGCCATGCCGCGCACAACAGTTTGCGGCACGTTGATGGGACGCTGACCATTCAAGTTGGCTTGCACGGTCGCTTGATCGCGCTCGGCATGCAACCACATGGCGCTGCCACTGAAATCCCATGCATTGACCTGCGTCAGTGCGCTGAGTTCGATGCCTTGGTGATGGTTCTGCCCATCAATTTGTCGGGTGCACGTGTTGGCAGCTGAGTTGTAGGCGCAGTTGATGCCCGCATCAGCGATGGCTGGACGTGTGATGTCAAACCATGTGGCTTGCCACGTGGTGTGGGCTGATTGGCTCTTTAGCCCCATTTCGCGTTGTGTGCTGCGCAGCACTGGCAGCGGCTGCCCCGCGTTGGTGTAGTTATTCAAGCTAGGCGCGACTTCAGCCTCTAGCCCATAGCCATAGCTGGCGTACACGGTGTGTCGGGGTGTGATTTGGTGGCTGAGTGCTACCCAAGGCGTGTTGATGCCGCGTGTGTCTTGTACGGCGGCGCTGCCATCGGTTTGTACGCTGCTGCGGCTCAACTGAGTGTGACGAAGACCAAGCCATGCGGTGGTCTTCTGTGTCAATCGCACTTGGTCATTGAGCGCAAACTCTGTGTTGTAGTCGCTGATATTGGTGTTGGTGGGCGTCTGGTTGTTAGGCGTGTTGGGTGGTGTCAAACCACCGTAGACGCTGTTGGTTGTGCCCAGCAAATTGTCCGAATGGGTCAGTGGCATTCGGTTGATTTGACGGTGACGCATCAGGCTCAATTTCAGGTTGTGCTCTAGCCCCGCCCATTGCATTTGTCCGCGCAACTCGGTTTGAATGGCCTCGCTGTTGCGACGCTCGTTGTCGCTGCGGTAATCGTGAATTTGAAAATTGCCGTTGCTGCAAAAACGATCGGTGGGTGCCGTATCGCAGCCAGAGGCATACACCAGTCGGTCGTCTGCGCGTAGGTGTTGTGTGCCGTATTGGGTGTTCCAGACCCAGCCGTTGTCTAGCTGCTGTCGCAGGCGAAGGGTGCTGGTGAGCCCGTCAAACACGCCGGGTTGCGAGACAGGCTGACGCGTGATGTTGCGTGTGCCATCTACGGGAGATGGCAAGGCATTCGTCCCTGCGCCAAGCAGGCTGTAAAAGTTCACGCCAATTTGTTCGTGATGACTTTGCTCAAATTCCCATTCGATGCGTGTGCGTGCGTCGATGCGCCAATCCATCGCCAACGCGACCAAGTCGCGATGGCCTTGCGTATCGCGAATATAGGGGTCTAGGTCTTCATGGGCCACGTTGAAGCGATAGCCAAACTCAGTGGCTTCACCAAAGCGGCCACCTAAGTCAGCAGCAGCCAAGCGGTTGTTGCCCGCGCCATAGCTGAAGGTGACATCGCGTATGGTTTTTTCTGCATCGGTAGGCGCGCGTTTGACCACGTAGTTCACAAGGCCGCCAGGGGCGCTGGTGCCTGATTGAATGCCGCTGGTGCCTTTGAGCAATTCAATCCGCTCTTTGTTTTCCATCGGGATGAGGGTCTCGGCAGAAATGGGCAAGCCTTCGCGTCGGTAGTTGTAGCGGTTGTCGAGTGCAAAGCCGCGAACGCTGAGCTTGTCCCAATAAGCGGGGAGGTTGTAGCTGTCGCTGACGGAGGCGTCTAGGCGAAGTGCATCGGTGATGCGCACCGCGCCGATGTCTTGCAAGGTGTCGCGGTTGATGCCGCTCACGCTGATGGGTAAATCGTGTGATGACACACCATCAAAGCCAGAAACACGCGAGGGTGGCTGTGCAGTGATGGTGACTTCATGATCCGCGGTCTGTGCTTGTGCAAAAGCTGTCGATGTCAGCGCGATACAAAGTGCAACGGCACTTTGTATCGGAGAGATGACTGCTTTTTTAAACACGGTGCGCATCTCTTGATTTTATTGGATTTGTCACATGCGGAATTGCACAGTCGCCCTCAAAGTGCGGGGTGCGCCGGGGTAGAGGTAGTAGTGACCGTACTGAATGGGGGCTTCACGCCAATACTTTTTGTCTGTCAGGTTCTCGACAGCCAATGTCCAAGTCGATGCTGTGCCACTCACTTTGGTGTCGTAATGTCCTGAAGCTCCTAATGTGGTCCATGCGGGAAGTTTGATTTCCCCGTATTCCGTCACATTTCGCTCGCCCTCACGCGATAGGCGAAGCCCAGAGCGCAAGCCGGGTACGCTGGCAAAACGGTATTCGGCAGAGGCGCGCAACACATAGGTGGGAACGTTGATGGGGCGTTGACCGTTGATGTTGGTATCGACGGTGCTGCCTTGACGTTTGGCATCTATCCATGTGTAACCTGCACCTAAATTCCACTGAGAAATTGCAGTGGTGTGGCCGTTAAGTTCTAGGCCTTTGTGGTGGGCTTCGCCGTCGAGTTGGCGGGTGCAGGTCGGAGTCAAGCTGGATGGGTCGCAGCCGTTAGGGGAGTCGGATACTGCAGGGCGTGTGATATCAAACCAACTGACTTGCCAGCTGCCTTGATGTTGGGCGCCTTTGATGCCCACTTCGTATTGATGGCTTTTTTGAACAGGTAATACAGCTCCTTGGTTGGTGTAGCTGCCTTTGTTCGGCGTGACATTCAACTCGATGCCTTCGCCGTAGCTGGCATACAGCATGCGTGCGGTGTCCAGCTGATGTGTGAGAGCCAGCCACGATGTGTTGACCGAGCGTTGGTCTGATGTGCCTTCTGAGCCATCGGTGAGCACGCTGCTGCGGTTGAATATTGTGTGTTTGAGTCCGACCCACGCTGAGGTGTTTTGTGTCAGATGAATGCGATCTTTGACGGAGAACTCGGTGCTGTATTCGCTGCGGTTGGTGGATAACGGTGAGTCTGTGTAAGCGTTGGTGCTATCAATTTGGTATGAGGTGGTGCTGGACACACCCATGTAGTTATTGGTTTGTTGATAAGGCATGCGGTCAAGTTGACGTTGACGCATGACGGCAAAATTCAAATCATGTCGCAGACCGCCCATGTCCGTGCGACCTGCAATTTCTGTTTGCGCGGCCTCGGTGCGGCGTTTTTCGTTTTCGCTGCGCCAGTCGTAGAGGTCAAATTTGCCAGAAGGGTCGTAATTTTTACAGTAGGTGTAGTTGCTGTTGTTGTAGCAGTCTTGCCCAAACGCAAACGCCAATCGATCATCTGTGCGCAGTCTTTGTGTACCGTACTGCGTGGTCCACAACCAACCGTTGTCTAAGTTTTGTTTAAAGCGAACACTGCCTGTCAGCGCATCAAACACGCCGGGCTGTGACCACGGCTGGCGCGTGATGTTGCGTGTGCCATCGACGGGGGCGGGCAATACACCACCCACAAGACTGTACGCATTCACCCCAATTTGTTCGCGGTGACTTTGTTCAAATTCCCATTCCAATTTGCTGTTGGCGTTGATGCGCCAATCCATGGCCAGTGCCACCAAATCACGGTGGCCTTTGGTGTCTTTGATGTAGGGGTCTAAATCTTCGTGGGCGATGTTGAAACGGTAGCCAAACTCCCCCGTATGACCAAAACGGCCACCTAAGTCGGCGGCAGCAAGGCGGTTGTTGCCTTCGCCATAGCTGAAGGTCATGTTGCGAATGGTTTGGTCTGCGCTGGTGGGTGCGCGTTTGACCACGTAGTTGACCAAGCCGCCGGGTGCACTGGTGCCGGCCTGAATTCCGCTGGTGCCCTTGAGCAATTCAATGCGCTCTTTGTTGTCCATGGGAATCATGGTTTCGGCGCTGATGGGCAAGCCTTCGCGGCGGTAGTTGTAGCGGTTATCAAGTGTGAAACCGCGCACGCTTAGCATGTCCCAATAGGCCGGTGAGTTGTAGCTGTCGGTCACAGAGGCATCTAAATGCAGAGCATCGGACACACGTCGCGCACCGATGTCTTGCAGTGTGCTTTGGTCGATGACCGTCGTGGAGAAGGGCAGCTCACGGGCGCTGACATCGCCAAAGCCAGACACCTGCGCAGGCAGTTTATCGACGATGGTGATTTCAGTTGGGTTTTGTTGCGCCCAAGCGGAGGAGGTGATGCAAATAGCCACTGCCGCAGAAATGCGCGTGGCCTTGAAGAATGGCGAATGGTTTGCCATGACGTTTCCTTAACGTTATGACAGGTCGGCTGATTTTGAAACGAGTGAATGCGCTGATGAATCAAGCGCCTCGTTGTAAGACCAAGCTTCCCTGCGCGAGGATTACCTCAATCAGGTTCAAAGGGACTTTCTCAGTCGAAGTCGGAGACGGCTTCAACACCCCTAGCGAATGCGCCATTGCTGGCGCGGTGTGAATTTTAAGTGGTCTTTCTTTGTTGCGCGATCAATGCCAACGCAAACGTCAGTAACAACGTTGGCAAGGTGGCGCCCAGCTCGGGTGCAAACTGTGCAATGCCTTGAAACACCACCACACCCAAGATCCACAAACTGGCGGTAACTGCAGGCTTGGCTGGTGCATGTGAAGCGCGCACCATGCTGCCCCAAATCACCCCATACAAGGGCACGAACACCGAGCTGAGCATGAGCAAGAAGGGCTCTAAGTCATGCATAGGTAGCACACACGCCAAAGCTGTGCATACCAATGCTGCCGCCACGCCCCATTGACGCACGCTCACGCAAGACGCTAGGCTGCTCATCGACACCGCGCTGGAGTACACATCGCCATACGCGTTGTCGAGTTCATCGAGCAAGATCAATCCCAGCGCCAACAAACCGCCTTGTGCCAATAACAACGCCGTCACCAAGTCGGTGCCAGGTTCCGACACGCTGGCCACCAAAACGCCTAAGGCGTAGCACCAAGTGTTGGCAATCGCATAGCCCAGCCAAGTGCCACGCAAAGTGCTGTTGCTGTTTTTGCCATGACGCGCATAGTCGGCCACCAAGGGCAGCCATGACACAGGCATGGCAATGACCAAATCGACGGCTGCGAGCATGCCCATGCTGCCGTCACCAGCGCGGTCCATGAACGCTTGCACACCTTGCTGCTGCAACACACTGACAAAGTGCCAGCTCAGCCACAGCAAAGACAAAATGACCAAAGGCAAGCCCACGCGGCTGACAAACTGACGCACCAAGGTGAGCATTGATCCCATCATCAATACGGTCAGCACGCCACCCCAAAGCAGGGTGGGCCACCATGCGGATAGTTCCGCGCCAGTCACTTGTTTCAGAATGGCTTGTGTGCCGTCGCGCATCACCACCAACTCAAACGTGGTCCAGCCCACCAGTTGCACCACGTTGAGCAACACAGGCAAACGCGCACACGCAGGGCCATACACGGTGTGCATCAGGCCCGCACTCGACAAGCCGGTTTGGCAGCCTAATCGCGCGGTCCATGCCAGCAAGCCCGAGCCGAGAATTGAGCCCAACACACTGGCAAGCAGTGCATCTTGTGTGCCCACGGCGGGCACCAAATACGCGCCCACTTGCATGACCAAGAGGCCTACGCCAAGGCTGAACCAAAGGGATGCGTGAGACACGCCGGTGAACACGCGCTGCTCATCGGCAACGGGTGTGAGTGCTTGAGAAGATGAAGTGGTCATGGTGCTTGAGATGTGAATGGATTAAAGAGTGCGCAGCTGCATAGGGATAGGGGCCGAGCTGTGGTTGAGCGGACCACTGCCGTGGCCTGTGTGTACCGCAGCACCCGCTTGCAAAGCTTGGCGCACGTAGGTGTGGGCGGCTTGGATGGCATCAGGCAAAGCCAAGCCAAGCGCTAGATGCGCGGCAATGGCCGAAGACAGCGTGCAGCCCGTGCCGTGGGTGTTGGGGCTGGCAATGCGCGGTGCGCGTAGCCACCAGTGTTCGTCCTTGGCAGACATGAACAAATCGCAAACTTGCTCGCCCGCCAGATGGCCACCTTTGAGCAACACAGCTTTCGCCCCTTGCGCGAGTAGCGTTTGGGCTGCGCTTTGCATGTCAGCTTCGGTGTGCAGGGTGCGTCCGACCAAAAATCCTGCTTCGTCCAAGTTGGGCGTGATCAATGCGGCGCGTGGAAACAGTTGTTGGACCAAGGCTTGCACCGCATCGTTTTCGATCAACACAGCGCCGCTGGTGGCAATCATCACGGGGTCGAGCACCACGTGTGGCAAGTGGTTGCGATCAATGGCATTCGCCACCGTGTGTACGATGTCCGGCGCATGCAGCATGCCAATCTTCACGGCGTCCACACCAATGTCTTCGACCACGGCATCTATTTGGTCTTTCAGCATCTCAGGCGGCACGCCGTGGATGGCCCGCACGCCTGTGGTGTTTTGCGCGGTGAGTGCGGTGATGGCCGTCATGCCAAAACAGCCCAGCGCCGAGAAAGTTTTGAGGTCGGCTTGAATGCCTGCGCCACCACCGCTGTCTGATCCAGCAATGGTGAGCACCCGTGCATAGCGGTGCGTTGGGGATGCGTTCATGGTGTGACTTTCGTGAAGTGTGGTGAGGCCACGGCCAACAGTTCGGCTGCTGCGCGCGCAGGGGCATCCGCAGCGCAGATTGCGCTGACCACAGCCAAGCCATCAGCACCGGCTTGCACCACGTCGGCGGCATTGCCCGCATGAATACCGCCAATGGCGACCAAAGGCAATAGCGTTTGTGTGCGTACTTGGCGTAAACCATCCAAGCCCCAAGGCGTGTGGGTGTCGGTTTTGGTGGGCGTTGCAAATACGGGGCTCACACCCAAGTAGTCCACGGGCAAGGCGGCGGCGCGTGCCACGTCTTGCGCTGTTTCGACTGACCAGCCGATGAAGACCTGCGGGGGCAATAAACGTCGTGCAGTTTCTACCGACATATCGCTTTGTCCTAAGTGCACGCCATCTGCTTCACAAGCCAAGGCCACATCCAAGCGGTCGTTGATGACCAAGGGGATGTGCAGTGGTGCTAAGCAGGCTTTGAGTGCGATGGCCCGTGCCACAAAGTCACGGGTAGGCCGTTGTTTTTCACGTAGCTGCACGCAGGTGACGCCGCCTTGGACGGCTTGCGCCACCACGTCTGTCAGGTCACGGCCTCGGCACAAGCTGTCATCGGTCACCAAGTACAGGCGCAGCTGGTGGGGTTGTACCAAGCGAGAGGGTGTCATGCGGATATCAACCCTGAGTGAGCTTGACGCGCGTCATGAAGTCGGCTTCAGGTAAAAGCTGCAAGGCGTCCAACAGCAATGCGGCCATGCTGCCCACACCACGGCCTTGGGCCTGCGCTTGCTCGGCCGCCACTTCACCCGCCACGCTCATCAAAGCCATGGCCGATGTGGTGGCGCGCCATGCATCGGGTTGCACTGCGCAGAAGGCACCAATCAAGGCGGTGAGTGAGCAGCCCACGCCGGTGATGCGCGTCATCCACACATGGCCATTGTTCAGGTGAGCGATGCGGCCCTGTGCATCCAAGATGTGGTCGGTTTCGCCGCTCACGCACACGGCGCCTTGTGTGCGTTCAGCCAGAGCGCGTGCGGCATCCAGCGCATCGTTGGCGCTGGCGCTGCTGTCCACGCCTCGGGTTTTGATGGCGGCGTTGGCTGTGCTCATGATTTCAGAGCCGTTGCCGCGAATCACGGTGGGGTGGCCCACAGTCAGCAACTCATCCAAGGTTTGGTTGCGGTACGGTGTGGCCCCCGCACCCACGGGATCAAGCACAACGGGAATGTTGCGCGCTTTGGCTGCCGCCAGTGCGAGCTTCATGCTCTGCACCCAGTAAGGGTCGAGCGTGCCAATGTTGAGCACCAGCGATTGCGCAATGCCCACCATGTCTTTGACTTCTTCGTGGGCGTGTGCCATCACGGGCGATGCGCCCGCAGCCAACAGCACATTGGCGTTGAGGTTCATCACCACCAAGTTGGTGATGCTGTGAACCAGTGGCGCGTGGGTGCGTACCGCGTGAATATCTGCCCACAAGTCTGCGGTAGTGAGCGATGTGTTTTGAGTCTGGGCCATGACGTTCTTTCTACGTGATGGCAGGTCGGCTGGTGAAGTCTGCATCCTTGAAAAAGGTGAGCAGGCTTTGTGGACCAAGCTTCCCTGCGCGAGGATTACCTCAAGTCCTTGCGGACTTTGAGACCCACTGCAGGCGGGGCTCAACAGGTTCAAAGGGACTTTCTCAGTCGAAGTCGGTGACGGCTTCAACACCCCTAGCGAATGCGCCATTGCTGACGCGGTGTGGATTTTAAGCGATGCCCAGCAGGCGATGCAGTTCGGTCGAGGTTGTCGTGTACTGCAGCAGGGTCTTTCGTGTGGGGTGCACGAGGGCCGCTGCGCCAAAAGCGGCGAGGGTGGCTTCGTGAAAACCGCACAAAATGAGTTTCTTTTTGCCGGGGTAGGTGTTTATGTCACCCACGGCAAAGATACCGGGCACATCGGTGGCAAAGGTTTCGGTGTTGACCACCAGTTGTTTGCGCTCCATCGCCAAGCCCCAGTTGGCAACGGGGCCGAGTTTGGGGGAGAGGCCCAAGAAGGCTAAGACGTGCTGTGCAGGTCGCTCGATGGTTTGGCCTTCGGGCGTGGCCACTTGCACGGCATGCAGTTGTTGCGCGTTGCTGAGCAAGGCAGTCGGTTGGCCAATTTGCAATTGCAGTTGGCCGCTGACCACCGCGTCACGCATGGCTTGCAGCAGAGCAGGCTCGGCGGTGAACACATCGCGGCGGTGCATCAGCGTCACGCTGCGCGGCGCTTGCGCCTCAAGCGTGAGCTTCAACGCCGCAGCCACGGCAGATTCTTCGCCGCCCATCACCAGCACATCATGGCCCACAAAGCGCGAGGCATCGCCCAAGCGGTAATGCACATGGTTGCCTTCGAGTTCGGTTGCACCTGCCACGGCCAGCTTGCGCGCTTGAAACGCACCCACACCCGCAGCGATGACCAACACCTTGCAAAGTAAGTGCAGCCCCGCAGCGGTACGAACTGAAATCAAACCATCGTCTAAGCGCGCAACCTCGGTTACCTCTTGGTTGAGGTGAAACGCGGGGGCGAAAGGTTGAATTTGGGTTTGCAGCTGACCCACCAATTCACGGCCCGTGCACACAGGGATGCCGGGGATGTCGTAAATCGGTTTGTCTGGGTACAGCTCCATGCACTGGCCGCCGACGTGGGGCAGTGCATCAATGACGTGACAGCGAATGTCTTGCAGGCCGAGCTGAAAAGCCTGAAACAGGCCCACAGGGCCTGCGCCTACGATGACGGCATCGGTATGAATCGCGGGAGCCGTCATGGGGCGGCGTGCTTAGCGCTGGAGTTCGGCGAGCTTGCCGGTTTTGTCTTTCCACACCTCAGCGTCAGGCAAAGCAGCCTTGCGCTTGGTGATGCTGGGCCAGCCAATGGTGGACAACTCGGCGTTGA
>Ga0228703_1001885_pt1 | contig 12299 bp, 10 predicted proteins | sample McNCre217_Aug_MG_3_FD_178020 | JGI IMG/M metagenome (GOLD analysis project Ga0228703, IMG submission 178020) | Freshwater microbial communities from McNutts Creek, Athens, Georgia, United States - 29-17_Aug_MG | ecosystem: Environmental > Aquatic > Freshwater > Creek | place: USA: Georgia... | reverse complement strand
GAAGTGACTGATGCGCTTGTCACGAATCTGCGACTCAACAGTTGGGCTGTCTAGAAAGCCGTTTTTGCCGGTTGGGTCGCCAACCGTAGCCATCGAGTGAAACATCTGGCCAACTTTGTCCTCGAGGGACATCGTTGCAACGATTTGCTGAGCGCGGTTACGCATTAGTTAAGCGCAGCGATTGCCTGGTTGAAGGTGTTTGATGGTCGCATGACCGCTGCAACCTTCTCGGCGTTCGGGCGATAGTATCCGCCGATCTCAACCGCAGAACCCTGCACCGCAATCAGTTCCTGCACGATTGTTGCCTCTGCCGCACTTAGTGCAGCAGCTAGCGGCGCAAACTTCGCAGCAAGGTCGGCATCGTCAGTTTGCGCAGCAAGTTCTTGTGCCCAATAGAAACCTAGATAGAAGTGAGAACCACGGTTATCGATGGTTCCGATCTTGCGACCAGGCGAACGGTCTTCTTCTAGGAAGGTGCCAGTTGCGCGGTCGAGAGTATCTGCCAAAACTTTTGCTTTTGCATTTCCGGTGACGATTGAAAGGTGCTCTAGCGATGCAGCCAATGCAAAGAACTCACCTAGTGAATCCCAACGCAAATAGTTTTCTTCGAGGAACTGCTGCACGTGCTTCGGAGCAGAACCACCGGCACCAGTCTCAAACAATCCACCGCCGTTTAGTAGCGGAACGATCGAAAGCATTTTGGCACTGGTACCAACTTCGAGAATTGGGAAGAGGTCGGTTAGGTAATCGCGCAAAACGTTTCCGGTTACCGAAATTGTGTCGAGCCCCTGACGTATGCGACCAAATGAGAACTTTGTTGCCGCAGATGGCTCCATGATTTCTATGGTCAAACCGTTGGTGTCGTGTTCGCCCAGGTACTGACGCACCTTGCGAATCAATTCGGCATCGTGTGCACGATTTTCGTCTAGCCAGAACACTGCAGGAACATTGGTGGCACGTGCGCGAGTAACGGCAAGCTTCACCCAGTCGCGAACAGCTACATCCTTAGTCTGGGTTGCGCGCCAGATGTCGCCCGCACCAACGTTGTGAGTTAGCAAAACGGTTCCGGCTGCGTTAACTACTTCAACGCGGCCAGCAGTTTTGATCTCAAAAGTCTTGTCGTGGCTTCCGTATTCCTCTGCTGCCTGAGCCATGAGTCCCACGTTTGGCACGGTTCCGATAGTTGCCGGGTCTAGTGGCCCGTTGGCGATTACGTCGTCGAAGGCAGCCTGGTAAACACCGGCATATGAAGAGTCTGGAATCACAGCAAGGGTGTCGTCTTCTGAGCCATCCTTGTCCCATAGCTTTCCACCATTGCGAATAAGTGCAGGAATAGATGCGTCAACGATAACGTCAGATGGCACGTGCAAGTTGGTGATGCCTTTGTCGCTGTTCACGTAGCTGATGCGTGGACCATTGTTTAGTGCAGCATCAAACGCAGCAGCAATTTCGGTTCCGTTTGCCACGCTTGCAAGGCCGGCAAGAATCGAACCAAGGCCGTCGTTTGCGCTTAGACCAGCAGCCGCTAAATCATTGCCGTACTTCGCAAATACACCTGCAAAGAATGCCTTTACCACGTGACCAAAAAGAATTGGGTCGCTGACCTTCATCATGGTTGCCTTTAGGTGCAGCGAGTAAAGCACGTTGTCATTCTTTGCCTGCACCAAAGTTTCCGCAAGGAACTTGTCGAGCTCTGCAGCATTCATGAAAGTTCCGTCGATGATTTCGCCAGCAAGGACCTTTAGTCCAGACTTTAGATCAGTCGAAGTTCCATCGGCTGCGATGTGACGAATAGCAAGTACATCATCGGCACTTATCACTACAGACTTCTCATTACTAAAGAAGTCATCGTGGCCCATAGTTGCAACGCGAGTCTTGGAACCAGCAGGGAATGGCTTGTTCACGTGCGGGTGCTTGCGGGCGTATGCCTTCACCGATGCAGGTGCACGGCGGTCAGAGTTGCCTTCACGCAAAACTGGGTTTACCGCGCTGCCCTTGACCTTGTCGTAGCGCTTGCGAGCATCGCGCTCGGCATCGGTGGTTGGCTCATCTGCGTAATCAGGAATTGCATAACCAAGCGCCTGCAATTCGGCGATTGCGCCCTTCAGCTGAGGAATCGATGCCGAGATGTTTGGAAGTTTGATGATGTTGGCTTCTGGAGTTGTTGCCAACTTGCCAAGCTCTGCCAAAGCATCGCCAACGCGCTGCTCGGCAGCAAGAGTGTCTGAGAAAACCGCAAGAATACGACCGGCTAGAGAGATGTCTCGGGTCTCGATGTTCACACCAGCAGCCTCTGAGTAAGCCTCAACGATTGGCAAAAGCGAAGCGGTAGCTAATGCTGGGGCTTCATCTGTATAGGTGTAAAAAATGGTCGACTTGCTCACGGCGTTGTGTTCTCCGGTTCTGAGAGGGCGAAAGTAACCTCTTGAGTCTACCGCTGGCAGCTAGATACGCAGTCTGCACAACCTTTGCTGCTGAGGTCACTCCATCGAATTCAAGATCTCTAGTGGCACAGGCATCGCTAGCCAATGTGACCTTGAAACCAATATCATTGGTCGCACGGACTGGTACAGATTTATTTGCCTAATTAGATTTCTCAAATTTAGTTGAAATGCGTAACACTCAAATTTGAAAAATAGGCTTCTGTGCCTATGTCCACGCGCAAACCGACTCGCCCCGATTGTGATTTGCATAGTGACCCTTCTACAACGAGAACCTTGTCTCCGTTGACGTATGAAGTGACCCCATTCTCAGAGACTTCAAGTTTCAGGCTTATCCATTCATTCAAACCAAGATTCGCAGGCGCTTCGTAAACCCCCGGGTAGTTCTCGCGCAAGTAATCAAACTTCGCATCTGGAAAAGCAAAATACTGAATACCTCTGGCATTACGAGGCGCAGGCGGATTCTCCTTCAATCCATTTGTGCCACGTATATATACAGACTCAAAATTCTTTAGGTCGTCATCAATGTGATAAGCAAGCCCCGAAAAACCGCGATCTTCTGGCTGTGCATCGTGAGCAAGTGTCGTGTAGATGTCAACCTCAAGGGTGCCAGTCGAAAAGTCAATTGGGAGAATTACGAAGTTTTCGGTATCGATGTAGTCCACGTCCGGAAGTCCAGTTTCCCGAATGTCTGGAGGTAAGGCCACCCAGAGACAATCGCGCCCGTCGAAATCGCGAACTTCGGCAACTACTTTGCTCATTTGAGCTCCAGCAGGAATTATCTTCAAATCGTAAAAAGTCATGTTTTAACACCCCAGTCAAAAAATTGGCGCACTTACGGTAACACGTTTGAGAGCCAAGTGGCTTAGGAATTGTAATCTGAGTCGCTTACTGCTTCGTAAAATGTCGCGTATGTGCCGTCTTCCCCCACTCCATTGATATGAAGGTGGGTCATCATCTCTTCTGCACAGGCGCCATGCCAATGGTGTTCATTAGGTTCAATCACAACAACGTCCCCCGGACGTATTTCTTCAGGTGGACCACTCCTTCGCCCAACTAAGCCAACCCCCTCGGTGACAATCAGGGTTTGTCCGAAGGGGTGACTGTGCCAAAAAGTTCGTGCTCCTGGAGAGAATGTGACGCTACCAATAGCGAGATTATTGCTGTCGCTCGGTTGCTTGAGGTTGTTCATGTAGGCAACCCCGGTAAACCAATTTGAAGGACCGACCTGAGTATCAGGGTGCGTTCGTCTAACTTCCATGAGTCAAATCTTAGGTTTAAAGTAAAACCCCAGCCGTGGAGGGCTGGGGTTTTGTGGCTAGTGAGGGATTCGAACCCCCGAAGGCTGAGCCGGCTGATTTACAGTCAGATCCCTTTGGCCGCTTGGGTAACTAGCCATTGCTGCCGTAGGCAACCTGTCAAGAATACTCGGTTTGCTGCAGTATTGCTAATGCGGTTAGCCCTTAACCGAACCGGCAGTCACACCGCTGACGATGTATTTCTGCAGGCTCAAGAACAGAGCAACCAGTGGAATCGCTGCAACCAGTGAGCCGGCGGCGAATGGTCCCCAGTTGGCTCCGAAGGTGCCGCCAACGAAAGACTGCAAGCCAACTGCAACTGTTCTGCTGTTCATGTCTTGCAAGAACAAGCTGGCAAGGATGAATTCGTTGAAGGTTCCGATGAATGACAGCAATGCAGTCACAATCAAGATTGGCGTGGTCAGTGGCAAGAAGATTTGCCAGAAGATCTGCGCTGGTGATGCGCCGTCAATCTTGGCTGCTTCATCAAGTTCCATTGGAATGGTGTCGAGGAATCCTTTTAGCAGCCAGGCGCTTCCACCCATTGAGCCACCTAGATAAACCAGCAGTAGTCCACCGAGGCTGCCGAGCCCGATAAGTGGATACAACTTGTAAAGGCGCTCAAAGATTACATAGATTGCGGCCAGGGCCAAGAAGCTCGGGAAAACCTGAATCAAGAACAATGCTTGGAGACTTTGTTTGCGACCTTTGTATTTGAGTCGCGAGAACGCAAACGCCGCGAACATTCCAATCAGCACCGAAAGCACAGCGTTGATTGAAGCCAAGATAAAGGTGTTCAAGACCCAAAGAGGGAACGGAATTGATCCATCGGTGAAGAGCTTGATGAAGTTATCGAAACTAACTTCCGAAGGAAGCAGTGAACCGGTTGAAAGAGCACCAGTCTTGCTGAGCGAGCTAGATATAACGACAACAATTGGGAAAAGGGCAAAGACCATAAGCACCCAAGCAAAGATGTGACGCCACAGGTTTGAAGGTCTGCGTGATTGCTTTTTTCTAGAAACTGCGATGCTCATTACATTTCCTCCAATACACGCGAACGCTTTAGGCTCCACATTGAGAGTGCTCCAACAATTACGAACATAATCACGCTGATGGCACAGGCAAGACCAAGGTTTTGCTCATTGCTACCAAAAGCGGTTTTGTATGCGTAGGTAATCAAGATGTCGGTTGCTCCGGCGGTCTCTCCGTTTAGCACATCGGTAGGACCACCCTTGGTGAGTAGGTACACCAGGTTGAAGTTGTTGAAGTTAAACGCGAAAGACGCAATCAAAAGTGGTGAAAGAATTTGGAAGATCAATGGAAGTTTGATCTGCCAGAAAATCTGTGCGTTACTTGCACCATCGATTTCCGCAGCTTCTTCAATGTCAGTCGGTAGCGCCTGCAGAGCTCCAGTCGAAATCAGATAGAAGTATGGGAAACCAAGCCATAGGTTCACGGTTAGCAGCATCGTCCTGGCTAGCCAAGGATCGTTGTACCAGTCGATGTGTCCGTTGAGCAGGTTGTTTAGTGCTCCATAGTCGGGGTTAAAGATTCCACCCCATATGAGGATCGACATAAAGCTTGGCATCGCGTAAGGCAAGATCAGGATGGCTCGATAGAAAGCACGGCCCTTCATCTTCTTGTCCATTGCAATGGCAAGGGTTAGGCCAAGTGCCCACATCATCAAAACAGTGATGAATGCGAAAGATATTGTCCAAATGAATACTCGCAAGAATGGGCCACTGAGCTTCGGGTCAGTGAGAATACCGACGTAGTTTTGCGCTGGATTGAACTGGCGCCAACCAGGGTAAAGAATGTTGGCCGGATCGTCCTTGGCAACAAAGTTTCCATTGCCGTTATCCACGTACTCGATGCCAGTTACATCGTCCGTGATGCTCTTGCCATCAGCGCTGAATTCAAACTTCTCGCGCATTAGTGAAGCAATCTCAACGCCCTGCGGATTAATGAATTGCTTATCGCTCACCGGAACAGAAAAAGTGGTTAGCCATGAGTTGGCTTGAGCAATTTGATCAGCGTTATCCGCTGTGAAGCCATCGGCAGAAACTGCCTTGAGTTGTTTGTCTACCTGGAACGTGCCATCAGCAAGTGCGATGCGCTCAGTCTTAGTGCCGATGTATACCTCGTGGGTATCTTGGTTAGTAAGTAGAAGTGCATGGTCGCCCTGGTATTTTCCAAGTACCTGATCGTAGTTTGTTGCAGATTCGTCAGGAACTAGGCCCACCTGGTGTAGCTGAGTGATTGCCTGATCGCGTTCGAGTTCATTTCCAGTTTTGTAGTTGTATACCGACATCCAAGCGGTATAGACAATTGGAACGATTACGAAAATTACCAAAAGGATTGAACCTGGTAATAAGAATTTTGATGCTACTGCTCGCTTTGAAAAGTAAATCCAGTTGAGCAAAACTAGAACGATTGACAGGGTTCCGACTATTAGCCATTCAGAACCAAGAACTGCTACGTATACCATCCAAATCAGAACAGCGCTGGTTACTGCGAGCGCGAAGACCTTAAACAGTGATGCGATTGTCGATCGTTTCATAACTTCAACTTACTTATCTTTTTTAGCTTAGAGAAATGAAAGGGGCTGGCTAACATCAGCCAGCCAGCCCCTAACCTTTAGCGATTTATCGCTTTGACATTCCGTCAGCGAAGTTCTTCTTCAGGATTGCAGCGCCCTTGTCGAATGAGGCCTTGACGCCCTCACCCTTGGTGAATGCTGCAGTGAAGGTGCTGCCTAGTACGTCGTACCAGTTAGCGCCACCTGCTGATGAACCTAGTAGCTCGTTCTCCTGAACAAGACCGGTCTTTGCTGCGTTAGCAAAACCAGCTACGTCTGGAGACAAGTGTGACTGTAGCTTGCTGTTTACAGGAGGACGCTTGGTTGCGGTTGCGTAAGCAAGTGCACCCTTTTGGCTTGCGAAGTATGAAAGTACAGCCTTCACACCAAGCTCAACGCCGTGGTCCTTTGCGTAAGAAGTACCGAATACAGCACCGAAACCTGACCACTGGTGGCTGGTTCCCTTGCCGTCAATGGTAGGAACTGGCTGAAGAGTGTAGTTGATGCCAGCACCGATGATTGCGTCTAGACGCCATGATCCGGTGTTGATTGCAAGTGCCTTACCCTTTAGGAAGGTCTGGCCACAGCCATCCCATGCGTCCCACGCAAATAGGCCGTTACCCTTCTTGGTCTTGCTGTCGATTAGCAAGTCGTTTGCGTTCTTTACGAATGCAGCTGAGTTAAACAGCACGTTGCTTGGATTAGGAGTAACTCCGTCTGCTGCGTAACCCCAAGCTCCACCGCCAAGTGCGGTTAGCACTGGAAGTGCACCCCAGGTACCGTCACCAGCACAAACACCGGTAGTAACCTTGCCAGCCTTCTTGTACTTTGCGAAAGTTGCAGCTAGCTCCTTGAAAGTCTTTGGAGCCTTACCGAACTTGGTGTTCCAGTACATGGTGGTGGTGTCAACGTCAACCGGGATACCATACTGAACGCCCTGGTATGAAGCTGCCTTCAAAGCTGAAGCAGGAAGCTCTGCCTTGTTGGTTGCGGTTAGAACGATTGGCAATGCGCGACCGTTCTTTGCAGCCAAAGTGGTGGTGCTAACTGCATCGAAAATGATGTCTGGTCCACCGGCAGCAGTTGCCTTGTCCCATGATGCAACCATTGCGTCGCGGCTAGCGAAAGTCTTGATTACCAACTTGTAGCCAGGAGCCACGGTGGTGTTGTTGTCGAAACCTGGAGTCAAGTCAGCACCGCGCTGGTTGTCCAGCCAAATGGTGATTACCTGATCTGCTGCCATTGCTGGCATGCTGACGCCCAACATTGCTGCAGTGGTTAGCACTGCTGCGCCTAGGGTCAGACCTTTCTTATTGATCTTCATTGAGTACCTTTCATAAATTCCATTGCTGGAAGACTCGAAATTCAGTCTGTATCAATTCTCCTGATGGTTGGTATCGAACAGAAATTCGTTAGCGCTCACATTGGTAACGAAAAGGTTTCAATTACCGATCGGCAAACGGTTTCTGTGGCAAATAGACTTCTGGCATGGCTGATTCATCATTCGACATCGTAAGCAAAGTAGACAAGCAAGAGGCGGCAAACGCCCTTACCCAGGCCCAGAAGGAGATCGAGCAGCGCTACGACTTCAAGGGCGTTGGCGCTTCGATCGAGTGGAGCGGCGAGAAAGTGCTGATGAAGGCGTCTTCGGAGGATCGCGTTTTGGCGGTGCTGGACGTGTTCCAGTCGAAGCTAGTGAAGCGTGGCATTTCATTGAAATCACTAGATGATGGCAAACCTTTTGCTTCTGGCAAGGAATACCGTATCGAAGCTTCCTTGAAGAACGGCATCGAGCAGGAGCAGGCGAAGAAGATTTCAAAGATCATTCGCGAAGAAGGCCCAAAGAGCGTTAAGTCGCAAATTCAAGGTGATGAGTTGCGCGTTCAAAGCAAGTCGCGCGATGACTTACAAGACTTGATAACACTTTTGAAGTCGAAGCCTCTCGACATCGACATTCAGTTTGTAAATTATCGCTAGCATTTCTCCGTGACCGGAGAAATTCTTTACCAAACCAAAAGCAATCCCGAGTGGTGGCGCTCTAGCGTTATCTACCAAATTTATCCACGCTCATTTGCCGACGGCAATGGCGATGGTATGGGCGACCTAAAAGGTATTCGCGAGCGACTACCAAGACTTGCCGAGCTCGGCATCGATGCAATTTGGTGTTCGCCATTTTTCAAATCGCCGCAAAAAGATGCTGGTTACGACGTAAGCGATTACAAAGATATCGATCCGCTGTTTGGAACACTCGCAGATTTTGATTTGCTAATCGCAGAGGCGAATTCACTGAACATCAAAGTGATTGTTGACCTCGTACCAAACCACTCATCGAGTGAGCACGAATTATTTAAAGCAGCACTCGCTTCTGCTCCGGGTTCGCCTGAACGCGAAGTGTATATGTTCCGCGATGGCAAGGGCGCCAACGGTGAGTTGCCGCCGAACAACTGGGAATCGGTTTTCGGTGGTTTGGCTTGGACAAGGGTGACCGAACCGGATGGCTCTCCGGGTCAGTGGTACCTGCACCTCTTCGATTCGACTCAGCCGGACTTCAACTGGGACAACCCAAAGGTTCGCGATCTATTTGATGACATCATGCGTTTCTGGTTGGCACGTGGTGCTGCCGGTTTCCGCGTTGATGTGGCAACCGGGATGGTGAAGCGTGCCGGCTTGCCAGACGTGGTGAAGCAGGAGGCTCCGATGGGTGGGGTCTCGGCCGAAGAGGCATACTCGGTGGCCGAGCTCGAGGAAATGAACCCAGCTTGGGGTCAGCCTGGCATCCACGAAATCAATCGTCGTTTCCGCAAGATCGTCGACGAGTTCGATAACCGAGTGCTCTGCGCTGAGGCATGGATTGGTCCGCTCTCCCGCATGGCTAAGTGGGTTCGTCCGAATGAATATCACCAGAACTTCAACTTCGATTACTTGGGTACTCCTTGGGTGCGCGAGAAAATTCAGAAGACCGTCACCGATTCGATTGCGGCATTTGGTGCGGTTGGCGCTCCATCAACGTGGGTGCTTTCGAACCACGATGTGATCCGTCACGTTACTCGCTATGGCTACGACGAAATTCCACGTCAGGGTGATGGCATCGGACCACAGTCACCACAGCCGGATGAAGCACTCGGACTTCGTCGCGGACGCGCAGCAACTGCTTTCATGCTCGGACTTCCTGGTGGCGCTTACATCTATCAGGGTGAAGAACTTGGTTTGCCTGAGCACACCACCATCGGCGACGCATATCGCGAAGACCCAACTTTCTTCCGCACCAAAGGTGATCGCGTTGGCCGTGATGGCTGCCGCGTGCCACTTCCTTGGGAAGGTGGAGTGAACGAAGCGAATGGCTTCTCTACCACCGGGGCAACTTGGTTGCCGCAGCCGGCTTCGTATGCGAACTACGCGCGCGACAAACAAGAAGGTGTTGCTGGTTCAACACTCGAGCTCTACAAACGTTTACTCAAATTACGCAAACAGGAATCGCTCGGTGCAGGTAACTTCAGTTGGGCTCCTGAGTTCCAAGACGAAGAAACTCTTGCCTACGTGAACAACGGAATTCTGGTGCTCACCAATTTTGGTTCTTCGGGAGTTGTTTTGCCCGCCGGCGAAATATTGGTTACCACTCAGCACGATTTGCTTGTTGAGGGTGAGCTCGAAATCGATCAGACTGTTTGGATCAAGCTTTAGTCGCTTTGTTTTGTGGTGATGACTGGGATGACTCCGGTCATTGGATATGCCTCAACCATTTCTTTTTCGCGCAGTTTTGCGCGTTTGGCGACTAGCGAAGAAATTAGGCCGGCGAAGACAAATGCGATCATTGGGGTGAGCATCGCGATCTGCAGATTGATATTTGCCACCACTCCGATTGCACTCTTAAGCGCCATGAAAATGAATACGCTGGCGAAGCTCATACGAGCCAGCACTTGAGCGGTTGCCATGCCTTTTACGTGCCCGGCGGCAGAGAAGAACGAAGGAACCATCGCAGCGGAACCAATTCCCGCACAGATCCAGAAGAAGCAAACCACAATCATGCCAAGCCCCAGATTCTGCTCAATCAGAACTGGTCCGAGCAGCACGCCTCCGGCAATGCCGATAAATCCCACTAGCGATCCGATCATCGCCAAGTTGGAGATGTGACGCTTACGGGTAAGTGGACCAATTGATAGTCGACCAAGAATCATCGAACCGGAAAAGGCTGCGTATGCGATGGCGGCGTGGCCGGAGTCAATACCGAGCACCTGTTTGCTGAATAGCGCCGACCAGTCGGTCATCATCGATTCACACCAGGCACCAACCACGAAGCCGGCAGTTAGTAGCCAGACATACCAAGGGGTCTTCAACCAAGAAATCTTTTCCACATGTTTTTGTTCGCTCAGGTGGCCATCTTCACTTGGGCCAAGCAACATACGACTGGCTATGAACATACCAAGTGCCGCAACCAATGCCGCAACACCAAAGTGCAATTTAAACGAAACTCCGGCTGCGACTAGTGCACCGCTCAATGCTGCAGATATGGTTGCACCGATGCTCCAGCTGGCGTGCACGTTGCCAATCACGGTTTTCTTGAGTTTCTTCTGCAACATCACGGTTGCCGACTGAAGAGCGATGTTAAAAGTTGCACCAGCGATGGTTTGTGCCATTGCCACTATGGCAAATTCCCAAGCTGAGTTACACCACGGAATAAACGCGAGTGACCCGGCAAACAAAATTCCGCCGAACGACATGATTGGCCGGGTTCCGAATTTCATGATTAGTTTGTTGGCGAGCACGAGAGGCAAAAGACTCGAAAGTGAAACCGCACCGATTAGGGCTCCCCAACCAGCAAAGTCGAGGTGCAACTGGGTTACCAGTTCTGGAACTCGGGGCACGAGCGAAATTGCGATGATGCCTTGCAAAAATGAAATTGCATATGCAGCTTTGATTGCGCGTTCAGCTGATGCCTGAGTGACTTTTGCCAATTACTGGTCTCGCTTAATTACAGCGTTGGCGAAGTGAATTAGTGCGCGTTTGGTTTGACCATCTGGGAGGAAGTCGATGGCCTTGATTGCTTCGTCGGCCCAACGCATTGCTTCGTTGTTGGCTTCCTCGGCAACCGGGTGATTACGAAGTTTGGCAACCACAGATTTAAGTTGGTCGTCGCTAGTCAAATCTCCATCGATTTCGGCAAGAAGTGCTTTTGAAGCCTCGTCCGTTTTGCTGCGAAGTAATAGCACCGGCATGGTTGGCACTCCAGCACGAAGATCGGTGCCAGGAGTTTTTCCAGATGGGCCGGACTCGGAAATATCGATTACGTCGTCGATGAGCTGGAATGCGACGCCAATCTTTTCGCCGAATTCACTCAGCGGTTCGAGGTACTCCGCTGGTGCATTGCTCAACATTGCTCCGAGCTTTGCCGAGGCTGCGATCAAAGAACCGGTTTTGTCGGCGAGCACCTGAATGTAATGAGCGATAGCGTCGTCACCCTCGCGAGGACCAACAGTTTCATTCATCTGTCCAATGCAGAGGCGCTCGAAGGTTTGGGCCTGAAGTCGAATAGCGTCAATGCCGAGCGAAACTCCAATTTGCGAAGCACGAGCAAGGAGTAAGTCGCCGATGAGGATGGCTAGTGAGTTTCCGTAAACGTGCTGAGCGGTTGGCACCCCGCGACGAGTTGGTGCGTCGTCCATGACATCGTCGTGATACAGCGTTGCCAAGTGAGTTAGTTCCACCACGACTGCCGCATCGATTACGTCTTGCGTTGCACCATCCCCGAGCAGTGAGCTGAGCATAGTGAGCACCGGACGCACACGCTTGCCGCCGGCATCGACTAAATGTCGCGCTGCTTTTTGCAAAACCGCATCCGAGTTTTCGGTGGCCTGCTGCAATTGCGCCTCGACTAGTTCGAGACTCTTCTCGATTTGATCGAGCAAAGCTTTATCGCCAAAGCGGCGCAATTGACTCGGAAGTTTTGCGCTCATTTTTTAGCCTCTAGTTTGAAACCGGTGTGAA
>Ga0228703_1001884_pt1 | contig 12300 bp, 10 predicted proteins | sample McNCre217_Aug_MG_3_FD_178020 | JGI IMG/M metagenome (GOLD analysis project Ga0228703, IMG submission 178020) | Freshwater microbial communities from McNutts Creek, Athens, Georgia, United States - 29-17_Aug_MG | ecosystem: Environmental > Aquatic > Freshwater > Creek | place: USA: Georgia... | reverse complement strand
TACCTACTATTAATATGGGTTTATGCCTCAAAAATGCATAAATACGAAAAAAAGCCCATTAAAAACACTGATTTGTAAGTGATTTCCCTAACCCGTCAGACTTTAGTAAGTGCCAAACAGAATGATGCATTTTGAGGTTCTATACCTATAGAGTCTTTTTATCAATAAATAGGAGGAAACATGGCTAAAACTGCAGCCGCGCCGATGACCGCCGAAGAGCGCAAAGTTATTTTTGCATCATCGTTGGGAACGGTTTTTGAGTGGTACGACTTTTACCTTTATGGTTCGCTAGCTGCCATCATCGCTAAGCAATTCTTTGCTGGTCTTGATGCAGGTTCTGCGTTCATTTTTGCTTTGCTAGCTTTCGCAGCAGGCTTCATCGTACGTCCTTTCGGAGCCTTGGTGTTCGGTCGCCTTGGTGACATGATTGGTCGTAAATACACATTCTTGGTCACAATCTTGATCATGGGTGGCGCAACTTTCATCGTAGGCTTGTTACCAGGCTATGCGGTAATTGGTGCAGCAGCTCCTATTATCTTGATCATCTTGCGTATGTTGCAAGGTTTGGCTTTGGGTGGTGAGTACGGTGGTGCTGCTACTTATGTAGCTGAGCATGCTCCACACGGTAAACGTGGTGCCTACACTGCTTGGATTCAAACAACTGCAACTCTTGGCTTGTTCCTTTCACTATTAGTGATTTTGTTCACACGTGAATTCACAGGTCCAGCGTTTGAAGACTGGGGATGGCGTGTTCCATTCTTGGTATCAATCTTGCTTTTAGGTGTGTCTGTTTACATTCGTTTGTCTATGAACGAATCTCCAGCTTTCCAAAAAATGAAGGCAGAAGGTACAACATCTAAAGCGCCATTGACAGAAGCTTTCGGTCAATGGAAGAACATGAAGATTGTTATCTTGGCTCTTTTAGGTCTAGTTGCTGGTCAAGCCGTTGTTTGGTACACAGGCCAGTTCTACGCTCTATTCTTCTTAACTCAAGTTTTGAAGGTGGACGCTAAGACAGCTAACTTGTTAATCGCAGGTTCACTCGTTGTTGGTACGCCATTCTTCATCGTATTTGGTGCATTATCTGACCGTATTGGCCGTAAACTCATCATCATGTTGGGCTTGTTGCTTGCGATCATCACTTACATTCCAAATACACCATTGTCAGTATTCAATGCGTTGACACACTATGCCAACCCAGCATTGGAAAAAGCGATGGCTTCATCTCCAGCAACTATCACTGTTGACGAATCAGAATGTACTTTCCAATTCAACCCTACAGGTACAGCTAAGTTCACAAGTTCTTGCGATATCGCAAAACAAGTGATGGCAAGTAACTCTGCTAGCTACTCAACTGTTGGCGCAGCCGCAGGTACAGTTGCTAAGGTAAAAATTGGTGATACAGAAATCGAAGGCTACTCATCAAAAGGCCTTCCAGCTGATGAAGCTAAAGCTAAAGACGCTGCATTCAAGAAAGCTGTTCGTGATGCGTTGAATGCTGCTGGCTACCCAGCTAAGGCTGATCCAGCTCAAGTAAATATCCCTGCTGTTCTAGCATTGCTTGTTTACTTGGTGATCTTGGTAACAATGGTGTACGGTCCAATCGCTGCTTACTTGGTTGAATTGTTCCCAACACGTATTCGTTACACATCTATGTCATTGCCATACCACATTGGTAACGGCTGGTTCGGTGGCTTGCTACCAACTATTTCGTTCGCTCTTGTGGCGCAAAACGGTAACATTTACTACGGTCTCTGGTATCCAATCATCATCGCTGCGATGACATTGGTTATCGGTACATTGTTCATGCGTGAAACAAAAGACGTAGACATCTATGCTGGTGACTAAATACTAGTCAGTAGTTAGAAAAAGTAAAACGGCAGCCCAAAAGGCTGCCGTTTTTTATTGCTCAAAATTTATTAAAACTTAGCATCCAATCCAACCATAACCATCCTGCCAACTCCGGGGAAAATTCCTTCGGGCGCCCTAGATGAAATATATTTTTTATCAAATAAGTTTTTAACTGACGCAAAAATTTTTGTCTTTTTATCAATTTTGATATCGCCATTCAGCTGATAAACGGTGTATCCAGGCAGAACACCCGATCTACCATTAGCGCTTGGTTCAACTGTATTTTCCAAGTTGCTAAATTGCTGTGAAATATAGGCCATACCAATGCCACCAGACCAACGATTGGCGTCGTAATTTAAGCTAGCGTTAAGCGTGTGCTTAGGGGCATACGTTAATCGATTTCCATCTCTGTTTTTACCAGAGATCATTCTTGTGCTATCTAACTTAGCGACCGGCAACCAAGTATAGGCTCCTGATAGTTTCCAATGATTATCAGGTCTCCAACTACCAGCAAACTCAACCCCTTGATTTAAAGTCTTGCCAGCATTAGTTAACTGAGTCCCAGAACCACCTGAGGCTGACTTGGAAACAATCTGATTATCAAAGTCTAATCTGAATGCTGTGAACTCATAATCTCCATGCAACCATTTACCTCGCACCCCTAACTCAAAGTTAGTACTTCGTTCAGCATGCAAATCTTCCGGAACCCCTGTCGAAGAAATCGCATCAGCCACAGTTGGTGGCGCAAAACCTTTATGAACACCTGCGAACAATACCGAATCTTTTGTCATGTCATAAGTGACACCCACACCTGGAACAAGCTCGGTATTCGAGCTAGCACCAGACTTTTGTGTCATCTGATTAACTCGATCCTGCTTATAACGCTCGACCCTAAGGCCTGGTGTAACAGTTAATTCATTATTTAGATGAGCTCTATTTTCAAGATATAAGGCAATTGCTTTTGCTTTACGCATATCTCGCTCTCGATAACCTCCAACATAGTCACCAGAGGTATAGGCAGTATCAACATCATAGGTGCTTAAGCCAATAGCTCTAGCTCTACGATTATTCATTTGTTCTTCATGTGCTCGAATCCCAATGTGAATTTCTTGATCGAGATCTGCTAATTTATATTTTTTAGTCAATCTACTATCAAGACCTAGAACATCGAACTTCCTCAACCGCCCATCCACAGTTGAACCCATTGTTGTTACAACTGGGTCACCCCCTTGAGTATGTGATTGCCGCCACCAATTTCTATTGGCGGTATTCCAATACAGTAAATTTTTCCAAGTAGCATGATTGCCTAAATCACTAATCGCAGTCAGATCAAGGCTTTCTCTACTAAGAAACATTTGATCATTGATAGCTTTATTTTGCTTGTAATTAGTTTGATACTCGTACTCCGTTAAACCTAGGTAGGTATGTTTTGAGGATTGATCATAATTGGTGTACTTAAGACCTAGATAATGATTGGAACCAATTTGCGTCCCCGCTTTTATTACGACATCAGTTAAGTTAAATGGTGTCTGACGCCAACCATCACCATCTTTTTTCAGCATAGAAATGCTTGCATGATGGCCGTCCCAGCGAGTCCCGTATTCAGCTAATATATTTTTACTAGATTGAGTTCCAGCAGATAACTTCACTCTTGGTCCATCTAAATTAGATGGGTCCCGGGTAATGTAATTAACCACACCACCAATAGTCGATGGGCCGTATGCCAAAGAACCGCTACCTTTTAATACTTCAATTTTTTCCATGCGTTCAATGGGTGGACTGTAATAACTAGATGGATCTGTATAAGGTCCTAACGCAATAGGAGCGCCATCTTCTAAAAGCAATATTTTCTTACTCATGGTCGAACCAATACCGCGTATACCAATACGTGGATAAAAACCATATCCATCTGTTTCAACAACATTCACACCGGGCACTTTCTTTAATGCATCTTGTGCTGAAACTGGTTGATTACTTTGAAGTTCACGTTCTGTAACTACAGATAATGAGCCGGGGATATTTTTATACTCTGACTCAGAACCTAGAATTTGAATAGCTGGCAATTGAGTTTCTTCTTTAGCCATTGCAAGATGACTAGTCGACGGAAACAGAATTGCTGCTAGGATCGTTGATACGGGTATAGAGATACCGCTAGATTTATTTTTAATGCGCATGTAGCCACCTTTATTGAAAGTTGGCTGGCTACAAATTAGAGAACTAGACTCTCTACGGCTGGCTATTTTTTAGTTATAGAAAATATAACCTTATCACAAATAATAACCATTCTTATTAAGAAGATATCGATTGCTATCAAAATTGCTAATACCTAACCCATCAAATTGGCGAGGCAACTAACAAGAATCGTCCATTAACTACTGGCTGAGCTATATAACCTGCTCGCTCATAATCTCGGTCATAGACCCAAATCCTCCAACCTTCTGGCACAGGAATTAATAAGTCCGAATCACTCCATCCTTCCACTATGAGGATCTCTTGTGGGATAGGCAGAGGGCTGGTTAAGCCAAATGCCGAACCAACCAATAGCCGAACTCTACAATTTTCTGTTTTATAAATTGGGGCATCTTCAGCTTTGAGATGAAACGTCTGCGCAGGTGCATTGCGCAATGCCTCTGGAAGATCAATAAACATTTGTACCGCATGAATTTTAGAGTCAGCTGTTGGTGTTTGAGTATGCTCAACCCCACTACCCGCTAGAGTCCAATGAACATCTCCCGCGCCAAAATAGTGGTTAGTTCCCACGCTATCAGACGAATACATTTGCCCCACGGCATCCTCAAAAAGAATCGCCACAGCACTTATGTATTGATGAGGGTGCAAAGGAAAAGTGGGCGCTGTCATTACATAACTATCGCAAAGAAGAACTGCCCCTTTGCCAAATCCTTCACGCCATTGATAACCAGAAAACCCAGAACCCTCTCCTCGTCCAATAATGGCGTCAGGGTCACGAAGTGGCATATTTGTTTTCATGGAAATTACCTTTAAAACTGGTGAGGATTTTTTACATCATACGGAAAAATAAGTTAATCAGAGCAACCCCCCATTAAACACACTCCTCTAGTGCCACTCCTATGCTAAAATATCGGTCTTTGGCGAATTAGCTCAGCCGGTTAGAGCGACGGAATCATAATCCGCAGGTCCGGGGTTCGAATCCCTGATTCGCCACCAAATACTGACGGCTCACCTATGTGAGCCGTTTTCATTTAGACTATCTTTTATGAATAACTGGTTAAAACGAACTCTCGTCGGTTTAGGTTTAGGCTTAAGCCTATTTTTTACTGGACCTGCTCAGGCTGAACCGGTAAAAGTGGTTTACCACCTAAGTGAAGGCATTCAACAAGCCAGTCGAGCCATTGGCAATATTCGCAACCATCTCAATGCAGATCCAACTGCAAAAATAGTAGTTGTGACACACGGCGCTGGGATCGACTTTCTTTTAGAAGGCGCTGAAAACATGTCTGGCGTTAAGTTTGCCGGCCCCATTGGTGAGCTAGCTAGCCGAGGTGTTGAATTTAAAGTTTGTAATAACACCTTAGAAGCCCGCAAAATACCCAAAGAACAAGTTGTTCTAGAGGCAAAAATCGTACCGTCCGGCGTTGCCGAAGTAGCAAACCTTCAGTTCAAGCAAAAATATGCGTATTTAAGACCTTAATACGATAAATCCCCGCAAAAACCGCCTTATTTAGGCGGTTTTGCTTTTTTAGCCACGTAAAATATAACTAATCTACAAAATTAACCATTTATGTCAGCAACTCATATAGAACTACTTGCCACCTCCTTATTTTGTGTCGCTATCTTGCACACATTTTCGGCATCTTTTTTTGAGCATTTAGCGCATAAATATCCTAATCATGCAGGTCTTTGGCATTTGATTGGAGAGGTTGAAACTGTTTTTGGTTTTTGGGCACTGATTCTTATTATTGGCATGGCCTTTCTTTATGGAAACCATGGTCCAGCCATCGAGTATTTGGAAAGTCGCAATTACACCGAGCCTTTATTTGTATTTGCCATCATGGTGGTCTCCGCAAGCAAACCTATTTTAGTTTTAGCGTCTACCTTTGTTAAATACACTAGCCTAGGTTTAAGCAAAGTCACCAAACTAAATACACCTACTAGCAACTACTTCATTACATTAAGCTTAGTTCCTTTATTAGGCTCTTTTATTACTGAACCAGCAGCCATGACTTTAGCGGCACTACTTCTAAAAAAAGAAGTGTTTAGCCAGAGCAAAAATGCCAAATTGCTTTACCTCACCATCGGCGGTTTATTTGTAAATATCTCTGTAGGTGGCGCCCTAACAAACTTTGCTGCGCCTCCCATTTTGATGGTTGCTGGCACGTGGGGTTGGAGCACTAGCTTTGTATTTCAAACATTTGGCATAAAAACAATTAGTGTTGTATTTTTTAATGCATTACTAGTAACAACACTTTGCTACAAATTACTGCCAACCATCAACACATCATCACCGAAACAAGATGTGATTCCACTAAGCGTTAGCTTGGTTCATTTAGCCTTTCTGGTTGGCATCGTTATATTTGCTCATCACCCCGTAGTATTTATGGGGCTATTACTCTTCTTTATGGGATATACGCATGCGTACCCTAAACATCAAAATCCATTACTACTTAAAGAGGCTTTGCTAGTAGCATTTTTCTTAGCAGGATTAGTCGTACTTGGTGGCTTACAACAATGGTGGCTACAACCTCTTCTTGAAAAACTCAACAGTGCGTTAGTGTTCTTCGGAGCAGTTGGCCTAACAGCCATTACTGACAATGCGGCCCTAACTTACCTAGGGTCGATGGTGCAAGGAACAAGCCCAGAGTTCAAATACTCCCTAGTTGCTGGTGCCATTACTGGTGGCGGCCTTACTGTTATTGCTAACGCCCCCAACCCAGCAGGACTATCAATTTTGAGAGAACACTTTCCTGAGGAAAGCGTATCCGCTTTGAATTTATTTCTTGCAGCATTACCATCAACAATCATTGCCATGATTGCCTTTCAATTATTCTAAGTAAGTAATAATGAAAAAAGTTTATATCCGCACCTTCGGCTGTCAAATGAATGAATACGATTCAGACAAAATGGCCGACGTATTGAATGCAAAAGAAGGTCTTATCCAAACAGATACACCAGAAGATGCTGATGTGATTCTTCTAAATACTTGCTCTGTTCGGGAAAAAGCCCAGGAGAAAGTGTTTTCGGACTTGGGCCGCTTACGCGAATTAAAAGCAAATAAACCCGACCTACTAATTGGTGTTGGCGGTTGCGTTGCTAGCCAAGAGGGCAAGCACATTGTTACAAGAGCACCCTATGTCGATATTGTTTTTGGGCCACAAACGCTGCACCGTTTACCGGAACTTATTAATGCCCGTAAGAAGACTGGCATCTCACAAGTAGATATTAGCTTTCCTGAAATAGAAAAATTCGACAACCTACCTCCCGCTCGGGTGGAAGGTGGCTCTGCCTATGTGTCTATTATGGAAGGCTGCTCAAAGTATTGCAGCTATTGCGTTGTGCCCTATACGCGTGGCGAAGAAGTATCTCGCCCATTCGAAGATGTTTTAACTGAGATTGCTGGCCTTGCGCAACAGGGCGTACAAGAGATTCATCTACTAGGTCAAAACGTCAACGCCTATAGAGGAACTATGCAAGGCATAGATGAGATCGCCGACTTTGCATTACTTTTAGAATATGTGGCAGAAGTTCCAGGTATTGAACGCATTAGATTTACAACTAGCCACCCGAAAGAATTTACGCAACGCTTAATCGATGCGTACAAAAAAATACCTAAGCTGGTTAACCATTTACATCTGCCTGTTCAACATGGCTCAGACAGAATTCTTGCCGGCATGAAACGTGGCTATACAGTTTTAGAATACAAGAGCGTTATTAAAAAACTAAAGGCTATTAGGCCTAATTTGGTTATCTCTAGTGACTTCATTGTGGGCTTCCCAGGAGAAACCGATGAGGACTTTAATCAATTGATGAAATTGGTCGAAGATATCAAATTTGATAATAGCTACTGCTTCATCTATAGCGAACGTCCAGGCACACCTGCTGCCAACTTAAAAGATGACACTCCTAAAGAAGTCAAAAATGCCCGCCTAAAACAACTTGTCGCAAAAATTGATGAGCATGTATGGGAAATCAATCAAACCATGGTTGGCAATACTGAAAAGGTCATGATGGAAAGTATGGCTAGAGATGGCTTACATCTTCAAGGCAGAACAGAGAATGGTCGAGTGGTATTAATTGATGTCAATACAGATCAAGCCAAACGTTTATTAGGTAAATTAATCACTGTAAAAATTACAGAAGCCATGCCACACTCTTTGCGTGGCGAACTTCTTATAAAAGAATGAAGAAAAAAACGCATCAATTAACGTTAGATATGCAGTTCGCCAGCGAAGCACTAGCGGAGAAGTGGGGTCTTCAGATTACCAAACCCAAGCTAAAGAAATGGGTTCAAGCAGCTTTATTAGAAGACGCCACCATCACCATTCGTTTTGTTGGTAGAGCAGAGGGCAGAAAATTAAATGCCGCCTATCGCCAAAAAGATTACGCCACGAATGTTTTAACGTTTCCATATGAAGAACAACCTGGCATTGACCACTTGTACGCAGACATTGTCATCTGCCCTCCCGTAGTTGAAAAGGAAGCTAAAGAGCAAAAAAAGTCTTTTTTACAACACTTAGCCCACTTAACAATTCATGGAACTTTGCATGCTCAAGGCTTTGATCATGAGGATGAAGTAGAAGCCCTGGCGATGGAAGAATTGGAAATTGCTATTTTGAAAAAAATTAAGCAACCCAATCCGTATGAATAAATTCATCTAAATGCGTTATCCTTAGAAATTATGTCATCCGAACCCGAACGAAGTCTTTTAGATCGCTTAAGCGATTTACTTTCCCCAACACCAGCGACGCCATCAGAACGCCGCACCGAGTTATTGGAAACTCTACGGGAGGGTCAGCGAGAAGGTTTAATTGATGCAGATGCCTTAGCCATGATCGAAGGCGTTTTTCAAGTAAGCGAACTTGCCGCCAGAGATATTCTCGTACCTAGATCTCAAATTGATTGGATTGACATTAATGCCTCGCTCACCGAGACGATTGCACAAGTCATCCAAGCAGCTCACTCACGTTTTCCTGTTTACGAAGATAACCGCGACAATGTAATTGGCATCTTATTGGCTAAAGATTTATTACGCCACGCTCAAGAAGATGACTTCCAAATAAGGGATTGGCTACGCCCAGCTGTTTTTATTCCGGAATCAAAGCGCTTAAGCGTTTTATTAAAAGATTTTAGGGAGCACCGCAATCACCTTGCCATCGTTGTCGATGAATATGGTGGTGTTGCAGGATTAGTAACCATTGAGGATGTTTTAGAGCAAATTGTGGGCGATATTGAGGATGAGCATGACACCGATGATGTAGAAGACAACATTATCGAAGCCGAAGCAGGCAAATATCGCATTCGAGGCATTACTGAACTAGAGCAAGTCAATAAAGTACTAGGAACCAACTTTTCTGATGAAGACAATGACACCTTAGCTGGTTTCGTTCTCAAACATTTTGGCAGAGTCCCTCACAAAGGCGAATCTTTAGATATCGACAATATTCATTTTGAAGTTCAAAGAGCTGACGCTAGCCAAATTCATGTTCTTTTAGCGACGCTCATCAGAATTGATTAAAGCTTTTTATTTTTTCGCATTAGGCTGTATGGGTGCTTGGCTTACCGAGCTACCTTTAGGGGGTTGGTGGTTAATCCTAGACTTGGCCTTATTTATTCACGCAGCACTCATTAGTCAACAGCCATTTCGCCATTCATGGTTGTTCGGGCTTGGCTACTTTACCAACGCGCTATGGTGGCTCTATATCAGCCTTCACGATATAGGAGGCATGTTCGCACCACTTGCCATATTTGGCGTCTTAGCTCTATCTGCTTATTTGGCTATATTTTTAGCAGCAGGCATAAGCATAACGCGTCAATTTAGAAAACCTTGTCTTCAAGTGTGGGCACTTGGCGCAACGTGGACTATTGGAGAATGGCTAAGAGGTTATCTGCTAACAGGATTTCCTTGGGCAGGTATTGCTGAATCCCAAATTAATGGGCCCTTTTATTCGCTAGCACCGCTAGCAGGCGGATTAGCCTCGTGCTTTGCCACGGTTTTATTGGCGGGATTTATAAGTCAGATAAAAATCTCTTGGTTCAAAAAAATAATTGTTATCAGCGCAAGTCTAGCCACATCTCATGCCTTAAGCTTCCTAAGCTTCACCACTCCAATTGGCAGCCCGATACAAATTGAACTAGTTCAAGGTAATTTCGCTCAAAGTTTGAAATTTGACCCGGACTATATTCAAGATCAAATTAATTTTTATCAAAAAGCCATTACACAAAGCCAAGCTGATCTTGTGGTGACACCAGAGACCGCTTTCCCTGTTCGCGAAAACTTAATTGATAAAAATCATCTAAAAAATTTGGGGCGTAACAAATACATCTTGACAGGAGTTGTGGGAGAACCAGGCAATGGCCGATATGCTAATTCTGCGCTTGGCTTTGGTCCAGAGTTGGGCTACTACAGATACGACAAAACACATTTAGTGCCTTTTGGTGAATTTATTCCATTAGGGTTTCAGTGGTTCATCGACGCCATGAGAGTGCCTTTAGGGAATTTTTATAGAGGCGCCTCTAACCAAAGTCCTTTCGTGATCAAACAAACAAATGCGGATATCAATACCGGCATCATGATTTGCTATGAAGACGTATTTGGCGGCGAATTAGCAAAACGCCAAAACGAGACCTCCCATCAGTTATGGATCAACCTAACCAATTTGGCTTGGTTTGGGGACAGTCAAGCTTCCAAGCAACAACTACGCTTAGCTCAACTTAGATCAATTGAAACAGGCATTCCCACTATTCGAGCCACCAATACAGGCATTAGCGCTGTAATTAATGAACGAGGCCAGGTTACAGCTCAATTGCCTGAATTTACTCGAACAAGCCTAAAAACAACCGTTCAGGCTTTCGAAGGAAAAACACCATTCGTGAAATGGCAAAACACGCCCATTTTGGTGTTTTGCTTAGGACTGCTGTTATGGGCTTGGTATTCCAATAAAAAGTCCGACTAGTTGCCTCAAGAAAGGTAAAATCGGTAGGTTCAGGAAACCTATCATATGCTTACCTTTCAGCAAGTCATTCTTACACTACAAAATTACTGGGACCAACAAGGTTGCGCCCTTTTACAACCCGTTGACCTAGAAGTCGGAGCTGGGACATCCCACACCGCTACTTTTTTGAGATCGCTAGGGCCAGAGCCTTGGAAGGCCGCATATGTCCAGCCATCCCGTAGGCCTAAAGATGGTCGCTATGGCGAGAATCCAAATAGACTTCAACATTACTACCAATACCAGGTAGTACTAAAGCCAGCCCCGGAAAATATCTTAGATCTCTACCTCGGCAGCTTAGAGGCGCTTGGTCTAGATTTAAAACAAAACGATATTCGTTTTGTTGAAGATGACTGGGAAAATCCAACTCTAGGCGCATGGGGTCTTGGTTGGGAAGTTTGGTTAAACGGCATGGAAGTAACTCAATTCACTTACTTTCAACAAGTAGGCGGCATTGATTGCAAACCAATCTTAGGTGAAATCACTTACGGCTTAGAACGTTTAGCAATGTATCTGCAAAAAGTAGAGAATGTTTACGACTTGGTTTGGACAGATGGCGTTAGTTATGGCGACGTCTATCACCAAAACGAAGTTGAGCAATCAACTTATAACTTTGAATACTCCAATGCAGATTTGCTATTCCAACAATTTGGCAATTATGAAAATGAAGCCAAACGTTTGATGGAGATTCCTCTAGCCCTACCTGCTTATGAAATGGTTTTAAAAGCTGCGCATACGTTTAATTTACTAGATGCTAGAGGCGCCATCTCTGTTACTGAAAGAGCGGCTTATATCGCACGCATTCGCAACCTATCTAGAAGTGTTGCGCAGGCTTATTACGATTCAAGAGAAAAATTAGGCTTTCCTATGTGTAACAAACAAGGAGGTGTCAAATGAGTCAGGCACCCCTACTACTAGAACTTTTCACAGAAGAACTACCTCCTAAAGCCTTAAAACGTTTAGGCCAAAGTTTTTCTGAGGGTATTACGCAATATTTAAAATCAGCGGGTCTTTTGGCGGATGCTAGCGTTAGCACGAGCTATGCAACCCCACGTAGGCTAGCAGTTCACATCACCAATGTATTAGCCAAAGCACCTAATCGCTCTGTTCAAGAAAAATTATTGCCCGTATCCATTGCATTAGATGCCAATGGTCAGGCTACCGCCCCTTTATTGAAAAAATTAGCTAGCTTAGGGTTTCCTGATACTCGTATTGAAGATCTTGAGCGCCAAGGAAAAGACAAGGCTGAAGCTTTTTACTTAAC
>Ga0228703_1001880_pt1 | contig 12310 bp, 9 predicted proteins | sample McNCre217_Aug_MG_3_FD_178020 | JGI IMG/M metagenome (GOLD analysis project Ga0228703, IMG submission 178020) | Freshwater microbial communities from McNutts Creek, Athens, Georgia, United States - 29-17_Aug_MG | ecosystem: Environmental > Aquatic > Freshwater > Creek | place: USA: Georgia... | reverse complement strand
GTGCGCAAGGGCGGTGTGTGGTGGCTGCGCACCCGCATACGCGACGGTCAACCCCAAACGGTGTTGCTGACCGTCGCCTGCCCAGAACTTACTTCGAGTTCTTGGGACGACCGGTCTTGATGGTCGGTACGTTGCTCAAAGCTGCTTTGAACTGAATGTCGCTCATGGCGGCGAGGGCTTTGACGCCTGCGCGCAGCAATTCGCTTTTCTTCACGGCTTGACCGAGCTTGCCAGCGCGGGTCTTCAGGCCGTCGATGACCACGTATTCATCTTTAGGGATGGTGAAGCTATCACGCACCAATTTTGGCTTTTTGACCTTGGCAGGCTTGATCGCTTTTACTGGTTTGGTGGGCTTGGTGGGAGCAGCCTTGACAGGCGCTTTGGTTGCTGTTGTTTTGCGCACAGGTTTGGCCGCTACTTTTTTGACCACAGGCTTTTTGGCCGCAGGGCTTTTCACAGCGGGCTTTTTGGTGGCGGGTGTTTTTGCAGTTGCTTTTTTGGCTGCGCTTGATTTGACAGCGGCTTGAACGATGGTTTTTTGAGCGGTGGTACTCACTGTTTATTCCTTGAAATTCAAAAATGAATAAACAGTTTATACCGTTTAAATAAAATCGCCTAGTGTCATATATGTCATGGTTTCGTCACAAACTCAAATGTCCATGGGGCTTTGGCCCATGCCGCGCTTTCTTGTTTGAGTAAGTGCGCGGATTGCGGAAATTCTTGTGTCCATGCCTCATGCGCGTGCAGGCTGATGCGTTGCTTGTGTGTGTCGCAGCTCAGACGCAGGTCTTGGTATGCGGGGTCTTTGCGCGCGTGGCAAAGAATCAAGCTCACCCGCAAGGCCATGAGCATCTTGGCGAATTCGTCGTCTTGCAACTCGTCTTCTAATTTTTTCAGCTTGCCGCGCTGACCCAGAATGAGCAAGCCCAAGCGGTGCAGCTCGGGCATGCCAAAGCCCAGCAAGTCGGCGTTGTCCAAGATGTAAGCGCCGTGCTTGTGGTAGTCGCTGTGAGAAATCGCCACACCCACCTCGTGCAGTTGTGCGGCCCAGCTCAGTTTGCGGCAGAGGCGGTCTAGGGTGTCGACGTCGTTGTCTTTGGGTTTGACGCACATCTGTTGCAGCAGGTGCATCGCCACACGGCCCACGCGTTGGCCTTGCGCGGTGTCGATGGCGAACTTGGTGGCCAAGCGTTGAATCGACAGATCGCGGGTGTCGGTGTCGTGGTCTTCACGCTCGACCATGTCAAACAACACGCCGTGGCGCAGCGCACCTTGTGCCACGTGCAGGGTGTCAATTTTCAGCAGCGTCATCAACGCACGCAGCACGCTCACGCCGCCGCCAATCACTGCACGGCGGTCTTCTTTGAGGCCTTCGAGTTGCACCTTGCTGGCTTGTCCTGCGCGCACCAAGCACTTGACCAGCCAGTCCAACCCATCCAAGGTGATTTCACCTTCGGGGAAGCCTGACAACGCCAAGATGTCGGCCACCGCGCCCACGGTGCCCGAGGCACCATAGGCTTTGCTCCATGCGTGGCGAGGGTAGGTGGAGAGGGCTTCTTCTAGCACGGCTTGAGCGGCAATTTCGGCGCGGTAAAACGCTTGCTCGGTGAATTCGCCGGTGGGGAAGTATTTCATCGACCAAGCCACGCTGCCCACGCGGAACGATGCGGTTTCGGTGGCTTCTAGGCCTTGGCCTAACACGAGTTCGGTGGAGCGCCCGCCAATGTCAATGACCAATCGGTGGTCGTGGTTGCTGGGCAGCATGTGGGCCACGCCTTGGTAAATCAAGCGCGCTTCTTCTGTGCCTGCAATTACCTCAATGGGAAAACCCAAAATCTCGCAGCCTTTTTTCAAGAACACATCGCGGTTCTTGGCTTCACGCAGCGTTTGGGTGGCCACGGCGCGGACTTGTGATTTTTTGAAACCCGACACGCGTTCGGCAAAGCGGGCTAAGCAATCCCAGCCGCGTTGCATGGCTTCGTCGGTGAGGTTGCGGTTTTCGTCGAGGCCATTGCCTTGACGCACCGTCTCTTTTAGGTAGGCCACGCGCTGAATTTGGCCGTGGTCATAACGCCCAATTTCAAGACGAAAGCTGTTAGAACCCAAATCAATCGCTGCGAGGAGTGTGCCGTGTTTCATAAAAACAATATTACTGTTTATTTATGACGGAAATATGTCACGGCTCTGTCACGAAGGGCGCTTAAAGTTCGCATCAATTCTTAGCTAGGAGGCTGTGATGAATACCTTTGATGAAAACGACCAACGCAACCACCCCCGTCCGGATGAGACGGAGTTCAGCCGCATGGTGGATGCAGCCCTCAGCCGCCGCCAGTGGCTAGGTGCAGCGGGCGCAGGGCTGGGATTGTTTTTCGGTGGTCACGGTCTGGCGCAAGCCGCTATGGCAGGACAGACCTCCAAGCGCACAGGTCCAGCCATTGGCTTTACACCGATTGCGGCCAACGGCTTAGACACCCTCACATTGCCTGCGGGCTACCAGTGGCGCGTGCTGGCGTCTTGGGGCGATGCCTTTTTGCCGGGTGGTACACCGTTTGACCCCGTCACGCGTGGCACCGCCGCAAGTCAAGCTTTGTCCATCGGCGACAACAACGATGGCATGAGTTTTTTCAGCTTGGGCGCAGACCATGCCGTGATTGCCGTCAACAACGAATACGCCAATTACGAATACCTGTTTGCCAATGGCCGTTGCAGCAGCTTAGAAGACACGCGCAAAGCCCAAGCCGCGCATGGCGTGAGCGTGTTTGAAGTGCGCCGCGTGGCGGGTGTGTGGCAGCTCCAACCCAACGCACGTTTGAACCGCCGCATCACCGCCAACACCGAGATGCGTTTGAGCGGTCCGGCGGCTGGCAGTGCGTTGCTCAAGACGCAAGCTGACCCCAGTGGCACGGTGGCTTTGGGCACATTCAACAATTGCGCCAATGGCCGCACGCCTTGGGGCACGTACCTCACATGCGAAGAAAACTTCAACGGCTACTTCGGCAGCGCCGAGAGTTTGCCGGAGAACGTGGCTGAGGGCGCCGCGTTCAAACGCTACGGCATCAGCGCCAAAGGTGCGGGCATCAACTGGCACCCGTTCGATGAACGCTTTGACTTGGCCAAGAACCCGAATGAGCCCAACCGTTTTGGCTGGGTGGTCGAGATCGACCCGATGGACCCCACCAGCACCCCCATCAAGCGCACCGCCTTGGGCCGTGTGAAGCACGAAAACGCCGAGGTGGTGGTGAACGCCGATGGTCATGTGGTGGTCTACATGGGCGACGATGAAAAGGGCGAGCACATTTACAAATTTGTCTCTGCCAAAAAGTTTGACGCTAAAAATCCGAAAGCCAACCGTGACTTGCTGGACGAAGGCACTTTGTATGTCGCGCGTTTTGCCTCAGTCGATGGCAAAGCAGAGGGCGAGGGCGAATGGCTAGAGCTCACGCACGGCAAGAATGGTTTGACCGCCGAAGCGGGTTTCAAAGACCAAGCTGATGTGCTGGTGCACACCCGTTTGGCCGCCACGGTGGTGGGCGCCACCACGATGGACCGCCCCGAGTGGATTGCTGCGCATCCCACCCAAGCGCAGGTGTACGTGACCCTCACCAACAACAGCGACCGTGGTGTGAAGCCCAACCAAGCAGTGAACGGCCCCAACCCACGCGCCAAAAACGTGTACGGCCAAATTGTGCGTTGGACACCCAAGGGCAACGACCACACGGCCCATACGTTCACTTGGGACATCTTCGCTTTGGCAGGCAACCCCGCGCTGCACAAAGATGCTTACGCAGGCTCAGCCAACATCACGCCTGACAACATGTTCAACAGCCCCGATGGTTTGGCGTTTGACCGCGATGGCCGTTTGTGGATTCAGACCGATGGCGACTACAGCAACGCCAAAGACTTTGCAGGCATGGGCAACAACCAAATGTTGTGCGCCAACCCCGTGACGGGCGAGATCAAACGTTTCTTGGTGGGCCCTGTGGCTTGCGAGCTCACGGGCATTGCGTTCACGCCAGATCAGAAGACGATGTTTGTCGGCATTCAGCACCCAGGCGAGAAGCTGGCCCCATCGCACTTTCCGCAAGGCGGCGATGCTGTGCCACGTTCGTCCATCATCGCCATCTCACGCCGCGATGGGCGTGTGGTGGGACTCTAACGCCGCAAACACCTCGGCCAAGCTAGGACGCTTGGCAGGGGTCTCGTGCAGGCACTGTTGCGCAAGTTGCGCCAAGGCTTGACTTGGCGCAGCGTTGCACTGCGCAGCCAACTCTTCCAGCAAGCAACCCAAAGCGCGCACCTCGATGTTTTGCAAACCTGGCGCGTGCGTTGCATCGTGCACATCAAAAAACGACGCAGCTCCAAAGTCGCCTAACAAGGCATCGCCTTGTGCGTTGTGCAAGATGTTGTGCGCGTACAAGTCACCATGCAACACACCACGCGCGTGCAAATGCGCGGTGGCTGAGGCCATGCCTCGGGCGATGCGTAGCGCAGCAGGCCCGCTCAATCGCTTGGCTGGCTCATACACATCGCGCGTGCAGCTCTCAAGGCTGGGAGGCCCTGCGAGGTTGCCAAACTCAGGTGCAACCAGCGGCATCACCAAGGCTTGGGTGTGCTCGGGGTGGTCGGTCACGCGGCCCATGGCGCTGATCAAGTGTGGGTGTGCGCCTGCGTGCATGCACGCCGCCATTTCGCAGTCGGGCAAGCCATCGCTGGTGACAACACCTTTGAAGAGTTTGACGGCGACGTGCTGTTGGCCTTCTGCTGTGTGCATCAGCGCTTGGTGAATCACACCCGAGGCACCTTCACCGAGTTGGTGTTGCAGTTGCAGCTGCTGCCACGGCACGTGCTGCATGTCTGGTGAATGTGCAGGCGCGGGTGCCCACGTTTCACAAAATGGATTACCCGCGTAAGCCAGCCAAGTCAGGCGTGGCAGCTTGAGCAGCTGCGCTGGAAACTCGCGCAGTTGGTTGGCTGATAGGCGAATCAGCTCTAAGCGTGTGCAGTGGGCCAGCTCGCTCGGCAGCGTTTGCAGTTGGTTGCCAGCGAGCGCCAGTTTTTGTAGATGGGTGCAGTGCCCCATCTCAGCCGGCAGTGAGGTGAGTGCGTTGTCGGTCAGGATGAGCCAACGCAGCAGCGGGGGCAACGCCTTGGGTGATACATGCGAGATACGGTTGGCTTTGAAGCCCACCATGCTCAGCTGCGCACATTGGCCCAACACCTCGGGCAATTCGGTGAACGGGTTGTCGGAACAAAAAATCACGCGCAGCTTGTGCAAGCGTGGCAAGTCATCGGGCAGGGCGCTGAGTTGGTTGCCAGATAAATCCAAGATTTCCAGCGAGTCGGCCAGCTCAAAAATTTCACGCGGAAATTCGGTCAGGCCGCAGCGCAGTTGTAAGCGCTGAATGCCTTTGAGTTCGCCGCTGCGCAGTTGTTCCAATGTGTGCATATCAAAGCGGAATAAGCTTCACAGCCAAACCCACCAAGGCGCACACGCCAATGGTTTGCATCACGCTGCGCTTGTATTTGAAAAGCATCACGGCAGCACCCACGGCGATGAGGGCCGAGCGCACATCAAACGCGCCCTCAAACCCTGCGGGCCAGAGCAAGTGATAACCAAAGAACAAGGCGAGGTTGATGACCACGCCCACCACGGCTGCCGTGATGGCGGTGAGGGGCGCGGTGAACTTGAGGTTGCGGTGCGTGCTCTCTACCAACGGACCACCGGCCAAGATGAAGATGAACGACGGCAAAAACGTGAACCACGTCACCAAACAGGCGGCCAAAGCGCCTGCGGCAAACAAACTCTCAGGCCCCAACAGCGCTTTGACATAACCACCGATGAACGCCACAAACGCCACCACCATGATGAGCGGGCCGGGCGTGGTTTCGCCCAAAGCCAAGCCGTCCATCATTTGCGTGGGTGTGACCCAGCCAAACCCACTGACCGCCCCTTGGTAGACATAAGGCAACACGGCATACGCACCGCCAAAGGTGAGCAAGGCCGCTTTGGTGAAGAACCAACCCATTTGCGTGAAGCTGTGTTCCCAGCCAAACACCGCGTACAACACGCCCATCGGGATGGCCCACAACACAGCCCCCGCCAACAGCACCTGCGCTAAGCCCGCCAAGCTGAAATGCGCGTGTGCAGGCGTGGGTGTGTGGTCGTCAATCAACGCAGGGCCATACGAGGCGTGCGATGCACCGTGCCCACCGCCGGTTTGAAACGTGTGTGGCGAGATGCGCCCACCGATGTAACCCACCGCCGCGGCCACACCCACGATGAACGGGAAGGGCACATCGAGCGCAAAGATGGCCACAAACGAAGCGGCGGCAATGGCCCACAACACGTTGTTCTTCAACGCGCGTGAGCCAATACGATGCGCGGCTTGCACCACGATGGCGGTGACCGCAGGCTTGATGCCAAAGAACAGTCCAGCCACCCAAGGCACATCGCCAAACGCGATGTAGACCCATGACAGCACGATGAGGATGAGCAACGACGGCAACACAAACAAAGCCCCCGCCACCACGCCGCCCCAACGCTTGTGCATGAGCCAGCCGATGTAGGTGACCAGTTGTTGCGCCTCTGGCCCTGGCAACACCATGCAGTAGTTGAGCGCGTGCAAAAAACGTCGCTCAGACAACCAACGGCGGCGCTCCACCAACTCTTCGTGAAGGATGGCAATTTGCCCCGCAGGCCCACCAAAGCTGATGAAGCCGAGCTTGAGCCAAAACCAAAAGGCTTCGGCCATGCTCACGGAAGAAGGAGGAGCTTGTGTCATGTCTTAAACCGTCTTGCATCTAAAAATTTCGCCAGCCGTGCTTCGATAGGCAGCGGCTCACCATGCCATTGCGCCGCGAGCAATTCGCCGCACAGTAAACCGAGCGTGAGCCCACGCGAGCCCATGGCCGTGTTCATGTACAAGCCTTCGGGTGTGTTTGGCACGCGGCCGGTCATGGGCAAGCGGTCGTGCACGCCGCAGCGCACACCGGCCCAGCCATGCACGCGTGGGGCGGCTGTGCCAACGCTGGCAAATAAAGGGGCGAGTGCGGCAGCGGTGTCTGGCTCTAAGGCGTGCAAGCGTTCTAAGTTTTCGGCGTGGTCGGCGTCGAGTAAACGGGCATCGCTGTTGATGCGGTCGTACGTGGCACCGGTGTACCAAGCAGGCCCATCGGGCGAGGCGATGTTGTGCACAAAGCTGCCGTTGCCGTTCACGGGCGTGGCGGGCATGTATGCGCTCGCAGGCACATCGGCCATCAAGCCCCAAGAGATTTGCCCACGCAGCGGGTTGATGCGTGGTGCGCTGCCGTCTTCAGTGGCGGTGGCAATGAGCGCCGCAGAGCCAGGGCCTGCGGCCAGCACCACGCGTGATGATTCGGCTAAGACTTGGCTGCCTTGCAAAACCTGCCACTTGGCTGCGCTTGTGTTGGCTAGCGCATCCACTTGTGCGTTGCCTTGCCAGCGGATGTTGGCGTGGTCGAGCAAGGCGCGCACCAATTGCGCTGGTCGTAGCCACGCACCGCGTGGGTGCCAATACGCGTCATCGGGTGCGGGTGGTGGGGCTTTGTGCGTCCAGTCGTTCGCGGCCTGGCCTTGTTCGTTGAGCCAACTCAAGGGCACACCGCCGCGTCGCGTTTTGCCGGGTAAGCGGCGTTCACGCACGCCGGTGCAGCCCCAGTCCACGCCTTCGGTCAGCAGCGCGCGCATGGTGTGCTCCATGTGGCGCAGGCCGGCACGCGACAGGCGCGACACGCCGCTGTCATCGTGCGAGGTGTGTGGTGCGACCACGCCCACGGGCAAGCCGGATGCGCCTGCGGCGGGCGTTGCACCTGCATCCAACACCGTGACTTGCCAGCCGCGTTCCGCCAAAGCGCGTGCGGTGCCTGCACCAGCGATGCCCGAGCCAATGATGGTGACCGTGCGTTCATTCAAAGCGGCGGTGTCTGTCGGCATGGTGCACGGGCCTGTGGGGTGCGCACGCAAGATCTCAGCAAACTCAGGCCAATCGGCATGCTCGCCCACGCACAGCGTGAGCATGAGGCAGCTATCGTTTAACGCAAACCGCAAACGGTGAATGCCGGGCAACAAGCCCCAACACTGCGCCGCCAGTCGCTGCGCGAACAGCAACAGTTCAGGCTCTAAAGCCGCAGAGCGAAGCAGTGCTTCGGCTTGCAAGGGCCGCTCGGTGTGTGCCACTACATGCAAGTGGGTGGAGCGTGCCGCATTGGCCGTCCAGTTGTGCCACAAACGCAGAAAAGCCAGCTCGTCAAAGCTGGCTTGGGTGTGGCACCAGCTGCTAGCGCCGTGCCATGCGTGCTGCCCCGTCACGCGTGTGTTTAGGCGCTTGGAGGCACGTAGCCTTGCACGGCGTCAGCGCCGTCGCCGAAGAAGTGTTTTTCCATTTGGCGCTTCAGGTATTCACGGGCGCGTTGGTCGGCCAAGTTCAAACGGTTTTCGTTGACCAACATGGTTTGTTGCTTGATCCAATCGGCCCACGCTTGTTTGCTGACGCTTTCATAAATGCGCTTGCCCAACTCGCCTGGGTACGGTGGCAAATCGAGGCCCTCTGCTTCGGTGCCGAGTTTGATGCATTGAATGGTGCGTGACATGTGTGTGTTTCTCTGAGATGCGGGTTAAAAACTTCAGGCAAGACTGTAGCAATATTTAAATCACCTTGAAGTGGTGTGTGCCATCGCGGGCGAGTTGCTCGACCAAGCCAAACTCCCAATCCAAATAGCCTTGCATGGCTTCGACGGGATTGTTGGTGCCCTCGTACGGGCGGCGGTAGCGGTCCACGCGCTCGACGGCCATTTGGTGGTCGCCCGTTTGCAGTTTGCCACCCGCCGCGAGCCACGCGGCGTTGCCGCCTTTGAGCCAGACCACATCGACACCGGCCTTGACCAAGGCTTGCACATCGGCCACGGCAAAGCGCGACACGCTGCCGTTTTGGCAGGTGAGCACATAGCGATAGCCCTTGTGAGCCGCGGTGAGTGAGGCTTTGAGCTGCGTGCGCAACACCCACCACGCGCTGTGGATATGGCCTTGGATGTATTGGGCGCTGGTGCTGAAGTCGAGCACCACGGTGTGGCTGTTGCGGTCAGCCAGCCAAGCTTTGACTTGCGCCACGTCCACGGCGGTGACGGGGCTTTGCGGTTCGGGCAAGGGCAGTGGTGCCACTTCGGTGTGGGTGAAGTCTTCGGCGGTGAGGCCAACCACCACATACACCTCCCAACCCATTTGGGCCAGCCATGAGGCGCTCATGTTGGCGCGTGCGCCATCGGTGTCGCACAGCACCAAGCGTGCGCCGCGCACGGCGGCTTGGTGGTCGGTCTCTTGCACCAGTTGGCCACCTGGGGCGCTGCGTGTGCTGGGCACATGGCCTGCGGCGTATTCCTCGGGCGTGCGCACGTCAAAGAAGTAAGTGGTGCGTGTGCTGTCGGCGAGCCAAGCGTTGACTTCGTCCATGCGCGCGCGCTTCACGCCAGCACGCAAGGCCACGGCAAATGCGCTGGCTGCGGCTTTGGCGCGTGTGGCGTCGTCTACTTGTGGGAAATGTTCTTGCGCACCCTTGACCAGTTCTTGACCTGCCAAGGTCCAGCCAATCGTGCCGTTGCGCAGTGCGCTCACGGGGTTGGGAATGCCAGAGTTGATGAGCGACTGTGTGCCAATGATGCTGCGGGTACGCCCCGCACAGTTGACGATGATGCGCGTGGTGACATTGGGCGCGAGTGCGCGTGCACGCAACACCAGCTCAGCACCGGGCACGCTGATGCCAGTCGGGATGCTCATGGTTTGGTACTCGTCAAAACGACGCGCGTCCATCACCACCACATCGGCTTTTGAATCAAGGAGCGCTTTGACTTCTTGCGCCGACAGCGAGGGCGTGTGGCGTTTGGATTCGACCAACTCACCAAATGATTTGCTGGGCACGTTGACATCGCGGAACACTTCGCCGCCTGCGTCTTGCCAGCCTTGCAGGCCGCCGTCGAGCAGATGCACTTGGGTGTAGCCCATGCGCTTCAAGGTGCGCGCAGCGGGCAGGGCGAGGTCGTCGCCGTTAAAAGCTGTGCCGTACACCACGATGAAGGTGTCGAGACGCGGGATGCGTGTCCATGCATCGGCTTCGATGCGGCCCAGCGGCAAGTTGGCTGCAAATAGTGGATGGCACTGGGCGAAGGGGTCTTCCTCGCGCACGTCGAGCAGCGCGATTTCTTGGCGTTGCAAGAGGGTTTCGCGGATGCGTGCGTAACTTGCGTTTGGAAACTCGGCTTGCGCTTGCTGCGTTTGCGCTGCATCAGCTTTTGGGTTGCTGTAGCCCGAAATAAATTCTTTCACCGTGCCGTCTTCATGGAACACATGGCGGCTCACCTTGCCAATGTTGGCGCCGTACACATGGATGCTGATCGAGGCTTGGTCGCTCAACGCATTCCACACGCGGTGCACATCGCCGATGGTGGGCGATACGGCTTCCACGTCGCCTGCTTCCAGGCGGTCTTGTTCGCCGCTGGGTAGCCAATGGCCTTGTGCATTTTTGGCGAACGGTTGGCACAGCTCTGCACCGCGCAGCATGCCGATCATTCCCCACACGGTGTGGTCGTGGATGGGCGTGGCTTGGCCGGGGCCCCACACAAAACTCACCACCGAAAAACGGTCATCGGGGTCGGTGTAGAGCAAAAATTGTTGGTAACGCTCGGGGTTGGGTTGGGCGTATTCGTCGGGCAGCCAATCGTCATTTGCCACCAGCTCGCCCAGCAGTGTTTTGCCACTCGCCAAGATCGCGGCTTCGTCGGTGGTGCTTTTGAGTAAAGCATCGAGTTGAGAGACGAAGTTGTGTAAACGAGGTGTATCTGCGAGCTGTGGTGTACGTAAAGTCATGGCTTGTTTCTGGTTTTTTGGCGTTGAAACCAATGGCGTGATTGTTTCACAGCGACAATCGCCTTCAGCCGCTTTGGAGACACTTGTGTTTGTAAATCTTTTGAATCATCCCCGCCGTGTATGGGCGTTCATCTTGTTGGTGTGTGTAGGTTTGCTGTCGTTTGGCATGTACCTGCAGCATGTGGTGGGCCTAGAGCCTTGCCCCATGTGCATCGTGCAGCGCTACGTGATGGTGCTCATGGCCTTGGTGGCCTTGCTGGGCGTGTGCTTCCCTTGTCGCAAAGGCTCGCTGGGTGTGGGCTTGGGGTTGTTTGTGTTGGCCGCTGGCGGGGCCTATGTGGCCGCACGCCAAACTTGGCTGCAGTGGTACCCGCCCGAGGTGGTGTCGTGTGGCCGTGACTTCTACGGGATGATTGAAACCTTCCCGCTGCAACGCGCCATTCCGATGATCTTCAAAGGTGGTGGCGATTGCTCGAAAGTCGATTGGACGTTCCTTGGTGGCTCGATTGCCAATTGGTCGTTCGTGGCTTTCGTGGTGTTGGGCTTGCTGGCTTTGGCAACTTGGGTCAAGGTGTTGCAGTCACCCGCTGTGATGGCTGAATAAAAAACGGGGCCTGTTGTGTTGAACAGGCCCCGTTTTTTTTTACAGCTTCTTCACCAGAACCAAGCTCTTGCGATCCCAGTTGTATTTGCGCTTGCGCGCTTCAGGCAACCAATCGGGGTCGGCTTGCACGAAGCCGCGTTTCAAGAACCAGTGCTTGGTGCGGGTGGTCAACACAAAAATGCTCTTGAGGCCTTTGTTGCGCGCGCGTTGTTCGATGCGTTTCAACACCTTCTCACCATCGCCTTGGCCTTGCGATTGGGGCGACACCGTGAGTGCGGCCATCTCGGCGGTTTGCGCTTCGGGGTAGGGGTAGAGCGCCGCGCAGGCAAAGATCACGCCGTCGTGGTCGATGACGGTGTATTGGCCCACATCTCGTTCAATCTCGTTGCGGTCGCGCTTGACCAGCGTGCCGTCGTTTTCAAACGGCTCAATCAGTTGCAGGATGCCGCCCACGTCTTCGTGCGTGGCTTCGCGCAACTCTTCGAGTTTTTCATCTACCACCATGGTGCCAATGCCGTCGTGCATGTACACCTCCAGCAGCAGAGAGCCATCCACCGCAAACGGCAAGATGTGGCTACGCTCCACGCCGGTCTCGCAGGCCTTGACGCAATGCTGCAAGTAAAACGCGATGTCGGATGGGTTGGTGGTGTGCGGCAGTGTTTTGAGCAGTTGCTTGGCGGCGTCGAGCGGCAACTCGGTGTCAATGGGGTTGTCGTCGCTCGCAGGCTCCAAGGGGCGAATGCGAATGCCGGGTGTCTCGGTGACAAAAATCAACTTGTCGGCTTGCAGTGCGGTGGCGACTGAGGTGGCCACTTCTTCCATCGTGAGGT
>Ga0228703_1001877_pt1 | contig 12320 bp, 8 predicted proteins | sample McNCre217_Aug_MG_3_FD_178020 | JGI IMG/M metagenome (GOLD analysis project Ga0228703, IMG submission 178020) | Freshwater microbial communities from McNutts Creek, Athens, Georgia, United States - 29-17_Aug_MG | ecosystem: Environmental > Aquatic > Freshwater > Creek | place: USA: Georgia... | reverse complement strand
AGTGCATGGAAAATCATGCTACATGAATTGGACAAGAAGGGGAAGGGTTTTTGGAGCTTTTCGAATGAAATGTTGCTCTATACCCTTTTTCAACTAGCACTTTTGCTGACTATCTATCTGTTTTTTGGTTTAGATTCTTGCCTTTATTTTGTTCTGACTGCCATGATTGGTATGTTATTGTTGGAAGCCGTTAATTACATCGAGCATTATGGATTGATGCGTGAGCACAAAGAAAACGGTCGATTTGGACGTGTGATGCCCGTTCATTCCTGGAATAGCAATCACCTGTTAGGGCGTATCTTACTTTTTGAATTAAGTCGGCACAGCGACCACCATTATTCAGCCTCTCGAAAATATCAAATATTACGCCATCATGAGGGGGCACCTCAAATGCCGACGGGTTATCCGGGTATGTTGATTTTGGCTTTGATTCCCCCGTTGTTTTTTGGGATCATGGATCGCCAAATGAAATATTATGGAGTTTTGCCTAAAAAGAGCGAACCGCTTTTACAAAGCATTTGAAATCCTTGAAATAGGACGCCTGAAGGCCAGTTTGTAAATTATGGGTCCAAGCATTTTGCTTGTCTATTTCTGTGGAGGTCCAATACCAAGAAGATTGAAAAATACTGCCTCCACCAACTTTCTTGAGGTTTAGTTTGGGATGAATCAATTCAAATTCTTCGCGAGTAGGAAGGCGCCAATCACTAAATCCTTCAACTTGGAGCGAATCACAGGCTTTAATCGCTTCGTTGTAATCTAACTTTCCAAGGTTTTGAACGGATGCAATAAGTCCATGTCCGTTTTTCTCATAAATCACATATCCGCCCATTTTGATTGGGGGTAGTTTCTTATTCGGATTTTGTGCGAAGGATTCAAAAACACAAAAACAAACAATGCTGAATATGAATAAGTTACGAAGTGGCATAAGGTCTGACGTCTTGACTTAGAAAATCAAAATTAGGTAAAATAAATATTAGAGGAAATTAATTTCCATTTTTATCGTTTGAATTGCGAGATAAAATTGAAATAAAATTTGTATTATTGTAATAACCCTACAAGTACACATTGTGTAGATGAAAAAACGATTCAAATTATTTAGTTATATAGTTATTGCCGTGTTCTTTGTTAAGCCTTTACTTGTTCAAGGGCAACAAACGACTAAATTAACTGACCCTTACGAGCATTTCCGCCAAGCTAAATTCTTTTTTGATTCGAATAACTTTACAGCGGCGCAGGAGGAGTTTCGTTTTTATTTAAAGCATATACAATCGCAGCCGGATTTATTAATTTCAGAGCGTACAACGGTTGAATACTACATCGCCATTTGTTCGATCTATTCCATGCGTCCAGAAGCCGAAGTACAGGCTGTTAAATTTATTGCGGATCATCCGGAAAGCCCATATACAGCCAAGTTGGTCAGAGAAATTGGCGTGTTTTATTATGAGACGGGAGACTGGGTGAGGGCGATTAAATATCTGAGTAATTCCTCCCAGACAAATTTAGAACATAAATATTACCTAGCGGTATCTTACTACAAATCGAATCAATTCAAAGAGGCCTTGAATTTGTTTAATCTATTGAAGATCGAATCCGAGGAAGAGTTTGCCCTGCCATCTGCTTATTATGCTGGGGTGATGCATTTTAATGATGGGAATTATGAGTTGGCCATTGAGGATTTTAAAATTGCGGTGGCTGATCCTAAATATTCATCTGAGGCTCCAGTTTGGATAAGTTCTGCCTACATGAAAATGAATCGGTACGCGGATTTGGTGACCTATGTTGAGCCGATTTTACGGGATTCAAGTTATGCGCAATCCTCAGGAAATTTAGCCTCCATTATAGCAGAATTGCAATTTCAAAAGCAAGATTATGTCAATGCTGCAAAAAGTTATGCGGTTGTTTTTGAAAAATCGGCGGCCATGATGAATCGGGAGCGAACTTATAAATATGCCTTCTCGCTTTACAAGTCGAAGCAATTTGATGAGGCCCTAAAGTTTTTGGCGCAACCAAGTCGTTTGGCAGATTCGCTGGACCAAGAAATTGCGAAAACACGTGCTTTGATTCTAATAGATCAAGCCAAATGGGATTTGGCGCTAATTGCATTGAAAGAGGTGGCGGCCATGCCATTTAATCAAGAACTAGCGGATGAAGCGGTGCTTATGTCTTTTAGTTTATTGCAAAGGAATCAAAAATGGGTTGAATTATTAAAGGAAATTAAAGAATATCAAAAGCGATTTCCTCGAAATAAGCACGGTGATCTACTCGTATCTTTTGCAATTGAAGCCCTGACCCAACAAGGGAATTTGACATCCATTGAGGATTTTATGTTGAATTTCCCGGTGGGTAAAGTAAAGTTTCAAGAGTTATATCAGAGTAGCTGTTATTCCATTGCAACTCAAGCCTTTGATCGACACGAGGATCGCAAGGCAATTACCTATTTTAGGAAATCACTCGATTTCTCAATCAATCGCGAAATGGCTTGGTATGCGCGTTACGCGTTGGCGGAGATGTTTGCACGGAGTAATCGGAATTCAGATGCCATTAAACTCTATATCCCTTTATTGGCCGAAACTTCGCTGGCCAATGGATCCAAAGAGTTGAGCCAACGAATTCGGTTGAGCTTGGCATATTCATTTGCCTACATCACGTATTATGATCGGTCTTTGAAGTATTTTGAGGAATATGTGGCTAATAAACCCTCTGGGCAACGAAGTGTCGAGGATTTACGTAATTTGGCTGAGATTTCAATCGCCAACGGAAATCTGGTCGGAGGGATGAAATTATTTGATGAAGCAATTGCTCAAAACTCTCCCCAAACAACCGCATTGCTAGATCGTAAAGCAGGTATTTATTACAACCTACGCATGTATAAGGATGCCTCGGAGGTTTACCAGGACTATTTAGTCAAGTTTCCGAATGATTTACAGTCGGACGCCATATTTTATCGCATGAACGAGGCGAAATTCCGACTCCAAACATCTGAGCAATATGCGCAGGTTATTAAAAATACGGTTCAGTTTTTGCAACAAAAATCTACTACGAATCCCTATTTTGCTCCAATTTTACTTCTCCGTGCTCAGGCCTATGAAAATACCAATCAGTGGTCTTTGGCTATGGATGATTATGTGACCATTGTGCGTAAATATACAACTGATTCATCCGCTAAAGAGGCGATCATTGGTGCCAATGAACTCCTCAAGAAAGCAGGTCGTTATTCGGAAGTCTTAGAGTTACAACGTATTTACGCAACTCAACACGGGAATGACCCATCAATAGCTGATCAGTGGTATGATATATGTGTTGAGATGTTTAGGCAAGGAAAATATAAATTACTTGTTCCTGAATTGGTTCGATTCACGCAAGAATATCCTGCCTATAAACAATCCGATGAATTAAATTATATGTTAGGTGTTTCAACTTATCATACGAAGGATTTAAATAATGCGGTTGTTTATCTTAAGCGAAGTCAACAAGGGGTGACGTACGGGAATTCAGCTCAATATCTTTTGGCGCTGGTGTATGAAGAACAAAAACATTTGGATTTGGCGGTCAACCAATTAGTTGATCTGAAAGCCAATATAAATTATCAAGATACCCTAACGGTTCATGTTCAGGATAAACTGAAGCAGATATACGGGCAGCAGCGTAAGTTTGATGCTTTGACCAAGCTTTGGGCGGATGTCGATCAGACAGATTCGACACGCAAGGCTCAATGGGCATTTGAAATTGGATTGATTGCCTTAGAAGCTCAAGATTTTTCATTGTCAACACAATGGTTTGAGAAGGCAATAAACCTCAATTCCGATGAAATAGGTGGACGTGCCTCGTTGGCAGTCGCCAAATCAAAAGCCTTGCAAAAAGATTGGAAAGCTTCCAACGCATGGATTATCGGCCAATTTGTTCAGGCAGATAGTCGTTTTTATCATTTACCTGATGCGATTGTAGGATTAGCTTATTTACAAATGGCAGAAAATTTTGTGCAGTTGAAAAATACGGCACAAGCTAAAGCGATTTTACAAAGTGTGTTAACTAGTTCATCCGACGATGAGGTAAAAGCACAAGCAAAGAAAAAACTGGACGAAATTCAATAGATGAAGCAATTGATTATTCTTTTTCTGGGTCTTGTATGCTTGCCAGTATGGCTGAAGGCGCAAGAATCTCGTATCGAACGTTCTGTAATCACGATTCCTAATACGACTCGTGCAGTGATGAATTTGAAGGTGACCGATCGCGCCTATTTACCCATGAAGACATTTGGTCAACCCATGGTTCATGTGCCGGCAATTAAATTACGTGAGTCAAATTGGCCCTTGGATTCGCTTCCCAAAATTGAGCCTCCTGTTGCTCAGGACATGCGAGCCAATGAAACCAATAAAACGGCTTATGGCGACAAATATTCCAATGCCGTTGAAATTGGTCTCGGTAATTATGGACACACGTTATTTAATTTCAATGTAGGACAAAGCAAGAAAGAAAATAAGTTTTTTGGAATGCATGTTCATCATGATGCTAATCAATTTGGGCCTGTGCAAGCGGAATTTTCAGCGCGAAGTGAAAATCAAATTCGATTCGAAAATCGTTCTCTGGGTAAGGTAAATTATTGGGAAAGTACGTTAGGTTACGAACAGCGGACGAATAATTTTTATGGACTTCGCGAAATCCCCACATTCCTAAAGCAATCAGATTTAGAGGTAACGTATCGTAGATTTAATGCGGAAGGTAAAGTTAGTAGTGCAAAACAGGGTACAAACACCGAGTATTTGTTCGTTATCGCAGGGGATCAATTAAGAAATTCATTCGATTTGTCGGAAACGCTAATTAAAGCGAAAGCCTTGTATGGGTATAAGCTCTCAGAGCATTTAAGGTTTAAACTCGTCGGGGATTATATTTATTCAGAATACAAGCCCAATGCAACCTTACAAATATGGAATCGAAACCTATATCGCCTAAATCCTCATTTGGCTTATAAGAGCTCTCGGGTTAGTTTAAATGCGGGATTTCTTTACGTGACGGAATCTGATAATCCGATAGAAGAAAAAACCAGTGTGTTCCCTATGCTTCAAATGGATTTTGGCGCATCTGACTATATTCATTTATTTGGGGGTGTAGGAGGAGATGTTCAATTTAATTCCTTCCAGTCTTTTCTACTTCAAAACCCATGGATGCGCATTCCCAGCCAGTTGAAAAATACCAATCAAGTCGGGCACGTATATGGTGGAATTAAGGGAATCGGAGAGAATAAGGTCATTGATTTCGAGGTCAAATATGATTATGCAGAATATTCAGATTTACCATTTTTAATCAATGCGGTCGCCGCTTCAAATAAATTCGATGTACAGTACCGTGGAGGATTAGAAAAAATCCAAGTAACCCACTTTACGGGGAATTTGAATTTGAATTTCTCTTCCCAATTTACCTCGAGCTTTAAATTCAATCAGGTGATTTACCAACAGTTGGGTATCGAGTTTCAGGCACCTCATGTTCCTTCCACCACCTTGTCTTGGACAAACTCCTGGCGCCTTTCACCCAAGATCGTCATTTCACCAGATGTCTATTGGATGAAATCCTTGTTTGCATTGGAACCTGTCAAAAATCAGTTAATTCAGTTGGATGATATTTTGGATGTCAATTTTAAAATAAATTATTTTATCAAACGAAATATGAATCTGGGTTTATCAGGAAATAACTTGTTAGGGAAAAACTACCAACGATATTACCAATACCAGGTTCAAGGATTAAACGCGACCTTGTCATTTGCTTATTCTTTCTAATATGAAGTACCTTTTTGTATTTGCTTTTGCTTCTTTATTTTGGGCTTGTGGTTCTGCCGAGAAAACGACTCCCATGGTACCTACTCAAATTCTGGATGAAGTATTGGCCTGCGGAGATTTGAAAGGTTTAACGGCTAAATATGGCCCAAGCAACGTAGTGGCAGACACGAATTGGGTCATGGGAGATGATACCCTGCAAGGCTCAATCATATTCCCTAATTCGACGAAACAAGTTTACATATATTACCGGGAGGGACAAATTGTCGACGTGACCATTCGTGGCGAAGCATCGGAATGGAAAACAAATTCAGGTTTATACCTCGGCCTTCCTTTAAAAGAAGTTCAGAAACTAAATGATAAGAATTTTACCTTATCGGGCTTTAATTGGGCCCATGGGGGAGAGGTGGTTTCCTGGGAAGGCGGGAAATTAGCCAATGTGCATTTGGCAACCTTTAGCAATGCCTCCAACCAACATGAGGGGCTTTCTGACGCAGAATACACGCAGATTTCAGGACAAACGGAATTTGATGTACGTCATGAGGCTATTCAAAAACTCAATCCGGCCTTGGATATGATTTCCTTGATTAAGCCTTTCATTCCGAATAAAGAGGAAGGAAAATCAATTAGCAAGCGCATCTCTGCGAGTCAAATTCCTCCTACGAAGTAATTTTAGGACGTTAACTTTGGATTATTCTGGTGGCGTTCCGCATCCCGGATCGATTTCTTTTCGAGATTTTTATTCAGCGCTTCGGTTAAGTTCACCCCCGTTTGATTCGCCAAACAGATCAATACAAAAAGAACATCCGCCATCTCATCCCCTAAATCCTTTTGTTTATCGGATTCCTTTTCGGATTGCTCTCCGTACCGACGGGCAATGATGCGTGCGACTTCACCCACTTCTTCAGTCAACATGGCCATGTTCGTAAGTTCGCTGAAATAACGAACACCTACTGTCTTAATCCATTGATCTACTTGTGCTTGCGCCTCGTCTAATGTCATAATTAAGGATTTTTAGAATCGATGATGATGGTTACTGGACCGTCATTGCATAAACTTACCTGCATGTCCGCCCCGAAGACTCCTGTTTGAATGGTTGACCCCATCGCGTTATTTAGCTTTTGAATCATTTGCTCATACAATGGGATGGCTTGTTCCGGTCTGGCTGCCGACATATAACTGGGTCGGTTTCCTTTGCGGGTATCCGCTTGCAGTGTAAATTGACTGACCAGCAAAATTTGTCCACCCACTTGATCCAACGAAAGATTCATTTTTCCTTCTTCATCCGAAAAGATGCGTAAGCCATGAATTTTGCCTACTAAATAATCAACATCGGTAGCGGTATCTTCGACATGAATTCCTAATAGGACCACAAAACCTCGTTCAATGGACGCATGTAATTGACCTTCAATGTGTAATTGGGCCGAGGACGCTCGTTGGATGACAGCAATCATTTCTTACAGTAAGAAATAAACAATGAGGAAATAGACCCCATAACCCAAGATGTCGTTGGTTGTGGTAATGAAAGGTCCGGAAGCCACAGCTGGATTGATTTTCAACTGATTAAGTACCAATGGAGTGACAGTACCCATCAGGGAGGCCAACATAACTACGGCGAATAGCGATAGCGATACCGTGATCGATAACATGATTTCGCCACTATCAATCAACATCGAACAGCCAAAGGCAAAAATTGCCGCAATCAAGGCATTGATCAATGCCACGACAAATACCTTTTGAAGACGTTTCCATAATGTAGTATCCAAACCACTCTTATCAGCCAAAGACTGTACAATTAAAGAAGAGGATTGAATACCTACGTTTCCGCCGGTTGAACCAATCAAAGGAATAAACGCAGAAATTGCAGGTAAAATGGCAATCGTATCATCGAATCGATCGATGATTTTAGCGGCTAAAAAACTGCCGACCATCCCACCGATCAACCAAGGTAAACGCGAACGCACCAAGAGCCAAACCGAGTCATCTTCTTCTACATCCTCTGAGATACCAGCCATGACCTGAATATCTTCTTGGGCAGACTCCGTGATGAAATCGACCACGTCGTCAATCGTAATACGACCCAATAAACGTCCTTGAATATTCACGACGGGAATGGCTTCCAAATCATATTTCTGCATCAAATCCGCTACTTCTTCTCCCGAACGATACGTTTGAACCGATACAATCTCATCGGCCTCATAGACGTCCTGAATCTTGGATCCTCGTTTCGCCAAAATGATTTTTTTCAAGGAAACCGTACCCAATAAAATGCCATCATCATCGACGACATATACGGAATATACTTTCTCTACATCCTCGGCTTGTCGGCGAATCTCCTCCACACATTCCGTCACGGTCTGACTTACATTGATTTTAATCAACTCCTTCTGCATCAAACCACCCGCGCAATCCTCATCATAATGCATTAAGTCGATGATGAAGCGAGCCTGCTCACGGTCTTTGAGGAGCGCAATCACTTCCTCGCGAATACGTACAGGTTGTTCGTTTAAAATATCCACCGCATCATCGGAGTCGACGATGTTGATGTATTCAGAAATCTCTTTGGAGGTAAAATTCTTTAAGAACTTCTTGCGGTCATCGGTATCCAATGCCGAAATAATCGCCGCAGCGATTTTAGTATCCAATAATTGAACCAAATACTTGGATTCCTCGCCATTCAACTCGTACAAGATGCTGGTAATATCGGCTGGGAATAAATCTTCGATTTTGGCAATAATCTCATCCTTCGCCTGATCAGAGATTAGTTGGCGAATTTCCTCAAGGAACTCCTTTGTGAGCTCAAACGGAAGGTGCTGTACGTTGATTTCTTCCATGGATGAGTGAATTAGATTGATTCGCAATTACGGAAATTTTGCCCAAAAAGTGGTCAAGCCCGTGTTAAATTCTTATGCGCCTTGGTAACCATTAGCCTCCCAAAGCAAGGTCAATTCCGTGAATTCCGCCACGCCCAATTGTTCGGCACGTTTTGTTAACAGCGGATGATCGGGCAATTGCATCGCTCGAAGCGCGTTACGCAAGGTTTTTCTTCGTTGGTTAAAGGCCATTTTGACCAGCATCTTAAAATGCTTCGGGTCACAGGCTAACTTCTTGTCGAAATTTCGGACCAAACGAATTACCCCGGAATTCACCTTGGGTGGCGGGGTAAACACCTCCGGCCCTAAACTGAATAGATACTCAATATCATAAAAGGCCTGAAGCAATACGCTCAAAATTCCATAATCTTTATTGCCAGGTTTTGCGGCCAAGCGAACGGCTACCTCCTTCTGTAACATTCCCACGACTTCCACACATTGGTCTTTGTATTCCAAAATCCGGAAAAAAATCTGTGTAGAAATGAAATAAGGGAAGTTTCCCACAATGGCGAATTTCTCCTCCCCAAAAATATTTTCCAAGGGGTAACGCAAAAAGTCCCCATCGATTAATCGTGGACCCGTAAATTCCAAATAGTGTTTTCGCAAATAGGCCACCGATTCCTGATCGATTTCAATTAAATAGGTCTCGTATTCCTTTTTCTTAACCAAAAATTGTGTCAGAACCCCCATGCCTGGACCAATTTCCAATACTTTTTGGTAGTTGGCATGATCCTGCAAACCATCCACGATGCGTTGAGCCGCGTCTAAATCGTTCAAAAAATGTTGGCCTAAATTCTTCTTTGCTCTTACTTGCACGGCTTCTTGGGGCTTATGATTACGCAAAATTACGCCCTTTTTTGTACATTTAAGCAAAATTCGCGAATTAAGCCATGGCTGTTTGGGCAAACAAGACAAAGGACGATCTCATCAAGGAAATTCAAGAGCTGAAAAAGCAATTGGATGTCCTTGAAATCAATGATGACATCGCCTCCGAAGCAACGTCCAAAGAGAACCTAATCAAAACCCTTTCCGGGCTGAAGTTATTTGGTATCATCATGGCACTTGATGGAACCATCGTTTTTGCCAATTCCTTTACGCACCAATTACTCGATTACAAAAACGGGGAGTTAAACGGGAAAGATTTCTTCAGCACTTTGTTGCCCGAAGGAGAAACGGATGACCGCCGGGATTCCTTCCAGAAGGCCATCGCCGCCGGCGGACTTTTCGAAGACCGCGAACGTAATTACATTACAAAGTCCGGTTCCATGAAATGGGTGGAGGTCGCCTCGACCATCGTGCAGGAATCTGATCAGACTCAATACTTGAGTATCATTGGAGAAGATATTACGGAACGTAAGAAGGTTTCGGAAGCGTTAAGTCGGTCCAATGCCCAATTGCAGGATTTGATTAATAATACGACCGACCTGATTCAAATCACGGGCGTGTCGGGCCGTTTCCTATTTGTGAATAAAGCTTGGCTGGAAACGATGGGCTATACCGAAGAGGAAGCCCGTGACCTGAAAATTCAAGACGTTCTACACCCTGAATTCGCGCATCAAACCCAAGAACAGTTTGATAAATTAAGCAAAGGGGAGGAGCTGCCGGAATTTACTGCTGTTTTTCGGCGGAAAGATGGTCGCCGGCTCTATGTTTCGGGCTCCGCGACGTGTCGCTTTGAACGAGGGGCGCCTACCGCTTACCGCTGTATTCTACATAACTCGACCGCAAAAGTGCGTGCCGAACGAGCCAATAAATTATTCTCTTCCATTGCACAGGTGGCCATTAATTCCACCAATTTGGATGACTTATACGTCAACATCCACAAGCAGTTGGGCGAGGTTATCGATGTGAAGAATTTCTTTATTGCCCAATATGATCCGGGTAAGAGTTACTTGTACTTCCCGTATTACATCGATGAATACTTCGACTCCCGCGTTCATTTCACCAAGCGTAAACTGGGAAATGGTCTCACGGAATATGCGATTATGGCGAATAAGCCGTTAATCCTTCATGATGACGACATCCATCAATTGGCCCAAGAAAAGAAAATCTACCTCTATGGTGTCGTTCCCAAAGTTATGCTTTGTGTACCCTTGCGTATAGGTGATCGCGTTACGGGTATCATTGGGGTGAAGTCTTATGAGCGTGCCAACAAATATGAAAATCGAGATCTGGAATTGCTCGACTTTATCTCGAGTCAAGTAGCTGTCGCCATTGCGCGCAAGCAGGCTGAAGAGGCATTGGCCCATGAAACCGCTCGATTGAATGCGATTTTCGAGGGAAGTTCCCACTTAATGTGGTCGGTGAATAAGCGATTGATGCTCACGAGTTTCAATCACGAATATGCGGATTTGTTGGAGCAGCAATTGCAAATCAAACCCCAACTGAATTTTAGTACGGAGAGTATGGGTTTTCAATTGGTCGCTCCCAATGAACGTAGACCCCTGGAAGAGAAATATAAACTTGCCTTCCGTGGTCAAAAACAACATTTTGAACTGGAATTGGCTACCAAACAAGGCGAACAAAAATGGTTGGAGATTTATTTGAATCCCATCCAATCCAATGGCATGATTGCGGAGGTTTCGGGTATCGCCCGAGACATTACGGATCTGAAAAAATACCAAGCTGAATTGGTTGAGGCCCGCGAACAGGCTGAACATTCCCTGAAGGTGAAGGAACAGTTTTTAGCGAATATGTCCCATGAGATTCGTACGCCGATGAACGGGGTAATCGGGATGGTTGATTTGCTATGTGATTCGCCATTGAATGAGGACCAACAAGATTATTTGCAAACCATACGGAAATCATCCGAGACCCTCTTACATATCCTAAACGACATTTTGGATCTCGCCAAAATCGAGGCGGGTAAGATGGTCTTGCATCCGGCTGATTTGGTCTTTGAGGATTTATTGGATCGATTGATGGCCTTATTTACACCGATTGCTCATCAGAAGGGCAACAAGGTGAGTTATCATCTTGATGCCAAGGTGCCTAAGGTCGTCGTAGCAGATGAGACCCGTTTGCTTCAAATCCTATCGAATTTAACTTCAAACGCCTTGAAGTTTACGGAAAATGGTTCTGTGAGCATCTCGGTCGTTCCCGTTAAAATCGCAGATAATAAGGTTGAGCTGATGGTTCGGGTGACCGATACAGGAATTGGTATCAGTCCGGAGAATTTGAAGAAATTATTTAATGCCTTCCAGCAATTAGACAACTCTACCTCGAAGAACTACGGCGGGACGGGTTTAGGGCTTGCCATATCTCGTGAGTTTTGCAAGATGATGGATGGGGAGATAGGTGTAGAATCTGAGGAAGGCAAAGGTAGTACGTTTTGGTTTACGGTACATTTAGCCATTGGGGATGAATCCAAAGCTTCCAGCATCAAACGTGCGGATAATTTTGATATCGCCGGTACTTTGAAGGAGGTGCATGCACGTATTTTGTTGGTGGATGATAACATGACCAACCGCAAAGTAGCCTCACAAATACTCCTCAAAGCGGGATGCGTCGTAGAAACGGCGACCAGTGGCCAAGAAGCCATCGATCGCTTGAATCAGGATACGGATTTTGATTTGGTCTTAATGGATATCCAAATGCCTGAAATGGATGGAATGGAAACCACGCGCCGATTGAAAAACTCGATTTCGAATTTGCCTCCTATTGTTGCCATGACGGCCTA
>Ga0228703_1001876_pt1 | contig 12322 bp, 8 predicted proteins | sample McNCre217_Aug_MG_3_FD_178020 | JGI IMG/M metagenome (GOLD analysis project Ga0228703, IMG submission 178020) | Freshwater microbial communities from McNutts Creek, Athens, Georgia, United States - 29-17_Aug_MG | ecosystem: Environmental > Aquatic > Freshwater > Creek | place: USA: Georgia... | reverse complement strand
GAGCTTCAGGATTTCGATCTAGCCACCCGTGTCGGTCTTACTTTCCGACTCGGCAAGCCTACTGACCAGTTCTTGAGCGCACGTTTGGCCAAGCCAACCCTTGGCGTAGCCAAGGCATCGGGAACGAACCAGATTTCATTGAGCATCGATGGCGCCCCGGTTTCGGTTCAGCAGTTAAGCGTAAAGCTGCCAACCACCAAGGTGCCGGCAGGGCTTAACGTTGGCGGCGCACCGAAAGGCATGTTCGACTACTCGCTTGACACAACCGCAAACGTCAACGCGCTGCGCTCAGTTGTCGGCAACAAGGCGAGCGGCATCCGCACTTTCTGGCAGGTCACCAACCAAGATGACACTCGAATCAACCAGCCAACTAAGTGCAAGGCAGCTTCAGGCATTGCCGGCCTAGTGGCAACCGATGCCATGATCGCAGACAGCTTCAGCCCAGTTAAAAACGGTGGCGCACTAAAGCAGACCATCAACGGATTGCTAAACAACCCGGATGGAAAGGCAGACGTCGGCTCGCTCGACCTCATCCTTGCCGATGATTTCGCCCGATGCACTTTTGGCCTAGCCAAGGGCGGCACGCTAAAGGCCAAGGCAACCGGCGGTTCGCTATCTTCAAAGGCGTCGACCGCCTGGGTCTCGGCTAGCCTGAGCGGCATCAAGTATGCATCCTCAAGCACCGCGGCAATCACGATTACGCGCTAAACCGTAATAATTCTGCCTCTAGTCAGTTACTTATTAGGTCTGACACAATAAGAGGTATGGATCAAATGGCCGAATGGGATGACGAGTCGCTAGACGACGTCGAGAACCCTGAGTTCCGCGCGCACGGCGCAGCGGTGCTAAAGGATTGGTCTGCCCAAGACTTTGCCAACATCTACACCCGATTTCGCCCGCACCTTGAGCGCCACGCTCGTCGCTTCTTGCGCAGCCAGCACCAGGTCGATGAGGTTGTTCAGGATGCGTTCCTGTATCTGATGGTCACCCTTCCTGAGCTTGACTCAGAGATTGGTGTGCTGCGCTTTTTGAAGTGGAAGGTTCGCCTTCTATGCCTCGATGTCATTCGCGCCTCGGGCCGTGCCATCATCAACAACATCGACGAGATCGCCGAGCCGGCATCAAACGATGCTGAGGTCGGCAGCGAGATGGAGCACATCGAAGATGCGGCTATCGTCCGTTTGGCACTAAGCAAACTGAATCCGCGTCACCGCGAAGTTCTCTTGGCTTCGATGTATGAAGAGAAGTCAACCCGCGAGATCGCATCTCAGGTCGGCCTGTCCGAGAACGCAACCTTGCAGCTCATTTTCCGCGCTCGCGCAGCATTCAAGAAGGCGCTACTCGGCGACAACGTAAACACCGAGGGCATGTCGGTTTCTGCAATTCTTTCGGTGGCAGCTCGAAAGGCGGCTCACGAAGCAAAGAAGGTCGGCGCGCAGGCGATGGTCTTCGTCTTGTTCATGATTCTCGCCGTTGGCGCCTTTGTGAACCTGGGCAATCGCAGCCAGCCTTCTGTTATTGCTGAGGGCGACCGCAACCCGATTTCAAGCTCAACACCAAGTTCTTCAAGCTCGGCGTCGACGTCGACTAGTACCTCAGCCTCGGCCGCGGGTAGCGATGAAGCAACGTCAGAACCGGTCGCGGTTGTTTCGGCTAGCCCTTCTGCGATTCCGAGCGACGAGCCAAGCCCGTCAAGCAGCCCGTTCTCGGCAGCGCAGGTGCGTCAGATTTTCTCAACCAACCCAAATTCTGCCGGTGCAATCCGCACCGCGTCGGTTGGCACCGCTTCAACTTCGGTTGACAACTATGACGTCTATGACAACTTGGGCAACCACGCCGTCGTTACCATCTCAACCACCGCTGGTGTTGCGCACCTAGATGCGGCCATGTTCGACTTCACCATCAACGGCTATAAATACTTTGCCTTCTTGCAAGACACCGATGTTTCGATTCAGAACGAGGGTGCCGTTCAGACGCTTCATCTCAACGGAATCGTCAAGCTGCCATTTGACGAGCACAACATCGTGTGGGATCGCTCGCCTTTGGCCGGAACCCACGTGGCTTTGCAGTTGACCTTCGGTGCCGGTTCACCAAAGGTCACGGATGCAGTTCTGGCCATCAGCGCACCTAGCAAATAGACGCCTGGCCAACTAGCCAAATAGCCGCTCTGCCGACACGGCTCGTAACAAAACTTAGAAAACCCCCTAGTTTTAGGGGGTTTTTATTAATTGCTAAAAAAGACCAGACAAATACCGTAATAGTCCGGACATTTGTCCGTTACCTTTTAACGTGCAGCACATTTGTGCCCTCCTGCTTGGTTGCTGGGTTCAAAACGCTGTCGCCTGGTCTTCGTCTTGAAGATCGGGATAACCAAGAAAAGAAAGAGACATAATGTCTAAGAACCTAACCCGCAAGGGTCTAGCTCTTGGTGCAGTTGTTGCTCTTGGCGCTACCGTGTTTGCTGGTTCACCAGCATTCGCAGCGAACGAGATCAACGTTGTTCCATCAGCAGGTACCTCATACAACGCAGTGGCTGGCACTGTTTTCAACCTAGCCACCACCTTCGCACCTGGATTCACTCCATCTTCTTACGCTCAGCTGAAGTACCAGGTCGTTACCGACGCAAACTCAGCTGTTAGCTACTCACTAGGCACCTCAGCCTTGACCTCAGCTGGCACCTCAGTTGCAGCAAGCACCACCGCTGTTACCGCAGCCACCTCAGGCGCATCGGCAACCACCGTTAACTACATCGGCCTAACCGACACCACCACCTCTGTAACCTCAAGCGTTGCTGTTACCGCGTTCGTTGACGCAAACAACAACAACACCCTTGACGCTGGCGAGTGGAACACCGTAAAGACCGTGACCTTCAAGAAGCTTGCAGACATCGTTCCTGCAGTTTCATTGACCGCTGCTTCAATCGGCGACACCACCGTCAAGGCAACTGTTGCTTGGGGCGACCTAAACATCCAGCAGGCTGGCGTTGGCGTTGTTGCAACTGGCTCGACCAACTCGAAGCTAGGCGTTGAGTTCAAGTACACCGGCGGTTCATTCGCTGCTGCAACTTCATACGACTCAACCACTGGTGTCTTCTCGAAGTCACAGTCAGTTTCAACCGCTGGTGACGTTGTAAGCGCACAGGCTGTTTGGGCAACCAACACCTACCTTTCAACTCCAAGCAACACCTACAGCTCAACCGTTCTAAGCTCAGTTGTTACTTCAACTGCTGCTGCACGCACCATCAACACCACCAACGGTCTTGTTGCTAACGTTCTTGCTGGTAACGATGCAATCGCTACCGCTGCAACCACCCGCGTTACCAACACCGCTGCAACTGTTCGTGCAAACGGTAGCTTCACCGCTCAGGTAAAGGCATACGACACCACTGCAGGAACCGCACTTGCTGCTCCTTCAGTTGCAGTTGTTGGCACCGTGGCTCTAGGCGCAGGCATCACCCTACGTCCAGCTTCAACCGGTGTGACTGAGATCTCGGTGACCGTTAACGGCACCAAGTACACCAGCAACGACACCCTAACTGCTGCTACCTTCCCAGTAACCACCGACTCAACCGGTGTTGCTTCAGTAGTAGTTTCAAGCTCAGGCGTAACCGCTGGTAGCACCGCAACCATCACTGTTACCTTCACTGCTCAGAACCTTTCTGCTGCAGTTGTGGCAACCGAGACCGCTGCGACCTACTCAGTATCTGAGTCAAACGTCAACGACGTTTACTCAACCACTCCTGGTGCAACCACTGCTCTTACCTACGCAGTAAAGGACCAGTTCGGTCAGGCTATTGCTGGCGCATACCGCGTCAAGGCAATCGTTACTGGTGGAACTGCTAACACCTACTACGTAAACGTAGCTGCTGGTTCAGCAACCGTAAACGTTGCAGACACCCAGCTAGCAACCGCATCTTCATGGACCGACAACACCGTTGCCGCAACCCTAGAAGTTCAGGATGCAGCAACCCTAAACTGGAGCACCCAGTCAATCACCGTAGGTGACTCGACCGTGATCCACTACACCACCACCGCCAACAACTTCACTAGCGCTCCTGCACTAGACAAGGTAAACGGCTCAACCTACAGCTCAAGCGCACCAACCAAGCAGTCACTAACCACTGCGGCTTTGGCTGACCTAGTTGCACCTGCAGCCGGTTCACCTTCTGTTGGCGACGCAACTTGGGCACGTATCGCTCTAACCGGCGCTAACGTAGGTGGCAAGTACACCGTTTCAGCTTCAGGTGCTTTCATCTGGGCAAACGGCAAGGCAAACGCTGGTTCGGCTTCAGTCCAGGCTTCTGGCGCAGCTGAGTACGTTTACATTGCTTCAAACACCACTGGTACCAAGACCGTTACTTTCGTAACCGGTGCTGTTACCAAGACTGTTGACGTTGCCTTCGACAAGTCAGTTGCTGTAACCGTGGTCAGCGGTGTTGGAACTGCTGCTGCAGGAGCAAAGGTAGCCGTTGGTGACCTAGTTGCACTTTCACAGGCTGGTCGTTCAGTTGACGTTTCTGCTGTTATCACCGACAAGTTCGGCAACCCACTTCAGAACGCAACCGTAACCCTTTCAGCAACCGGTGTTGGCTACCTAGCAAACAACGGCACCACCACCTCAGACGCATCAGGTAAGGTCACCGCTAAGTTGATCGTTGGCGCATCTGAGACTGGCGATGCAGTTGTTACCGCTTCAGCAAACCTCGGTGATTCAACTGTTGCAACCGCATCAAAGACCGTTTCATTCGGTGCAACCGATGCAAACATTGACATCGTAGGAAACCGCGTTACCGCTGTTACCTCGTTCTCAAAGGGCAAGACTGTTTCGTTCTACGTAGACGGCATCAAGAAGTGGTCAAAGGTTTCTGCTTCAGACGCTGACGTAGTGCTTAACTACAACCTAAAGAAGGGTACCCACACTGTTGCAGTGAAGATCTCAGGCGGCTTCTCAGCCGTAGAGAAGTTCATCGTAAAGTAGTGAACCTTCGCTAAGTCACTAAACAGACCTAGCAACAAAGAACCCCAGGCCTTATGGTCTGGGGTTCTTTGCATTTGCGATGGTTATGAAACAACCTGCATGTTTGGGCGCCGGCCTATGATGCCGAGGGCCCTGGCTTTCTTAGAAGCCTCAGCCCGGTTTGGCACACCCAGTGCACGATAGATGCGCACAGTCTCTTGTCGAATGGTCGATTCGCTGAGGAGCATTTGTCCTGCAATCTCAACATTTACGAGACCCTCTGCCATCAGCTCCAGAATCTGAATTTGACGCGTAGTTAGGTCTTCACCATTTGCATTCGGGTCAACTGACCCCTTGGCTCCTGGTTGGTTAGCCATTGTTGCGAGTATGTAGGCGCCGAGCTTGCTGATGATTGGAATCAACGCCTCGCCGAAAGGCAAAGATTTGTCCTTAGATTCAACGACGATGCAAAGCGCACCAACTGGCAGCTGATCCTTCAAAAGCGGCACGCAAATAAGAGATTTACCATCTGCTCGGTCGACATCAAATAGGTATTGTTTCTCACGGATGCATCGTGAGATCGGGTTATCGTCCCACGCAGACACCTCACCTTCGCCCAGGCTTAGCGTTTCAGAACCCAAGCCGTAGCCGGCCACCACGGTTAGTCGTGACTTATTGTCTAGAAAGAAAAGTTGGCAACCTTGCGCATTGGAGCCCGTGAAGTCAGCGTGAACAATCGACCGACAAAACTCTGACGCTGAATCGCTTTTTAACATCGCGTCCAGAATGACTTCTACTTCTTCAGCATTGATGCCCTGCTCTGCTGTCATGCAAGCCCCCCCCGAGGTTCAATTGGCTTCGCGTATTTCGAGCCAATTAGTTAGTACCAAATGTTCGCATTTGCGATTAATAGAAACCTAACTTGTCCGTCAGACAATCAGTAACACATGTCTGGACATTACTTAGCTATGTCCAGCCACAACACGGAAACCCACCGTGATGAACCGTAATGCTTTCCGTTGACTTAAGAGTGCGACATCTTTGTGCCCTCCTGCTTGGTTGCTGGGCTCAAAAAGTTGCCGCTTGAAATCCATCCTGGATCTCAAGAAAACCAAGAAAAGAAAGAGACATACATGTCTAAGAACCTAACCCGTAAGGGTCTGGCACTTGGTGCAGTTGTTGCTCTAGGTACTACTCTGCTTGCAGGTGCTCCGGCACAGGCAGCAAGCGTACTTTTCGCACCGACCACCGGTACCGGTAACACCCTTGTAGCTGGCGAGACCTTCTCGCTCACCGCAAGCCTGTCTGCAGATCTACCTGCAAGCAACGCGTCACAGCTAAAGTTCAAGGTCGTAAACACCTCGGGTGTCAACGCAACCGTCACATTGAACGGCCACGCGATCGTATCGTCATCTACCAACGCGACCGACAACGGCCCTGTGCTGCTTGATCCTTCTGTCGGTTCAACTTCAACTGCACTTTCTACCGATCTTGTCGGCACCGCTGCTGGAGCATCAAAGACTTTCGGTCTAGGTGCTGCCTCATCATGGGCCAATGGTACTGCTGTCGCAATCGCTGCAGCTGCATCAACTGCAGTAAACCCAACTACTATTGCCATTTCAAGCACTGCAGCTGCCACTTCGTCGTATGCCGTCACAGCATTCTTGGATGCCAACAACAACGGGCTTCTTGACTCAGGCGAACTTTCTGCTGCTCAGACTGTCAATTTCGTAAAAATTGCTGACTCTGGCGTTTCTGTAAACCTAAGCACCCCAAGCCAGAGCACTGCTGGTCTTAAGGCCACCATTGGTTTCGGTGCAGACATCAACGTCGCACAGTTGACCCCAGGCAAGTACAAGATTGGCTTTGGTAAGTACACTGTGAACGGTGTAGTGGACGCCATCGCCGGTTCAGGTGCTGTGGCAGTTAACACTGCTAGCAACGCGGTCGCTTACGATTCAACCAACAAGGTCCTCAAGCTCAACGCTGCCAACTCAGTGGCCGTAACCTCGGGTACTACCTATGGTGCTCAGGCTTACTACAGCAACTCGAGCTCGTCTCACGTTGCCGTGGGTTCAGAAGTTCTTGCAGTAGCAGGTACCACCCAGGTAAACAGCGTCACCACTCTTGGTGCAGCAGTTACCGACAACTCAACTGCTACTACTGTTCGTTCGGGCGTAACCTCAGCGGCATTCACCCAGACCATCAAGGCAAACACCTCTTCGACTGACTCAACTCAGATTGCAGTTGGCGCAGGTGTCCCTGTGGCCTACACCATTGCATCGGCTCCAACCCTTGCAAACGACACCGCCGGCGTTGCTGACACCATGTCTGTAAACGGTGTAGCTCTAACCAGCTCAACCACTTACCCAGTGACCGGAACCGTTCTTACCGATGCATCGGGCAAGATCACTATTCCTGTCGTAACTCGCGCTGGTGTTGCTACCACTGCAGTAACCATCACCACCCTGCCAGTGAACGGTGCAAGCAGCCTTTCACAAACCGCGACCCTAACTTGGACCGCAGCAACTGTAAACGCTCCAATTGACCTTTCAGTTGGTAACGCGGTTCACTCAGTCGTCAAGGGTGGAACCATGGTTGCATCGTACGCGCTAACCGACAGCTACAACGCACTAGTTACTGGCTCGGCTTACCGTCTACGCTTCACCGAAAACGGAACCGGAACTGGCGCAACTTCAAACACTGTCTATGTTCCATTCGTAAGCGGCATTGCTTCGGTTTCGCTCGCAGACACTTCAACTGCAGCTGGAACCAACGTAGCAACCTACCAGGTTGAGAAGCAGACTGACGGCCTATGGGCTACCTTCGGTTCTGTAGTCAACGCTCCATTCACCGTTACCGCAGCTGCTCCAGTTGCAGCCAAGGTAACTGTTCCAGCGGCTGCAACCGGCGCAACCATTGACACCGCAGCAACCTACGGTTCAGTTGACCAGCGAACCGCTCGCAACACCACTGCTCCTTCAGGCTTCACTCCTGCCAAGCAGACTGCCACCGGCACCACTCCTGCCTATGCAATCACCGCTGACTCACGAAACGTGATCTCAGGTCAGGTAACTGACGCTAACGGTGTAGGAATTGCCGGTGCATCAGTGACCGTTGCAGCTCCAGGAGTTCAGTTTGTTTCTGGTTCAGTAACCGGTGGCACCTGGGCATCAGGTGGTTCAACCTCTGCAGTTGACACCTACACTGCATTCACCTTGACTGCTCCATCTGTTTACTCAGTTGGCTCAATCACCGTGACTGCTGATGCAACTGGTAACTACTCAGTGGCTGCCTACTCACACGTTGCTGGCAAGATCGTCTACACCGTAACTTCAGGTGCAGCGACCGCGTCAACCTCAATCACCTACACCGGTGTTTCTGGTTACACCACTGCAAGCAAGATTGCAGTAGCTGGCCCAACCACCTCACAGGCAGCTCGCGCAGCGACCTTCACCGCAACTGTTACTGACAAGCTTGGAAACGCTGTTTCTGGCATGGCTCTAAAGGCAACTGTTTCAGGTGTTGGTTCATTCGCAGGCTCAACCTCATCAGATGGTTCGCTAGCTCTAACCACCGGCACCGACGGTACCGTGTCGATCAAGGTCCTATTCGCTTCGAATGACCTTGGCGATGCAGTTGTTACCTTCGCCGATGCAAGCGGTCAGACCACCCCTCTAGCTTCAGTTTCTTCAACTGTTGCCGTAGGTTCGACTGACGCAAACATCGACATCGTAGGAAACCGCGTTACCGCTGTTACCTCGTTCTCAAAGGGCAAGACTGTTTCGTTCTACGTAGACGGCATCAAGAAGTGGTCAAAGACCTCAGCTTCTGACGCTGACGTAGTTCTTAACTACAACCTAAAGAAGGGTACTCACACTGTTGCAGTGAAGATCTCAGGCGGTTTCTCAACCACTGAGAAGTTCATCGTAAAGTAAGTATCAATCTCTAAGGGAAACCCCCTGGCCTGCGGGCCAGGGGGTTTCTCTGTTAACCCAGACCTCAGATTTGATTAGGCTTTAGCCATGGCATACGAATACAAAGAGCACCCACACATCGAGGCGCGCAAGGCCAAGGGGCCTGCGGTTTCGAAGCGTCACAAGGTTCGCAAGGCCGAGCTCGGTCTAAACGAGAAGATCGGTCTTGGCGTGACCAAGAGTGTCGGCACGATGTGGGCGGCATATGTGTTCTTTGGTTTGACCCTGGTTTCGCTGCCGGCTGCGCTCGGCTCGGGCAACGTGATCGTGATCGTCTCATGGGTTGCCCAGACCTTCTTGCAGCTGGTGTTGCTGCCAATCATCATCGTGGGTCAGAACATTCAGGCAAAGTCATCTGACGACCGCGCGATTGCCACCTATGAAGACGCCGGTGCGATTCTCGAAGAGTCGAAAGAAATTCAGGCTCACCTTGGCGCCCAGGATGAAGCCCTATCGGCCCTGATCGACAAGATGACCAAGCTCGAAGAGCAGATTGCAAAGCAGCTGAAGAAATAAATGCGCCTGGTCATTGCCCGCTGCGCTGTCGACTATTCGGGTCGGCTTTCGGCTCACCTGCCGCTGGCCACGCGCCTGCTGATGCTCAAGAACGACGGCTCGATTTTGGTGCACTCAGATTCGGGTTCTTATAAGCCGCTGAACTGGATGAACCCGCCCTGCACCATCGTGGTCGAAGAGCCATCGGCCGAGGCCGCCGAGTTTGGCGTGATCGAGGTCTGGAAGGTTCAGCAGAAAAAGACCGAAGACGTGCTCAAGGTTTCGATTCACGAGATCATCGCCGATGTCGCCCACGAGCTCGGCGAAGACCCAGGACTTATCAAGGATGGCGTCGAGGCTCACCTGCAGGTCTTGCTTGCCGAGCAGATCACTCTGGTTCACGACGAGGCGGTGCTGGTTCGCCGCGAATACATGACCGCGATCGGCCCGGTCGATATATTGGCCCGTGATTCGAAGGGTTCGATTGCCGTTGAGCTCAAGCGCCGAGGCGACATCGACGGTGTCGAGCAGCTGACTCGCTATCTCGAGCTGATGAATCGCGACCCGCTGCTGGCTCCGGTTCGCGGTGTCTTCGCCGCTCAAGAGATTAAGCCTCAGGCGCGCAAACTGGCAGAAGATCGTGGCATCGAGTGCTTAGTGTTGGACTATGACGAAATGCGGGGGATAGACAGTGGCGTTCCAAGGCTCTTCTAAGACCGAAACCAAGCGCAAGAAGCGCGTGCACCACCCGAACCGTTTCGACATTCGCGGCAAGGGATACTTTCACCGCCTCGGCCCGGGCATCGTCACCGGTGCCGCCGACGATGACCCTTCGGGCATCGGCACCTATTCTCAGGCCGGCGCCCAAGCCGGCTATGGCTTTCTGTGGTCGGCCCTCTGGTTGCTGCCACTTGCCTTCGCGACCCAGGAGGCCTGTGCTCGCCTCGCGCTAGTCACCGGCAAGGGCCTTGCCGCCATCATCCGTGCCACCCTGCCTCGCTGGGTGCTCGTGGTGGCCGTGATGTTGGTGTCGATCGCCAACACCGTGAACATCGCCGCCGACCTCGGTTCGATGGCCGCTGCGCTCAGGCTTCTGGTGCCAATCGATCAGGTTGTCGGTGTGGTCGGTTTCGCCGTGGTGATGGCCTTCATCGAAATCGTCGTGCCCTATCACCGCTATGCCAAGGTGCTGCGCTGGCTGTGCCTATCGCTGGCCGCCTATGTGCTGGTGCTCTTCGTCGCCAAGGTCGACTGGCACACCGTGGTCTGGAACACCGTGGTGCCTCACCTCGACTTCAAAAAGGCTTCGCTCGAGCTGCTGATTGCGCTCGCCGGCACCACTATCTCGCCATACCTGTTCTTCTGGCAAGCGGCTGAAGAGGTCGAAGAGCGCAACGAACCCGACGAGGCGACCAGTGCGTCGAAGTATGAGGTTGCTCAAGAGCACATCGCTGCGATGCGCGGAGACGTGTTCAGCGGAATGCTCACCGGCGTCTTCATCATGTTTGCCATCATGGCCACCTCTGCGGCTACCCTGAACGCCACCGGAATCATCAACATCAACTCGGCCGAAGATGCCGCCGCGGCCCTGCGCCCGATCGCAGGCGACTTCGCCGGTGTGCTGTTCTTGCTGGGCATCCTTGGTGTTGGTTTGCTGGCGGTGCCCGTGCTGGCCGGCTCGACCGCCTATGCGCTCTCTGAGACCTTCGGTTGGCGTGCCTCGCTTGAGCTAAAGCCGTGGCGTGCACGCGCGTTCTATGCCGTCATCGTTGCCTCGGTGGGCATCGCTACCCTGTTGAACCTGGTTGGCATCGAACCAATGCGCTTCTTGGTCTTGGCCGCCGTGCTCAACGGCCTCTCGGCCCCGATTCTGATGGCCATAGTTTGGTATCTAGCTCGAGACAAGAAATTGCTCGGCCGCTGGGTGTCGCCAATCTGGTCGCAGATCTTGCTCGCCGTGGCAACGCTGGCCATGCTGGCGCTGCCCATTATGTGGTTGTTCGCAGCTTAGCCCGAGGCGTCATAGGCTAATCGCATGGCAAAGATTCTGGTCATCCAGCACAACGACGACGACAACCTAAACGACCTCGCCGCCCCGTTTTTCGAGGCCGGCCTAGAGATCGTGCAGTGGCACGCCGAAAAGACCCCGGCCCCGGTCGAGTCGCTAGACGGTTTCTCTGGCCTAGTTTCGCTCGGCGCCTTCGCCGGTGTCGAAGAAGAGACCGAAACTCCTTGGATGCCCGTTGAGCGCAAACTCATCGAAGAGGCCCTCGCCCTCGAAATGCCGGTGCTCGGCCTGTGCTTCGGTTCGCAGCTGCTCGCCTCGGTGGCCGGTGCCGAGGTCGGCAAGTCTGGTAGCCCAGAGGTCGGCTGGTATTCGGTCGAGATGGCACCAGAGGCAGCAACCGACCCGCTGATGTCGGTGCTTGGCCCCGAGCCAGAGGTGATTCAGTATCACTATGACACTTTCAATTGGCCAACCTCTGGCGCACCCGAGAATGTGACCATCCTGGGCACCGCCAATGGCATGAACCAGGCCTTCCGAGTTGGCAAGAACGCCTGGGGCACCCAGTTTCACATCGAACTGAACCTGCCGACCACACTTGGTTGGATAGCCACCTATCCGAGGGCCTTCGAAAAGGCGGGCAACGTGCCCGCCGAGCAGGTCGAACTGACCCGTCAAAACTGGCGTCAGCACCAAGAACGCTCGGTGGCCCTGGGTCGCGCATTCGCGCAGCAGGTGCTCGCTTTCAACTAAACTTGAGCGCTATGAAGGTCTTTCTTACTGGCGCAGATGGTTTTATCGGTTCACACCTGGCAGAAGAGCTGGTTCGCGCCGGCCACCAGGTCAAAGCACTGTGCATTTACAACTCAATCGGCTCACACGGCTGGCT
>Ga0228703_1001869_pt1 | contig 12388 bp, 12 predicted proteins | sample McNCre217_Aug_MG_3_FD_178020 | JGI IMG/M metagenome (GOLD analysis project Ga0228703, IMG submission 178020) | Freshwater microbial communities from McNutts Creek, Athens, Georgia, United States - 29-17_Aug_MG | ecosystem: Environmental > Aquatic > Freshwater > Creek | place: USA: Georgia... | reverse complement strand
TTTCCGGTGCTGTCGGCTTTGGCGGCGCATCTGGATGATGCGCCACGGCCTGCGGCCCCTGCTGTGGCGGCGGTGGGGCTGGCAGACCGCGCCGATGCCCGGGCTGATGCGATGGCGCGGCGGCGGGTGATGCGGGCTGGGCGGGTGGCTGCCTGAACTGATCACGGCCCTGCGGTAGGCGGCTCCGCTCGGCGTTGTGTTTGCCGAAGGCGACGCCACTGCGCCGCTGTGGCCCGGCGAGGCTTTGGCGGCGGCGGTGCCGAAACGCTTAGCCGAATTCGCCGCCGGTCGAAGTGCGGCGCGACGGACGATGGCGCAGCTTGGCCTGCCACCCGCGGCGGTACCGATGCAGGCCGACCGGTCGCCGCTGTGGCCAACCACGGTGACGGGCAGCATTAGCCATTGCGCGGGTGCGTGCATCGCCGCGATGGCGCATGCGCGTGATTATGCGGGTCTTGGTCTTGATCTGGAGCCGGTGCAGCCGCTGACCGCAGATCTGTGGCCGCTGGTGTTGACCACGCCCGCACTGGCGCGGTTGCCGCAGGATCAACCGGGTCTGATGGCGCTACGGGTCTTTTGCGCCAAAGAGGCGGCCTATAAGGCGCAATATGCCGTGACCGGGCAGCTTTTTGATTTTCAAACGCTGGACGTTGAGGTTCAGGGGCAGAATTTTGTCGCGCGGTTCCAGCACGCGGTGGGCCAGTTTGGCGTGGGGGCTTGCCTTGGCGGGGTGTTGCGGCAGGCGGCGGGCATTCAGGCGGCGCTGGTCTGGATTGCCTGAGCCATGCCGCAGCGCAGAGACGAATTTTCGTGCTTTACCGGAGGGTTGCGGTAATCTGTCGCAGGTATGGGACTTGGGAGGGTTTGCCGATGAATAAACTGATCGCTTTGGTTTGTGTGATCAGCTGGTCAGGCTTTTGGGCCTTTGGCTATCTGGCGCTGTCGGCCGATTTTTCGAACACATCACAGGTGACGGTGGCAACCATTCTGGCGGCGGTTGGCTTTTTGACCGGCACTTTCGCCTATATCGCGTTGGGGCGGCACCACCACTAGCGCACCTTGGGCCGCATTTGGCCCAAGGCGATTGCGGTCAAATCAGGCAGCCAAGGCGGGCCGTTTGATTTTAGTTGCGGCTTCCAGCACCAGGGGCCGCAGGCCGGTGCCGCCAGCGTCCAACACTTCGAACAGGTGGCGGCGCATCCGGGGTTCCCAGAAGTCATTGATATGAGATGCCAAAAGCTCGACGCCTTCGGCGTGGGGCTTTGATTCCATGAACTTGGCAATCTGGTTGGCCATATAGATCAGCTTGGCGTGCGGGCCTTCATGCGGGGCGTTAAGCGACATGGGCTGTCTCCTTCGAAATGCGGTCGGTATGGGTATAAGCCTCGAACCTGTCAGGGCGGGCGAGGGCGATCAGGGTGATGCCCGCCTGATCGGCAAGGGCAACAGCATGGGCGGTGGGGGCCGACACGGCGATCAGGATCGGCACCCCAAGGGCAGCAACCTTTTGCACCATGTCGATGGAAACGCGGCTGGTCAGCACGACCGCGCCAGCCGGATGTGGCGTGCGGATCAGATGGCCCGCAAGCTTATCAAGCGCGTTGTGGCGGCCAACATCCTCGCGCGCGGCCAGCAGTTTGCCAGACCAGAAGCCGGCGGCATGGGCGGCGCGGGTGGCATCGTGCAGCGGTTGCGCGCCGGGCAGGGCGGCCACGGCGGCCATGATGTCTGATGGCGTCATATGAAACGGGCTGGCAGGCACCACCGCCATTTTGCGGGTGGCTTCTTCCAGACTGTCGATGCCGCACAAGCCGCAACCGACTGGCCCCGCCATGGTGCGACGGCGCTTTGACAGTCGTGCTTCGGCATCGTCGGCAAGCCAGATTTGCACATCAAGGCCGTGCGGGGTTTCAACCACCTCGACGCTTTCAATGTCTTGTGGCGTTGCGATGCCTTCGGTCAGGGCGAAACCATAGGCGAAATCGGTAAGGTCGGCGGGGGTTGCCATCATTACCGCTTGGGTTGATCCGTTGAAGGACAAAGCCACCGCCACCTCTTCCGGCAGCTCGCGGCTGCCAGAGGTTGGCGCGCCTGCCCCGAAGGACAGACGCGGAAGGGGGCGGTGGGTTTGCATCACTCGGCCGCCGCGATCCGGCGCGACTTGGTGGCTTGGGCAGCGTATTCTTCCTGCCATTCCGACGGGCCGTTCGACGGCGACACCTGCACCGCTGTCACCTTGTATTCCGGGCAGTTGGTGGCCCAGTCCGAGAAATCGGTGGTGATGACGTTGGCTTGGGTGTCGGGGTGGTGGAAGGTGGTATAAACCACGCCCGGATTAACCTTGTCGGTGATCGTCGCGCGCAGGCTGGTGTTGCCAGACCGCGAGGCCAGACGCACAAAGTCACCATCCTTGATGCCGCGCACTTCGGCGTCATGCGGGTGGATTTCCAGCACGTCTTCGGCATGCCATGCCACGTTGGGCGTGCGGCGGGTTTGCGCGCCGACGTTATACTGCGACAGGATACGACCGGTGGTCAGCAACAGCGGGAAGCGCGGGCCGGTCTTTTCGTCGGTCGCGACATATTCGGTGTTGATGAACTTGCCCTTGCCGCGCACGAAGCCATCGACGTGCATCAACGGTGTGCCTTCCGGCGCCTTTTCGTTGCACGGCCACTGGATCGAACCCATGGTTTCCAGCTTTTCATAGGTCACACCGGCGAACGACGGCGTCGTCAGTGCGATTTCTTCCATGATCTGCATCGGGTGAGTGTAGGTCCAGTTGCCGCCCATTGCGTTGGCGAACATCTGGGTCACTTCCCAATCGGCATAGCCGTTGCGCGGGGCCATCACTTTGCGAACGCGGTTGATCCGGCGTTCGGCGTTCGTGAATGTGCCGTCTTTTTCCAGGAAGGTCGATCCGGGGAAGAACACATGCGCGTAGTTTGCGGTTTCGTTCAGGAATAGGTCATGCACGATCACGCATTCCATCGCTGCCAGACCGGCGGCGACGTGCTTGGTGTCGGGGTCGGATTGCAGGATGTCTTCGCCTTGGCAATACAGGCCCTTGAAAGTGCCCTCAACCGCAGCGTCCAGCATGTTGGGGATGCGCAGACCCGGCTCTGGGTCGATTGCAACGCCCCAAGCCTTTTCGAAAATGTCGCGCACGGCGTCGCCCTTGACGTGGCGATAGCCCGGCAGTTCGTGCGGGAATGACCCCATGTCGCACGAGCCTTGCACGTTGTTCTGGCCGCGCAGCGGGTTCACGCCAACGCCCGGACGCCCGATGTTGCCGGTCATCATCGCAAGGTTGGCAATGCCGATAACAGTGGTCGACCCTTGGCTGTGTTCGGTGACGCCCAGACCGTAGTAGATCGCGGCGTTGCCACCGGTGGCGTAAAGCCGGGCGGCGGCGCGCACTTCGGACGCTTTCACGCCAGTCAGCATTTCGACGGCTTCGGGCGAGTTCTGCGGCTGGCTGACAAATTCAGCGTAGTCTTGGAATTCATCCCAATCGCAGCGGTCTTGGATGAAGGCCGCATCGAACAGACCTTCGGTCACGATCACATGCGCCAAAGCGGTGACGATGGCGACGTTGGTGCCGGGGGTCAGCGCAAGGTGATGCGCGGCGCGGATATGCGCGCTTTCGACCATTTCGGTGCGACGCGGGTCGATCACGATCAGCTTGGCACCCTGACGGATGCGCTTTTTCAAGCGGCTGGCAAAGACCGGGTGGCCCGACGCCGGGTTGGCGCCGATGACGATCGCCACGTCGGTATGTTCAACCGAATCAAAGTCCTGCGTGCCGGCCGAGGTGCCAAGCGTTTGGCCCAAACCATAGCCGGTGGGCGAATGGCAGACGCGGGCGCAGGTGTCGGTGTTGTTGTTCATGAACACCGCACGGGTCAGCTTTTGCACCAGATAGGCTTCTTCGTTGGTGCAGCGCGACGAGGTGATCACGCCAACCGACTGACGGCCGTATTTGGTCTGAATGCCCTTCATCTTGGCGGCGGCGAAATCCATCGCCTCGGTCCAGGACACTTCTTTCCACGGATCGTTGATGCTGTCGCGGATCATCGGGTTCAGGATGCGATCCTTGTGCGACGCATAGCCATAGGCGAAGCGGCCCTTGACGCAGGAGTGGCCACGGTTGGCCTTGCCGTGCTTGTAGGGCACCATGCGCACCAGTTCGTCACCGCGCATTTCGGCTTTGAACGAACAACCAACGCCGCAATAGGCGCAGGTGGTGATCACCGAGCGTTCTGGCGTGCCGATTTCGATGACGGATTTTTCTTGCAGCGTCGCCGTCGGGCAGGCTTGCACGCAAGCGCCACACGATACGCAATCGGACGACAGCGCGTTGTCGGTTTTGGCGCCGAACGACACACGGCTGTCAAATCCACGGCCTTCAATGGTCAGCGCGAAGGTGCCCTGCACTTCTTCACAAGCGCGGACGCAGCGCGAGCAGACGATGCATTTCTGCGGATCATAGCTGAAATACGGGTTGGAATCGTCGCGCGGGATATAGTTGGGGTTGGCGACGCCCGAGTTGTCTTTGACCTTGAAATGGGTGTCGATGGCTTCGTAGCGCACATCGCGCAGGCCAACGGCCCCAGCCATATCCTGCAATTCGCAATCGCCATTGGCCGAGCAGGTCAAGCAATCCAGCGGGTGGTCCGAGATATAAAGCTCCATCACGCCACGGCGCAGTTGCTTCAGCTTGGAGTTCTGGGTGTGAACCTTGATGCCTGCAGCAACCGGGGTGGTGCAAGATGCGGGCGTGCCATTGCGGCCTTCGATTTCAACCAGACACAGGCGGCACGAGCCAAAGGCGTCGATGCTGTCGGTGGCGCAGAGTTTCGGCACCGAAATGCCGATTTCTGCCGCCGCGCGCATGATCGAGGTGCCTTCCGGCACGGTCACGTCAAAACCGTCGATGTTCAGCGTGACCATTTGTTTGGATTTGGCAGCAGGGGTGCCGAAATCGCGGTCGGGAATGATGAAGTCTTTCATTCGGCGGCTTCCTTCATGGTGTTGAAGTCGTCTGGAAAATGGGTCAGCGCGGACATCACCGGATAGGGGGTGAAGCCGCCAAGCGCGCACAGCGAGCCTGATTTCATGGTGTTGCACAGGTCGGTCAGCAGCGGCTTGGCGGCATCGTCGCCCCGCGCGATCCGGTCCAGCGTTTCCACGCCACGCACGGCGCCGATGCGGCAAGGGGTGCATTTGCCACAAGATTCGATGGCGCAGAATTCCATCGCAAAGCGCGCCATGCCCAGCATATCGGCGCTGTCATCGAACACGGTCAAACCGGCGTGGCCGATCAACCCGTCTTTGCCCGCGAATTCTTCGTAGCCAAACGGGGTGTCGAACAGGGAGCGCGGGAAATAGGCGCCCAGCGGGCCACCAACCTGCACGGCTTTCACCGGACGGCCCGAAGCGGTGCCGCCTGCGATCTTGTCAACGATTTCGCCAAGGGTCAGGCCGAAGGCGATTTCATAAAGGCCGCCATGTTTGACGTTGCCCGCGATTTGCAGCGGGATGGTGCCGCGCGACCGGCCAAGACCGAAGTTCTTGTAATGCTCGGCGCCTTTTTCGAAGATCACCGGCACCGAGGCCAGCGAGATCACGTTGTTGACCACAGTAGGCTTGGCCATGAAGCCTTCCAGTGCGGGCAGCGGCGGCTTGGCGCGCACGATGCCGCGCTTGCCTTCAAGGCTGTTCAGCAGCGAGGTTTCTTCGCCGCAAACGTAAGCGCCTGCGCCAACGCGGATTTCGATGTCAAACGCCGGGCCGGCACCCAAAACCGAAGCGCCCAAGACGCCTTCGGCCTGCGCGATCCGCACGGCTTCTTGCATCACGGTGATGGCGACGGGGTATTCAGAGCGGATGTAGACAAAACCCTTGGTCGCGCCGCAGGCAAGACCGGCAATCGCCATACCTTCGATCAGGGTAAAGGGGTCGCCTTCCATCAGCATGCGGTCGGCAAAGGTGGCGCTGTCGCCTTCGTCGGCGTTGCAGACGATGTATTTACGGTCGGCTTGCGCTTCGGAAACGGTTTTCCATTTGATGCCTGTCGGGAAGCCCGCACCGCCACGACCGCGCAGGCCAGAGTTGGTGACTTCGGCCACCATCGCAGCTTTATCCATGCCCAAAGCGCGGGTCAGGCCGGTCAGGCCGCCATGCGCTTTGTAATCTGCCAAAGACAGCGGGTCGATCACGCCGACGCGGGCGAAGGTCAGGCGGGTTTGCGCCTTCATCCACGGCAGATCGTCAGTCAGGCCCAAGGCTTTTGGGTGGGCGGCCAGATCGCCGAACAGGGCGGGCACGTCCGACAGGGTCAGCGGGCCAAATGCCACGCGGCCGGCAGCGGTTTCCACTTCGGCCATCGGCTCCAGCCAGACCATGCCGCGCGAACCGTTGCGCACCAGATCGACGGTAACGCCTTTGGCGCGGGCATGCGTGTGAATGGCAGCAGCGATCTCATCGGCGCCAAGGGCAACGGCGGCGGAATCAAGCGGCAGGTAAATCTTCATTTCAGACCCCCAAGGATTGCGTCAATGCGGGCTTCGTCAACACGGCCAACCAGTTTGCCATCAACGATGGCAGCAGGACCACAAGCGCACAGGCCAAGGCAAAACACCGGTTCCAGCGTGACTTTGCCGTCTTTGGTGGTTTCATGCCATTCGATGCCCAAGGCTTTCTGCGCGTGGGCGGCAACACGGTCTGCGCCCATTGATTTGCACGACTCAGCGCGGCACAGTTTCAGCACATGGTTGCCTGCCGGATTTTCGCGGAAATCGTGATAAAAGCTCATCACGCCATGCACTTCGGCCCGCGACAGGTTCAGATCTTGGGCAATGATCGGCAGCGCGTCTTGCGGCACATAGCCGAATTCGGCCTGAATGGCGTGGAGGATCGGCAGCAACGGCCCCTCCATCCCTTTGTGAGCGTTCAGGATTTCCCCGACGCGGGAGGTCACTTCGACGGAATCAAGCATATGGGCGGCCCTTTGGTAACTTGCGCCCGTGATACGCCGATTGATAGCGAAATCAATATTGATATATCGTCATTCAATAGACTTAGCCTATCAAGCCTGCGGTCAGCGCAGCCGGATCGCCAGCCGCGCGGCTTCGTCCATCAGGGCTTGCAGCACCGGGGTTTGCGGGTCGCGCTTGGCGGTGATCAGCCCGACAAGATGTTCGGCCTCGGGTTCGACGATCGGGATCGCCACAAGGCCCTGACCGGTAAACATCTCGGCCAGTTTCATCGGCACAACCGATGCCCATAGCCCCGATTTCACATGCGCCACCAGTGCGATGGTGGAATTCGACTCTACCGTTGGTGCGATGCGGGCGCCGACTTCGGCCAGATGCTGATTGACGATGCGGCGGTTTTGCATGTCAGAGGTCAGCAGGCACAGCGGTTCTGCGGCGACCTCGCTCCACGTTACCTGCGCGCGGTCGGCCAAGGGTGAGGTGGGCGCGCAGAGATAGCGATAGAATTCGGTGTAAAGCGGGGTCTGGGTCACACGGCCCAAAGGTTCGTTATCAAGATAGGTGATGCCCGCATCAAGTTCGAGGCTTTCGATGCCGGCCAAAATTTCGGCAGAAGTGCGCGACAGGATGGTGACCCGCATATTGGGGTGGCGGGCGGTAAACGGCGCGGTCAGATCGGCCACCATTGGCAGCGCGGTAGGGATGACGCCGACACGCAGGTTGCCCGACAGCCCCGCATGCACCGACCGCATTTCGTCTTTCAGCGCCCGCATGTCACCCACGATGCGTCGCGCCCAATCCAGCACCCGTTGGCCTTCGGGGGTCAGGCCCTGAAACCGGCTGCCGCGAAACACCAACTGCACGCCAAGTTGATCTTCCAACTGGCGGATGGCCGAAGACAGGCTGGGCTGGGTGACGCGACAAACCTCGGCGGCGCGGCCAAAATGCCGTTCATTGGCAAGGGCGATGAACATTTCCAGCTTGTCGATCATGCGTGCAAGGTGGCGGGGAACGGTGCGATGTGCAAGGCGGGTTGATCTGGCGGTGGGGTGCGGCGCGGCTATTTTAGCCAAGATGGCGCGCGAAGCTGGTGTTGGGCAGTTGTGCCGAAGCAGGCGACAGCCTAGTTTGACACCATGATAAACCTCATCCCCTTTTTGAAGCGCAAGCCTGTGGTGCCGGTAATCCGGCTGGCGGGCAAGATTGGCACGGGCCGCAACGCCCTGAATGACGCGGGCCTGGAGCCGCTGTTGGAAAAGGCGTTCAAATCGAAACCGGCTGCGGTGGCGCTGGTGATCAACTCACCAGGCGGGTCGCCGGTGCAATCCAGCCTGATCGCGGCACGGGTGCGGCGCTTGGCGGATGAACACGGGGTAAAGGTGCATGCCTTTATCGAAGATGTGGCCGCGTCGGGCGGCTATTGGCTGGCCTGTGCGGCGGATGAGATTTGGGTCGATGCCTCGTCGCTGGTCGGGTCAATCGGGGTGATTTTCGCGTCGTTCGGCTTTCCTGAAGCGATGGCGCGGCAGGGTATTGAACGCCGGGTGGTGACGGCGGGGCGGTCGAAAAGCTTTGCTGACCCGTTCTTGCCGCAAAAGCCCGAAGACATAGCCCGGCTGCGCGCCTTGCAGGACCCGATTCATGCGGCGTTCATCGCCCATGTGAAAGCGCGGCGCGGAGCGCGGCTGGCTGATACCGACCTGTTCAACGCCGATATCTGGGTGGGCCAAGGGGCGGCCGATGTGGGGTTGGTGGATGGTGTTGCGCATCTGGTACCAAAACTGAAACAGCTTTATGGCGACAAGGTGCGTCTGCGGCCATTGGGACAAAAGCGCGGCTTGCTAAGCCGGTTTGGCCTTAATCTGGCCCAGGATGCACTGACAACCGTAGAGGAGCGCGCGCTTTGGGCGCGGTATGGGCTATGATCAAGGGCGTTTTGTTCTTCTTGCTGGTGATGGTGGCGATTGGCATGGTTGGCAACGCGCTGGCCCCCGGTGCGATTGGGCGGTCGATAAAAAAACGAATGGGCGTGGGAAAACCCGCGACATGTGGGCGCTGCGGGCGCTATGTGATCGGCTCTAAGGGCTGCGACTGCAAGAAGGGCTGACACATGCGGGCATTGGTAACCGGAGCGGGCAAGCGACTTGGCCGCGAGATGGCGCTGTATCTGGCGCGGCGCGGCTATGACGTGGCGGTGCATTATGCCAGCTCGCGCAAAGATGCCGAGGCGCTTGCCAAGGAAATCACCGAGCTTGGCCGCAAGGCGGTGGCCTTGCGGGCCGATCTGCTGATTGAAACGCAGGTTGAAAAGCTGATCGGGTCGGCGGTGCAGGGGCTTGGCGGGCCGCTGACGGTGCTGATCAACAACGCGTCGGTGTTCGAATACGACAACATCATGACCGCGACCCGCAAAAGCTGGGATCGTCACATGGAAAGCAACCTGCGTGCGCCGTTCGTGCTGATGCAAGGCTTTGCCGCGCAGGTGCCAGAGCCCGGCGTTGACAGCGCCGGAGAGCCGATTGCGCGCGGGCTGGTTGTCAACATGATCGACCAGCGGGTTTACAAACTGACGCCGGAGTTCATGAGCTATACCTTGGCAAAGATGGGTCTTTGGGCGCTGACCCAGACGGCGGCGCAGGCGCTTGCGCCGCAGATCAGGGTCAACGCCATCGGTCCGGGGCCGACCCTGCAAGGCGCGCGGCAAAGCGACAGCCACTTTGCCCGCCAACGCGCGGCGACAGTGTTGAAGCGTGGCGCAAACCCGGCCGATATCACCGCAGCGCTTGGCTTTTTCCTGGATTCGCCGGGGGTGACGGGGCAGTTGATTGCGGTTGACGGCGGCCAGCATTTGGCGTGGCAAACCCCGGATGTGCTGGGGGTTGAATGAGCTTTGGCCAAGGGGCAACGACAAGTTGTCCACTTTTGGCGTTTCGTTCACATTCTCTTTACAATTATCCTGCTTTTTCAGATGTTTGCCAGAAGATAAAAAATTTACCAAGTAAAATCAGTTACTTGGTAAATTGCCTAAAAAATAGGCAAACCGGTGAACTGGGCTGAAAACAAGGGGATTTTCGCGGTTAAGAAAACTTCTCCGCAATGTTATCCACAGAAACCGTGGACAGCTTTGCCCTTGCTCTGGCGCGGGGATCGTTGCAGCACAAATGTAGAATCGATGACTCTTAGACTGGGCATTGCGAATGACCGAAGTGGCGCAAACGGGGCATGACGTTATTCAGGGATACCTGAAAACTTTGGACGGCAGTCCGGGTGTTTACCGGATGCTGAATGCCGCGTCAGAGGTGCTTTACGTTGGCAAGGCGCGCAATCTGAAGGCGCGGGTTTCGAATTATGCGCGGCCGTCGGGGCATTCCGGTCGGATCGCGCGGATGATTTCGGAAACCGTGTCGATGATGTTCCTGACAACGCGGACGGAAACCGAGGCGCTGCTGCTAGAGCAGAACCTGATCAAGCAGTTGAAGCCGCGCTATAACGTGCTGCTGCGTGATGACAAAAGCTTTCCCAACATTCTGATCAGCCGTGAGCATCCGTTTCCGCAGTTGAAAAAGCACCGCGGCAAGCGCAGCGAAAAGGGCAGTTACTTTGGCCCGTTTGCCAGTGCGGGGGCGGTGAACCGGACGTTGAACCAGTTGCAGAAGGTGTTCTTGCTGCGCAACTGTTCTGACGCGATGTTTGAAAGCCGCACGCGGCCGTGTTTGCAGTATCAGATCAAGCGCTGTGCGGCGCCTTGCACCGGCAAGATTGATGCGGCGGGCTATGCCGGGTTGGTTGCCGATGCCGAACGGTTTCTGGAGGGCAAGACCACCACGGTGCAGGCCAACCTTGCGTCCGAGATGGCGGCGGCTTCAGAGGCGATGGAGTTTGAACGCGCCGCGGCCCTGCGTGACCGGATCAAGGCGTTGACGCAGGTGCAGCAGGCGCAGGGGATCAACCCACGCGGGGTGCCCGAGGCGGATGTCATCGCGCTGCATCTGGAAGGCGGGCAGGCTTGTGTGCAGGTGTTCTTCATTCGCGCCAATCAAAGTTGGGGCAACCGCGACTTCTATCCGCGCACCGGTGCGGGCGCGGATGAGGCCGAGATTTTGGAAGCCTTCCTTGCGCAGTTCTACGATGACAAGGAGCCGCCAAAGTTAATCCTGCTGTCGCATGGCGTCGAGAACGAGGATCTGGTGACAGAGTTGCTGTCCGAACGGGCGGGTCGCAAGGTGGAACTTGCGGTGCCGCAGCGGGGCGAGAAGGCCGAGTTGGTGGAAAACGCCGCCCGCAACGCCAAGGAAAGTCTGGCGCGCAAGATGTCGGAAACGACGACGCAGAACAAGCTGCTGGCGGGCTTGGCCGAAGCGTTTGATCTGGATGCGCCGCCGACGCGGATCGAGGTTTACGATAACGCGCATATTCAGGGCAGCGATGCGGTGGGTGGCATGATCGTGGCTGGGGCGGACGGATTCCTGAAGTCGCAGTATCGCAAGTTCAACATCCGGTCGGATGCCGGCAAGAACAGCGACGACTTTGGCATGATGCGCGAGGTGATGACGCGGCGGTTCGAGCGGCTGTTGAAGGAAGACCCCGAGCGCAAATCGGATGCCTGGCCGGACCTGCTGTTGATTGACGGCGGGGCGGGGCAGGTTTCGGCGGTGGCGGGAATTTTGGCAGAGCTGGGCGTGGATGATATTGCCATGGTGGGCGTCGCCAAGGGGATCGACCGCGATGCCGGCAAGGAAGAATTCTATCGGGTGGGCCAGCCGGTGATGGCGCTGCAGCGCAATGATCCGGTGCTGTATTTCATCCAACGGCTGCGCGACGAGGCGCACCGCTGGGCGAACGGGGCGCATCGGGCGAAGCGGGCGAAGGTGGTGTCGATCACGCCGCTGGATGATATTCCGGGGGTGGGGGCCACGCGGAAGCGGGCGTTGCTGGCGCATTTCGGGTCGGCCAAGGCGGTTAGCCGCGCCGGGCTTTCGGACCTGATGGCGGTGCCTGGGATTTCCGAGGCGATGGCAAAAGTGATCAACGACTTTTTCAGCACCAAGGGCTAGTGTCGCACTGACGGACAGCATTTTCCTATATAAATATCAATGGTTTATGTTTACGCATTTACCAGGCGTTAACTCAAGCAGCAATTGCAACGCTTGTGGCGGTCGTTCATGCGTTTGGCGATGTGATCAGGATCGCGCTGGGTGAACTGGCGCAGATCGGCCGCTTTGGGCAGAAACTGGCGCAGCAGGCCGTTGGTGTTTTCGTTCGATCCACGCGGCCAAGGGGCATGGGGATCGCAGAACCAGCTGTCGATCTTCATGCGGCGGGCGAGTTCGGGGTGGCAGGCCATTTCGAGGCCCCGGTCGCAGGTCAGGCTCTGTCGCAGAAAGGCGGGCAGG
>Ga0228703_1001868_pt1 | contig 12394 bp, 12 predicted proteins | sample McNCre217_Aug_MG_3_FD_178020 | JGI IMG/M metagenome (GOLD analysis project Ga0228703, IMG submission 178020) | Freshwater microbial communities from McNutts Creek, Athens, Georgia, United States - 29-17_Aug_MG | ecosystem: Environmental > Aquatic > Freshwater > Creek | place: USA: Georgia... | reverse complement strand
GGCCGCTTTGATGTCCTGGACTTTTTTGGCATCGAAGACACCCGCAGCAGAAGCTTGAGTCTCCACGAGTTGAAGTTTGGATGACAACTGGACTGTTGAGCTGGCGCTGGAACGTGCAGCAACGCCATCTGTTTTGACAGACTTGTAGCCATTGCCCGTTGTATTCAGTACGGGTGAATTAGAGACTGAATTTTCGATTTTCATTTCTTTTCTCCTTAAAGAAAAGGTTTTAACTTTGTGTGCTGAGTTATTAACGGCCAGTTGGATTAAAACTTGAGCCCATCGATGCAAATTCTGTCAAGGGCGCCAAATTTCAACAGATCCATCGGCAGCAGCAACACCAGAAACCAATTGGCCAGTAGACATTTTGACCTGAATTGACTGTCCTGGCAAGGCCGAAGAAAGTGCTCTTCCGTCAGTGGAAATCTTGAAGCCATTGCCATTCACCGTGATTTTCACAGCCTGACCTGCCGCGATGACGGGTGCAATTTTGATGAGGCTAGTGGTGGCAAGCGATCCCTTTGTGGTGTTTTGTTTTAGTGTTTTTCCGATAAAGAAATTTAAATCACTCACTGCACCTGCGGGCGCTTGATCTGTCCATGCGCTGCGCTCGGTCAGTTCTTGCCCGGTCAAGACAGTGCCACTGGGCACATCATCGGCCCATACCCAATACTTTTGCAGGGTCAAAATTTTGGCGGTGACATACAACAGCCAGGTCGTCGGTGCTTGGCAACGCACCGCTACACGCACAGTGCCCGTTACTTTGATGGGGTTGCCGGGCAGGTAGGTCGAAACTTCTTGGCAAGCGGGCAAGTTCGCCGGAGCGTCGACCAAGCTGATTTCCAATTTGGAATCTGGTGCCACGCCAGGGTGGTTTTTGAGAAATTTGAGAACCCTCTGCTCGATGGAGGGCAGATTTTCGAAGTTCCTCGCAGACGTTGCTTGAGGCGCTGGTGTGCTTTTGGGGGGCTCCTGGGCGCACAAAAACAATGGACTGGTTAGCCACGCCAGGACAATGAACCGAATCCAAGTTTGAGTAGCCATCATGTTAGATAGTTTAGGTGAAGATGCCTTGATTTCAGGGCCTTGTCGGCCCCCTTAACCCGGGATTTGAGCTACTTTAAGCCGCTTTCTCTTTTGTTCAAAGAGGTGTTCAGGAACTAATATAAATGTGCACCCATGGCTAGATGGACGATTTTGTCTTGGCGACTTGTCTTTCTGGATATAAGGTAACTCAACTGTTGAGAGGGCTTACATGACACGACTGGATGATGCTTTTCGCTTTCAGGAAGCGGCACTGCGTGTACGTTCGCAAAGGCAAGAGTTGATCGCATCGAATATTGCCAATGCTGACACGCCCAATTACAAGGCGAAAGATATGGATTTTGCATCGGCACTGCGCGATGCTTTGGGATCTGGCGCTGGACTGACTAAAACATCAGGCGCGCATTTTGCCGCGAATTCAGGGCGAGTCTCAAGCCCTGACAAGACTTCACAGTCATCAGTCGGGCGCGATGGTAATGGTGTCAACTTGGATCGCGAACGTGGTGCATTCATCGACAACGCATTGCGTTACGAGGCTAGCGTCAACATGGTCAATGGTCAAGTGAAAAGTTTGTTGAGCGTCATACAAGGTTAATCATGTCTTTGTTCAATGTTTTCAATGTGGCAGGTTCTGCCATGGCAGCCCAAAGTCAACGTTTGAATGTGGTGGCCAGCAACATTGCCAACGCAGAGAGCACCGATGGGCCAGATGGCAAACCCTATCGTGCGCAGCAAGTCGAGTTCATGGCGGCGTCCATGGGCAGCAAATCCGCGACTGGCGTCAAGGTCAATCAGGTGATTGAAGACACATCGCCTGCCAAAAAAATATACAACCCTTCACATCCCAAAGCGGATGAAAAAGGGTATGTCGAGATGCCGAATGTGAATGTGGTGGACGAGATGGTCAACATGCTTTCTGCTTCGCGTTCGTATCAAACCAACGTGGACATCATGAATGCAGCCAAGTCCATGTTGACCAAAACGCTGTCCATCGGTCAATAACCAGGTAATCTGAAATGGCGATCAACTCTGTCACGAATACATCGACAACCACGGCAGCCGCTACTTCGGTAGCCCCTGCTGCACAAACGGACGAAGCGCAATCGCGCTTCATGAAGCTCCTGGTTGCCCAGATGCAAAACCAGGACCCGCTCAATCCCATGGACAACGCGCAAATGACCAGCCAGATTGCGCAGTTGCAAACCGTCTCTGGTATCAACCAGTTGAACACTACGGTTCAAAGCCTGTTGTCGAACTACCAATCTGTTCAGCAGCTTCAATCGACCAGCATGTTGGGAAGGCAAGTATTGGTCCCTGGTGATGCTTTATCAGTGATCAACCGAAATGCTTCAGTTTATTTTGATTTGCCTCAAGCCTCGGATTCAACCCAGGTTTTGGTCAAAGACGACAGCGGCAAAGTCTTGCGCACCCTGAATGCAGGGGCCCAATCAGCGGGCATCCAAACGGTTCAATGGGATGGCAAAGATGATGCCGGCACCCAACTTGCCGATGGCAGTTACAAGTTCGACGTGCAGGCGCAAAGAAACGGTGTGGCCCTCGATGCGACCAAGTTGTCTTCGGGGCAAGTTCAAAGTGTCTCGATGGGCTCCAATGGCGCCCGTCTGAATATTCCGTCTTTGGGCAGTTTTGCCATGGCGGATGTGAAAGAAGTGCGCTGATCCCTCGGCGTTGAAAAAATTCAAACAAGAAAAGAAAAAACATGGCTTTTCAAATCGATACATCCAGCATCAACTCGGCTTCCAAGCGTTTGGAAGTCATTGGCAACAACGTCGCCAATGCCAACACGGTGGGTTTCAAAGGCTCAGATTTTGATGATGTGCTTGCGACATCCATGTCGGGCGATGTGGGCACAAAAAAAGCAGGCACTCGTCAAAGCTTCACCCAAGGCAACATCACTGCAAGCAGCAACCCATTGGACGTGGCGATCAGTGGCAAGGGGATGTTCCGTGTTGTCGGTGCAGACGGCGGCGTGGCTTACACCCGAAATGGTCAGTTCAAACTGGACAAAAATGGATCGGTTGTGAATGCCACGGGTGACAAGTTGACAGGTTTTGGTGTCGACCCCAAAACAGGTGCCATCGTGGCCGGTGTTCCCATTCCCTTGATCATCAGTCAGGCCGATTTGCCACCCATCGCAACCACCGCAGCCACCATGGATTTGACGGTGGATTCGCGTCAACCGGTCATTGACACCGCGGCTGCTGGCTACAGTTTTTCGTTGACAGACCCCAGCACTTACACCCATTCCACCACCACCACGGTCTATGACAAATTGGGTGTGGCCACCGATGTCCAGACCTACTTCACCAAGACGAGCGCGAACGATTGGGAGGTGCATGCTTCGGTGAACGGGCAATTGGTCCAAACGCCTGCCAGCTGGAATTTCACATTTGGCGCCAATGGTGCTTTGGCATCCTCAACCGGCACTACCACCACGGGTGCTTTGAGCATCCCGGTCGGTGATGGCTCGGTCAATTTCGATTTCAGCAAGGCCACGCAGTTTGGCTCCACCTTCCAAGCTTCTGCTGTGCAAGATGGTTCGGGCATTGGGCAGATGACGGGCTACAAAATCGGCTCTGACGGGGTCATCACCAACCGCTACAGCAATGGCAAAAGTGTGGTCCAAGGCCAGATTGCCTTGGCCAACTTCAAGAACCTGGAAGGTTTGAATCCCACAGAAAACAACCAGTGGACCGAATCAGTTGGATCTGGACCGGCTGTTTTGGGCAAACCCGGCGAGTCCGGTACAGGAACCTTGGAAGCGTCTGCTACCGAGGATGCCAACATCGACCTCACCACCGAAATGATCAAGATGATTTCAGCCCAGCGCGTTTATCAGGCTGCGGCAGAGATGGTCAAGAAGCAGGATGAAATCATGCAGACAGTGGTCAACATCGGCAATTGATGTCCTTGCACATTGGCCAAAGGAGTTGATTCATGGACCGTTTGATTTACACAGCCATGTCAGGTGCAGGTGCTGCACTGGATCAACACGCCACAACGGCCCACAACCTGGCCAACGTGGGTACCAGCGGCTTTCGCGCTCAGCTCGATGCCATCAAAGCCGCACCCGTACCCGGTGTGGCAAACAAAGCGGTTGTCCAAGTCATGGAAGGCGCTCAAAGCAGTGACTTTGTGCCCGGCCCGATTCAGCAAACTGCGCGCCCTTTGGATCTCGCTGTTCAGGGTGCAGGATGGTTTGTTGTCAAGGCGAGCGATGGAACCGAGGCTATGACACGCGGTGGGTCTTTTCAGTTGTCCCCCAACGGTGTCTTGCAAACACAAACAGGCTTGACGGTGGTGGGCGAGACGGGTCCTCTGACAATTCCTCCGGATGCCACTGTAACCGTCGCCAAAGACGGAACGGTCAGTGTGTTGATCAATGCAGCCAACCCTGTGGTGTCCAATCCCATTGGCAAATTGAAATTGGCCAATCCACCGTTGGATCAGTTGCAGCGTGGGCAAGATGGTCTTTTCCGGCTCAACAGTGGCAAGCAGCCCACTGCTGCGAGCGATGTGGCAGTGATCGGTGGTGCGTTGGAGGGCAGCAATGTCAATGTGGTGGATGCCATGGTCAAGTTGATTGCCTTGGGACGTCAGTTTGATTTGAACATCCAAATGCTCAAAAACGCAGAGTCCAACGAGGCGAAAGCCAGTCAAGTGTTGAACCTTGGTTAACGGTAGTCAAATTATTCAAAGGAAAAGCAGATGATTCGCTCTTTGTGGGTGGCCAAAACAGGCTTGGAAGCGCAACAAACGCAAATGGACGTGGTAACCAACAACTTGGCCAACGTTGGGACCAACGGCTTCAAGCGTTCACGAGCGGTGTTTGAGGATTTGCTTTATCAGACAGTTCGTCAGCCAGGTGCTCAGTCTTCACAACAGACACAGTTGCCCACAGGTTTGCAATTGGGCACGGGTGTACGGGCGGTCTCTACTGAAAAGCTCTTCACTCAAGGGAATTTGCAGCAAACCGGCAACGACAAGGATGTGGCTATTCAGGGCGCAGGTTTTTTTCAGGTCTCCATGCCTGACGGTTCCTTGGCCTACACCCGTGATGGTTCATTTCATGTGGACAGCCAGGGCTTATTGGTCACCGCCAGTGGTTACGCCTTATCACCAGCGATCAATATTCCATTGGATGCTCAAACCATCTCCATTGGTCGCGATGGCGTGGTGGGCATTACTCAACAAGGTAACGTGACTCCTGCCACCGTTGGGGTCATCCAACTGGCCAATTTCATGAACCCGGCGGGTTTGGAATCCAGGGGTGAAAACTTGTACGTGGAGACCAATGCTTCGGGCGCGCCAGCCGTCAATCAGCCAGGCAGTAATGGCTTGGGACGTCTTTCTCAAGGCTATGTTGAAACCTCCAACGTGAACGTTGTGGAAGAGATGGTCAACATGATTCAGACGCAACGCGCCTATGAAATCAACAGCAAAGCCATCTCTGCTTCGGACCAGATGTTGCAGAAACTCTCACAATTCTGATGGCCATGACTCGTCGTTTCTCAATTTATGTTGCAGCTTTTCTCGGCTTATCCATGCTGCTTGCGGCTTGTACTTCTGTAGAGCCCAGTTCCATCACCAATACTCAGCGAACTGCTCGCGCTAGAGATCAAGCGCCTGTTGCAGCTGTCAATGGCACCATCTTTAACAATGAGACGTTTCGTCCGATGTTTGAGGATCGTAGGGCTCGTTCTGTAGGGGATCTCATCACCATTTTGATCAGTGAAAAAGCTTCTGCAGACAACAAGGCCGAGAACAACTCTGTCAAGGTTGGCAGCATTAACGGTCGGGTGTCCTCTTTGCCCGGTTTGCCAACAGATATCAACAGTTTCCTGGCCGGTCACTTGACAACGCAAGCCAACGGAAACAGTCAATTCAATACCAAAGCAGCCGGCACCGCAAGTTACACATTCTTGAGCACATTGGGCGTCACCGTGACCGAAGTTTTGCCCAATGGCAATTTGGTGGTCAGTGGCGAAAAGCAAATTGGTTTGGACAAGGGTGTTGAGTTCATTCGATTTTCTGGTGTGATCAATCCCAACGCCATTGGTCAAGGTAATGTCATATCCTCAAGCCAAGTAGCGGATGCGCGTATTGAGTACAGGACCAATACGCAAGTGGATCGATCTCAATTGGCCACCATGCTCAACAGGTTCTTTTTCAGTGTCATGCCGCTTTGATGCTGTCTTTTTTGCAACTATTCATGTCGTCTAAATTACGTGCAGCACTGACGCTGCTGTTGTTAACCCTAACGCTGCCTGTTTCGGCGGAGCGTTTAAAGGAGTTGGTCTCTATTCAGGGCGTACGCCAAAACCAGTTGCTGGGTTATGGCTTGGTCGTAGGTCTTGATGGCACAGGAGATCAATCGCCTTTTACCGTTCAGAGTGTGGTCACCATGTTGCAGCAGCTGGGGGTGAACTTACCACCTGGTGTGAGTTTGCAGGCCAAGAACGTAGCTGGTGTGGTGGTCACAGCGTCCATGCCCGCATTTACGCAGCCTGGTCAAACCCTCGATGTCACTGTGTCTTCCTTGGGCAGTTCCAAGAGCTTGCGTGGCGGAACACTCTTGATGACACCTTTGAAGGGTGCAGATGGTCAGATCTATGCCATCGCACAGGGTAATGTGTTGGTCGGTGGGGCCGGTGCTTCGGGCCCCGGAGGAAGCAAAGCTCAAATCAACCATTTGAGTGCCGGTCGCATCAGCGCAGGTGCCACAGTGGAAAAGGAAATCGCCACCGCGCTGGGGCAAGGTGATTTCGTGGTGCTGGAATTGCGTGAGAGCGATTTCAATACAGTCAGTCGGATCGTTGAAACCATCAATAACCGATATGGCGGAGGGACGGCCTCGGCTCAAAACGGGAGGGTGATTTACGTCAAGGCACCCTCATCGCAAGATGAACGAGTGAGCTTTTTGGGTGATCTGGAACTAATACAGGTCCGATCTTCTCCCATGCAAGCCAAAGTCGTTTTGAATGGCCGTACGGGTTCCATCGTCATGAACCAATCCGTGACGATCGATACCTGCGCCGTCGCGCACGGTGCTTTGTCCATTGTGGTCTCCGCACAAAACACGGTCAGTCAACCCAATGCCCTCACACAAGGGCAAACTGTGGTGGCTCAAAACAGTTCTGTGGAAATACAGAAAGAAACAGCACAGCTCGTGCAAATCCAAAATGGCGTGTTGTTGTCAGATGTGGTCAAAGGCTTGAACACACTTGGCGTTTCTCCGCAGGATTTGTTGGCCATTTTGCAAGCCATGAAGGCTGCAGGGGCCTTGCGCGCTGAAATTGAAGTCATTTGATGTGGTTCAGCCATGAGCATACCTGCACCAGATAACCAAGCTCCTCTGGCTATGGATGTCCAGGCGCTTGGTCGTCTGAAGCAGGCGGCGAAAGCGCAATCGCCTGCGGCCTTGAAAGAGACGGCCCAGCAGTTTGAAGCCTTGTTCATTAACATGATGCTCAAAAGCATGCGCCAAGCCAGTCCACAGGGTGGCTTGACAGAAAGCTCGGATGGCCAACTCTACACATCCATGCTGGACCAGCAGCTCAGTCAAGTCATGGCCAAACGAGGCATGGGTTTGGCTGACATGATGTTGCGCCAGCTCAGTGCAACGTCTTTGCCACAAGCTGCAGCTGATCCCGTTTCAAAAGCCGGGCTGACGCCGCAGTCCGCGACCAGTCCGGTGGCTTCCAGCGTGGACAAGCCCATGTCTGGAACCAGCTTGGTCGATGAGTTTCGCCAAAACATGCGCGGCCCAGCTGAAGCGGCGTCTCGCATGACTGGTTTACCGCCCGAATTCATCATGGGCCAGGCCGCGTTGGAAAGCGGCTGGGGTAAACGTGAAATTCTGGGTCCGCAGGGACAGAACAGTTTCAATCTTTTCGGGATCAAGGCCAGTTCAAGCTGGAAAGGTGCGACTGTGGATGTCATGACCACAGAGTATGTGGATGGCACACCGCGCAAGGTGATGGCTAAATTTCGCGCCTACGACTCCTATGACCAAGCCTTTGAAGATTACGCCCGGTTGCTGACCCAGTCCAAGCGTTATGAAGGCGTCTTGGCCAATGGCCAGAGTCTGGCCGGGTTTGCTCAAGGCATGCAATCTGCTGGTTATGCCACCGATCCCGCTTATGCGGCCAAATTGACTCGCATCATTCAGAAAAACCTTCTTTCTTAATCAGATGAACTGCGGGACTCATGTTTTTTTGAAATTGTCCGTAAACAGCTGTATCTGCCATAAAAGAAGATTTTTGTATGCCTAACATATTCACAATTGGACAAAGTGCCTTGTCTGCTGCCCAAGCGGGCATCAACACGGCCGGGCAAAATATCGCCAATGCTTCGACGGTAGGTTATAGCCGTCAGACAGTCGTTCAGACTGCCGCGACACCGCAGGCCCTGGGCTTTGGTTTCATTGGGCAGGGCACCCAGGTTGTGGACATCCAGCGCAACTACAACGACTATCTGGGTACACAAGTCTTGGCCGCAAATTCGGCAAGCACCCAGCTCGACACGCAGCACACGCAAGCGTCCTTGATCGACAACATGCTGGCAGACCCTTCAGCAGGGTTGTCTCCGGCCATGCAGTCATTGTTTGGCAGTTTGCAAGAAATGTCCGCGTCGCCATCGGACGTTGCAACTCGGCAAATGTTTTTGTCCAATGCTCAATCCTTGGTGTCGCGCTTCCACGACGTGGGCGAGCGCTTGGACAACATCCGGCAAGGATTGAATCTGCAGATCACCAGCGGTGTTCAATCCATCAATGCCGCATCTCAGCAGTTGGCATCATTGAATTTGGCCATTGACAGTGCGCAAGGCGTTGCGGGAGGCAAAGCCAGTAATGATTTGCTGGACCAACGCAACCAAGTCCTGTTGGATCTGAGCAAGCAAGTCAAAGTCACGGTCAGCGAGCAAAACGGGCAATACAGTGTCTTCATTGGCAATGGTCAACCACTGGTGGTGGGCGGACAAGCCCATGCTTTGAAAGTGCTGCCGTCGCCAACCGATACCACACGCTTGGAGGTGGCTTACGACACCTCGGGGCAAAAGTCCATCATGTCCTCCAACAACCTGGCAGGCGGCATCTTGGGCGGCTTGTTGGAATATCGGTCGCAAATCCTTGAGCCCACACAAAACGAGTTGGGGCGGATCGCCTTGGCTTTGGGCAGTCAGTTCAACAGCATCAACGCACAGGGCGTCACGCCTTCGGGTGTGACAGGTGGCAATATTTTTTCTCTGCCCCCAATGTCCGTGGCACCCAATTCGGCCAATACCGGGACGGCCAGTTTGTCGGCGACTTTGGCTAACGTGTCTAAACTGACGACCAGCGACTACCGTTTGCAGCGCGTGGATTCCAAATTCGTGTTGTCGCGCAGCAGTGACAATGTCATTTTGAAATCTTCTGCAGACTTCACAGAAATTCAGGCAGCGGCCACCGAACAAGGTTTCGCATTGGCCTCTGCTGGGCTAATGAAAGATGGGGACGAATTCAAGATATCTCCCACAGCTCAAGTGGCCAGCCGAATTGAAGTGGCCTTGTCCAGCGTCAATGGCATCGCTGCAGCGGCCACAGCCCAAAGCCCAGGGGATAACAGCAACATCTTGAAAATGCTGGACTTGCAGACGGCCAAAGTGCTGGATGGCGGCAATCAAAGTTTGCAGTCTGCCTATGCCCAAACGGTCAGCCGCATCGGCAGCAAGACCCACGAACTTGACGTCACCAGCACCTCTGCGCAGCAAATACTGACGCAAGCACAGCGTGCCGTACAAGATGTCTCTGGCGTTAACCTGGATGAAGAGGCGGCTAATTTGTTGAGGTACCAGCAAGCTTATCAAGCGGCAGGTAAAGTGATGCAAATTGCCAAACAGATGTTCGACAGCCTGTTGCAAATGAATTGATGAATCAAAGGTGTGACCATGCGTATCAGTACCAATACCATTTTTGATGGTGGAAGCGCCCGGCTGACCAATTTGCAGTCCAAGATGGACCGCATCGCACAGCAGGTGTCGACCGGACGGAGAATTTTGAATCCCTCGGATGACCCTGTTGCTGCCGCAAGAAGCTTGCAAACTCAACAAGCGGCATCGATCAATGACCAGTTCACCAAGAACCGCTTGGGTGTCAAAAACACACTGAGCATTGCTGAAGGCACGATGGGCAGCATGGTGGACACCCTGCAAAGTGTTCACGAGCAAATCATCAACGCGGGCAATGGAGCGCTGTCGGACGAAGACCGCAGCTACATCGCGAACACGCTGCAAGGTCAACTGGACCAACTGGTTTCATTGGCCAATTCCACCGACGGGGCTGGCAACTACGTGTTTGCTGGCCATCAAACCGATAACCCGCCCTACAAGACTGTGGTGGATACCAACGGCGTCTCAACCATCCAATACATCGGAGATGCTGGTCAACGCATGGTGCAAGTGGACACGGGGCGCAAGATGCCCGTCAATTTTGCCGGCGATCAATTGTTTCCCAAGTATCCGCAAGGTCAGGCAGACGCGAAAGACGTTTTCAAAGTGCTGCAAGAAACGATCAAAGTCCTGCAGACGCCGGGCCTCAGTTCTGCAGTCCGTCAAGCGCAACTGACCAGTGCTGGTAGCAGTTTTGACCGCACATTGCAGGCTGTCAGCGATCAGCGCTCCATGGTTGGCGTACAACTGCAGCAATTGGACAGTTTGGACAGCGTTGGTTCGGATCTCGCCAACAATTACGCGCAGACTTTGTCGGCGCTCCAGGATCTGGACTACAACCAAGCATTGTCGGACCTCAGTCGCCAGCAACTTGCATTGCAAGCCGCGCAGAAGTCATTCCAGCAGACCAGCAGTTTGAGTCTGTTCAATTACATCAATTGAGGCTGCCGCCGTTGAATGGTCGGCCTATTATTCTTTTCTTCAACACTTATCCAAAACACTCAATGAAATCCTCCATCGGTGAACGCGCACAAAAAAACCCACGTGCTGAGCTAGGTGACAAAATTTTATTGATTGCTGTGGCGCTGAGTGCCATGGCAGCTGTGGGATTGGCTTATGTCTACCACCACAGTGCCATCGCCTTCATCATTACGGCGGCTCTGGCAGGCCTTGGCCTGCTTGCCAGTGGTGCCATGAAAGGAACGCTGACATCGCGCATGCTGTTGACCTTTGCGCTGACGGGCTTGGTCATCATGCACATCCAGTTGGCGCATGGTGTCATCGAATACCACTTTGGTGTGTTCGTCTCGCTTGCGCTCGTGATGGTTTACCTCGACTGGCGACCCGTCGTATTCGCTGCGGGTATCTATGCTGTGCACCACATCGTTTTTGATCGCATGATGGCAGCAGGCTTTGGTGTTTACTGTTTGCCTGAAGCAGATTTTGCAACCATCATCTTGCATGCCACCTATGTGATCATCCAGACGGGACTTGAAGTCACGCTGGTGATCGGTATGAACAAAGCCATCATGGAAGGGCAAGAACTTCAGCAATTGGTCGGCAAAGTCAACCAAAGGCATGGCATTGATTTGAATGTGCAAGATGTGGTGACCACGACTGAGCTGGCCAATACGCTGAAAATGGCCCTGACCAGGATGCACAACGCCGTCCAAACGGTTCATTCAACAGTTACCAGCATTCGACTGGCCAGCGAAGATATCGGGCAAGGCACGAAACAATTGAGTGAGCGTACCGAGAGTTCTGCCAGCGGCTTGGAGCAGACCGCTGCCAGCATGCAGGAATTGACCGTCACGGTGCGCCAGACCACCGATGCCTCGGAACAAGCGCGCAAAATGGCGGCAGAAAATGCCCAGGTCGCGCAGCAGGGCGGTGAAGCGGTCAACCGTGTCGTCAGCACCATGGATGACATCAACCAAAGCAGTCAAAAAATCAACGACATCATTGGTGTGATCGATGGCATCGCATTCCAGACCAACATCTTGGCTCTGAATGCTGCGGTGGAAGCGGCAAGAGCAGGAGAGCAGGGGCGAGGCTTTGCGGTGGTGGCCACCGAGGTGCGCAGCTTGGCTCAACGCAGTGCAACTGCCGCCAAGGAAATCAAAGAGCTCATTGGTACCAGTGTGGAAAAAGTGCAAGACGGCACCCGTCTTGTTCAGTCTGCAGGCGAGACGATTGACCAAGTGGTCGCCAATGCGGCCAAGGTCAGCACGCTGATCTCCGAAATTTCACGTGCATCGGCTGAGCAATCCAACGGAATCGGGCAAATCAACGATGCGATTGTTCAACTGGATGAGGCTACACGGCGCAATGCTGACATGGTGGATCAGTCGATGGGTGCTGCGCAAAGTCTGCACGATCAAGCTGAAGAATTGGCGAGCGC
>Ga0228703_1001867_pt1 | contig 12402 bp, 8 predicted proteins | sample McNCre217_Aug_MG_3_FD_178020 | JGI IMG/M metagenome (GOLD analysis project Ga0228703, IMG submission 178020) | Freshwater microbial communities from McNutts Creek, Athens, Georgia, United States - 29-17_Aug_MG | ecosystem: Environmental > Aquatic > Freshwater > Creek | place: USA: Georgia... | reverse complement strand
TCGAGTAGCTTGCGCTTACGGCTGATGTCACCGCCGTAACACTTGGCCAGAACGTCCTTACGCATTGCGCGGATGGATTCACGCGCGATGATGCGGCTACCGATGGCGGCCTGAATTGGAACCTCAAACTGCTGACGCGGGATGAGTTCGCGAAGCTTGGTGGTCATCTTCACGCCGTACGAGTAGGCGCTGTCCTTGTGGACGATTGCGCTGAATGCGTCGACCTGCTCACCCTGAAGGAGAATGTCGACCTTGACGAGGTCGCCCTCGTCGAGGCCAGCCTCTTCGTAGTCGAGCGATGCATAACCCTGGGTGCGGCTCTTGAGCTGGTCGAAGAAGTCGAACACGATTTCGGCAAGAGGCAGGGTGTAGCGAAGCTGAACGCGGTCTTCACCGAGGTACTGCATGTCGATCATGACACCGCGGCGACCCTGGCAGAGCTCCATAATCGCGCCAACGTAGTCCTTTGGAGCGAGGATGTTGGCCTTCACAATCGGCTCCATGACTTTCTTGATCTTGCCGCTTGGGAACTCGCTCGGGTTGGTAACGGTGACCTCTGAACGATCCTCAAGGGTTACCTCGTAAACCACCGATGGAGCGGTTGCGATGAGGTCGAGGCCGAACTCGCGCTCTAGGCGCTCCGTGACGATTTCGAGGTGAAGCAGACCGAGGAAGCCACAACGGAAACCGAATCCAAGCGCGACGGAAGTCTCTGGCTCGTAGACCAGCGCGGCATCCGAAAGCTTTAGCTTGTCGAGCGCTTCGCGGAGGTTCGGGTAGTCCGAGCCATCGATTGGGTAAATACCCGAGTAGACCATCGGTAGCGGCTCCGAGTAGCCGGTGAGGGCCTCGGTTGCAGGCTTGGCGTTGAGAGTGATGGTGTCGCCAACCTTGGACTGACGAACATCCTTCACGCCGGTGATGAGATAGCCCACTTCACCAACGCCGAGACCCTTGGTTGGTTCTGGTTCTGGCGATGAGACACCGATCTCAAGAAGTTCGTGAACCGCCTTGGTACTCATCATCTGAATCTTTTCGCGGCTCGAAAGGTGGCCGTCGACCATACGAACGTAGGTGACCACACCTCGGTACGAGTCGTAAACCGAGTCGAAAATCATTGCGCGAGCTGGCGCGTTTGGGTCTCCCTGAGGCGCTGGAAGCGTGCGTACAAGGTAGTCGAGAAGTTCCTCAACACCCATACCGGTCTTACCCGAAACCTTGAGGATCGAGTCTGGGTCGCAGCCGATGAGCTCCGAGATTTCCTCGGCGTACTTCTCAGGCTGTGCCGCAGGCAGGTCAATCTTGTTTAGAACCGGGATGATGGTGAGGTCGTTCTCCATCGCCAAATATAGGTTGGCGAGAGTCTGAGCCTCGATGCCCTGAGCGGCGTCGACGAGGAGGATTGCACCCTCACAAGCGGCGAGCGAACGTGAAACCTCATAGGTGAAGTCCACGTGCCCCGGAGTGTCGATCATGTTCAGCGCGTAGGTCTTGCCATCAACCTGCCAAGGCATACGAACTGCCTGGCTCTTGATGGTGATTCCGCGCTCACGCTCGATGTCCATGCGGTCTAGGTACTGGGCACGCATTGAGCGGTCGTCGACCACACCGGTCAGCTGCAGCATGCGATCCGCCAGGGTCGACTTTCCGTGGTCGATGTGCGCGATGATGCAGAAGTTACGAATCAGCGTCGGATCGGTCTTGGCTGGTTCGAGTCTGGTGGTGGCGCGTGGCGACAACGGGTACCTCTAAGGATTGAAATGAGCGGTTGCGAAGGCAACCTTTATATTTTGCCACACCTTGCGGGTTTTCCCATTAGATACTTGCCCAAGAAATGGGTAAATGCTAGGATTGAACTTCGGTATGAGGTGTGAGTATCCACCACAAGCCCAACAATCTTCAAGTCTTGCCAACTGGCACGGCAAATTCAGAAAGTGAAACATGGCAAACATCAAGTCGCAGATCAAGCGTATCCTTACCAACCAGAAGGCTACCGATCGCAACAAGGCTGTAAAGAGTGAAGTTCGTTCGGCTGTTCGCGCAGCTCGCGAGGCAATCGCATCGGGCGACAAGGTGAAGGCAGCAGAGGCTGTTTCGTTCGCTGGCAAGAAGCTAGACAAGGCTGTTTCGAAGGGTGTAATCCACAAGAACAACGCAGCTAACAAGAAGTCGGCTATCGCAAGCAAGGCTGCTGCTCTCTAAATAGCGCCAAAGACTTAGAAACCGTCGCTCCCCTGTGGGGCGGCGGTTTTTCTTTACGCGGATGCGGGCGGGGTCAATAGTTTGCAAGGGATGTGGGCGGCGGCTGAGTGGCGCGGGATTAGATGCCGCGGTGGCGAGCCGCGTAGGCTCCAGCCACAGACTGCGCCACGGCCGCAACGGCCAGCGCGATGAGTACGACCGACCAGCTGTGGATCAGGTCGAACACGAAGCCTGCCAAGAAGGTGCCGATAGCGGCAACCAGATATCCAAAGCCCTGCGAGATTGCCGAAAGTTGGGTGGTCTGCTGTGCCGAGGATGCCTTCATGCCGATGAGCGCAAGTGCCACAGGGAATGACGACGCCATGCCCGCACCGTTGAGAACCAGCGCGAGAAGAGTGAATTGCGGACCCATCGCGTAGAGCACGAAACCGGCGGCGGTGACGATACCGATCAACCAGACCACCGTCGCGATCGACTTGAAACGCTTGAGGTTTGCGGTGATAAGTAATCCAACAGGAACGCCCACAATGGTGTTCAAGCCAAGGAAGCCGCCAGCCGCCTGAGGCGAATAGCCTTGGGAAACCAGGATGGTTGGCAACCAACTTAGGGTGTTGTAGAAGTTCATCGACTGGATGCCAAAGAAGCCAACGATCGACCAAGTGAGCGGGTGCTTCCAAAGATTCGCATCGATGTGGCCCACGCTTGCTGCCTGCGGTTCCTGATCATGGGACTGGCGCGAAAGCATCCACCAGCTGAGTAGCGCGAGGATTCCCGGCAGTGCCCAGAGTGCCAACGAGGCCTGCCAGCTACCAAGCACATTGGTTAGCGGGACCGATGCGGTCGAGGCCAGCGCTGCGAAGAGAGCAAGCAGTGTGGTATAGACCGCGGTCAAGCGCGCAATCGAGTTTGGGAACTCCGCGCGGATGAAGGTTGGGAAGAATACGTTGGCGGCCGCGATGGCAAGCGCCACAACAATGCTCAGCAGAAGCAGCGGCCAATAGCCGAACCAGACTCGGGCGGCAATGCCCACCGTGATGATGGCGAGCACCAGCCCAAACGCCTTGTGCAGGCCTAGGCGCTCTACCATCCAAGGTCCAGCAAATGCGCCAAGACCGAAACATAGAACTGGCAGCGATGCCAACAGACTGATTTGAACCGGGTTTAGGTTTAGTCCCGCCTGAAGATTCGAGAGGATTGGGCCGATTGCGGACACTGCCGGACGCAACATCGTGGTGATGAAGACCACCGAGACGACGGCCCAGAATTTTCTAGGCGTCACGGATTTGCCCCTTGTGCGCAATCAACAGCACCAGACGTTCTAGAGCGTAAACCACATCGCGCTCGGCACCCTTGGCGGCGGCATCCGCGCGGGCCACTTCCTTGATAACTGCTGCTAGACCTTCGTCGTTCCAGCCGACGAGTTCACGACGAGCCTTGTCGATCTGCCACTGCTGGGCGCCAACCTGAGCGGCCGAGATCTGACGGTTCTGGTAAATCTTCGCGAGGATGCGGGTCTTGAGCGCGATGGCGGAAACCATCGGAACCGCGTCCACTCCACCGGCAATCGCGTGGCGAAGCAGCGAAAGCGCTAGCGAAACATCGCCGGCGATGGCTGCGTCTGCAACCTTGAAAGAGCTGGTTTCGATGCGGCCTCCGTAGTAACGGTCGACAATCTTCTCGTCGATTTGGTCGGCAGCATCTTGGATTAGCTGCTGACAGGCCGAACCGAGCTCTGCGAGGTCTTCGGTGAATGCATCGCAGATTGCCTTTAGGGCAGCGTTGCTCACCTTCTTGTTGGCTGCCTTGAATTCATCGGCGGCGAAGGCTAGGCGTTCCTGATCTTTCTTGATTGGCTCGCAGGTTACTTCGGTCACATCGACGTGAGCACGAAGTGCTTCGAGCAACTTCTTACCGCGAACACCCGATGAGTGGCGGAACACAACGCTTGAATCCTCGTTGGCCTCGGCGAGAAAACTCAGGCCGTCTTCGATAAGCGCATCGGTGCAGCGCTCGACGTTTTCGATGATGACGAGTCGCGGCTCATCGAACAGGCTTGGAGTGGTGAGATCAATAAGCGTGCCGGCCTCATAAGCGCTCGCGTCGATAGTGGTTACCTCGAGCATTGGGTCGGCCGCTTTGAGCTGCTCACGGAAGGTGCGAATGACGCGTGCTGCAAGGTAATCCTCTGCCCCAGAGACGAGCGCAACAGGAGTGGCGATAGTGCCATTCCATTTGATTACCTTTGCTTTGCTCACTCGTCCAGCCTAAACTAACCGCGCTTTTCAGAGGCCCAAATCAGCGAACCGGAGCGGTCTTGTGCGATCGAAATTGAACCTAATTGGTCGGTTCTGAGCGTCACGGATGAGAACGCTCGCAACATAGCTAGCGCTCGGTCCGTCGGGTGCCCGTAGGGGTTGCCGATACCGACTGAAACCGTCGAAATGTCGGGGCTTACCCAGCGGATGAATGCGGGCTCCTGATCGGCCGAACCGTGATGGCTCAACTTGAGAATGGTGGGCAGCTTTCGAAACTCCGGCAGCCACCACTGCCCTTTCTCAGCCATGAGCCGACGCTGACCGGTTGCCGGCAAATCTGCCATCGTGAAGATACCAACAGAGCCATTGGTGAAGTACATCGATACCGAGCCGTCATTGCTGTCCGAAGAATCTGCACCGCCTTTGTGCGGTGAGAGCGCTAGCCAGCTGAAGTCCCCGACTCTTCCTTTCACGCCAAAGTTGCCGTGAATCATTGGAATGCCTCTGCGAGCCAGCTGCAGATTGGTAATGAAGGCACCTGGTCTGGGATCCACAAAGTCGGTGACTAGAGCTTGATCGACGTGCCGTCCCGAAATGGCGCCAGCAAGCCCACCGACATGGTCGAGGTCGAAGTGAGTCAGCACCAACAACGTAATACGCGTGACACCTAATCGCTTGAGGCACCGGTTTATCTTTATGGGTTCGCGACCCACATCGATGACGACGACCTTCCCGCGGGAACGGATGACCGTCCCGTCGCCCTGCCCAACATCGCAGGCAACATAGAACCAACCCGCGATGGGAAAGGCGCCGTTTGGAAGCGAAAGCAGCAGCCGTGGCACGATTGCGATGACCAACAGGACTGCCACGGAGAGACCCCAGCGCCGTATTGCACCGCGCCGCGAAATGGACGCGAATATGGCCAGCACCAGGGCAAGCGCGAGAACGAAACCCCAGCCTCCGCCGGGCCAGTTGAGGTTGAGGTCGTAGCCTGTGAGCCAGGCACAGAGCTCCACGAGAAACTGCGCGCCGATGGAACCCAACCAGAACACCGAAGGAGCCAACGGAGGGCAGACCCAACAGAGCAAAGCGCCAACCGCACCAAGAACGGTGATGAACGGAACTACCGGTTCGGCGAGGATGTTTGCGGCGAGCCCGAGCAAACTGAACTGACTCTGAAGCGAAACCAACAACGGAAGGCAGAACACCTGTGCGGTCAAGGCGACAGCAACTGCGAGAGCCAGCCATTCTGGCAGCCACTTGCAGAGCCACGTGCTCATCCTTGGCGCGAATTCCAATACTCCGAGAGTGGCCGCGGCAGACAGAGCCAAACCGAGGCTGCTCGCGAGTTCCGGTTGAAGAAGCAGCAGACAAACTACTCCGAGCGCTAACAGATGAACTGGTCGATACCTTTGACCGCCAACCAAACCGACGAGCATGATGATGGCCATCACCGCGGCTCGCAGAACGCTCGGTTGATCGCCGACCAAAACTAAATACAACACCAGACCCGCTCCAGCCAGGAGACCGCGGGCCAACCTCGGAAGTGCCAGTTGTTTGGCAATGAGCAGAAACATGGCCAGAACTATCGAACAGTTCGTACCCGAAACAGCATTCAAGTGGGTCAGAGAAAGCGCCTTTAGTTGATCGGCCAGAAAGTTGGGAAGCAGGGCGGTATCGCCATCGGTGAGACCAAGAACCAGAGCCTTCGCACCGAGCGACAAACCGGCCACTGAACCCGCAATAACCTTGCGCTGCTGCTCCCCCAGCGCGGCCAACGTTGCAAAGAAACCCTTTGCGAAAGCGCTTTGTGAAACCAACCAGCGAACGGCAATCAAACCTGCGAACAAAGTTGGCATCTGCCAGCTTCGTCGGCGCCAAGCAGCCCAAAGAACTGAAGCTGCAAAGCAGACGATGAGCACACCGCCAAGAAAACCGAGCCCGTTCTGCTGAGCCCAGAGACCCAACCAAAGACCCGCGGCCGCGAATACCGGAAACCACATCAGAAGGTGACCAAGCCCTGGAGATTGGCAAGCAGGCTCTTGCCGATTCCGGCCACCTTCCCAAGGTCGCTGAGTTTGGTGAAACCACCGTTTAGCTTCCGATAGTCCACGATGCGACCGGCCAGGGTTGGGCCGATTCCCGGCAAGGCATCGAGCGCTGAGGCGTCCGCCTGGTTCACGTTTACGAGTTGCGAGGCCCCTGCCCCACCCGCCGAAAAAGCGCCGCCCGAAGATCCGCCGACTCCCCCGCCGGCAGAGAGCACCACGATCTGTTCGCCGTCGTTCACCGGTCGAGCCAGGTTGATGCTCGATTCATCGGCATCTTTCAAAAACCCACCGGCGGCAAAGATTGCATCTAAAACACGGGCGTCGGGCTCTAACTGATAAACGCCCGGACTGACCACGGCACCGACCACGTGAACCAAAAGATGGCTCGCGGGAGCAGAAACGGCCGCCGCACCTGAACCGGACCCGGAGCCGAAGCCACCGGCCGAACCAGTACCCGAACCAAATTGCCCCACATCCGCGCCGGCAGCCTGAAACTGTGACTTGGGCTGGACCGTTGAAACGTCTTGCGATGTGCTGGCCAGCGCGATGATGAGCACCACAACGGCCAGCAACAGCGCCAGCAAGACCCTGCGCACCCTGAGCTCAATAGCTCGCCACTGGGCCAGAAGCCCTGCCAAAACACCGTTCACCAGCCAAAACTAAATCGCCCCCGCAAAAGCGAGGGCGACCCAGTTTAATTCCGTGGAAAACTAGCCAGTTCGACTACTTTGTAGCGATGTTTACCAGCTTCGGAGCGCGGACGATAACGTTCGCAATTTCCTTGTCGCCGATGGCCTTGGTTACCGCCGCCGACTCCATCGCAAGGGCCTGAAGAGCCTCTGCGGTGATGTCTACCGGAACCTCGAACTTGTCGCGAAGCTTGCCGTCAACCTGAACAATCGCGGTGATGCTCGACTCGACCAACAGGCTCTCGTCGACCGCGCGGAACTCAGCAAGAGCAACGCCAGGCTCGTAACCGAGCAGGCTCCACATGTCTTCGGCGGTGTAAGGAGCGAACAGGCTGAGAGCCTTTGCCACTTCCTCAGCACCTTCGCGAACTGCAGGGTCGGCAGCGCCAACGCCAGTGTCGATTGCCTTACGAAGCACGTTTACGAGCTCCATGATCTTTGCAACACCAACGTTGAACTTGAAGGTCTCAATGTTGGTGCCGAAGTCGCGTAGGAAGGTGTGGGTGGCCTTGCGAACAGCCTTGTCGCCCGATGCAACCGAAACCGACTTGTCGCTGGTCACATCGTTGGCAAGACGCCATGCGCGAGCCAAGAACTTTGCAGCACCGCCAGGCGAAACGTCTGCCCAGTCGATGTCGTCCTCAGGTGGGCCGGCGAAGGCCATGGTCAAACGAACGGCGTCCACACCGTGCTCATCGAGCTGGTCGCTCAGACGCACTAGGTTGCCGCGCGACTTGCTCATCGCCGATCCGTTCATAAGAACCATGCCCTGGTTTAGCAGGCGGGTGAATGGCTCTTCGAAGTCTACGTAGCCGAGGTCGTGAAGCACCTTGGTGAAGAAACGTGCGTAAAGCAGGTGAAGAATCGCGTGGGTTACACCACCGACGTACTGGTCAACCGGAGCCCACTTCTTGGCCTCTTCAGGGTCGAACGCAACGGTCTCGCTCTTTGGCGATAGGAAGCGCAGGAAGTACCAAGACGAGTCGACGAAGGTGTCCATGGTGTCGGTGTCGCGGGTTGCAGCGCCGCCACAGGTTGGGCACGAAACGTTGACCCACTCTGCAGCTCCGCCAAGAGGCGAAGTGCCCTTAGGCGAAAGGTCTAGACCCTCAGCCGATGGCAGAACCACTGGCAGCTGCTCTGCCGGCACCGGAACCTCACCACACTTGTCACAGTGGATGATTGGAATCGGAGTACCCCAGTAGCGCTGGCGCGAGATTAGCCAGTCGCGCAGGCGGAAGTTCTTGGCAGCCTTGCCCTTGCCAGCAGCCTCGAGAGTCGAGATCATCTTGGCGATGGCATCGGTCTTGCTGAGGCCGTTTAGCTCACCCGAGTTGACGAGAGTTCCCTCGCCAGTGGTTGGGAAGCCGATCTCTACAGGGTCGCCCTCACCGGTGTCTACCACCATGCGAATCGGAAGGTCGAAGGTCTTCGCGAAGTCGTAGTCGCGCTGGTCGTGCGCAGGCACAGCCATGATCGCGCCGTGACCGTAGTCGGCAAGAACATAGTCTGCAGCCCAGATTGGAAGGCGCTCGCCATTGACCGGGTTGATTGCATAACGGCCGGTGAATACACCGGTCTTCTCGCGCTCGGTCGAGAGACGCTCGATGTCGTTGCTCTGCTTTACGAGCTCTAGGTACTGAGCGAACTCGGCCTGAACCTCAGGGGTCGAACCCTCAACCAGCTCGGCGGCTAGCGCAGCATCGGCGGCAACAACCATAAAGGTTGCACCGTGCAGGGTGTCTGGACGGGTGGTGTAAACGGTGACCGGCTCATCGCGGCCCTCAATGACGAACTCAACGTCGGCACCGTGCGAACGGCCAATCCAGTTGCGCTGCATCGAAAGCACCTTGGATGGCCAGTTGCCCTCAAGAGTGTCTAGGTCGTCGAGAAGTCGGTCTGCGTACTCGGTTACCTTGAAGAACCACTGGGTAAGCGCCTTCTTGGTCACAACGCTGTCGCAACGCTCGCACAGACCCTGGACTACCTGCTCGTTGGCAAGCACGGTCTGGCACGAAGGACACCAGTTCACTAGCGAGTTCTTGCGGTAGGCAAGACCCTTCTTGTAGAACTCTAGGAACAGCCACTGGTTCCAGCGGTAGTAGATGTCGTCAGAGGTGACGAGGACGCGGTCCCAGTCGAACGAACAGGCATAGCGGCGCATCGACGACTTCTGCTGAGCGATGTTGTCGTAGGTCCATCCGCGAGGGTCTAGACCGCGCTTGATGGCTGCGTTTTCGGCAGGAAGACCGAAGCTGTCCCAACCGATTGGGTGCATTACGTTGAAGCCGCGCTGAACCCAGTAACGAGCAATGACGTCACCGAGTGCGTAAGCCTCGGCGTGACCCATGTGAAGGTCGCCCGATGGGTATGGGAACATGTCGAGCACGTACTTGGTCGGACGAGTGTCGCCTGGCTTGCCAGAAGCGAACGGGCGCAGTTCATCCCAAATTGGCAGCCACTTGTTCTGGATGGCCGCTACGTCGTAGGCGTTCTCTAACGAATCGTTCATTTACTCACTTGTTTCTGGTTTGCGCGCTTCAGGTTTTACACCGTTTGAAACTGCTGAAAACTGAGGCAAAATGCCTGAACTATAAGGTTACCAAGCAACTTGAGTTGGGTCATGCAAGCCAAGCACGTTCAGCAGCGCCTGAGCCTTCAACTTGGTCTCGGCAAGCTCGGCCGCCGGGTTTGAATCAATGGTGATTCCACCGCCAACTCCGATGGTTACCTGCTCGCCATCGAACACCAGAGAACGGATGACCATGCCCAGTTCCGCACTGCCATCGTTGCCCAAGGTTCCGGCCACACCCGAGTAGACGCCGCGCGGGGTTTGCTCAAGCTCGCCGATGATCTGCATGGCGCGAATCTTTGGCGCACCGGTCATGGAACCGCCCGGGAATGCGGCCTCAATCACTTGTCGAACGGTGGCGTCCGGATCCTTCTGGGCAACCACTGTCGAAACCAGCTGATGGACGGTTGCGTACTGCTCCACCTCAAACAGGCTCGTCACGGCGACCGAATCGGCCAGCGCCACACGCCCGAGGTCGTTGCGCATGAGGTCCACAATCATGAGGTTTTCAGCACGCTCTTTGAGGTTGCTGGCCAGTTCCGCGGCAATCGCAGCGTCCTCGTCGGCATCGGCAGAGCGCTTGCGCGTGCCCTTGATTGGCTTGGTGCTGAGACGGCCATCCGCGCTCAGTTCAAGGAATTGCTCCGGCGATGAACAGACAAGCGCGCGCTCACCGACGCGGATGTAGCAGGCGTAGGGTGCAGGGTTGGCCTCGCGAAGACGCATGAAGGTCTCGAGCGGATCTTGCTGGTGGCTGAAGCTGAGCTTGTTGGTGAGGCAGAGCTGGTAGACATCGCCGGCGGCAATGTGAGCCTGCGCCTTGCGAATCAGGCCGAGGTATTCGTCGTCGTGGTGTGCCACCGAGGTGAGGTGAGCCGGGGATTTTGGTGCGTTGCGCATGGCGTAACCGATGCGCTGGCCGCCGCTGAGCGAGAGTCGAAGCAGTGCGCCCTTAACCCACTCCTCGAACTTTTCCTCAGACTTGCAGTGGCCAATCAGGTGGATGGTGCGGTTGTCGTGGTCGAAGACCAGAGCCTCGCGCACCTCAAACCAGGATCCGGCGAGCGCCTGAACATCCAAACCATCGGCTAGGTATTCGAACCAGCCCACGAACCCCGGCCGGAAGGCGAAGTTAGTTTCTTCACCGATGACGGCGGTTGGCCATTCTGAGCGTTCCGCGAGCGCCTCAAACAGCTGGCTCGGGTCTAGCGCGTCAGGCGTGTAGGCGTGACCCATAACCGAGAAGCGATGGGTTGGGTGGAATTCGCGGTCGAGCCAGAAGGCTTTCTCGTCGCTCGCGTAGAGGGTGACGAAGACGTCTGCCGGGTGCACCCAGCCGCGCATTGCACGACTGTACAGTTGCATGCGCTCTCCTCGTCTGCTGGGTTGTTGTTCGGTTATAGCCCGGTTATTACTGGGGGTTTACCGTGTGTTTTACACGGGTTCCCGCAGCCCGTCATTGGCGGTGTTTATTTGCCAATAACCTATAGGTTAAGCGCCATGATGAGTTGGACGCGAACCTAGGGAGGTGCAGCATGTTGGAGGGCGAGTTTTTCCGCTTCGATGGCACTGCGCTGATTCCCTGCGCCGACACCGTAAGTGAGGTTCGTCTGGCCGCCGCCGACTCCTGGTTGGTCGAGGATGGCCGTACCCGAAGTCTTGATGCACACTATTCGCGTTTTGGCGCCTGGGTGGCAGAGTTTGCACCCGAACTGATGCCTAGCCTTCCGGCTTTTACCGAGGCCGTGACCAATGTCATTCCGCTTGAGGGCAACTGGAACCCGCGCATCGAACTTCACCTTGCCTGCGAAGACAGCAGCCCTAAGGTGGCAACCCTGTACTTCCGTCACCGCAGCGCTCCAGAGCTTCAGAGAACTGCTCGCCTCTGGACCTTGGATGAGCCAGACCCGCGCGCCATACCTCGCGTGAAGGGTCCAGACCTGAGCCTTGGCATGCAGATTCGCCGCAAGGCCATTGTTCACAACGCCGATGAAGCTGCCTTGCTTACCGCCGATGGCTACCTTGAGGAAGGCGCGCTTTCGGCAATCGTTTGGTGGCGCGGCGATGTGCTCTGCGCTCCGGACGACAGCACTCCTTGGCTCGAGAGCATCACTCGCAACGAGGTCTTTGCCCTGGCTCAGGCGATGGGTTATCAAACCCGCGTTGAACGTGTGAAGCCGGCCGATCTCGTGGGTCTCGAGATCTGGGTGCTTTCTTCGCTTCACGGCATTCGCCCGGTCACCGAATGGGTGAACCTTGGCAGCCCAGTCGGCCCAGCCAAGCACGCGGAGTCTTTCCAGAAGCGAATGCGCATGCTTTCAAGGCAGATTCGATAACGTGAACGATTTCGTCAACTCGCTGCTGACCGCCATTCATCAGGTCGACTGGCTGTTGCGCGACCTCATTGCTGCCTTCGCCATCATGTGCGAAACCTCGCTGTTCGTTGGCCTGATAATTCCGGGAGACACCATAGTTTTGGTTGCCGCCACCGGTGTGCAGAACATCTTCGACTTCTTCGGCCTGCTTGGCTTCGTCGTGCTGGGCTCACTTATCGGCGAATCGGTCGGGTTTTGGATTGGAAGGGCTTTCGGGCCACGCATCCGCGCCAGCAAACTTGGCCAGCGCATCGGCGA
>Ga0228703_1001866_pt1 | contig 12404 bp, 13 predicted proteins | sample McNCre217_Aug_MG_3_FD_178020 | JGI IMG/M metagenome (GOLD analysis project Ga0228703, IMG submission 178020) | Freshwater microbial communities from McNutts Creek, Athens, Georgia, United States - 29-17_Aug_MG | ecosystem: Environmental > Aquatic > Freshwater > Creek | place: USA: Georgia... | reverse complement strand
GGTGCTGCCTGCTGGGTCGTTCCCGCGCACGGCGGATACCCTCGGCGCCAACACCTGCCTAATCGGCCTCGCGATCGACGCGAACGTCGGCCGCCTGGTCGTGGTCAGCGCGCTCGACAACCTCGTGAAGGGAACCGCCGGCGCCGCCATCCAGTGCGCCAACATCGCCCTCGGCCTGCCCGAAACCCTCGGCCTCACCACCGACGGCGTCGCGCCGTAGCATTCGCCCCCTTCGCCGGTTGCGTAACGCCGCAGGCGCGTATCGAAACCTGGACGTATCGAAACCACGCCTCCTTTTTCGCAATCTCGTGAATCTTCGATAACCCGAAAAATAAAGTCGCTATCGGCGTGATCGCATGTTGAGTCGACACGCTGATTGAGCTTGTCGAAATCACTGCATATCGAAACCTAGCGCCCTCGCCGATTCTGAATCACGCGGTTCACGAACTCGTGCGGTCGCAGAATCAAGCGCCCGTTCCACGGGCTCAGGCGCGTGAGGTCTGCGTCGTCGCTCACGAGAATGTCGATGTCAGCGAACACGGTGAGGTCAAGCAGTCGATTGTCTTCGAAATCGTCGATTCCCCAGTCGCGCTCAAGCGGCTCGACAACCGCGCCGCCGCTGAATTCGACGACATCCACAATCAAATCCACGTAATCGCGCACAAGCTGGTCGCTGTAGCCGTGACGGCTCAGCACGGTGACGACGTTCGTGAGCACGTGCGGCGACGTAAAGAGCGCGAAGGTCTCAGCGTCGAATGCGAGCGACAAACAATCGGCGGATGCGCTGCCACTGGTCGGCGGAACCTTCTCGATGACCGGCCAGGTCGACTCATCCGCCATCACGGCCGCGACGAACACGTTCACATCGAAAGCGACGCGCATGAAACTCCTCGTTTCTAGACGGCGGAGTTCTTGCGAGCGAGGGCATCCGCAACGATGGATCGAACCTGCTCGGGAGTGTAGGTCGCGCCGTTCACCTCAGCGCGCGCTTGGGCGCGGATTGTGGACAGCCGTTGCGCCAGCATGCGCCCCTTGAACTCGCGAACTGCCATCCGCAGAAACTCGGATCGGTTGCCCCCGGCGAACTCGTTGACCACCATTTCGAGGTCGGCCTGCATGTCTTCGGGGAGAGAAAAGCCGGTGGTCTTTGCGCGAGCCATGGTTTTCTCCTTGATCGAAGTGCGGGATACCCCTCACGACGAGTATTACATACGCGTATGCAAAATGGCGCGGTGTCATCGCGACTGTGCGCGACGCGACCGGTAGATTTGAGCACATGACCGTCACCTCCCCAACCGGCTTCATCGCCGCCGGCGTCGCCTGCGGACTCAAGAAGTCGGGCAACAAAGACCTCGCCCTCGTGCAGAACCTCGGACCGCTCTACAACTCGGCCGTCGTCTTCACCTCGAACCGCTGCAAGGCGAACCCAATTCTCTGGAGCCAGCAGGTCATCGCCGACGGTCGCGTCGAAGCCATCGTGCTCAACTCCGGTGGCGCCAACTGCTACACCGGTTCGCAGGGCTTCCAGGTCACGCACTCGACCGCTGAATCAGTCGCGGATGCGCTGGGAATCTCCGCCGGAGACGTGCTCGTCTGTTCGACTGGGCTCATTGGTGAGCAGCTTCCGCTCGAGAAGCTGCAGGCCGGCGTTCACCTCGCCTCGGAGGCACTCGGCGAAGCCACCGCCAACTCCCTCGAAGCCGGCATAGCCGCCGCTGAAGCGATCATGACCACCGACTCCAAGCCCAAAACCGTGCAGATTTCTGGCGGATCGGCCGCGGCCGGCAACTACTCGATTGGCGGAATGGCCAAGGGCGCCGGCATGCTCGCACCCGGCCTTGCCACGATGCTCGTCGTCATCACAACGGATGCTCACCTCGAGTCACACGAACTCGACACCGCTCTTCGGGCGGCCACGCGCGTGACCTTCGACCGACTCGACAGCGACGGCTGCATGTCGACCAATGACCAGGTCACGCTCATGGCCAGTGGCGCATCCGGCGTCAGCCCTGAGCTGCTCGAGTTCACCGACCGGCTTACCGAGGCTTGCGCGTCGCTCGCCCTGCAACTGCAGGCCGACGCCGAGGGTGCGAGCCACGACATCGCGATCACTGTGCTCGGCGCTGCCACCGAAGATGACGCAGTGAAGGTGGGTCGCTCGGTCGCACGCAACAACCTGTTCAAGGCCGCCATCTTCGGCAACGACCCGAACTGGGGTCGCGTGCTCGCCGCGGTCGGAACCACCGACGCCACCTTCGACCCCTACGACATTGACGTCACCTTCAACGGTGTGCGCGTGTGCCAGGGCGGACAGCCCGACCAGTCCCGCGACCAGGTGGACCTCACCCCGCGCGCTGTCGACATTCGCATCGACCTCAAGTCGGGTGCACACACGGCGACCATCTACACGAACGACCTCACGCACGACTACGTGCACGAGAACTCGGCATACTCGTCGTAGGTCGGGTAGCGTAAAGAACAAAGGGGGACACCATGTTCTGTACTAACTGTGGCTCGCAGCAAGACGAGGGCGCAAAATTCTGTGGATCCTGCGGATCGGCACTCGGCGCAAACACTGCGGCGCCTGTAGCCGCTCCAGCTCCGGCAACCGAAGCTCCCGCCGCGCAACCAGCGCCAGCACCGGCCGTCGCCCCTGCGCCTGCCTATGTTCCCTCCGCGTCGACGGAGACCAGCCCGAACAACTGGCTCGTCGCCCTTCTGCTCTGCTTCTTTCTCGGCTATCTCGGCATCCACCGCTTCTATGTCGGCAAAATCGGCAGCGGAATCGGCATGATCCTCACCTTCGGTGGCTTCGGCATCTGGGTACTCATCGACTTCATCATGATTTGCACGAGCAGCTTCCGCGATATGCAAGGACGCGCACTGCGCCCTTAGGCTTAACGCATGACTGAACTGCGCCATGCGGATGACGCCGCCAACATCAAGGCGGCCACACTCATCGAGTCGTTGCCGTGGCTCAAGAAGTTCAGCGACGAAATCATCGTCGTCAAGTTCGGCGGCAACGCGATGGTCAGCGAGGAACTCACCCGCGCGTTCGCCGAAGACATGGTTTACCTGCGCACTGTCGGCATCAAACCGGTCGTCGTGCACGGTGGTGGCCCGCAGATTTCGAAGATGCTCGAGCGTCTCGGTATCGAATCCGAATTCAAGGGTGGCTACCGCGTCACCACGCCCGAAGCGATGGAAGTCGTGCGCATGGTTCTGACCGGTCAGGTCAGTCGCGACCTCGTGCAGGACATCAATGAGCACGGTCCGTTCGCAGCCGCCATCAGCGGTGAGGATGCCGGTCTTTTCGTCGGCGAACGCCGGGGCGTCTTGATCGACGGTGAAGAGGTTGACCTCGGGCTCGTCGGTGACGTCGTTGATGTCAACCCAGATTCCGTCTTTGCCCAGATCAATGCCGGGCGCATCCCTGTGGTGTCGTCCATCGCGCCCGACAAGCACGTACCCGGTCAGTCGCTGAATGTGAACGCCGACTCGGCTGCCGCCGCGCTCGCGGTAGCCCTCGGTGCTGCCAAGCTCGTGGTGCTCACCGATGTCGCGGGCCTCTACAGCGACTGGCCCAACATGGATTCGCTCGTCTCACAGATCAGTGCCGACGACCTGCGCGCACTGCTGCCCAGCCTCGAGTCGGGAATGATCCCGAAGATGGCTGCGTGTCTCGAAGCCGTCGATGGGGGAGTGCCCAAGGCCGCCATCATCGACGGACGCGTGCCGCACTCAATCCTGCTCGAGATCTTCACGCCGGCCGGTTCGGGTACCGAAGTCACGCCCAACTAGGCTTGAGGTATGGCCCGCCACCTTCTTCGCGACGACGACCTCAACCCGCTCGAGCAAGCGCAGGTTCTTGACCTCGCGCTGCGTCTCAAGGGTGACCGTTTTCTCGCCAAGCCCCTGCAGGGACCCAAGACGGTCGCGGTCATCTTCGACAAAACCTCAACGCGCACGCGTGTTTCGTTCGCGGTCGGCATCGCCGACCTCGGGGGAGTGCCGCTGATTATCGACGCCCAGGGCAGCCAGATGGGCGGCAAGGAGTCAGTTGCTGACACCGCGCGCGTGCTTGACCGCCAGGTTTCGGCAATTGTCTGGCGCACCTACGCGCAGGCCGGTCTCGTCGAGATGGCGGACAACTCTGAGGTGCCCGTCGTCAACGCTCTGAGCGACGACTTTCACCCCTGCCAGCTGCTCGCTGACCTCGTGACGATTCGCGAGCAGAAGGGCGACCTCGCGGGACTCACCGTCTCGTTCATCGGCGACGGCTCGAGCAACATGGCTCACTCGTACCTGCTCGCCTGTGCCACCGCGGGCATGCATGTGCGCATCGCCGCCCCTGCTGCCTACCAGCCGCGCGCCGACATCGTCGCAGACGCCGAGCGCATCGCTGGCGAAACGGGTGGCTCGGTGACCGTCACCACGGATGCGCGTTCCGCCGCAACCGGCGCCGACGTGCTCGTCACCGACACCTGGGTCTCGATGGGGCAAGAGGATCAGAAGGCTCAGCGTGTTGCTGACTTCGCCGGCTACCAGGTTGATCAAGAGCTCATGGCACTGGGCGCATCCGATGCCATCTTCATGCACTGCCTGCCCGCCTACCGCGGTTACGAAGTGAGCGCCGAGGTGCTCGACGGCCCGCAGTCAGTCATCTGGGATGAGGCGGAGAACCGCCTGCACGCCCAGAAAGCGCTACTCGTATGGCTCCTACAGCAGAGCGCGGCACAGCTGGCTCGCTAGCTACTTGAGCAGGCTCGCCATCTGCTTCTGAATAATCTCGGCAGCCTTCTGTGGCATCAGTCGCACGAGCTTGTACATCATCGATGCATCTGATCCGACCGGTGCATTGAAGGCGTTCTTCTCGAACGCATCCACAATCTGCTTCGCTGCGTGTTCAGGCGTCGCCATCTTGAACTTGGGTGCGTTGTCAGCCATGGCTTTGCTCTCGGCTTCGGTCACGGCACCCGAGTTAGCAGCGATGTTGGTGGAGGTAGCGCCGGGGAAGACAACGGTCGCGCCGACGCCCGTACCGGCGAGCTCGCCACGCACGCCTTCGGTGAACAATCGCACGGCGGCCTTGGTCGCGCCATAAGCGGTCTGACCGGGAACCGGCGCATACGCACCCATGCTCGACACGTTCAGAATCTGTGCCTCGGGTCGCTTGAGCAACTCGGGAATGAACTCTTTGTACAGGGTCACCGTGCCCCAGAAGTTGACGTTCATGACCTTCTCGAACTCGTCGTAGCCGAGGTCGGAAATCTTCACGAAGTGCTGGATGATCCCCGCCACGTGCGCATATCCGTCAACTTGCCCGTGCTGCTTGATCACCTGTGCTGGCAGCTTGGCCACGGCTTTGCGGTCGGTGAGGTTCACCGTGTGCACGCTCACCTTCGCGCTATTCGCACCCGCGAGCCGAACCGTCTCGGCGAGTCCGTCGGCGTTGAGGTCAACCGCGGCGATTCCCTTCGCTCCGCGAGCGAGAAGCTCGAGCGCAACCGCGCGACCAATTCCGGCGCCAGCACCGGTAACAACAATGACTTTTCCTTGTGCCTTCATACCTGCAGGCTACGCCTCGGTGGGCGCGGGCAAAACCCGTTGATTCCGCGTAGCGGTCACCAGTGTGGATATATCGACACACCCCTGCAAACTTGCGGGCACTCCCGGTTTCCCCCTATCGTTTTCTAGACCGACGGTTCAGGGGATTCCCACTACCGTCCCGAGGTCACAGTCACCATCAAAGGATTCTTTCGTGAAGCGCATACTCGTTCTTTCTGCCGCAGCGGCGCTTGGCGCATCCGCATTCGTTGGCGTTGCTGCCACGAGTGCCACCGCTACGACCACGCACGACAGCGAAAAGGTGACGATCTGCCACCGCACGCACTCGGTGACCAATCCGTACCGCATGATCACGGTCTCGAAGAACTCCGTCAACGGCCCGCTCAACCCGCACACTGGTCCCGGCGCTACGTCGGCAACGGTTGGCGACCACGCCGGTTACGTGCACAACAAGTACGGCAAGACCGGCGCTCACACGCGTGCTTACCCGAGCAACCCGCACGTATTCGACCCGACTTTTGCCTACTCCGGTCCGAACAAGGTCTGGGAAGACATCATCCCGCCATTCACCCAGACCAAGAGTGGTGGAACGGCCTCGTACGAAGGCTTCAACTGGAGCGACGAGGGTAAGGCAATCTACTTCGGAACGGGTGCCGGTGCTGGTGCTTGCAAGAAGATGACCGCTCGCCAGTACTACGACTCCGAAGTTGCCGCCGGTGAAGACCCCAAGGATGTTCTCGGCGACCTGCGCGACCAGGACGCTGAAGAAGACAACGGCAACAAGCCCAACAAGGTCGACGATCTGCCGAACGAGACTCCCGCTCCGCAGGGCCCGGCTCGTCCTTCCGGATTGACCGACCCCGTTCAGAAGATTCTGGGCAAGGTCTGGGATGACGTCAACCACGATGGTTCTGACGACGGCGAAACTGGACACTCGGGCGTAACCGTCTACCTCAAGGACAAAGACGGCAACGTCATCGATGACACCACGACTGACTCTGACGGAAACTTCGAGTTCCCGTCGGTCGACGAGGGTGAGTACGTCGTCGAGTACGAGATTCCTGCGTCGTACGACCCCACCTATGACTCGACCGATGCCAGCGATGGCAACACCACCACGCAGGTGCCGGTGAACAGTGCAGGCTTCTCGTGGATGGGCCTCATCCCCGAGGGGTCGGGTTGGTCGGCTCCTTCGTTTGAGTCAACCGGTGGAGCGTCGAGCTCAAGCTCGCTTGCCAACACGGGCTCGAATGTTTCCCCGTTGATCCCCGGTGCTGCGGCTCTGGCGATCATCGGTGGTGCGCTGGCGCTGTTCAGCGTGCGTCGCCGTCGCCCATAGACTTAAGGCATGTCTGAACGCGTAGTACTTGCTTACTCTGGTGGTCTCGATACCTCGGTTGGTATCGGCTGGCTGAAGGATGCGACCGGTAAAGAGGTCGTAGCCATGGCTATCGACGTCGGACAGGGCGGCGAAGACATGGAGCAGATCCGTCAGCGCGCGATTGACTGTGGCGCTGTGGAGTCGGTTGTTATCGACGCCAAGGATGAGTTCGCTTCTGACTACCTGATGCCCGCGCTCAAGGCGAACGCTCTGTACCAGAAGCGCTACCCGCTGGTCTCGGCCCTCAGCCGCCCAATCATTGCGAAGTACCTGGCCAAAACCGCCAAGGAGCTCGGCGCCAACTCGATCGCTCACGGCTGCACCGGTAAGGGCAACGACCAGGTTCGCTTCGAGGCAGCTGTTGCTGCTCTCGCACCTGACCTCACCTCGATTGCTCCGATTCGTGACCTCGCGTTGACCCGTGACAAGGCAATCGAGTACGCGGAAAAGAACAACCTGCCCATCGCGCAGTCGAAGAAGAGCCCGTACTCGGTCGACCAGAACGTCTGGGGTCGCGCCGTTGAGACCGGATTCCTCGAGGACCCGTGGAACGCTCCGATCGAAGACATCTACACCTACACGCAAGACCCGTCGGTCGTGCGCGAGGCCACCGAGGTCACGATTAAGTTTGAGCAGGGCATCCCGGTTGCTATCGATGGCAAGGCGGTCACCCCACTTCAAGCCGTCATGCAGCTCAATGAGCTCGCTGGCGCTCAGGGTGTCGGACGCATCGACATCGTCGAAGACCGTCTCGTGGGCATCAAGAGCCGCGAGGTCTACGAGTCGCCCGCCGGCATCACCCTGATCAACGCTCACGAAGAGCTCGAGAACCTCACCATCGAACGCGACCTCGCACGCTACAAGCGTCGCGTCGAGTCGGAGTGGGCCGAGCTCGTCTACGACGGCCTCTGGTTCTCGGGACTCAAGCGTGCGCTTGATGTGTTCATCGACGACACCCAGAAGTACGTCACCGGTGAGGTTCGCGTCAATCTCCACGGCGGACAGGCTGTCGTGACGGGTCGTCGTTCAGACAAGTCGCTCTACGACTTCAACCTCGCCACCTACGACACTGGCGACACGTTCGACCAGTCGCAGGCCAAGGGCTTCATCGAGATCTGGTCCCTTCCCTCGAAGATCTCGGCTCGCCGCGACCTCGCGTAAGGAATCCTCATGGCAGCAAAGAAGACTGGCAACCGTGCCGGTGAAGCTGGCGCGCTGTGGGGCGGTCGTTTCGCGAGCGGTCCGTCACCTGAGCTGCAACGCCTGAGCAAGTCGACACACTTCGACTGGGTGCTTGCCGAGTACGACATCCGCGGGTCTAAAGCGCACGCCGTTGCTCTCAACGTCGCCGGGTACCTGTCGAACGCAGAGCTCAAGAAGATGACTGCCGCCCTCGAGACCCTGCGCAAGCAGGTTGCCTCGGGACAGTTTGTCGCGCTCGAATCCGACGAGGATGTTCACTCCGCCCTCGAGCGCGGGCTCGTCGAAATCTGCGGAACTGAACTCGGCGGAAAGCTCCGCGCCGGCCGCAGCCGCAATGACCAGATCGCAACCCTGGTTCGCCTCTACCTGCTTGACCACTCGCGCCTCATCGCGCACGACGTGATTGAGCTCATCGACGCGCTCGTGTCACAGGCCAACGCACACTCCACGGCGATCATGCCCGGACGCACCCACCTGCAGCACGCGCAGCCGGTTCTGCTCGCACACCAGCTTCTCGCCCACGCGTGGCCGATGGTGCGCGACCTTGAGCGTCTGCGCGACTGGAGTGCGCGCGCATCCATCTCGCCCTACGGCGGGGGAGCGCTCGCCGGTAACTCACTCGGGCTCGACCCGGCACTTGTCGCGCGTGAGCTCGGTCTCAGCGCGCCCGCCGCCAACTCGATCGACTCGACCAGCTCGCGCGACGTGGTGGCCGAGTTCGCCTACATCACCGCTCAGATCGGGATCGACCTCTCGCGGCTTGCCGAAGAGATCATCATCTGGAACACCAAAGAATTCGGATTCGTCACGCTGCACGACGGCTACTCGACGGGTTCGTCGATCATGCCGCAGAAGAAGAACCCCGACATCGCCGAGCTCGCTCGCGGAAAATCGGGACGCCTCGTCGGTAACCTCACCGGTCTGCTGACCACGCTCAAGGGTCTGCCGCTCGCGTACAACCGTGACCTGCAAGAAGACAAAGAGCCGGTGTTCGATTCGGTCAACACGCTCGAGGTGCTCGTGCCTGCCTTCACCGGTATGGTCGCGACGCTGAGCTTCAACGAAGACCGCATGGCCGAGCTTGCCCCGCAGGGCTTCTCGCTCGCGACTGATGTCGCCGAGTGGCTGGTCAAGCAGGGTGTCGCCTTCCGTGACGCGCACGAAATCTCGGGGGAGCTCGTCGCGTTCTGCGAGAAGAACAACCTCGAACTGCACGAGCCGACGGATGCGCAATACAAGGCCATCTCATCGCACCTCAAGCCCGACGTGCGCGGCGTGCTCACTGCTCGCGGCTCTGTCGAGTCGCGCAACGGCGCTGGTGGCACCGCCCCGAAGGCGGTTGCCGCGCAGCTCAAGCAGCTCACCGCCGCCGTCACCAAACTCACCCGTGCCCTGAACCTCGAGGAGCGCTAAGTGGCGAACTTCGCTACCCAGTCCAACGACACCTCGTTCGACTCCCTGTGGGACGAGCTCGTCTGGCGCGGACTCATCCACGTCTCAACCGACGCGGACGAGCTCAAGAAGCTTCTCGCGGGCGACCCAATCACCTACTACTGCGGCTTCGACCCGACGGCCCCGAGCTTGCACCTAGGTAACCTCGTGCAGATCCTGCTGTTGCGTCGTTTGCAACTCGCTGGGCACAAGCCCCTCGGACTTGTTGGCGGCTCGACCGGTCTCGTGGGTGATCCGCGCCCGACCGCCGAGCGCACGCTCAATACGAAAGAGACCGTCGCGGAATGGGTCGGCTACCTGCGCTCGCAGATCGAGAAGTTCCTCTCATTCGAGGGTTCTAACGCTGCGCGCATGGTGAACAACCTCGACTGGACCGAGCCCATGTCGGCCATCGATTTCTTACGCGAGATCGGTAAGTACTACCGCGTCGGCGCGATGCTCAAGAAAGACGCTGTGAGCGCCCGCCTCAACTCGGATGCCGGCATCTCGTACACCGAGTTCTCGTACCAGATCCTGCAGGGTCTCGACTTCCTCGAGTTGTGGCGCAGCTACGACTGCGTGCTGCAAACCGGCGGAAGTGACCAGTGGGGCAACCTCACCTCGGGCATCGACCTCATCCACCGCGCTGAGGGCGCGAGCGTGCACGCCATCGGCACCCCGCTTATCACCAACTCGGACGGAACGAAGTTCGGCAAGTCCGAAGGCAACGCCATCTGGCTCGATGCTTCGATGACCAGCCCCTACGCGTTCTACCAGTTCTGGCTCAACACCGACGATGCCGACGTCGTCGACCGCATCAAGGTCTTCACGTTCCTCTCGCGCGCCGAGATTGAGGCGCTCGCCGAGGCTGTCGCCGCCGAGCCATTCAAGCGTGCAGCTCAGCGCACCCTCGCCTACGAGGTCACCGCGCTCGTGCACGGAGCAGCGGCGACCGACGCGGCCATCGCGGCGGCGGCGGCGCTCTTCGGTCAGGGCGAAATCACCGACTTGGATGCGCAAACTCTCGAGTCCGCACTGCGCGAGCTCCCCAACACGACCGCACCTGCCAGCACGCAGATTGCCCAGCTACTCGTCGACACGGGTTTGTGCGACAGCACATCCGCCGCCCGCCGCGCTATCGGCGAGGGTGGCGTCTACGTGAACAACACCAAGATCGAGTCGGCCGAAGACGTGCTCGAGGCCCACGTGTTGCCCTCGCGCATGGCTGTTCTTCGCCGCGGCAAGAAAACCCTCGCGGGCATCTTCGTCGAGTAGCCACTGGCTGTGCCCGCCGCGATGGACCCGTTCTACGACAACGGCAACCCGCGCTTTCGCGGAGACACCGTCGACGGAGTCATGCACGGCTTCTGGGAGTTCTTTCGCAAAGACGGTTCACTCATGCGCTCAGGCAGCTTCGACCACGGCGTTCAGGTGGGAACCTGGAGCACTTTCGCCCGCGATGGGCGCTTGGTGAAAGAAACAGACTTCGAGCGCGCCCCTCGCGCTAGCGAATAAACACTTCGGCGCGACGAGCGTCTGGCGACCAGTAGCCTGTGATCGGCTGACCCTGCCCGGTTTCGGTCCACATGATCTCTTGCTTGTTCTTCGATCGTTGCTTGACCAGGTCCTGCAGGTATTTGATTACGGCGTCCGCACGCTTGTAGCTGAGGTTCGCGGGCCCCTTGTTTTTGTTCGCCTCGTTTGAGCGCTGCACGTAGCCATCGACGGTCACAGCGGTTGCGTTCTCGAGCTGGGGCAGCAGCGCGTCGAGCGTGTCCTTCTGGGTCTTATCGAGCGAGAAGTCCTCGGTGGCAAAGTAAACGCTCGTGGTTGGTACCGGATTTGCGACGGCAACCACAGCACCCGAGATCGCGGCGACAACAGCAATAACAAGGGCTACGGCCCAGACAATTCGATTTCCCATGTGCTTGACGCTACGCCCGAAATACGCGACACGCCCGGGATTCTGTCTCGATTTGCGTGCGGCAAGAATTCACCGTAAGTTTGTCTCTTGTCGCCCAAAGGTGCGAGCCCCGCAAATATGCGGATCCGCCTCAAGTGAGACACCCGCTCCATCAATAGAAATATCTAGGGATGTGAGCAACGCTTACCAGGCGCAACGACGCAGCCCGGTTCTCACTCCGCAAGGAGGGAGATACTCGGTTTGCAGTGATGCGCCTGACTATGTAAGCTAGGACAGTTGCCCTAAATTCGAAGCCGCAAGCTTCCTAATTAGGAGCGTCCGATCCTTGAGAACTCAACAGCGTGCACATTGTCAAATGCCAAATACCTCGTACCTAACTTCGGTTAGGTAAGAGATTCCTTTGGAAAAAATATATTTAGACAACAAAACATGTCAGCAATGACTGTTCTGTTTTGTCAGAATCAAACTCGCGACGCCTCGTCTATTTCCGACGAAGCGTCGCTTTAGATTTGTCCGCAGCTTGCTGCGCGACGATCGATTTCTACGGAGAGTTTGATCCTGGCTCAGGACGAACGCTGGCGGCGTGCTTAACACATGCAAGTCGAACGATGAAGCTGGAGCTTGCTCCGGTGGATTAGTGGCGAACGGGTGAGTAACACGTGAGTAACCTGCCCTTGACTCTGGGATAACTGCGGGAAACTGTAGCTAATACCGGATACGACCTTCGGAGGCATCTCCTGGAGGTGGAAAGAATTTCGGTCAAGGATGGACTCGCGGCCTATCAGCTAGTTGGTGAGGTAATGGCTCACCAAGGCGACGACGGGTAGCCGGCCTGAGAGGGTGACCGGCCACACTGGGACTGAGACACGGCCCAGACTCCTACGGGAGGCAGCAGTG
>Ga0228703_1001863_pt1 | contig 12416 bp, 8 predicted proteins | sample McNCre217_Aug_MG_3_FD_178020 | JGI IMG/M metagenome (GOLD analysis project Ga0228703, IMG submission 178020) | Freshwater microbial communities from McNutts Creek, Athens, Georgia, United States - 29-17_Aug_MG | ecosystem: Environmental > Aquatic > Freshwater > Creek | place: USA: Georgia... | reverse complement strand
GCGAGTTTTTGTACATGCTCTCCAGGTCGGTGTAGTCCTTGGCGCGGTGGCCGAACTTCACGCCGTCAAAGCGGCTCAGGTTGGAGCTGGCTTCGGCCGGGGCAATGATGTAGTAGACCGGAATCGACAACTCGGTGCGCGGCAGGCTGATGGGCACCAGCGAGGCGCCCAGCTTCGTCAGCTCGACCAGTGCGGCGTCCACCGCAGCACGCACGTCGGCGGCCAGACCTTCGCCAAAGAACTCTTTGGGAATGCCAATGCGCAGGCCCTTCAGGTCCGCGCCCAGCGAGGCCGTGAAGTCTTCGGCGGGCACGTCCAGCGAGGTCGAATCACGGTCGGCGTCAGGGCCACACATGGCACTCAGCAGCAGAGCGCAGTCTTCAGCAGTGCGGGCCATGGGGCCGCCCTGGTCCAGGCTGGAGGCGTAGGCGATCATGCCGTAGCGGCTGGCGCGGCCATAAGTGGGTTTGATGCCGGTGATGCCGCAGAAGCTGGCGGGCTGACGGATGGAGCCGCCGGTGTCGGTGCCGGTGGCGGCGGGCACCACACGGGCTGCAATCGCGGCGGCGCTGCCCCCCGACGAACCGCCGGGCACGCGGCTGGTGTCCCACGGGTTCTTCACGTGGCCATATGCGCAGTTCTCGTTGCCCGAGCCCATGGCGAATTCATCGCAGCTGAGCTTGCCCACGGTGACCATGCCGGCACCGCCCGCGCCCAGGCGCTGCACCAGCGTGGCGTCAAACGGCGATCGGTAGCCTTCGAGCATCTTGGAGCCGGCGGTGGTCGGAAAGTCTTTGGTGACAAAGATGTCCTTGTGGCCCAGTGGCACGCCTTCGAGCGTGCCCGCCTGGCCTGCGGCGATGCGCTCGTCCGAAGCCTTGGCCTGGGCCAGCGTGGCCTCGGGGTTCAGGGCCAGAAAGCTGCCGGTCACATCGGCCTGAGCGCGCGCCACAAAATGCTGCGCCACTTCGGTGGCAGAAAAGGTTTTGGCCTTCAGGCCAGCGGCCAGTTCGGCCACGGTCATGTCATGCAATGCGGTCGTCATGGCCAGCCTCACTCGATCACTTTGGGCACCAGGAACAGCCCGCGCTCAACGGCGGGTGCGCTTTGCTGGTTGGCCTCGCGGTTGTTGGGCTCGCTCACCACGTCCTCGCGCAGGCGCAGCTGCACGTCCTGGATGGCGGCCACCGGGTGCGCCATGGGCTGCACGCCCGTGGTGTCGACAGCCTGCATGGCCTCGACGATGGAGAAAAAGCCGTTGATCTGCTCGCGCATGTGCTCTGCCTCGGCGGGCTGCAGCAGCAGCCGGGCCAGGTTGGCAATGCGGTCGATATCCTGGGAAGTCAGGGACATGGGGTGAATCCAAAAGTAGTCGCGCCCGAGGTTTTGCTAACAACTTTTCGGAGCGGCGCAAAGCCACGCCAACTGGGCGATCGGGTATTATCCAGTGTTTGCGTCAAGTGCTGTCTGCTTGGCGCTATTGCTCATTCGACACGCGTTCTGCACACCCGGAAATGCCCCTGCCAACGGTGGCCATTTCCAAGGAATCGACAACATGTTTTCCTCTTTCCGCCGCTACTTCTCCAGCGACCTGGCCATTGACCTGGGCACCGCCAACACCCTGATCTTCGTGCGTGACAAGGGCATCGTGTTGGACGAGCCTTCTGTGGTCGCCATCCGCCACGAAGGCGGCCCCCAGGGCAAGAAGACTTTGCAGGCCGTCGGCCACGAAGCCAAAGCCATGCTGGGCAAGGTGCCCGGCAACATCGAAGCCATCCGCCCCATGAAGGACGGCGTGATCGCCGACTTCACCGTGACCGAGCAGATGCTCAAGCAGTTCATCCGCATGGTCCACCCGCGCAGCACTTTCCGCCCCAGCCCGCGCATCATCATCTGCGTGCCCTGCGGCTCCACCCAGGTCGAGCGCCGCGCCATCCGCGAATCCGCGCTGGGTGCCGGTGCTTCCGAGGTTTACCTGATCGAGGAACCCATGGCCGCCGCCATCGGTGCTGGTCTGCCGGTGTCCGAAGCATCGGGCTCCATGGTCGTTGACATTGGTGGTGGCACCACCGAGGTGGGCGTCATCAGCCTGGGCGGCATGGTCTACAAGGGCAGCGTGCGTGTGGGCGGCGACAAGTTCGACGAAGCCATCATCAACTACATCCGCCGCAACTACGGCATGCTGATCGGCGAACCTACCGCCGAAGCCATCAAGAAAAACATTGGCTCGGCCTTCCCCGGCTCCGAGGTCAAGGAGATGGAAGTCAAGGGCCGTAACCTGTCTGAGGGTGTGCCGCGCAGCTTCACCATCAGCTCTAACGAAATCCTTGAAGCCCTGACCGATCCGCTCAACCAGATCGTCTCGGCCGTCAAGACCGCCCTCGAACAGACGCCGCCCGAGCTGGGTGCTGACATTGCCGAGCGCGGCATGATGCTGACCGGTGGTGGCGCGCTGCTGCGCGATCTGGACCGTCTGCTGGCCGAAGAAACCGGTTTGCCGGTGCTGGTGGCCGAAGACCCGCTGACCTGCGTGGCCCGTGGCTGCGGCATGGCGCTCGAGCGCATGGACCAGCTGGGCAGCATCTTCACCAGCGAATAACGCATCCGGCAAGCTGCATGACAGCTTGCCCGGTCCCCTGGCCTTTGCACCCTTCGCCCCACCATGGCCCTGGACTCCATCGACCGCGCAACACCGCCATTTTTCAGGCAAGGCCTTCCGGCCCTGTCCAAGCTGGTGCTGTTCGGTGTGTTGTCTGTGCTGCTGATGGCGGCAGACCACCGTCTGGGCCTGTCACAACCTGTTCGCTCGGCCGTGAGCCTGGTGCTGGCACCCATGCAGTGGCTGTCGCTGTTGCCGCAACGTGCCAGCTCGGCCATGCAAGACTATTTCAAGGGCGTGGACGAAGCCCGCGACGAGGCACGCAGCTACCAGGCCCGCACCATTGCGCAGGCCCAGCGTCTGCAACAGGCCGAACAGCTGTTGCAGGAAAACCGGCATCTGCGTGAACTGCTGGAGCTGCGCAATGACACGCAAGGCCCAGCCAAGGCCGTGCAGGTGCTCTACGAAACCGCAGACCCCTACACGCGCACGGTGGTGATCGACAAGGGCACGCTGTCGGGTATTGCGCCAGGCTCTGCCGTGGTCGATGTGGCCGGCGTCGTGGGACAGGTCACGCGGGTGTACCCCTTGTCGAGTGAAGTCACGCTGCTGACCGACCGTGACCAGAGCATTCCGGTTCTCAATGCCCGCACGGGCCACCGCTACATTGCCCAGGGCGACCCCATCACGCTGGGGGGCGCGCTGGAGTTGCGTTTTGTGCCGGCCAGTGCCGACCTGCAAGACGGTGACCTGCTGACCACCAGCGGCATTGATGGCGTCTACCCTGCGGGTTTGCAGGTCGCGCGCATCCGACAGATTGACCGCCGCATCGACAACGCCTTTGCCAAAGTGCATGCCGTGCCCATGGCGCAAGTGCGCGGACGCCACATGCTGGTGCTGACGCCCGTGAGCGACTGGCCCGAGCGCCCGGCCAAACCCGAGCCCGTTACGCGGCCGCGCCAGAAGGCGGGGGCGACCGCCACGGCTGCCCAGGCCAAGCCTGCGGCTTCGGCCGCATCTTCAGGAGGCACGCCATGATCATGCCTGCGGGTCAACGCTTGCTGTTGCCGGTCAACCCGCGCTTCATTGTCCTGAGCCTGTTCCTGGCCATGCTGTTCAACATGCTGCTGGGCCTGACGGGCCAGCACTGGTTGCCCGATGTGCTGGCGCTGGTGTTGGTGTTCTGGACCATCCACCAGCCCCGCCGCGTGGGCATGCTCACCGCCTTTGTGCTGGGGGTGCTCATGGACGTGCACGAATCGGCGCTGCTGGGGCAGAACGCGCTGGCCTATGTGTGCATGAGTTTCATCGCCGACCTGATCCACCGCCGGGTGCAGGGCTTCCCGCTGGCCGAACAGCCCTGGCAGGTCTTGCCCCTGTTTGTGGCGGGCGCTGTCATCGAATGGGTCACCCGCCTCATCTCCCACGACACCTGGCCGCAGTGGCAGCAATTGCTTGCACCACTGCTGCAGACGGCGCTGTGGCCGGTTTTCGGGTACCTGCTGCTGGCGCCGCAACGCCGCCCTGTGGCCCGCGACGACATTCGGCCTCTCTGAGCCATGGCACTGCACCTGCCATCGCTTGCCGAACTGCGCAACACCCGGGCTGAACTTGAACGGTTCAAGGATCGCGTGTTCATCGTGCAGCTGCTGGTGGTTCTTTGCTTCATCCTGCTGCTGACCCGTCTGGTGTACCTGCAGATCGTCGAGCATGACGACCTGCTGGAACAGGCCGAAAACAACCGTACGGCGGTTTTGCCCACAGTGCCGCCACGTGGCGCGATTCTGGACCGCAACGGCGTGGTGCTGGCCAGCAACTATTCCGCCTACACGCTCGAAATCACCCCGTCGCGGGTGGCCGACCTTGAAGCCACCATTCAGCAACTCGCCGAAATCGTCGACATCCAGCCGCGTGACCGCAAGCGCTTCAAGCGCCTGCGTGAAGAGTCCAAGAGTTTCGATTCCCTGCCCATCCGCACCCGCCTGAGCGACGAGGATGTGGCGCGTTTTTCGGCGCAGCGCTACCGTTTTCCTGGGGTGGAAATCAAGGCCCGCCTGTTTCGCCAGTACCCCTATGGCGAACTGGCCAGCCACGTGGTGGGCTACATCGGCCGCATCAACGCACGCGAAAAAGAACGCATTGACGAAGAAGACGAAGACGGCAACTACCGGGGCACCGAATACATCGGCAAGTTGGGTGTAGAGCAAAGCTATGAACGCGAATTGCACGGCACCACGGGCGTGCAGGAGGTCGAGACTTCGGCGGGCGGCCGCGCCATCCGCCGCCTGTCCAGCCGCTCGGCCGTGCCTGGGCAAAACGTGGTCCTGTCGATCGACATCAAATTGCAAAAACTGGTTGAAGACCTGTATGGTCCTCGGCGTGGCGCGCTGGTGGCGCTGGACCCCGGCACCGGCGAGGTGCTGGCCTTCGTCAGTAAACCCACTTTCGATCCCAACCTGTTTGTCGAGGGCATCGATGTCGAGAGCTGGCAAATGCTCAACGAGTCGATCGACAAGCCCTTGCTTAACCGCGCGCTGCGCGGCACCTACCCGCCAGGCTCTACCTACAAGCCTTTCATGGCGCTGGGCGCGCTGACCACCGGCAAGCGCAGCGCCAGCACCATCATCAACGATGCCGGCTCCTGGACCTATGGTGGCCACACCTTCCGCAGCCATGGCGACCATGGCCTGGGCCCGGTCGACATGGTGCGTTCCATTGTCTTGTCGAGCAACGTCTACTACTACTCCCTGGCCAATGAGATGGGTGTGGACGCCATCCACGACTTCATGAAGCCGCTGGGCTTTGGCCAGATCACCGGCATTGACCTGCCTGGCGAAGTGCGCGGCGTGCTGCCCAGCACGGCTTGGAAGCGCAACACCTACAAGCGACCAGAACAGCAGAAGTGGTATGGCGGCGAGACGATTTCGCTGGGCATCGGCCAGGGGTACAACACCTTCACCATGCTGCAGCTGGCCACGGCCACCTCGGTGCTGGCCAACGGCGGCGCCAAGAACGTGCCGCATGTGGTGCGCGCCACCCAAGACGCCCTGCACCACCAGGAGCGCCTGCACCCCGTGCCCGAGCCGCTGCAGCTGGACTTCAAGCCCGAGCACCTGAGCGTGGTGCGCAACGGGCTGGTGGGTGTGACCACCGGCGGCACTTCGGCGCAGGTTTTCGCCGGAGCGCCTTACACCAGCGCGGGCAAGACCGGCACCGCGCAAGCCGTGACGATCGGGCAGAAGGACAAATACAACGCCGCCAAACTGTCCGAACACCAGCGCGACCACGCACTGTACATGGCCTTTGCACCCGCCGAAGAGCCCAAGATCGCGCTGGCCCTGATCGTCGAAAACGCCGGCTTCGGGGCTGCCCATGCGGCGCCGATTGCCCGCCGCGTCTTTGATTACTGGTTGCTGGGCCAATACCCCAGCGAAGAAGACATTGCCGCCACCCAGAAAGGCCTCACCAGCCGCCCGGTGGGTACCCCGCGCAACAAGGCTGACGTCCCCCTCGCCCCCTGACCCTCCCTTGCAGAAGCGGTCAGCAGCTCACCACCCAAACCTCCGCCCCAGCTGCACAAACGCATTGGTCACACCACCGCTGCCGCGCGCCAGGCCCAGGTAGATGTCGCCAATCTTGCTGTCCACGGCCACGAACGCGGTGCCGCTGTAGCGGGTGCTGTGCGCTTGTCCGTCAAACCAGGCTTCGCCCGCTTCGGCGGTGAAGCCGAGAAAGGTTTTCTGGCGCAGCAGGCCGCCGTCAGACCAGCGGTACATGTAGGTCAGGTAGCCGTGGGCCAGGCGGTTGCCCACCAGTTCGCCGATGCGGAACGCACCCATGTTCTGAAAGCCGCCCAGATACAGGTAGGCCGGGGCCTGGCATTCGGCACATTGGGGAGACACCTCGTTGCTGGCCAGGTTGATGCCGACATTGAGCACATGCGTGCGGTAAGGGTAGGCCCAGCGGGCGCTCAGGCCGTAGCTGCGCAGGGGCGTGCCGGTGGTGCTCTGTTCGGCTGAGGCGTTCACGTAGTGCCCGCGCTCGGGAAAGTTGACCGAGTCGAGTGTGTCCACCAGCCACTGGACGCGCCAGGCGCCATAGCGCAGGCGCTGGGCATCGGTGGGCAAGGTGTAGTTGCCACCACCCACCAGGGGCACGCTCACCGTGCCGCTGCTGTCGATCTTGTGGCTCAGGTCGCGTCCCACCCAGCCCACGCGCAGCACGGCGCCGCGCCCCCAGTCTTGCGCCAGGTCGAGGCCGACGGATTGGCTGGTCAGCTGCGCATAGGCCAGGCGGCCGCTGGTGGCCACGGCCAAGCCCACTGGGGCATATACCGGCCACACGTTGCTTTGGTATTGCGCGTGGGCTTGCAGGCCCAGGCCTTCGCGCAGGGGCTGATACAGCTTGACGCCCAGCTGCGTTTGTGTGCCCGCTTGTGCGTCGACCGCCAGCTCCAGGCCTTCGTTGGTCAGCCAAGGGCGGCGGTAGCCCAGGCCCACCGAGAACTGGTTGAGCCCGTTGCGCTCGGCGGCCAGCCCGAGGCTGCTCTTGAAGTAGTGCGGGCCGTAGGTCTTTTCTTGCACGTCTACCAGCAGCGCGTAGCGGCCGTCGTGCAGTTGTTCCAGGCTGTAGCTGACGCGTTCGAAGTAGCCGCTGGTGTAGAGGTGGTCGATGGCGCGTGCCACCGCTTGTGCCGAGAACTGACGCCCGCGCAAGGCTTCAAAGCCTGCTGCCACATACTGCGCGTTGGTGTGTTCGGTGCCCGACACGTGCACCTCTTCAATCAGCAGCTCGCGTTCGTCAAAGCGCAGCCGCACCGTGTCTGCCGGTTCGCTGCGTGCGTGGCTGCGGGCCAGCTGTGCAAAGCTGGCCTCTTGTGCCTGCACGGCCTGCTCGCCCATGGCCACGATGTCGGACGCACGCCTGAAGTCGGCAAACCCCACGTCCTTGAGCTGCGGTTGCACCAGCAGGTCTTGCGGACGCAGCAGCGCCAGGTTGCGCTTTTCGTTTTGCCGAATCAGGATGTTGAGCATCTGGTTGGCCACGACCACGGCGTTGCCGGTGGCCGCCTCGGCGTTGTCGGGCGCTTGCCCCAGATAGGAAGCCACCAGCACATCGGCGCCTTCGCGCAAGGCGATCTCGACCGGCAAGTTGGCCACCAGGCCGCCGTCCACATAGCTTTCGCCGTTGACCTCCACCGGCGCAAACACGCCGGGCGCGGCCATGCTGGCGCGAATGGCCAGGTGCAACGACCCTGAGCGGAACACCGTGGGCTCGCCGTCGCGGTAGCGTGTGGCCACGGCCCGAAAAGGAATCTTGAGGTCGTCAAAGTTCACGTTGGGTGGCACATGTGCGGTGAGCTGCTGCAGCAAGGCCAGAAAGCGTTGCCCGTCGCTCACGCCGCGCGCAAAGCTGAGCTGGCCGTCCTTCAGGCCAAACTCCATCTCGATCGGGTACTGGCGCTGGTACTCGCGGGCACGCAGTGGCAACTCCTGCCGGTCAATCTGGTCGAGTGCCACCTTGGCCGGGTCCAGGTTGCGCATCACGCGCTCGATCTCGTCTACGCCCATGCCACTGGCGTACAGCCCGCCAATGACCGCCCCCATGCTGGTGCCCACCAGCCGTTCGATCTTGATGCCGTCACGCTCGAGCCGTCGCAACACTGCCAGGTGCGCGAACCCTTTGGCGCCGCCTCCGGCCAGGACCACCACCACGCCAGGGCGGGCCGACGCCTGTACCTGCGTTTGAGCCTGTACGCCGCACGCCAGGCCCCAGAGCCACAAGCCCAGCCAAAACCACTTGTTTAACACAGCTGCTCCTTCACTGTTTTTGATTGTGCGCCCTGAAGACAAGACCAAAGGCTTGGGTCGGGGCAAATGGCGGGTTGCTTTCGGAAAAGCATTGGTTTTTGACCGTTTGTGAGCGCCAATGTGGCGAAATTTTTCAATTCAATGTTTTTTTCTACGAAGAAAACGGTTTTACCCCCGTATTCGGGGCAGACAAGGGAGGCTTGAGCTGCATATCGTCACAACTACCGATTTCGATAGCTTATTCACCAAATTTAAATGTTTCGTGCAAAGAGTATTTCTGCAATTTCAAGGCTGTGCCTGGTCGCGGTGACTTGTGCTGCAGCCGGAGGGCAGGTGCAGGCGCAGTCTTTGGCCGATGTGGTTCAGCAGGCGCTGGCTTCGTACCCGGCCCTGGCTTCGGCCAAGGCCAAGACCGAGGCGGCCCGGGCCGACATTGCCCGTGCGCGCAGCGCCCACTACCCGCAGCTGAGCGTGGGGGCCAGTGCCAATTCCTACGCTTCGGGTTCGGTGCCCTCGTCGATCGGGCGCACTTCTTATGCCCCGTCGGCCAAGCTCAATTTGTGGTCGGGCGGGCGCGTGGAGGCCGATGCCGAGCGCTCGGAGGCGCTGACGGTGTCCAGCGAGGCGCAGCAGCGCGTGACGCAGGAAGACGTGGCCTTGCAGGCCACCGAGGCTTACCTGAACTGGGCCAAGATGGCCGATTTGTACCAGCTGAGTGTTCGCAATCTGGACGGTCACCTGGAGACGCTGGAGGACATTCGCAAGATTGCGCAGGTGGATGTGGGGCGCCGCATTGACCTGGAGCAGGCGCAGGTGCGCGTGGACAACGCGCGGCTGTCCATGCAGCAGCGCAAGTCGGACCTGGTGCAGGCCATTCAAAAGCTGCAGCGCTTCTGGAAAGGCGAGATGGACGCGCGTCCCATGGGCCTGAACGAGGCGGTGTCTGTGGGCGGCCCTTTGGGGGCATTGCCCTCGTCCATTGAAGAGGCCACCAGTTATGTGAAGGACGATCTGCCCTTGCTGGCGCAATACCGCGCCCAGGTGCAGGCGGCCGAGGCGGCGGTGCGCCAGGCCAAGGGCCTGCATTGGCCCACGGTGGATCTGGTGTCGTCGCGGCAGTTCAACACCAATGTGCAGCGTTTTGACACGCTGACCCAAGTGCAACTGAACATGCCGGTCTACAACGGTTTTGGCACACAGGCCCAGGTGGAAGCCGCCGTGGCCCAGCAGCGCGCGGCGCAGGCGGCCCTGGACGAGGCCCGCCTGACCCAGCAGGAAAAAGTGGGCACGGCTTGGCAGGAATGGGCCAGCAGCACCAGCCGTGCGCGCTTGGGCGCCACGCAGTCGGATGTGGGCGACAAGGTGGTCGAGGGTTACCGCCAGCAGTTCCGTCTGGCGCGCCGCTCTTTGCTGGACTTGCTCAACATCCAGGCCGATTCATTCAACTACCGCAGCGGCGCCATGGCGGCAATGCACGACGAGCGCATCAACCGCGCGCGTCTGCTGGCCTCCATGGGTTCGCTGGCCGAGCGCTTTGAGCCCGGCCACCTGACGCGCACTCGCTGACTCTCGGACTTGTACCCATGATCAACTCTATGGCCCCTTCGATGGGCATTCCCCTCAACCAACCGCTGCAGCAAGAAGAGTCAGTGACCGACCCCTTGCTGGTGTGCATGGCCATGGTGGCCAAGGCCTTGGGCCATCCGGTGCACTTGCAGGTGCTCAGGGCTGGTTTTGCGCTGGACGCCAAGGGCCGCGTGCCGCTGGCTGCCTACCCCGACATGGCGCACCAGCACGGCTTGCAGGCGGCCTGGTCGCGCACATCGGTGGCCAGCATTCCGGCTTATGTGTTCCCGGTGTTGATGCCGCTCAAGGACGGACGTGCCTGCATCGTCAAGCAGATCAGCAATGGCATGGCCCATGTGTTCTGGGCCGACACGGGGCTGCAGGAGCAGGAGATTGCCCTGGCCGAGTTGCAGGCCCTGGCGCGTGACGAGGTGCTGGTGGTCAAGGTGCCCAACAAGCGCCACGACCAGACCCTGGCGCCCATGCATGGGCAGGCGTTTGCATGGTTCTGGGGCACGCTGTGGCGCTTCCGGCATTTCTATGTCGAGTCGATGGTGGCCACGGTTCTGGCCAACGTGCTGACGCTGGCGAGTGTGTTCTTCACCATGAACGTGTACGACCGCGTGGTGCCCACGCAGGCCTATGCCTCGCTGTGGACTTTGGCCATTGGCACGGCGGTGGCAGCGCTGCTGGAGTTCGTGATGCGCTGGCTCAAAGCCAAGCTGGTCGACCTGGGTGGCAAGAAGGCCGACCTGGCGATCAATGCCACGCTGCTGCGCGAGATCATGTCCATCCGTCTGGAGCACCGCCCGCAGTCGGTGGGCATTTTTGCCAGTTCGATGCGCGATTTTGAATCGCTGCGCGACTTCTTTTCGTCGTCTTCGCTGGTCTTGCTGGCCGACATGCCGTTTGCCGTCATGTTCCTGGCTCTGATCGCCATGGTGGGCGGGCACCTGGTGTGGGTGCCACTGTTGGCGGTGCCGCTGCTGATCGTGGTGGGCCTGGTGGCGCAGCGCCCGCTCATGAAGGCCATGCGCGAGAACATGAAGGAGTCTGGCGACAAGCAAAGCGTGCTGGTCGAGTCGGTGTTCAATCTCGAGATCCTCAAGGCGCACAACGCCGAAACCTATTTGCAGCGCCGCTGGGAGCTGTCGAACCTGGCGGGTGCCGAATCCTACAAGACCATCCGCTCGCTGACCAACCTGATCATGGGCTTCACCACCACCTTGCAGCAGCTGGTGACGGTGGCCATGGTGGTGGTGGGGGTGTACCTGATCCATGCCAACCAGCTCACGTTGGGCGGCTTGATTGCGTCGGTGATTTTGTCGGGCCGCGCGATCTCGCCGCTGGCCAGCGTCATGTCGCTGGCCTCGCGTTACCAGCAGGCCAAGACTTCGCTGGAGACGCTGGACGGCCTGATCAAGCGCCCGCGCGACCGCACGCCAGGCCGCACGCATGTGGTGCCCGAAGACATTCAGGGTGGCCTGGAGGCCGAGGCGTTGGAGTTTGCCTATCCAGGCGAGCACAAGATTCCGGTGGTGCGCAAGGTGTCGTGGCGCATTGCGCCGGGCCAGAAGGTGGCCATGCTGGGCCGCGTGGGCAGTGGCAAGAGCACCTTGCTGCGGCTCATGGCCGGGCTGTATGCACCGTCAGCGGGCAACGTGCGCCTGGACGGGGTGGACCTGCAGCAACTTGAGCCCAGTGAGGTGCGCAGCAAGATCGGTTATGTGGGCCAGGAGTCGCAATTGTTCATGGGCACTCTGCGCGACAACCTGGTGCTGTCAGACAGCTGGATCAGCAACACGCTGATCCACGATGTGCTGCGCAAGCTGGGCCTGTACGAGCTGGTGGCGGCCCACCCGCGTGGCCTGGACATGCCGATCACCGAGGCCGGTGGCGGCCTGTCGGGCGGGCAGCGGCAGCTGGTGTCGATCGCCCGCATGATGCTGCGCGACCCGAAGTTGGTGTTCATGGACGAGCCTACGGCCAACATGGACCAGAACACCGAGGCGCGCGTCATTGCCGTGCTCAAGGACTGGCTGGACGGTCGCACGCTCCTGATGTCCACTCACCGCCCGCAGCTGCTGGAATGGGCCGACTCGATCGCCGTGATCGACGCCGGGCAGTGCGTGGCTTTTGGCGAGAAGAACGAGATGCTGAGCAAGCTGTCGCGTGGCATTGATGTGAAAACGGCCGCAGTCGCAGCCGCTGAAGAGGTGGTCGCATGAGCCAGAACAAGACAACTTTTGCGCAAGCTGGCTTTGGCATCGCCACGGTCGAAGACGATGAACGCCGCGTCAGCAAGATCCTGGTGTGGTCCACGCTGTTCACTTTGGTGGCGGCGCTGGTGTGGGCGGGCTTTTTTGAGCTCGACGAACTCGCCCGCGCACAAGGCAAGGTGATTCCGAGCAGCCGCGAGCAGGTGATCCAGAGTCTGGACT
>Ga0228703_1001860_pt1 | contig 12425 bp, 12 predicted proteins | sample McNCre217_Aug_MG_3_FD_178020 | JGI IMG/M metagenome (GOLD analysis project Ga0228703, IMG submission 178020) | Freshwater microbial communities from McNutts Creek, Athens, Georgia, United States - 29-17_Aug_MG | ecosystem: Environmental > Aquatic > Freshwater > Creek | place: USA: Georgia... | reverse complement strand
TGCTGCCGTTCGACTTGCATGTGTAAGGCATGCCGCCAGCGTTCAATCTGAGCCAGGATCAAACTCTTCAGTTTAATTCCTGTGAGGCATTGCTGCCTCGTCGCTCACTCATTCAGAATCGACTCCAGTCTTACGACCGGAACCAAATTTACTGTTTTGTGAGTACTGCTTATATCTGTCCCGAAGGACTGGATGTCTTTTCTCAGTACCCACATTTATCGGTTGACTACTTTTTAAAGAAGGCTGATCGTTTTTCGTTTCGAATCGCGTTCAGCGGAGAAACGAGACTTTGCCTGACTTCTAACAACATGTCAACACCTTTTGCAGAAATATTTCATAAATATTCAAAAAAAATTGAATTTAGTTCTGAAAATTTAAAATTAATTGAAATAAAACAATGGGTTATATCAAATATAGGGTAAACCCTAAATTTTTCTTACTTTTTCCTGAATTTAGGGATAGAATGGTGTTGTGCAGTGCAACAAAGGGAGTGTTATGTTTAATTTATCTAAGTCTCTTAAGACTCACAGTATCTTGGTGCGAGAGCTCCACGCAGGGCATCGCGAGAAGATTCTTGCGCATTTACTTGAGCTTTCAGACGATGACAGAACGCTCCGCTTCGGCATGTATACAAGTGACACAGTTATTGAGCGTTATGTTGCAAGCATTGATTTTTTAAACGATTCTGTTTTTGGCGTATTTGATAGTGATTTGCGCCTGATTGGACTTGCACACTTAGGCTACCCATTGTTTGGCAATCAAACAAATAAAACAGCTGAATTTGGTGTTTCAGTAAGCAAAGCAGGGCGAGGCAAAGGTATTGGTTCAGCGCTATTTAAACGCGCAGCAACTCACGCTAGAAATACAAATATTGAAATTCTTTATGTTCATTGTTTATCAAGCAACAAAGTAATGATGCACATTGCAAAAAAAGCTGGCATGGATATTGAGTTTTCATACGGTGAAGCCGATGCGTATTTACGTTTAACGCCACCAGATAACGCAAGCATCATGAGTGAAGCTGTGCAAGCTCAAGTTGCTGACATTGATTACGCCATTAAACGTAATTTAAAAAACTCAAAAAGTATTTTTCTGAACATCTGGCCATTTGCAGCATCAACAAAATAAAAAAGCCCACTATGTGGGCTTTTTTATTTGAGTAACACGGGCAATTAAACACAGGCAATTATTTTGTTTGCCCATCCAAACGTTTTTTATCTGCCTCAGAAATTACATCAAATATTTTAGTTACCTGTTTTACGCCAGGAACCTGCCTTGCAATCTCTACTGCTTGACTCGCCTCAGCATCCGTAACAATACCCATCAAATAAACCTTACCAGCCTCAGTCACTATCTTCATAGAGTTAGATGGAATATTTTCTTTAGTCATAAAGACTGCCTTAATACGAGTCGTCAAATATGAATCATTGGCACGAGCACTGAACCCACTCAACGGTGCTGGCACTAACTCGTTAAAAACTTCTGTAACGTTTTTCATCGCTTTAACCTTCTGCCCCACCTCATTCTTCAAGGCATCAGTTCTTACTTCCCCAGTCAATAAAACGCGACGATTAAAAACGCTAACATTCACATGAACATTATCGCCATAGGCTTTAATTAACATGCTCTCAGCCTCTAGCTGAATCCCTCTGTCGATTGCTTGAGTTCCAGAGTTTCTGCGATCAGCAATAACTAAAGCGCCACCGGCCATACCTCCAGCCACCAATGGAAAACATCCCGATAAAGCCGCCGCTAATGTTGCACCACCAATGACACTCAATGTCGTACGTCTTAAATTTTTATTCATTTGCTAAAAGCCTCAATCAAGTAACAAGTGATCAACACCATCACATAAACAATGCAACAACAACAAATGTGTCTCTTGTATTCGAGCTGTTCTATCAGCAGGAACACACAAATTAATATCGCCTTCTTTTAACAACTTCGCAATCTTTCCACCATCTTTACCGGTAAAGGCAATCACAGACATACCTTTTTCATGAGCGGCATTAATTGCGGCTATAACATTTCCTGAATTACCTGACGTCGATATACCTAACAAAATATCGCCCGACTGACCAAGCGCTTTGACTTGTTTACTAAAAACAACTTCATAGCTGTAGTCATTGGCAATCGCTGTCAAAATAGATGAATCAGTTGTTAAAGCAATAGCTGGAAGCTCTTGCCTCTCACGCTCAAATCGCCCAACCAATTCCGCAGCAAAATGTTGAGCATCAGCAGCAGAGCCACCATTACCACATGCAAGAATTTTTTTACCCTGCGCTAAACAAACGTGCATGGACTGAATGCCGCGCACAATTTCTTCAGACAACGCTGTTAATGCTTTTTGTTTTGTAGCAACGCTATCCTCAAAATGCTTTTCTACACGCGCCTCTAATTTTTTCTGAATTTCTGATTTCATAACTGAATTATGCCCCTAAGCTCTATTTAATCCAACGATTAAAAGACTTTCTTAATTGCCTTGATAGCATCTTTAATGCATCATCAATGCAACAAGCCAATTTTGATGCTTTAAGAAAGTTTGCATGGATTTATTTAAATTTGCCGAAGGGCAAAACTTGCCCTCTGGTACTCTTTATGTTGTAGCAACGCCTATTGGTAATTTGGCCGATATCACCATTAGGGCGCTGTATGTTTTACAGCAGGTTGATGGCATTGCTTGCGAAGATAAACGCCACAGCAGTAGCCTATTGAATGCATACGGCATCTCCAAGCCATTACTAGCCGTTCACGAGCACAATGAAAAATCTTCTAGCGCTCAAATTGTCGAGAAATTAAAACTTGGTGAGCGTTGGGCATATATTTCAGATGCGGGCACGCCAGTTGTTTCGGATCCCGGTTCTGTTTTAGTTCAAGAAATTAGATCAGCTGGCCTCAAAGTTATACCCATTCCAGGGGCAAGCGCCATTACAACGGCGATTTCAGCGTGCGGCGATTTTTTACAAAAAACTGAGGGCTCCTTTCAATTTTTAGGATTTTTACCGACAAAAGCAGGGCAGAGAACGATTGCTATCGAAGCTGCCTTAGCTGCAACAGTTACCAGCTTTTTTTATGAAGCCCCCCACCGAATTCAAACAACCCTCAAAGCATTTCATGATCTTTTAGATGAGGATCGTAGAATTTTTGTAGCAAAAGAACTCACCAAAATTCACGAAAATATTCAAATTATTAGGGCGGGAGATATTCCTAGCTGGATGGCTCAAATTGATTCCTGGCAAGGGGAATATATTGTGGGAATTGAAGGCGTTGGGGCCTCCAATGCGCCATCTAACTTTGATGAGAATACTTTGAAATGGGTTAAAGAGCTTCAATTGCACCTAAGTCACAAAGACTTATCTGAAATAGTCTCAACCGTTTCTGGCATGCCTAAAAAAGACGTATACAAACAACTTTTAGACTTAAAAACGCCATAAAAAAAGCCCACATCTGTGGGCTTTTTAAAAGTTAGAATTTTTATTTCTTTTCTTCAGGAGCCTTCTTAGGCTCTGGAGCTTTAGGCTCAGCAAACTTACCACCAGCAGAACCTGTTAGATAAACAACTGCTCTACCTAATTCATAGTCAGAAATATCATCAGGACTTGTACCTCCGCGTGCAGGCATAGCATTTTTGCCCTTAAGTAGAGAGGTTAGCAGTCCATCGTAGCCACGGCCTAAACGAGAACCCCAAGCACCTGTATCACCAAACTTAGGGGCACCAGCTGCACCAGTTGCATGACATGATGCACAAGCTGCCTTGTAAACCTCTTCCCCAGTCTTGAAAACTTTAGGGCCAGAAGCATCTTTAAAGTCTAATAAAGCAACTGGCTTAATTAGATTATTGGCTGCTTCGGCAGCTGCCTCAGCGCTAGCACCAGTCTTTTTACCGCTACCCACATACGTCATCAAAAATGCAATAACAATCAAAGGTACAAAAAAACTGGCAAACACCATCACAATTAATTGCTTAGGTGATTTGATTAAATTTCCGTGTTCTTCACTCATTCCTGATTTCCTTTTTATATAGCTAGGCGAGATTATAACGAGGATAATCCTCCTCAGCCTTACAATATTAGTCGTTGCGACCGTAGTTCAATGGATAGAATTAGAGTTTCCGAAGCTCTCGATACAGGTTCGATTCCTGTCGGTCGCACCATGATTTAGCTCAACAAATCCATCGAAACCCCGTCAAAAGCACTAAAAACCTTTAAAATGGCGCAACTATGTAATTCTGCCCCAAAAGGTCACCATGTCTTTAAACACAATCGATACAACAATTAGTCAGCCAATTCCAGCCGGAGAACCTATTCCTCATAGAAAGGTTATTCGCACCTGGTTAGCTCCGCTTGCCGAAAGAACGACGATCAAAGCAATTATTTTGCAAATTTTTGATACGGTTATTTTGACTGCGGCTATTGTTGGTACAGTGTATTTTGAGTCTGTTTGGATCAAATTATTATTAGCCCTATTTGCTGGTTTCGTCATTGGGCGCATCTTTATTTTGGGTCATGATGCCTGTCACCAGAGTTTTACGCCTCATAGAGGCCTTAACAAATTACTAGGCCGTCTCGCATTTTTACCTTCATTAACCCCATATAGCCTATGGGAAGTAGGGCATAACGTGGTTCACCATGGCCAAACCAATCTAAAAGGCTTCGATTTTGTTTGGGCGCCACTATCTCTAGAAGAGTATCAACAACTACCTACTGGTAAACGTATTCTGGAGCACATTTACAGAAGTGGCCTAGGCCCTGCGGTGTATTACTTCATTGAAATCTGGTGGAACAAGATGTACTTCCCTAACAAGAAAAGCATGCCGGCAACACGACCTGCATTTTTATGGGACAACATCTTAGTTACTGTTTTTGGTATTGTTTGGAATGCTTTACTCGTATGGGCCGCTATTGAAACTAATCAATCAATCGCCCTAACTCTTGTCATGGGTTTCTTGATTCCATTTATTTTTTGGAATGCCATGATCGGTTTCGTAGTTTATGTCCACCATACGCACCCAAGCGTTTCTTGGTATTCAGATAAATCAGAGTGGTTAAAAGCTCAACCCTTCGTATCCACCACAGTTCACCTTATTTTCCCTTTGAAGTGGGGCGCGTGGATGCACCACATCATGGAACATACGGCACACCACGTTGATATGAGTGTTCCTCTTTATAAGCTCAAGCAAGCACAATCAAAACTAGAAGAAATGTTACCTGGCAGAATTATTGTTCAGAAATTTTCTTGGGCTTGGTACTTCCACACAGCAAAACTTTGCAAACTTTACGATACGCAAAAGAAATGCTGGCTAGACTTTAAAGGCAATAAAACAGCGGATTCCATCAAAGTTGTTTTAAGCTAAGTTCTCTAGAAAAACGCCCGTAAGGGCGTTTTTTCAAAAAGCCGTTAAAATACCCAGTTGAATCTTACCGAGAAGTATTTATGGAAACTCCGCCAACCACGCTAGAAAGCAACACCAGAGTGATGAAGTTTTGCTCTTCATGCAGCAGAGAAAAGCCGCTTGAAGGTGGCACATGGATTCCAACAAGCAACCGTAAACAACGCTGGATTTGTGCAAGCTGTCTTTACAACAGAACCCACCGCACAGGCTCTGCTAAAACTTAAGCCCCATCCCCTACGTAGGGGTTTGTTTTTCTTTCTTGTCCAAAAGTAGACGTTGGGCCGTGCCCCGGGACAAACACAATGTCATCCCCCAAAGGAAATAATTTTTCTTTAATAGCGCGAATCAAGTCCGCGTGATTTCCTCGCGGAAAATCTGTTCGCCCAATTGATCCCGCAAACAGTACATCGCCAACCACAGCTAAACCATCGTTGGCACTATAGAAAACCACATGCCCTGGTGTATGCCCTGGACAATGTTTAACATCTAGATGAACATTGCCAACGGTCACCTGATCACCGTCGACCAGCCAACGATTTGGCTCAAAAGACTCAGCTTGAGGAAACCCAAATCTCTGACTTTGCATCGGCAATTGCTCTAACCAAAAACGCTCAGCCTCATGCGGACCTTCAATAGGAATATTTAACTCTTTTGATAATGCTGGCGCCCCAGCACAATGGTCAATATGGCCATGAGTTAATAAGATTTTTTCTGGGGTGACATTTGCGTTTGATAAAGCCTGAAGAATTCTTGGTAAATCACCGCCAGGGTCAACAATGGCGGCTTTTAAAGTTTCTTCACAAATGAGAATTGAGCAATTTTGCTCAAACGGAGTAACCGGGACCAGTAGAACTTTTAATGTCATGACCCCGATTATCCAAATAAATCAGAAAATTACCAGCTAGACTCTCGATCAGGCGTAGAAGTAATTTTATGAATGCTTAAATCAGCGCCTTCAAACTCTTCTTCTTGGCTTAAACGTAACCCAAAAATAAGTTTTAGAACACCATAAACAACTGTACCTGCAACTGACGCAATCAAAACGCCACTTAATGTGCCGATTAGCTGAGCAGTAAAACTAATGCCGCCAATACCTCCAAGTGCTTTTTGACCAAATATGCCAGCAGCAATACCGCCTAGGGCACCACACAAACCATGTAATGGCCACACCCCTAATACATCGTCAATTTTCCAACGGTTTTGCACCAAGGTAAACATCACAACAAATAAAGCCCCAGCTGCCCCACCAACGACTAAGGCGCCCATTGGGTGCATTAAATCAGAACCTGCACAAACAGCAACTAATCCTGCTAAAGGGCCGTTATAGCTAAAGCCAGGGTCATTTTTTCCAAGTGCCCAAGCTGTTAATGTCCCACCAACCATCGCCATCAAAGAATTAATGGCAACTAAACCGCTCATCTTGTCCACCGTTTGAGCACTCATCACATTAAAACCAAACCAACCTACCGCCAATATCCAAGCACCTAAAGCTAAAAATGGAATATTTGACGGCGGATGAGCAGAAATACGACCATCTTTTGAATAGCGGCCACGACGCGCGCCTAATAAAAGAATCGCTGGTAAAGCAACCCAACCACCAACAGCATGAACCACTACAGATCCAGCAAAATCATGAAACTCTTCACCTGTTAGGGCTTTAATCCACGCCTGATAGCCTAATTGCTGATTCCAAACCATTCCCTCAAAAAATGGGTATACAAATCCCACCAAAATAAATGTAGCAATTAACTGAGGGTTAAATTTTGCTCGCTCAGCAATTCCGCCAGAAATAATTGCAGGAATTGCAGCTGCAAAGGTCAATAAAAAGAAAAACTTAACTAGTTCATAGCCACTTTTTTGGGCCAAGACTTCTGCGCTAGCAAAAAAGTTAATGCCATAGGCAATGCTATAACCAATGAAAAAATAAGCAATTGTTGAAACAGCAAAATCTAATAGGATTTTTACTAACGCATTCACCTGATTTTTCTTGCGTACAGTTCCAAGTTCTAGAAAAGCAAAACCTGCGTGCATAGCAAGCACCATAATGGCTCCAGCCATTATGAAAAGGGCATCTGCGCCAGTTTTAAAATTATCCATAAAGCACCTATCTATAAGGAATAGTTGATATGTGCAAATTATCTAATGGGTTCTTTGATAAAAAAGTACTTTTATGCACCATTCTTGTGCAAATAGTCTTTCTTGGTGTTACACATAGGGTTTAGTACAATAGCTACATCGATGGGAGAGTTCGGTTTTACCGACGCCGAAGGCGCAATGCCCATGAACGCTCAGGCAAATGGACCGTCGATATTTACACTCTGGAGAGCTGCATTTAGTTGCACACCGAAGGGGCTAAAAAATTACAAACGGTTTGTAATTTTCAATCTCTCAGGTAACAGGACAGGGGGGCATCAATTCCTTTAGGAGTTTGGATGTCTGTCGCCCCGACAAATTTAAAACGCACTGTTTTATTTGAAACACACGTATCTGCTAAAGCCAAGCTTGTTGATTTTGGTGGTTGGGAAATGCCGGTTAACTACGGCTCTCAAATTGAAGAACATCTTGCAACACGCTCTAGCTGCGGTTTATTCGATGTGTCTCACATGGCAGCTGTCGATGTGATTGGATCAGATGCAAAAGCATTTTTACAAAAAGTTGTAGCTAATGATGTCAATAAACTTAAAAATAATGGTCAAGCTTTATATGGCTGCCTATTAAACGAAGCTGGACATGTTATTGATGATTTAATCGTCTATCGCCTTGATCCAAATTATCGAATCGTTATTAACGCAGGCACAGCTGCCTCTGATCTTATTTGGCTAAATCAACAAGCAGCAGCATTTAAAAATCTTGAGCTAATTCCTAGACGCGCCGATCTACCAAATCAAAAGAATCCTCAAGGCATGATTGCCGTGCAAGGGCCTAAAGCATTAGAAATTATTGCGCGTGCCATTCCAGAACTTTCTAATGCATGCAAAGAATTAGGTGTATTTCATGCGGCGTGTATCAATACAGCCCTTGGTGAAATTATGATTGCGCGCACAGGCTATACCGGTGAGGATGGTGCAGAACTACTTATTCCTGCGGGTAACACAAGTGCTGCATGGGATTTGTTAGTAAGTGCGGGCGCCAAGCCTGCTGGCCTTGGAGCTCGAGATACGCTACGTCTAGAGGCGGGCATGAATTTGTATGGCCAAGATATGAATGACCAAGTTAATCCTTTGGATGCTGGCTTAGGCTGGACCATTGATAGAACAACTGATCGAAATTTTATTGGTCGCAAGGCTATGGAAAGCGAAGGTCAAAAATCTGTTTTCTTAGGATTAATTTTGCAAGACAAGGGTGTACTTCGCGCTCATCAAGTTGTAAAAACTGCTCATGGTGATGGTGAAATCACTAGCGGTACATTTAGTCCATCTTTAGAGAAATCAATTGCATTAGCAAGAATGCCGATGGGCACAAAGATTGGCGATCAAGTAAAAGTGGTTATTCGCGATAAAGAATTGAATGCTGTTGTTGTAAAAGCACCTTTTGTACGCCACGGCAAAGCCTTGGTTTAATTTAATTTAGGAGAACTTATGAACATTCCTCAAAATCTACATTACACAGAATCACACGAGTGGGTTCGCATCGAATCAGATGGAACAATCACTATTGGCATTACCGATCATGCTCAAGAGGCATTGGGTGATATTGTTTTCTTGGAATTACCAGAGGCTGGCAAACAATATGGTGCTGGTGATGCATGTGCCGTTGTTGAATCTGTAAAAGCAGCTAGTGATATTTACGCACCTGTTGCCGGCGAAATTATTGCAGCTAATGATGATGTTACAAGCGCTCCTGAAAAAGTTAATTCTGACGCTTACGGTTCATGGTTATTCAAAATGAAACCTGCTGACATTTCAAAAGTTGAGGCCCTGCTTACTGCGGAAGCTTACGGTAAAAATATTGGCGCATAAATAATGAAAACTTCTCTCACTGCACTTGAAAACCATGATGCTTTTTTAAAGCGTCACATTGGACCTTCATCTCAAGATGAAGTCTCTATGCTTAACTTTTTAGGATTTAAAAAGAAAAGTGAATTAATTGACTCTGTTATTCCGAGCAAAATTCGACGCAAAGATCAATTACCACTTGGCACTTACTCAAGTGCAAAAAGAGAAGATGAAGCACTTCAATTATTAAATACGATTGCCAATAAAAATAAAGTTTTCAAATCTTTTATTGGACAAGGCTATTTCAACAATCTAATCCCAGGTGTTATACAAAGAAATATTCTTGAAAATCCAGCTTGGTACACAGCATATACGCCATACCAACCTGAAATTTCTCAGGGCCGTCTTGAGGCGATTGTTAACTTCCAACAAATGCTGATTGACTTAACAGGCATGGATATCGCCAACGCATCGATGTTGGATGAGGGAACCGCCGCCGCAGAGGCCATGACTCTTGCGCTAAGAACTTGCAAATCAAAGTCAAAAGTGTTTTTTATCGGCAACGACGTTTTGCCACAAACTTTATCTGTTATAAAAACTCGCGCCAAACCATTAGATATTGAAGTTCAAATAGGCCCCATTGAAAATGCATTAACAGTAGATGCGTTTGCCGTACTCATTCAATATCCTGGCGTAAATGGTTCAATTCAAGATAAATCCGTTTATACAAATATTGCTGAGGCGGTTCATGCTCGTGGCGGTCTCGTCATTGCAGCAGCAGATTTATTAGCTTTAACTCTCATCTGTCCACCAGCGGAATGGGGCGCTGATGTAGCCATTGGTAGCGCACAACGCTTTGGCGTGCCATTAGGATTTGGGGGTCCATCAGCTGGCTATTTGGCGACAAAAGATGAATTAAAGCGCAGTATGCCGGGCAGACTTGTGGGTGTAACAATTGATGCTCAAGGTCAACCGGCCTATCGCCTGGCGCTTCAGACTCGCGAGCAACACATTCGCAGAGAAAAAGCGACCTCTAATATTTGTACTGCTCAAGTTTTATTAGCAGTTATGGCAAGTATGTATGCTGTTTACCACGGTCCAACAGGGCTAAAAAATATTGCATTAAAAACACATCGCCAAACCAGCATTATTGCGTTAGCCTTAAAACAACTAGGCTATGAAATAGCAAATCAGTTTTGGTTTGACACGCTGACCATTAAGACTGACAAAGCTGCAGCCATTCACGAAAAAGCTCGTTCTCTTGGCTGTAACTTAAGAGAGATTGACGCCAATCATGTTGGTATTTCATTTGACGAAACCACCAACCGCGAAGAGCTTAATCTTGTTTGGGAAATTTTTGGTGGTCAGGGCAATTTAGACATTGATAACTTGGATCAACAAGTTGTTAATACAATTCCGAACTCTCTTATCAGAACTTCCACATATTTGACTCACCCAACATTTAATCGTTATCACTCTGAACACGAAATGTTGCGTTATTTGCGAAGTCTTGCTGATAAAGATTTAGCGCTTGATAGGACCATGATTCCACTTGGTTCATGCACGATGAAATTGAATGCAACCAGCGAAATGGTTCCTGTTACTTGGCCAAGCTTTTCACAAATTCATCCGCTCGCTCCAGAAACGCAGTGGGCAGGTTATGCACAATTAATCGAAGACACAGAACGTATGATGTGCGCTGCAACAGGTTACGATGCAGTATCACTTCAACCCAATGCTGGTTCACAGGGTGAATATGCCGGTTTATTAGTTATTCGTGCGTACCATGAATCAAGGGGGGAAGGGCACAGAAACATTTGTCTTATCCCATCATCGGCGCATGGAACAAACCCGGCTTCCGCACAAATGGCTGGCATGCAAGTGATTGTTGTTAATTGCGATAAAGATGGCAACGTTGACTTAGCAGATTTAAAAAATAAAGCTGAACTACATTCTAAAAATCTTGCAGCGATCATGATTACCTACCCAAGTACGCACGGCGTATTTGAAGAAGGTGTTCAAGAACTTTGCGAGATCATTCATCAACACGGTGGCCAGGTCTATATTGATGGCGCCAATATGAATGCTTTGGTTGGCACTGCAGCACCTGGTCATTTTGGCGGCGATGTGAGCCATCTAAATTTACACAAGACATTCTGCATCCCTCACGGCGGCGGCGGCCCAGGTGTTGGCCCTGTAGCGGTTAAAGCACACTTGGCTAAATTCTTGCCATGTTCTTATACTGCGGGAACCGCATCTAAATGGAATGATTTAGATTGGATCAGAATTAGCGCATCACCTTTTGGCTCGGCATCTATTCTGCCAATCTCATGGATGTATGTTGCGATGATGGGATCTAAGGGTCTTGCGGAAGCTACTGAAACTGCGATCCTAGCTGCCAACTATGTAGCTAAAAAATTAGATGTTCATTACCCAGTTTTATACAAAGGTACTAATGGCCTCGTGGCACATGAGTGCATTATTGATTTGCGCCCACTACAAAAAGATACCGGCATTAGCAATGAAGATGTGGCTAAACGCTTAATGGACTTCGGCTTCCATGCTCCAACTATGAGCTTCCCTGTTCCGGGTACGCTTATGATTGAACCAACTGAAAGCGAATCTAAATTTGAGTTGGATCGTTTTATTGAAGCAATGGTTGCAATTGCCGAAGAAATTAAGAAGGTTGGTTCAGGCATCTTTGATAAAGAAGATAACCCACTTAAAAATGCTCCTCATACTGCTGAGGCGATTTTGGCCAATGAATGGAATCACAGCTATACACGCGAAGAGGCTGCATATCCAGTAGCTCGCTTAAGAAAAGCTAAATATTGGCCACCTGTTGGGCGAGCTGATAACGTGTATGGGGATAGAAACCTATTCTGCACTTGCGCTCCAGTAGCAGACTACGCGTAACAAGCTTCTTAAATCTGAATGGGGTCGCGCTCGATATACCAGCCGACCCCTTTTCTTTTGGTATTTTGATCAATAAGCACAAGTTGCATTATTTCTAAAGCAGCCTGCAAATCTTGTCTGGTAGGGCTCTCTATTAATACTTGGGCCCGCTCTTTACCTGCAATGCGCACCATGGCTTTTGG
>Ga0228703_1001856_pt1 | contig 12433 bp, 14 predicted proteins | sample McNCre217_Aug_MG_3_FD_178020 | JGI IMG/M metagenome (GOLD analysis project Ga0228703, IMG submission 178020) | Freshwater microbial communities from McNutts Creek, Athens, Georgia, United States - 29-17_Aug_MG | ecosystem: Environmental > Aquatic > Freshwater > Creek | place: USA: Georgia... | reverse complement strand
CGCGAGAAGTTCTCGGCCAAGGTCTGCAGCGTCACGGTTTTGCCGGTGCCAGTGGCACCGGTGATCAGGCCATGGCGGTTGGCCAGGCCCGGCAGCAATTCGCAGCGGGCCTGGGCATTTTGTGCGATCGGCATCGGCTCGGACATGTTTTCGGGTTCCCTGGGGACAAAAAGTAAAATCCAGGCCAGATTACACCAACACGCAAGGACTTTTCGATGGCCGGCCACAGCAAATGGGCAAACATTCAGCACCGCAAGGGGCGTCAGGACGACAAGCGCGGCCGCGTCTGGACCCGCATCATCCGCGAAATCATGGTGGCGGCCCGCAGCGGTGGTGGTGACCTGAGCGCCAACCCGCGCCTGCGCCTGGCGGTGGACAAGGCCAAGGCGGCCAACATGCCGGCCGACAACATCAAGCGCAACATCGACAAAGCCACCGGCAATCTGGAAGGCGTGAATTACGAGGAAATCCGCTACGAAGGCTACGGCATTGGTGGTGCGGCCATCATCGTGGACACCATGACCGACAACCGCGTGCGCACCGTGGCCGATGTGCGCCATGCGTTCAGCAAATACGGCGGCAACATGGGCACCGAAGGCTCGGTGGCTTTCCAGTTCAAGAACTGCGGCCAGCTGATTTTTGCCCCCGGCACCAGCGAAGACAAAGTGATGGAAGTGGCGCTCGAAGCGGGTGCCGAGGACGTGATCACAGATGAGGAGGGCGCCATCGAGGTGCTGACCGCGCCCGGTGATTTCGAGGCCGTGAAGAATGCCCTGGAGGCCGCTGGCCTGGTGCCTGAAGTGGGCGAGGTGACCATGCGCCCCGAAAACACCATTGCACTGACTGGTGACGATGCCCTGAAGATGCAGAAGCTGCTGGACGTGCTGGAAGACCTGGACGATGTGCAGAACGTCTTCCACAACGCTGAAATCGAGGCATAAGGACACGCATGAAAGTATTGGTGATCGGCGGCGGTGGCCGCGAACATGCGCTGGCCTGGAAATTGGCGCAATCTCCCAAGGTGCAGCAGGTCTATGTGGCGCCGGGCAACGGCGGCACCGCCCGCGATAAACACCTGGTCAATGTGCCAGTCACCGATGTGGTGCAGCTGCGCGAATGGGCGCAAGCCCAGCAGATCGGCCTGACGGTGGTGGGACCCGAAGCCCCGCTGGCAGCCGGCGTGGTGGACGAATTCCGTGCCCACGGCCTGCGCATCTTTGGCCCCACCCAAGCCGCGGCGCAGCTGGAGAGCTCCAAGGCGTTCTCCAAAGCCTTCATGGCGCGCCATGGCATTCCGACGGCCGAGTTCGAAACCTTTTCCGACCCGGCAGCGGCCCACGCCTATGTGGACCGAAAGGGTGCGCCCATCGTGGTCAAGGCCGATGGTCTCGCCGCCGGCAAGGGTGTGGTCGTGGCCATGACCTTGGCCGAGGCGCACGAGGCGATCGACTTCATGCTGGTGGACAACACCCTGGGTGTGACCCACAACGAAGGGGGCGCCCGTGTCGTGATCGAGGAATTCCTGCAAGGCGAAGAAGCCAGCTTCATCGTGCTGTGCGACGGCAAGAATGTGACTGCCCTGGCCACCAGCCAGGACCACAAGCGCCTGCTGGACGGCGACGAAGGCCCCAACACCGGCGGCATGGGGGCATATTCGCCCGCGCCGGTGGTCACGGCGGATGTGCACGCCCGCGCCATGCGCGAGGTGATCCTGCCGACCATTCGCGGCATGGAAAAGGACGGCATCCCCTACACCGGCTTTCTGTACGCCGGCCTGATGATTGACGCCCAAGGCAAGCCCAAGACGCTCGAATTCAACTGCCGCATGGGCGACCCCGAAACCCAGCCGATCATGATGCGCCTCAAGTCCGATCTGGTGGACGTGATGCTGGCCGCCACCAGTGAGGGCCTGGACAAGATCGAACTCGACTGGGACCGCCGCGTCGCCTTGGGCGTGGTGCTGGCCGCAGCCGGTTACCCCATGAACCCGCGCAAGGGCGATGCCATCTCGGGGCTGCCGGCGGATCAAGCCGATGCCATGGTGTTCCATGCGGGCACCACTGAAAAGGACGGTCAGACCCTGACCTCGGGGGGGCGCGTGCTGTGCGTGACGGCTCTGGCCGATTCGGTCAAACAGGCCCAGCAAAAGGCCTATGAGGTGGCGCAGGGCATCCGATTTGACGGCATGCAGTACCGCCGCGACATCGGCTACCGTGCCATCAAACACTGATGGCGTTGACGAGGTGAGTACGCGGCATCCTGTCCAGTTCAAGGGCTCGGCTTTTGCGCGCTGGCTGCTGAGCCTGGCGGGCTGGCGCGTGACTTTCGAGGGATTGCCTCGGCGTCAGGGCGTGGTCGTGGCCTATCCGCACACCAGCAACTGGGACTTCATCGTCGGCATCCTGGCCAAATGGGCCATTGGCATTCCTGCGCATTTCTGGGCCAAGGATTCGCTGTTCAAGGTGCCCGTGTTTGGCGCCTGGTTGCGCTGGATCGGTGGTTTGCCGATCGACCGCAGCGCCGCCCGTGGTGCGGTGGGTCAGACGATTGACACCTTTCGCGAGCACGAGCGCAGCGACCGGTTGTTGTGGTTGGCCGCCGCCCCGGAAGGCACCCGCAAGTGGACGCCGGGCTGGCGCAGCGGTTTTTACCAGGTGGCCTTGGGCGCAGGTGTGCCTGTGGGCATCGTGCGGCTGGACTGGGGGCAACGTGAAATCCGCTTTGTGGACTTCCTCTCCTTGAGCGGTGACGAGGCCGGTGATTACGCCCGCCTGGCGGCAGCGTTCGAGGGTGTGCGCGGCTACCATTCCGAGCAGGGCAGTCCGATCGTGCCGTGGCGCCCCAGCAAAGACAAAAAATGACCGACAAACTCGACATTGCGCAGGTGCGCGCTTACCTGCTGGGCCTGCAGGCCCGCATCACTGGGGCGCTCAATGAGATCGATGCCACGCCTTTTGTGACCGACGCCTGGGAAAAGCCTGCGGGTGAAAAACTGCAAGGCCATGGCATCACCAAAATCATGGAAGGTGGGCCGGTGTTCGAGCGGGCCGGCTGTGGTTTTTCGCATGTCACCGGGCCTCAACTGCCGCCTTCGGCCACACAGCACCGTCCCGAGCTGGCGGGCGCGCCGTTCGAGGCCATGGGTGTATCGCTGGTGTTCCATCCGCGCAACCCGCATGTACCGACCGTGCACATGAATGTCCGCATGATCGCAGCCAAGCCTGCAGGCAAGGAGCCGGTGGCCTGGTTTGGCGGAGGCATGGACCTGACGCCGTACTACGGGCACGATGAAGATGCGGTGCACTTTCACCAGACCTGCAAGGATGCACTGGACCCCTTTGACGTTGCGCTGTACCCGCGCTTCAAGCGCTGGTGTGACCAGTACTTCTGCAACAAACACAGGGGCGAGCAGCGCGGCGTGGGGGGCGTGTTCTTCGACGACTTTTCGGAGCTGGGCATGCAGCAGAGCTTTGCCATGCTGCAAAGCGTGGGCGATGCTTTTCTGAACGCCTACCTGCCCATCGTTTACCGCCGCATGGACATGCCCTGGAATGAGCGCGAGCGTGACTTTCAGCTCTACCGCCGAGGCCGCTATGTGGAGTTCAACCTGGTCTGGGACCGGGGCACGCATTTCGGCCTGCAGTCCGGCGGACGCACCGAGTCCATTCTGCTGTCCATGCCGCCCGAGGTGCGTTGGTCCTACCAGCGCCAGGACCCACCGGGTTCCCCCGAGGCGCGCTTGCTCAGCCACTTTTTGGTGCCCCGGGACTGGGTGTGAGTCAGGGCCGTCGCATCGGCGTTTTTGGCGGCGCTTTCGATCCGCCTCACCTGGCCCATGTGGCCCTGGTGCGCTCGGCCATCGAGGCATTGCAGCTGGACGAGGTGCGGGTGCTCCCCACGGGGCACGCCTGGCACCGCGTGTCTGGCCTCAGCGATGCTGCACACCGGCTGGCCATGACGCGGCTGGCGTTTGCCGGGCTGAACCATGTGGTGGTGGACGATCGGGAGATCCGCCGCGCAGGCCCCAGTTACACCGCAGACACGCTGGGCGAGATCGCACTGGAAGCACCCGGCGCGCAGCTGTACCTCCTGATCGGTGACGACCAGCGCCGCAGCCTGCCGGCCTGGCACCGCATCGATGAAATTGCCCGGCTGGCTATAATTTGTGCCGCTGCACGCGATCCGCAAGTGGCGTCCTGGCATGCCGGTGAAGCCGCTGCCTGCGATGTGGCTGGCCTTGTTGTCCAGCCCTTGCCCATGCCGCTGATGCCCATCAGCGCCACCGACATCCGAGATAGATTGACCCGCCAGGCCAACGTTGCCGGGCTGGTTGCACCTGGCGTTGAGCGCTATATTCACGAACACCACCTCTACAGCCCCCGCTGAGAAAGCCCACCAATGAGCGAAACCGCCGCCAAGAAAGACGTCCAGAAACTGCAGCGAGTCATTGTTGATGCGCTCGAAGACGTCAAGGCCCAGGACATTCAGGTCTTCAACACCGAACACCTGTCGCCGCTGTTTGAGCGCGTCATCATGGCCTCGGGCACATCCAATCGCCAGACCAAGGCGCTGTCGGCCAGCGTGCGCGACAAGGTGCGCGATGCCGGTTTCGGCAAACCCCGCATCGAGGGCGAAGACAACGGCGAATGGATCATTGCCGATTGCGGCATGGCGGTGGTGCACATCATGCAGCCGGTGATTCGCCAGTACTACAACCTCGAAGAAATCTGGGGCGATAAGCCGGTGCGTTTGAAGTTTGGTGCGCCCAAACCCGAGGCCAAACCTGCCAAGACCACGGCGACCAAGAAAACGGCAGGCAAAGCCTTGAGCCCCAAGCAGGCCGCCTCTGCAGCCCAAAAGGCCGCAGCCAAGACCGCCAAAGCCCAGCCGACGGCAAAAAAGCCTGCCTTGAAGGCGCCCGCCAAAAAGACAGCAGCCAAGGCCCCGGCCAAGTCCGCCACCAAAGTGGTGGTGGGCAAGCCCGCCGCCAAGAAAGCGCCCGCCAAAAAGGCGGCTGCACCTGCCCGCAAACTGGTCAAGCCGACCCCCCGCAAATCGGCCTGATCGGGCATGAAGCTGCTGATCGTGGCCGTCGGTCAGCGCGTGCCCGACTGGGCGCAAACCGCGTGGGACGATTACGCCAAACGTTTTCCGCCCGAGCTCAAGGTCGAGCTCAAGGCCGTCAAAACCGAGCCGCGTGGCTCCAAAACGTTGGAGTCCCTGTACGCGGCGGAGCGCGAACGCATCGAAGCTGCGATCCCGCGGGGCTGTCGCATCGTCGCGCTCGATGAGCGGGGCACCAACCTGACCACCGTGGCATTGGCTGCCAAGCTCAAGCACTGGCAATTGGAAGCGGACGATGTGGCGCTGGTCATTGGCGGTCCAGATGGCCTTGATCCGGAATTCAAGAAGCTGGCCCATGAGCGCATCCGCCTGTCTGACCTGACCTTGCCCCATGCCATGGTGCGGGTGCTGCTGATCGAGCAGCTCTACCGCGCCTGGTCGGTCAATGCCAATCATCCCTACCACCGCGAATGAATTCACGCGAATGAGCGATTTCATCTACCTCGCTTCCCAGAGCCCGCGCCGCCGCCAGTTGCTCGACCAGATCGGTGTGCAACACCAGCTGCTGTTGCCCGATCCGCACGAGGATGCCGAGGCGCTGGAACATGTCAAACCGGGCGAAGCCCCATCGACGTATGTGCAGCGCGTGACGGGCCTCAAGCTCGATGCGGCCGTGGCACGGCTGAAGGCGCAGGGCTTGCCGCCAGCGCCGGTCTTGTGTGCCGACACCACGGTGGCGTTGGGCCGTGAGATTCTGGGCAAACCCGCCGATTCGGCCGATGCGCGTGCCATGCTGAAACGCCTGGCCGGACAGACCCATCGTGTGCTCACCGCTGTGGCCGTGCAAAAGGGCCGTCGACGGCTGTCGGCCTTGTCGGCGTCGTGGGTGCGCTTTGCGCCCATGACGGCGGCGCAGATCCGCGCTTATGTGGATTGTGGTGAGCCCATGGGCAAGGCTGGGGCCTATGGCGTGCAGGGCAAAGCGGCTGCCCACATTGAATACATCCGTGGCAGTTATTCGGGCATCATGGGTTTGCCGCTCTTCGAGACGGCGCAAATGCTGCGTGCGCTGGGTGTGCGCTGCTGACACAAGGGCCTTCATGCAACAGGACATCCTCATCAATTGGTCACCCCAGGAAACCCGGGTGGCTGTCATCGAATCGGGTGCGGTGCAGGAGCTGCACGTCGAACGCACGCTCGAATGTGGCCTGGTTGGCAATGTCTACCTGGGCAAGGTGGCGCGTGTGCTGCCGGGCATGCAGTCGGCGTTCATCGACATCGGGCTTGAACGCGCGGCTTTTTTGCATGTGGCCGATGTCTGGCAGCGCCAGAGCGAGGGCGAGTCGCCTGCGCAGTCGCGCACCGGCCAGCCGCTGATCCCGATAGAGAAGCAGGTGTTCGAGGGGCAAGCCCTGATGGTGCAGGTCATCAAGGACCCGATCGGCACCAAGGGCGCGCGCCTGTCCACCCAGATCAGCATTGCCGGACGCCATCTGGTGTTTTTGCCGCAGGACGACCACATTGGGGTCTCGCAAAAAATCCCGCCCGAGCAACGCGATGCCTTGCGTACCCGTGTCCAGACCCTGGTCGGACCGGCCGGTGGGGGCTTCATTTTGCGCACCAATGCCGAAGATTCGAGCGACCAGGAACTGCAGGAAGACATCGCTTACCTGCGCAAGACCTGGGCCCGCATCAAGGACGCATCGACCCGTTTGCCGCCGAAATCCTTGCTGCACGAAGACCTGACGCTGCTGCGGCGCGTGCTCCGTGACCTGGTGGGCGAGTCCACGCAAAGCATCCGCATCGATTCACGCGAACAGTTCGACAAGCTGCAGGCCTTTGGCAAGGAGTTCATGCCCAAGGCGGCCGAGCGTTTGCAGCTCTACAAGGGCGAGCGCCCCATTTTTGACCTCTACCGGATTGACGAGGAAATTGCCCGAGCGCTGGGGCGGCGGGTGGACCTCAAGTCGGGGGGCTACCTCATCATCGACCAGACCGAGGCGCTGACCACGGTCGATGTGAACACCGGGGGCTACGTGGGGGCCCGCAACTTCGAAGACACCATCTTCAAGACCAACCTGGAAGCCGCACAGGCCATGGCACGCCAGCTGCGCTTGCGCAATCTGGGCGGCATCATCATCGTGGACTTCATCGACATGGGGCGCCCCGAACACCAGGAAGCGGTGCTGGACGAACTGCGCAAACAGCTCGCCCGTGACCGGGTCAAGACCCAGGCCGGCGGGTTTTCGCCGCTGGGCCTCCTGGAGATGACGCGCAAGCGCACCCGTGAATCGTTGGCCCACATGCTCTGCGAACCTTGCCCGAGTTGCCAGGGCAAGGGCATCGTCAAGACGCCACGCACCGTGGTGTACGACATCCTGCGCGAGATCTTGCGTGAGGCGCGCCAATTCAACCCCCGTGAATTCCGGGTGGTGGCCGCGCCTGCCGTCATCGAGTTGTTGCTCGACGAGGAAAGCCCGCACCTGGCCGGTCTGTCGGATTTCATCGCCAAGCCGATTTCACTCCAGGCCGAAACCGGCATGGGGCCTGAACAGTACGACATCGTGCTGATGTAACGGTCTGCAACCGCCAGGCACATTTTCCGGTTTCGGGCGCCAGCGCCTGGGCGGAACCCAGCCTGGGGCGGTGTACGATCGGGGGTTACCGAAAAACCGTTTTTCAAGGCCGAAAACCCGTGCAAATGTTCCGATTCGCGATCGCCTGCCTGCTGTTGCTGGCCGGTCCCGTCATGGCGCAGTTCCGTGTGGAAGTGACAGGCGTGGGCATGACGCAGATGCCCATCGTCGTGGCCCCGTTCAAGGGAGAGGCCGCGGGGCCGCAGAAAATGGCCGCCATCGTGCAGGCCGATCTGGAGCGCAGTGGTCAGTTCAAAGGTCTGGACGCTTCTGGCTCTGCCATCGATGAACTCAGCCGCCCCGACTGGTCGCTCTGGCGCCAGCGCAGTGCCGATGCCCTGGTGGGCGGCAGCATGACGCGCCTGGCCGATGGCCGCTACGACATCCGTGCCCGCTTGTGGGATGTGGTCAAAGGCCAGGAAAAAGGCGAATTCCGCGACACCGTGCCGGCGGGCGATTTGCGCCAGTCCGCGCACCGCCTGGCCGACTGGGTGTACCAGCAACTCACCGGCAATCCTGGTGCCTTTGCCACCCGGATTGCCTATGTCACCAAAGCCGGGGGCCGCTACACCCTGTGGGTGGCCGACTCCGACGGCGAGGGTGCACAACCCGCCCTGGCCAGCCCGGAGCCCATCATTTCGCCTTCCTGGTCGCCCACCGGCAGCCACCTGGCCTATGTGTCTTTCGAAAGCCGAAAGCCGGTCATCTATGTGCATGAGATCGCCACGGGCCGCCGCCGTGTGATTGCCAATTTCCGGGGCTCCAACAGTGCGCCGGCCTGGTCGCCCGATGGCCGCAGCCTGGTGGCCACGCTCAGCCGCGAGGGCGGCTCCCAACTGTTCCGGGTGGACCTGGCCAGCGGCGAGGCGCGGCGTCTGACGACATCGGCCGGCATCGACACCGAGCCGGCGTTCTCGGCCGATGGCACAGCCCTGTTTTTCGTGAGCGACCGTGGCGGCAGCCCACAGGTCTACCGCATGCCCGCCCAGGGCGGGCCGGCCGAGCGGGTCACCTTCAGTGGCAGCTACAACATTTCACCCACGCTCAGCCCCGATGGCCGTTGGATGGCCTATGTCAGCCGTGTGGGTGGTCAGTTCCGCCTGCACATCATGGAATTGGCTTCGGGCCAAGTCAGTGCGATCACAGACACCTCGGCCGATGAGCGTCCCAGCTTTGCCCCCAACAGCCGCCTCATCGTCTATGCCACCGTGGCCCAGGGCCGCGAAGCCCTGATGACCACCACGGTGGATGGCCGCATCAAGGCCCGTCTGGCCGGGCAGGGCGGTGACATCCGCGAGCCCGACTGGGGCCCTGCACGTCCCTGAAATTTTCAAACCAACCTGTTCCGATGGAGATCCCCATGCGCAAAACCCTGTTCATCGCCGCTGTCCTGACCGCCTTGCTGGCCGGTTGTTCCTCCGGTGTCAAACTCAACGACGTGCCTGTTGAAGACAAGAGTGCCTCGGCCAGCGGCATTGGCAACGGGCAGAACAATGCCGGCAATGTGGCCAATGTGGTGACCGACAAGGTGGGCAACGGCATTGGCCCGATCGGTGTGTCGCATGTGGTGTTTTTTGACTACGACAGCTTTGTGATCAAGGCGGAAGCCCGCCCGATCATTGAAAACCATGCCCGCTTCCTGCAGGCCAACAAGCAGCGCAAGGCCATGCTGGAAGGCCACACCGACGAACGCGGTGGCCGCGAGTACAACCTGGCGCTGGGCCAAAAACGTGCCGAAGCCGTGCAGCGCGCCCTGACGGTGCTGGGTGTGTCCGACAGCCAGATCGAGGCGGTGAGCTATGGCAAGGAAAAACCCGCAGCACAAGGTGCTGACGAGGCTTCCTACGCCAAAAACCGCCGCGTCGAATTCAAGTACTGAGCCCTGCGATGCGTTTCGAGTTCAAACGCCAGGCCCTGGTCAGCCTGCTGGCCCTGATGCTGTTGGCCACGGGCAGTGCCCGTGCCGCCCTGTTCGAGGACGAGGAGGCGCGGCGTGCCATCCTGGACCTGCGTCAGAAGCTGGACAACGCGCTCAAGGCCCAGGCCGAAGACACCGCGCAATTGCGCCGGGTGTTGGTGGACCTGCAAGGCCAGCTCGACAGTGTGCAGGCCGAGCTCAACAAGTCGCGTGGATCGCAGGAGCAGCTGGCGCGCGATGTGTCGGACCTGCAATTGCGCCAGCGCGATGCACAGACCGGCCTGGACGAACGTCTGCGCAAGTTTGAACCCACGAGTGTCAAGCTCGATGGCTTGGAGTTCCAGGTGGACCAGGCCGAAAAGCGCGACTATGACGCCGCCATGGACGTGTTCCGCAAGGCTGACTTTGCCACTGCCCAGGCCAGTCTGCAGCACTTTGTGCAGCGCTATCCGCAGACCGGCTACATGCCTTCGGCCCTGTTCTGGCTGGGCAATGCCTCTTACGCTGTCAAGGACTACAAGGCTTCGCTGGCGCAATTCCGTCAGATGCTGGCCCTGTCGCCCACGCACGGACGGGCGCCCGAAGCCATGCTGGCGGTCTCGAACGTGCAAATCGAGCTCAAGGACAGCAAGGCCGCGCGCAAGACACTGGAAGACCTGATCAAGGCTTTCCCACAGTCGGATGCCGCGCAGGCGGCCAAAGAACGGCTGCCCAAGCTGCGCTGACGCGCATGGAGGCGATCTCCCTTGCTGACCTGCAGGCGCTAGAGCATCGGGTGCTCTGGCTGGGCTTTGGCCTGGCCGTGTTGCTCGGTGCCTTGGTTCAGCGCACCCACTTTTGCACCATGGGGGCGATCAGCGATTGCTTGCTCATGCGCGATGCCACGCGGCTCAAGCAGTGGGCCCTGGCCCTGGCGGTGGCCATGCTGGGGCTGGGCCTGTTGACGGGGGCTGGTGTGGTGAGCCCGCTCAATGCCATTTACGCCGTGCCCCGCTTTCCCTGGTTGTCCTATGTGCTGGGTGGGCTGATTTTTGGCATCGGCATGGTGCTGGCCTCGGGCTGCCCAACCAAAAACCTGGTGCGATTGGGCGGCGGCAGCCTCAAAGCCCTCGTGGTCTTGCTGGTCATGGGCATGGCGGCACTGGCCACCTTGCGGGGGGCGCCAGGCTTGCTGCGCGTGCAGCTGACCGATCCCTACACCTGGGGTGCCGCCAGCGGTCCGTTCATCGGCCAATGGCTGGCCTTGCGCATGGGCTGGTCTGTGCCGCAAGGCCTGCTGGCTGTGGCCAGTGTGCTGGCGCTCGCCATTTTGCTGTGGGTGCTGCGCCAACGTGATTTCTGGCAGACCGACAACCTGCTGGCAGGTGTCGGCATCGGGGCCATCTTGCTGGCCACCTGGTGGGTCAGTGGAGCGATGGCTTATGTGCCCGAGCACCCTGAAACCCTGGAGTCCGTGTTTGTGGGGACAAGCAGTGGCCGCATGGAAGGTCTGAGTTTCACCGGGCCGGTGGCGCAGTGGGTGGATGCTTTCCAGTACCTGGCCGATGGGCGCAAGCGCCTGTCTCTGGGCATGGTGCTGGTGCCGGGGGTGGTGCTGGGTGCGGCCCTGCGTGCCTGGCGCGCTGGCGATTTCCGCTGGGAAGGCTTCACACGCACATCCGACCTGGCGCGCCACCTCGTGGGCGCGGTATTGATGGGTGTGGGGGGCGTGAGCGCCATGGGTTGCACCTTCGGGCAGGGCCTGAGCGGCTTGTCCACCCTGAACTGGGGCAGCCTGCTGGCGGTGCTGGCGATGGTGCTGGGTGCGGTGCTGACTTTGCGTGTCCAGTGGTGGTGGGCAGAGCGCCATGGCTGAGTTGCAGACTTTGGGTGCGGGTGAGGGTGCTTCTGACGAGGCACGTCGTTTTGGCGGCCTGGAGCGCCTGTATGGCGTCGCGGCAGCCCAGAGGCTGCGCCAGTCGCATGTGGTGGTGGTCGGCATTGGCGGTGTGGGCTCCTGGGCGGCCGAGGCGCTGGCGCGCAGCGGTCTGGCCCGGCTCACTTTGATCGACATGGACCACATTGCCGAATCCAACGTCAATCGGCAAATCCATGCACTGACCAGCACCCTGGGGCAGGCCAAGGTTCAGGCCATGCGCGAGCGCATTGCGCAAATCCATCCGGCTTGCCAGGTCGATGTGGTGGATGATTTTGTTTCCCCCGACAACTGGCCCGGCCTGCTGACCGATCGGCCCGATGCCGTGATCGACGCCTGCGATCAGGTTCGCGCCAAGCAGGCCATGGCCGCCTGGGCCCTGCGTGAAAAAATGCCTTTTGTGTGTGTGGGGGCGGCCGGTGGCAAGCGCCTGGCCCACCGTGTGGAGGTCGATGACCTGGCGCAGGTGACGCACGATCCTTTGCTGGCACAACTGCGCTACCAGCTGCGCAAACACCATGGCGCGCCCAAACAGGGCAAACGCATCGGCGTGCGCTGCGTGTTCAGCCGCGAAGCGGTGGCCGGGCCCGATGCATCGTGCGCCATCGATGGCGGCGATGGCAGCCTCAATTGCCATGGCTACGGCTCACTGGTGGGTGTCACCGCGACCTTTGGCATGTGCGCCGCGACCGAAGTGATGAATATGTTGGTGCAGGTGTCAAAAGCCTGAAATATCTGGCTATAATCTGAGGCTCAGCAGCGATGCTGAGGAGAGTGGGACGTTAGCTCAGTTGGTAGAGCAGCGGACTTTTAATCCGTTGGTCGCAGGTTCGAATCCTGCACGTCCTACCACCCATTTCAAAGCCCGAAGTGTTCGCACCTCGGGCTTTTTCTTTGGTC
>Ga0228703_1001853_pt1 | contig 12442 bp, 11 predicted proteins | sample McNCre217_Aug_MG_3_FD_178020 | JGI IMG/M metagenome (GOLD analysis project Ga0228703, IMG submission 178020) | Freshwater microbial communities from McNutts Creek, Athens, Georgia, United States - 29-17_Aug_MG | ecosystem: Environmental > Aquatic > Freshwater > Creek | place: USA: Georgia... | reverse complement strand
GTGGTGTCAACTTCATCACCACCATCCTCACCATGCGTGCGCCTGGTATGACCATGTTCCGTCTGCCAATCTTCACCTGGAACACCCTGGTTACCTCCATCCTGGTAATCATGTGTTTCCCACCGCTAGCAGCTGCGCTGTTTGCTATGGGTGCAGACCGCCGCTTCGGTGCTCACCTGTTTGACCCAGCCAACGGTGGCCCAATGCTTTGGCAGCACCTGTTCTGGTTCTTCGGTCACCCAGAGGTTTACATCTTGGCCCTGCCGTTCTTCGGTGTGGTTTCAGAGGTATTCCCGGTCTTCAGCCGCAAGCCAATCTTTGGTTACAAGACCCTGGTCTACGCAACCATCGCCATTGCTGCGCTGTCGATGACCGTTTGGGCTCACCACATGTACGTAACCGGAGACGTGCTTCTGCCGTTCTTCGCTCTGACTACCATGCTTATTGCGGTTCCTACCGGTGTGAAGGTATTCAACTGGATCGGTACCCTGTGGCGCGGTTCGGTTACCTTCGAAACCCCGATGGTATTCGCACTGGGCTTCCTCACCACCTTCATCTTCGGTGGTCTTACCGGTGTAATTCTGGCTTCGCCAGCACTCGACTACCAGCTGTCGGACAGCTACTTCGTGGTTGCTCACTTCCACTACGTAGTGTTCGGTACCGTTGTGTTCGCCATGTTCGCAGGCTTCTACTTCTGGTGGCCAAAGTTCACCGGCAAGATGCTAAACGAGACCCTTGGCAAGATCCACTTCTGGCTGCTATTCATCGGTTTCCACACCACCTTCCTTATCCAGCACTGGCTAGGTGTAATGGGTATGCCACGTCGTTACTACTCGTACCTATCGAGCGACGGCTTCGGCGACCTAAACATGATCTCCACCATCGGTGCAGCCATCTTGGCAACCTCGATGATTCCATTCCTATGGAACGTTTACCTAACCGCTCGCAAGGGCGTAAAGGTAACCACCAACGACCCATGGGGCTACGGACGCTCGCTGGAGTGGGCAACTGGTTCGCCTTTCCCACGCCACAACTTCACCTCGATCCCTCGTGTTCGTTCGGAGTCGCCAGCGTTTGACCTAAACCACCCAGAGTTTGCTGCTCCAGAAGCACAGGCAGAAAAGGTAAAGGGCTAAAGCCATGAAGACTAATGCAAAGCTGTTTTACCTACTAACCGTTTTCTACCTGGTAGACGCCATTGCCTACGGCATCTGGTCTTACAACGCTTCGGTTCCTAGCGGTGTCTACGGTGGCAAGCACGTTGAGATCATCGGTACCGCCGCTATCGGCATGCTGGTGTTCCTAAGTGGCTTCATCGCCTTCTACATCAACAACACCGCCAAGCACGCTGGTGGCATCCTTCCTGAGGACAACCAGACTGGCAACATCGAAGACGGCGACGCCGAGATGGGCTTCTACAGCCCATGGTCGTGGTGGCCACTGGCACTGGGTATCTTCTGTGCCCTAACCTTCGCTTCGTTGGCTGTTGGCTGGTGGATGACCTTCATAGCAGTTCCTCTAGCACTGGTTGCGGTTATCGGCTTCGTATTTGAGTACAGCCGCGGACAGCACGCTCACTAAGTTTCAACTTCACAGAGGCCCGTCTTCGGACGGGCTTTCTGCGTTTAAGGGCCAACGTTGAATCGGTCCTGGCGCGTACTTAGGTTTGAAAGTGGCTGCCACAGGCAACTCAGGAATGGCGGGCACCCGCTCTGCACCGGGGTGAGGGGAGCATGCCTACCAGCTCAACGCTTGGCGTGGGGGAGTGTGCCACCGTACAAGGCTCGTAGAGCGGGTGAATACCGTAAACCCACCTACCAGAAGACTGCAGCTATTCGTAGGCTTCAGCACGGCCTGGGAGTCTTGATCTTCGCCCTAAGAACTGTCTGGGACCCTTGGTCTTCGGCCATGCCACCGATGGTTGCTCAAGCGCCCAAAGATCTTTCTTGCGTATTCACCAAGGGGAGCGGCGCCAGGTATTCCACCATGCACCATGAGGTTAAAGCAATGGACCCCGCCGAAGCGGGGTCCATCTAAGCGGTTAGCCTGGGCTGTTAGGCCTTTGGCTTGCGAGGTGCGCGAGTGGCCTTCTTAGGGGCTTCTACCGCCGCTGGAGCCTCGTGGGCCTCAGCTGCAACCTCGTGGTGAGCGTGGTGCTCGTGGGCTGCTGCTAGCTCGATGGCGCCAACTGGTGCAACGCGGTCCTCGAAGTAGAAGCGGCTTAGCGAAGCACGCATGCGGGCAGCCATGGTGATCTTGCCCTGCTTGTTAGGGCGAGCCACGGTTGGCTGGTGGTCGATGAAGTCGACCAACTTGTACATTTCGTGCTCGTCAATCGCGGCGTGAACTTCCTGGTACTCACCGTGAGGTAGACGAATGATTCGACCAGTCTCACGACCGTGAAGCACAATCTCGCGGTCCTTGCGCTGCAGGCTGAGGCAAACACGCTTGGTGATTAGGAATGCCACGATAGGCAGAACAATCAGCGAGATCTGCAGAGTGGTCAGAACGTTGTTCAGGCTCAGCAGGAAGTGAGTTGCGATGAGGTCTGTCGATGCTCCGGCCCAAAGCACTGCGTAGAAGGTCATTCCGGCAGCACCGATTGCGGTACGGGTAGGAGCGTTACGTGGACGGTCTAGCACGTGGTGTTCGCGCTTGTCGCCGGTTACCCAAGCTTCGAAGAATGGGTAGAAGGCAACGACTGCCATGAAGACCACGAGCACGAGGATTGGAAGCAGGATGTTCCAAGACCAGGTGTAAGGACCGGTAACAACCTCAAGGTGGGTTGGAGCCAGACGCAGCGCACCATCGGCGAAACCGATGTACCAGTCAGGCTGGGTACCAGCGGAAACTGGCGATGGGTCGTAGCCACCGTACAGCCAGATTGGGTTGATGGTTGCGGTTGCAGCTACCAGCATCAGCACACCGAAGACTACGAAGAAGAATCCTCCGGCCTTGGCAACGTAAACAGGCATCAGTGGGTAGCCAACAACGTTGTCGTCGCGGCGTCCTGGGCCCGAGTAGTGGGTGTGCTTGTGGATTACCACCATGAACAAGTGGATCACGATGAAAATCAGGATGAATGCTGGGATCAGCAGGATGTGAAGGCTGTACAGACGGGCAACAATGTGCTCTCCTGGGAATTCGCCACCGAACAGCATCGACGAGATGTAGGCACCGATTACAGGTACGCCCTTGATCATGCCGTCGATGATGCGAAGACCGTTGCCCGAAAGAAGGTCATCTGGAAGCGAGTAACCGGTGAACCCACCAGCCATAGCCAATACGAACAGCGCGAAACCAACAACCCAGTTGATTTCACGAGGCTTGCGGAATGCACCGGTGAAGAACACGCGCATCATGTGAAGACCAGCAGCAGCAACGAACAGCAGGGCTGCCCAGTGGTGAAGCTGGCGCATCAGCAGACCGCCGCGAACCTCAAACGAGATGTCCAGAGCCGACTTGTAAGCAATCGACATCTCGGCACCCTTTAGAGGACCGTAAACGCCGTCGTAGATAACCGAGGTCATCGCTGGCTGGAAGAAGAAGGTTAGGAAGGTACCCGAAAGTAGTAGCACTAGGAACGAGTACAGGGCTACTTCACCCAGCATGAAGGACCAGTGGTCCGGGAAGATCTTGCGACCAAACTCCTTGAGGATGCCAGCTACACCAACGCGCTCGTCGAGGTAGTTGGCGGTGCCTGCGAGGAATCCGCCTTTCTTGGCGGTAGCAGTTGCGTTGCTCATTAGGCGGTACGCTCCCAGAAGCTAGGGCCAACTGGCTCACTGAAATCGCCCTTGGCGATCAGGTAGCCCTCGGCGTCGACGGTGATCTGAAGTTGAGGCAGTGGACGGCTAGCAGGACCGAAGACAACTTCGCAGTCGTTTGCTAGGTCGAAGGTGGACTGGTGGCAAGGGCAGAGCAGGTGGTGGGTGTGCTGCTCGTAAAGTGCCACTGGGCAACCAACGTGAGTACAAATCTTGCTGTAAGCAACGATGCCCTGGTAACCCCAGTCGAGTTCCTTCTGGCTGTGCACATCGGCTGGGTCTAGGCGAACCAAGAGAACCGCTGCCTTTGCCTTCTGCTCCAGCATGTCTGGGCGCTCGTTTAGGCCCTCAGGAATGACGTGGAACACCGAACCGATGGTGACGTCCGAAGCCTTGATTGGGGTTCCGGTTGGGTCGGTGGTTAGGCGAGCGCCCTTGGTCCACATGGTGTGACGCAGGGTGCCGGTTGGGTTTGGGTCTACAGTCATGTCCTTGAAAAGAACGATGCCTGGAAGCGGGAACAGAGCCAGCGCACCGTATAGGCTGCGGCGGATCAGCTTGCGACGGCTGAAGCCAGACTCCTGGTTGGCAAGGTTGACGATCTCAACTGCACGAGCACGTACATCTTCAGAACCACGGGTCTGGTGACGGGCTTCGGCAACTTCGGCGTCTGGCATAAGGGTCTTGGCCCAGTGCACTGCACCTAGACCGATTGCAAGCATGCCCAGGGCGATGCTGACACCAACGAAGAATGTGTTGTTGTGTACGGTGCCCAGGTCGTCGGAGATTGGGAAGACAAAGTAGAACACGATTGCGGCAATGCTGCCGATGATGCTTACGAAGAACCAAGCCGCAACCTGGTTGTTAGCGGTGCGCTCGTGCTTCTTGCTCTTGTCGGTCATACGAACGCGGTGAGGCTCCAGACCTGGATCGGCAATCTTGTCTGCCGCAATCACTGCCAGGCCAGCACTGTAATCGTGCTCGAAGTCGTGCGAGTCTCCTGCGGCAGGAGCTAGTCCCTTATTTTCAGCCACTTGTTGTCTCCCTTTACTTACTAAATCTCTGACGTGGTCCAAGAGCTAGTTGCTCTTGGCTCCTAGCCATACGGTAATGGCGATGATTCCACCCAAAACACCGATCCAAACAAGCAGACCTTCTGCTACTGGGCCGAGGTTGTCCAGGTTGAGTCCGCCTGGCGATGGGTGCTGCTGGAGGTAAACCAGGTAGGTGATGATGTCCTTCTTGTCCTTAGGGGTCAAGTTGGCATCGTTGAAGACAGGCATGTTTTGAGGGCCGGTAATCATGGCCTCGTACATTTCCTTTGGTGCGGTGTCGGTGAGCGCTGGAGCGTACTTACCCTGGGTAAGAGCACCACCGGCACCGGCAGCGTTGTGGCACATTGCACAGTTAGTGCGGAATAGCTCGCCACCGCGGGTTGCGTTTCCGTTGTTGGCAACCATTGCATCGGTTGGAACGGCAGGGCCAGGAGCCAACGAAGCCACGTAGGCGGCTAGGGCGGCAATCTCGCTGTCGCTGAATGAAGGGTCCTTGGTTGGGATCTGGGCGCCCGATGCCTGTGCCGGCATACGACCCGAACCAACCTGGAAGTCTACGGAAGCAGCGCCAACACCGATAAGGGTTGGAGCGTTCTGGCTACCTTCAGCGTTCTTGCCGTGGCAGGAAGCACAGTTGGCGAGGAACAGCTTGTGACCCTCGTCGATCTGGGCTGCCGATGCAACGGTAGGGGACTGCTGTGAAGTGATAGCTGCGGTTGCGGCTGCATAGCCACCACCGGTAAGGAGCAGGGCTGCAGCGATAACAACAGCCGCAGCCATTGGCTTGCGACGGCTGATAAGCGACTTACGGTTTAGGAACGCCATGTTATTGATACTCCGACTCGGTTTATTTCAAAACGTAGATGATTAGGAACAGGCCGATCCAGACCACGTCCACGAAGTGCCAGTAGTACGAGACCACGATGGCGCCGGTTGCCTCGTAGTGGCCAAACTTCTTGGCCGCAAAGGTCTTACCGATGATGATTAGGAACGCGATCAGACCGCCGGTTACGTGAAGTGCGTGGAAACCGGTGGTGATGTAGAACGCGCTGGTGTACGAGTTGGCGTCTAGGGTCATGCCGTGCTCAGTGACAAGGTTGGTGTACTCCCAGACCTGACCCGATACGAAGATTGCGCCCAGTACGTAGCTGAGGAAGAACCACTCAACCATGCCCCAGTTCTTAGGGTGCTTGCCGGTGGCGCGTGGCTGCATGCGCTCTGCCGCAAAGACACCGAACTGTGCGGTGAAGGAAGACAGCACCAGGATGATGGTGTTGGTCAGTGCAAACGGCACGTTTAGGTGCTGGGTCTGCTCGCCCCAAAGCACCGGAGAGTTAGCGCGAAGGCTGAAGTACATTGCGAAAAGGCCCGCAAAGAACATCACCTCACTGCCAAGCCAAACGATGGTGCCCACTGCGGTGGAATTTGGTCTGTTAATGACGGGTGCAGAATGCTGCGACACTGGCATGGTAGTCATACGTCTAGCATAGCCAACGGCCAGACGGCTGTTGCCCACTTGACACCTTAAACCTCACCGATTCTGAAGTATTTTTCTGGAACTTAGCCTTCGTTTTGGCTGGCTGGCCAGCAGCGGGGGAGAGCAGGCCAAGGTCTAGACTTTTGCTATGACTGCAGACCTCTCTTGGCCGGTAATTCTGGGCCGTTTGATCGAAAAAACCGCTCTGGATCGCGCCGCGGCCTCCTGGGCCATGGGGCAAATCATGTCTGGCGAAGCCGCCGATGCCCAAATCGGTGCCTTCATGATTGGACTTCGCGCCAAGGGGGAGTCTGTTGACGAGCTCGCCGGCCTGGTTGACGTGATGCTGGAGCGTTCGGTGCTGCTAGACACCGGAAACGACGCGGTCGACATCGTTGGTACCGGTGGCGACATGGTTGGCACCGTAAACGTGTCATCGATGGCCAGTATTCTCACCGCAGCGGCCGGATTGCCGGTGCTAAAGCACGGTAGTCGCTCGGCATCGGGAAAGACCGGATCCTCCGAGATGCTTGAGGTTTTGGGCATTCGCCTCGACCTATCTCCAGAGCGAGTGGCGGACGTGTTCCGCGAGGTGGGCATTTCGTTCTTCTTCGCACCGGTATTCCACCCTGCTATGCGCCACGTTGGCCCAATCCGTCGCGAACTGGGCATTCCAACCACCTTCAACTTCCTGGGCCCGCTGGCAAACCCGGCACAGCCAATCGCCACCAGCCTTGGCGTCGCCAACCTATCGGTGGCACCACTGATGGCGGCCGAGATGGCGGCCCGCAAGCGCACCGCTCTGGTGTTCCGCGGCGATGACGGACTGGACGAGCTGACCACCACCGATGCCAGCCGAATTTGGCAGGTGAGCGGGGGAGAGGTGACCCAGCACACCCTAGAACCACGAAAGTTTGGCATCGCGCGTGCCGAGCACTCGCAGCTGCTTGGTGGCGATGCACACCACAACGCTCAGGTGACCCGCGATCTGTTCGAGGGAAACACCGAAGGTAACCTTGGCGCTGTGCGAGACATCGTTTTGCTTAACTCGGCCGCGGGAGTGGTCAGCTATGAGTTGGCAAAGGACTCGTCGCGCGCTGACGTTGATCTTGACGTGCGTTTTGAGGATGCGCTGCAGCGTGTTACCAAGGCATTGGATTCTGGCGCGGCTCGCGAGAAGCTGAGCCAGTGGATTGCGGCTACTCAGCTCTAAAAGTTACTGGACAGGGGTCGGCCTGGGGATAAGTACCCGCCGGCCCCTTTTCATCGATAAAACATTACTTGACATAATGTGCATTATCGGGGAAAGGTTATCTGCCGGAGAAGTGGTTCTCGAGATACTCGGCCAACCCTGGCGGCCCCACAATCTCGCCGCTCTGCAATAAGTCTGAGATGTTCCACCAGCGGTATTCAATGACGTCACGGCGTTCATCCGTGGTCCAGTTGGTTTCGTCCATCTTGAAATCGTCAGAAACCACCAGGCGGTAAAAATGCGCAATTCCGGTCTCGTAATGACCGCTTACCCATTCCATTTTGAACGGCAAACTCAGCTCGAGTTCTCCCAGAGCCTTTGGGTGAACTTTGTGCCCCGTTTCTTCGAAAAGCTCGCGTACGGCGGCATCGATGATGGTTTCGCCTGGATCAACGCCACCACCTGGCGTCAGCCAACGCGGCGGCAAGCCTGTGCCTGGGTCCCAGTGAGTCTTGATCAGGAAGAGTTCTCCGGCCTGATTCAACAGGAAAATGCGCGCAGTTTCGCGGTGCTTTAGGTGCAGTGGCGACTCGGGTTTGGCGGGTCTGTGGTGCTTCTTTACCTTGGGCAGATTGCCGTCAAAGCTGGGAAAATAATCACTTGACATAATATTTACCTCGATTTTGGCGGGTGTTGCGGGATAACTGCGGCTATGTTGCTAGCCTAACTGCGTGCGCTATCTATTTGACACTGACAAGCCCCGAATTTTCGCCCACCGCGGCCTGGCGCTTGACTCGGTGGGTGGCCCGCTAGACGAGAACACTCTCCCAGCTTTTGCCCGTGCCCTAGAGGTTGGCGCGCACTACATCGAATCTGACATTCAGGTGACCGCCGATGGCGTACCGGTGTTGTTCCACGACACCGATTTGAAGCGCGTTGCGGGCATCGATGCCCCGGTTCAGTCGCTGAGCGTGTCTGAGATTCAGGCTCTCAGGCTGGAAAACGGCGGTCAGATTCCAACCCTAGTTGAGGCACTGCAGCAGTTCCCAACCGCTCGCTTCAACCTTGACTTCAAATCGGTGGCTTCGATCTTTGCCGGAACCCGTGAGATTCAGCACCTCGGTGCTGCCGGCCGTGTGATGGTGGCAAGTTTTAGCGATGCCCGCCGAATGGCCGCGAAGAGCAAGCTTCCTGGCGTGGCTAGCTCGGCTGGCTCGTCGCGTGTGCTTCAGGCGGTTATCGGTTCGTCACTGCGCCTGCCGATAGTCACTGGAATCTCCTTGGATGGCGTTGACGCCCTGCAGATTCCCACCCACTTTGGTGCGCTTCGACTGGACAGTAAGTGCTTCATTAAATCGGTGCAAAAAGCCGGAGTTGAGGTTCACTTCTGGACCATCAACAACCCAGCCGAAATGAAGCGCCTGATCGCGCTTGGCGCCAACGGCATTGTCACCGATCGTGCCGACTTGGCGGTTGCTGCGCTGCTGGGATAACCAGCCAAATCTGGCAGCGATATCGCCGGCTGGCCCAGTAAGGCCCGCTTGCCGGCACCACTCCCCTGCCCTTCCTTTGAATTGTCTGAGCATTTGGCTGCGCGCCTTTCTTTTGGAATGTTTTTCTGCTTTTCTGTGTTTCAGATATCAACCCGATTTTCTCTCTCAAGCCCAAAAGGCGATTGGAGTTGCTCATGTCACAGCAAACAATGCGTGGAATGCGTCTGGGTGCCGCCAGCCTCGAAAACGAGCGCGGTGTGCACATGGAAGCGCGCAAAACGTACAGCTATCAGTGCGCCCTTGGGCACGTCTCTGATCTGAAGTTTGCTGCCAATGCAGAGGCTCCAGAAACCTGGGAGTGCAAGACCTGCTCGCGCGAAGCCATCCTGCTTCAAGACGGCATTCAGGTTGAACTTGCCTTCCACGAAGAGAAGATTCCGCGCAGCCACTGGCAGATGTTGCTAGAGCGCCGCACCGTTGAAGAACTTGAAGTAATTCTGGAAGAACAGCTGCTAGAACTGCGTGCCCGCCGCGAGGCCGCCGCAGAAAAGTTGAAGCAGAAATAGAGTTGCCTGCCGCCTTTGGTGGCACACAGAATGTAGTTCCGGCTTAGCTGGCGAGTTAAGTCTGCTCATTCGGGGTATCGGGACGATACTGCAACAGAAAAGGTCCGCCATTTGGCGGACCTTTTACTTTAAGTTTGTTGGCTACCCGATTGGGGAACGATGCCCAAACGTGCCGGCTAGAAGCGCTCGAAGCCCCACTTGGTTACGCGCCACAGGGCCTCAAGCACAATCTTCTGGCTCATCTTGCTGCTGCCAATCTCGCGCTCCACAAAGGTGATTGGAACCTCTTGGATGCGGGCCTTGGCCTTGCTGCAACGCCAGGCCATTTCCACCTGGAACGAGTAGCCAGCCGAGGCGATGTTTGCCAGGTCTAGCGACTGCAGGAAGCTGGCACGGAAGACTCGGAAACCAGCGGTGATGTCTCGGATACCGGTGCGAAGCATCATGGCGGCGTAGGTGTTTCCGGTGCGGCTGATGAACTGGCGGCTAACCGGCCAGTTGACGGTCTTACCGCCCTTTACCCAGCGCGAACCGATTACGAGGTCGTTCTGCGGGGCAACCTCAAGAAGCTTCAGCAGGTCCTCGGCGCGGTGGCTGCCGTCGGCATCCATCTCCACCAGGTACTCGTACTTGTGGTCGAAGCCCCACTGGAAGCCGGCAAGGTATGCCGGGCCTAGGCCATTCTTTTCCTTGCGGTGCAGAACGTGAACGCGGGTGTCCTCGGCGGCAAAACCATCGGCGATCTTGCCGGTGCCATCTGGGCTGTTGTCGTCCACGATGAGCAGGTCAATCTGTGGAACTGTTGCCAGCAGGTGGCGCACTACCTTCTCGATGCCTTCGGCTTCGTTGTAGGTGGGCATGATGACCAGAGTGCTCAAAATCGGCCTTTCGATTAACTCGGATAGAGCCTAGTTTGAATCGCTGAGAGTTGACTTAATAAAGCCTAGGCGTTTGCTTAGGCTGCGCAACGGTGTCAAAAGGGTTGAAATCAGAGCCAAAACGGCAACTGCCAGGGCCAACTTATCCACCCAGCCAAACCAGGCCATCGCCGGAGTTAGGTTGTTGCGAGGTTCAACCTGTGCGCTTGCCCATGCCGGGGCGAACGGCTTGGTGCCAACCACTACCCTGCCGTCTGCCCCCACAATTTCGGTGGTGGCAACAGTGCTGGCGTGAACAATGGTGCGTCCGGTGGCGATGGCCTGCAGTCGAACCAGGGCCTCCTGCTGGAAGGACTCAGCGGTGTGACCAAAGTCGGAGTTGTTGGCCTGACTCATGATCACGGTGGCTCCCCCGGTAACCAGGTCGTGAGGAATCTCATCGATGCCAATTTCAAAGCAAATTAGGCTGCCAACCCTGGTGCCATCCACCTGGAAGATTCCGCTGCGGGTGCCAAAGTTGAAACCTCGGTAGATGAGGCCAATCAGATTGGGCGCCAGCTGGTACCAGAACGAGCGATCGGGCACGTACTCGGCAAACGGCACGGGTCGGCGTTTGTCGTAGATCTTCACCGCCTGGGTGTTTGGGGTGAACAGCAGCACGCTGTTGAACACCCGCTTGCCGCGCCAGGTAACGGCTCCCAGCATCAGCGGTGCATGGAGTTGGTTGTCTACCAGGTTGTGAATCTGGGCGCCCGCAATTGGGTTGGAAAGCGGGTCTACATCGGAGGCGTTTTCGGGCCAGACATAGAGCTTGGTCTGGGCAGCCTCAACTGGGTTTTGAGCTAGCCAGCGCTGGGTGGCGGCGATGTGTTTGGTGAGGATGCTGCCGGGAACCGGATTGGCAAAGAGGCCGGCGTTGGCGTTTCCTTGGATTGCGGTGATTCGCAGGCTATTTCCCGCTGGCTTGGACGACTGGACGGCGCTGTTTTTCGGTGCAGATGGCAGTGAGGTCAGCAGAAGAGTGGCCACCACAAAAACTGCCGGTGCGGCGATGAGTGCGTTACTGGCACTGCCCCTCGGCGTGGAAAGACCAATCACCAGAGTGATTGAAACGATGGCAACACCAAGGCTGACCAGACTGATTCCGCCCCAGTAGGCAAGCCTGGCAAATACGGTGTCTGCCATCGGCTGACCCAGGCGCGACCACTGGTAACCGCCATACGGGTAGTGTCCGGCCACCCACTCGCGTGCCACCCAGATGAGGGATAGCGCAAGAATCAAAATCGGTGAACGCCAACGGCCGAGTTGCTGCGCGCGTGCGTCGATCAGGCGCCAGGTGGCGGCCGCCAGCCCCAAACCAACGGCAAAGATCAGGCCCTCAAGCACCGAAAGCGCCAACCAAGGCTCCGGGCCAAGGTACGCGCTCATCCAAACGCTCTGGACGGCATAGAAGGTTGTGCCGGCTACGAAGCCGTTGGCCATGCCCCAGCTCCAACCAACTCCCCTAATCGAAAGATGGATTGCAACCACCGAAACGAAGATCAGGGCGCCTAGGTTGATGGGTGCCAGGGTGAGGCCGGCAACCAGGCCACCCGCAATGGAGAGCGATGGCCGCCAGAACCAACCCGGAAGGTACCGGAACGGGCTCTGGTGCTTGGTTGCGTTTTCGGAGTTTGGATTAGCCATAGTACGAGTAGGCCACGATGCCGCGCTTGACCTTGTCTACGGCGTCGCGCGCGGTTGCCGCAATGTCTGGCTCTGCGGTTTGCGAAAGCTGATCCAGAAGGTCCACAATCATTTTGGTCCAGCGAATGAAGTCTCCCGGCAGCATGTCGGCCTGTGAGAGCACAACGTCTAGCTTGGCGCCGGTGGCCCAACGATAGATTGGCAAACAAAGGCTTGGGTCCAGTGGGTTGGTACCCGGAAGCTTGTACTGGCGACTGAGATGTTCGAGGTCTTCCCAGATGGTTTCGGTGTGCACCAAAATGTCTTCGAAGTTGCCGCGCGGAAGCTT
>Ga0228703_1001845_pt1 | contig 12470 bp, 11 predicted proteins | sample McNCre217_Aug_MG_3_FD_178020 | JGI IMG/M metagenome (GOLD analysis project Ga0228703, IMG submission 178020) | Freshwater microbial communities from McNutts Creek, Athens, Georgia, United States - 29-17_Aug_MG | ecosystem: Environmental > Aquatic > Freshwater > Creek | place: USA: Georgia... | reverse complement strand
TCACTTTGGCAGCAGCGGCGAGCGCCACCGCCAGCAACGTCTGGGAGTTGGTCGCCTATCGCGTACTCGCTGCAGCGGGTGCTGCACTCATGACGCCAACCTCTATTGGGTTGATCTTGGCCACATTTCCACCTGAGCGTCGGGGAGCGGCAGTCCGCAACTGGGCAGGTATTGGTGGTTTGGCGGCAGCACTTGGACCCGTGCTCGGCGGCGCTCTGGTGTCTATCGACTGGCGCTGGGTTTTTGTAGCCAACGCCACTTTGGGTGCCAGTTCCATCCTGATCGGGTGGCGGCATCTTCCGAATGTTCCTGGGCACGATGTGAAACGGCCCAGCTTGCTCGCAGCATTCTTGGTGACGACAGGGATCGCGGCCCTGATCTTTGCCATCGTCAAAATCAATGCTTGGGGATGGCACTCTCCCCAAGTCATTTCAAGCATGACGATATCGCTGATCTTGTTGGGCTTGTTCTGCCTTCACTCTCTTAAGTCACCCAATCCATTGGTTGATCCGGCACTCTTTCGGATTCGACCATATTCGGGTGCCGCCTTGGCCATGATTCCGTATTCGGTCAGTTTTGGGGCAATGCTGTTCTCGGTGGCAGTTTGGGGACAGTCGGCATGGGGCTGGAGTGCTTTGCAAGCGGGCCTTGCCATCATCCCAGGCCCTTTGATGGTGCCACTGACCTCCTCATTGCTCACGGGTCGATTGATCGAACGCGGTGGAGCTGTTTACCCCGTTACTTTGGGCACGGCACTCATCACGATTGGCTTTGGCATCTGGGCCTCATTTATCGGCACAGAGCCCAATACCGCATTGATCGTCATGGGCATGACCTGCAATGGCATTGGCGTCGGACTGATCTTCCCTGCGCTGATGGGTACAGCGACTCAGGCTTTGCCACCCGATGCTTTTGCTACAGGGTCAGGGGCGATCAATATGCTGCGCCAAGCCTCGATTGCCATCGGTGTAGCAATGTTCGTGGCAATCGTAGGTTCACCTGCATCTCTTCAAGCACGACTTGAAGCATACCAATTTGGCTGGTGGCTTTTGGCTGCAGTGACGTCACTGACCTTAATTCCTACCTTCAAATTTTTGGGTTCAAAGAAATCATGAAAACAATGTTTTATGGATGGCGAATTGTTGCCGCCTGCATGCTGTTTGTAACTGTCAGTTGGTCATTGGGGATTTTTGGGATGGGCGTTTATATCTACGCACTGACAAATTTCCAGGGATTTTCTGTCACCACTGTATCTACTGCTGTCACTGCAGCTTATGTACTTAGTGCGTTGCTTTCGGTCAGCGTTGGAAAAACCATTGCCAAAAATGGACCGCGTTTGGTTGTAGCGGTTGGCGCAGTGGCCATGGCGACAGGGGTATTGCTGATGCCGTATTGCACCGAAAAATGGCATGTGATCGGCAGTTTCTTGATCTTGGGGCTAGGGATGGCTTGCCTATCCACCAATACGGTTGGCAGCACTTTGGCTCCATGGTTTGAACGGTTTCAAGGACGTGCCATGTCTACCTCCATGTTGGGGGCCAGCATTGCAGGAATGATCGGTACCCCTTTGCTAATGAGTGGCATCAAGGCTTGGGGATTCCAAACGACCTTCATGATTGCAGCCATTGCCACTGTGACCTTGGTCTTGCCTATGGCGGTATTTGTCTTGAAGAGGCGTCCACAAGACATGGGCTTGCACCCGGATGGGATGGAGAGCCAAAAGGACGGTCAGACACCTGTGTCTATCCAGTGGAGCCTCCAACAGGCCGCAGCTACGTGGCAATTCAAATCGGTCGTTGTTGCTTTTGGTCTTGGCTTATTGGTTCAAGTTGGCTTCCTAAGCCATCAAGTACCTATCGCAATTCCAGTATTGGGAGTGGAAGGGGCTGCTGCAGTGGTTTTTGCTGGAGGTGTTGCATCATTGATAGGTCGGCTGTTGCTGGCTCGATATGCAGATCACTTAGACGTCAGATTGGTAGGAACTGCTGTGCTCGTAATTGCAGCATTCTCTCTGCTGAGTTTGGCCGTTCTTCCTATGACTTGGGCATTTGTGCTCTTTTGCATCACCTATGGTCTGACCTGTGGAAATGTCACCACATTGTCCCCAATCATTGTTCGACGGGAATTCGGTGCAGCTTCATTCGGAATCATCTATGGATTTGCTGCAACATTCATTCAGCTCACCATGGCTTTCGGGCCTACGATTTACGGTGTCGTCCGTGATGTCTTTGGTGGTTATGTTCCTGTTCTGTTGCTGAGCGCAGCATTGAATATGGTTGCAGCCGCCGCCACTTTCTTGGGTGGGCGAAAACTGCTAGTTCATCAAACTAAACATCAACTGCCGTGATGGCCAATAGCGTTGATGATTCGGCAAATGCCGATCATTTGCAATGGATGGAATACAAATTTCGCATCAATCAGTTTTTAACAGCCAAATCTGATGACAGTTCAGAACGCCACTTCAAAATACGGCCAAATTTTTAAGGCTGAAGTAGGAAAAGAACTATCTGCCTCCATAACAGAAAATTTCGCTATTGGAAGCTATCTAGAAGCATGGTTTTATTGCCTGAAGCTATCGAAAGAGTACACGCAAAATAGCAGAACAGGCTTTTTCCCCTCTGAAAAGGCGTACGAAACTTACTGTCTCTTTGGACGAGTGGAGGATCTTACTTTTATCCAGTGGTGGAACGAATTGGGCCATGAGAATTTTCACCGTGGTCTAACTTCCCTACAGATCAAAAAAGTAGTTCAGCACAGATTCAATAATGGGTATGAAATTACATTAGGAATTTATCCTGGCACGCTAACAAATCTGGCTGGTTCTGAATTCACATTCATTGTTGATCAGTTAAGAAAATTAAATAACGGAAGCGGATTGCTGTCCAATGCTCCGATGGCATGGGCTATTTACAACAGCCGCATCAGTGCTGAATCAATTCGCTTACATCTAGATGTTCTTGAAGCCCATGAGAACATCATTCGGAACTCACCGGGTACGAAACTGTGGTGTATTGGCGAACAACTTCACCTCAATCCCAAAGCCATGACGCATAGAGGGGACACCCCTAAAGAACAAGTAGAAAAGCATATTGTCATGGGTCAGACAGTAAGTAATTTCGTTCAAAAGGCACGCTCCTTAGTCCGCAATGCATGCGACGGAATTTTTCCTAAGTTCACACGTACTTCCACTTCAACTTTTCGAACCCTATCGAAAAAATGATATGAATGTTTCACCTCTTGCCTAACCTGTGCTTGTCGAGCCAATCCTGGCAGACATTCATTTATTGGTTTTCCACAGGAGAGATTCATGAGCAATGAGATTGCACAAACTGCCCCGACATTGAGCCAAGGGGATTCCGCCAGTCCATCAACGGTTTCCGTCAAAGATGAATTGGCTTTTGGCTTACTGATGAACAGAACCCTCGGAGGTTCAGATATTCGCCGTCCCAGTGACAAAAGCGCCAATGACGTACAGGTAGACATCATGCTTGGACAGGCTCAAAACCTGACCAAGATGAACGAACAGTACGTCGATACCTATGTGGTTCGCGGTACCAAAGAGCTGTATGCCCTGCTGGGTGCGATCTACAGCTATGCACTGCAGATCAATGAATCAAGTCTTCGTGACAACATCTTGCAACGCATGCGCGAAAAGCTTGAAGCTGACCACGAAATCAAGACCCAAGCCAATACGCCATGGCTGACCACAGTGCTCCGCTTCATCATCCCGACCGACCGTCAAACAGCCTACAACTATTCCAAAGTTCTTCAGGTTGCATTTGACGAGAATCTCGCCGCCACAGAACTGCCCGACTACATCAAGGAGCGTGGCGGCATCTCCAAGATCACTGCTACGAAAGAATCCACCGAGGCTGCCAAAGCGGTGAAGAAGCACAAGGATGACAAGACCCAGATGCTTCGGAAAATTCTGCTTGCCAATGCCAAGGGTTCTGACACTGTGGTTCAAGTACCCGAGCAGTTTGTTCTGAACACAGTCGAGGGCGACAAGAAGCCCGGGATGTTCGAATTCGCCATCTGCGTGAATCCATCGGGGCAAGAACGTCGAGTGGTGCGATTCGTCAAATTGCCAGAAGCCCTGGAAAACCAACTCCTTGCACTTGTTGCGGAAAGCACCATGTCGGATGACCTAGCTGACACCAAAGCCAAGCTTGACATCCTCCGTCAGCAAATGGGCATCACATCTGGCTGGGGCATGGAACCCGGTGATGTTGGCTATCAACCACCCGGCATGCCATCTCTGAATCCTCTCCCAACTGCGCAATCTGCCACTTCAGGCGAAGTGGCAGTCAATGCGACTGCTTGATCCGAATGCCTCCCGGTAATCCGGGAGGATTTTTCATTGATGGAGAAGATTCATGCGGGAATTTCTTGGTTCCAACGGTGCTGCCACGATAGTGCTTCTGCAGGCTCCCGATCCAACAGCCTTGCCAAAACTGAAGGACGTGCGTCGGCTGTTTGAGATTCATGATCTCAAATACCTCAAGGGCAATGGATGGTATTCAAACGATATCGTCCTGCTCGAACGGGTCATCAACATCATTAACGGAAACAAAGATGCTCCACCGTGGCATTACGTTGCAACGACGAACTATCTTGTTTTACCCCCAGGTACAAAGCAGCCATTATTTTTCGCCATTCAGCATCTTTCCATTCTCATGGATGGATTTGATCTCACGAATGCAAGCATGGAGGAACTTCGGGACCTGCTAAACATTCAATGGGACATTGCTAGATGGCGTAACACAGTAGATAACTTCTATGAATCGCTCATCACGCAATCGACTGATGCAGCAGAAAAACATATCAATGACTTGTCAATCATTAAGCCAAACGTAGATGGCGTAAGGCAATTACTTGCTGGCTACGGTGACAAGGCACTGAGTAACATTACCGATGAACTGCGCCAGTGGTATTACGCGTACAAATGGAAATCGTGACAGTTCTCTCGCATAAATTATCACTCGTGCACGCATGCAGATCGTCTAAAAGCCACAGGCCCACCACGTTCCGGTTGACTGGCCTGCTTTTCAGAAAACACACTGCTTGCAAAAGTTGAGATTTTGAAATGGCACGCGCAATTGAACCCGATTCCGAAACCCGTCACCGCACAGTTCCGATCAAGGACACGATCACGCGGATTCCGGGCTACCCTCGTAAATTGGTGATTTTTAAGCTCCCTGCCTCCAGCTATTGGTGGGTCAGGTACTACGCTGAAAGTCACGTCTTCAAGCGAACAACAAAGACCGAAGTTAAACGCGATGCCATGGAAGCAGCTAAGCGGTTCTATGACGATGTGAACTTCAGGATGCGTGGAGGCAAGCTTGAAGGTGTTCCGATGATTGATAACGTGGCAGAGGTCATGACCTTTGCCAAGGTCACATCCATGCTCATGAAGAGCGAAGCTGCCAAGCTGGAACGAACCCAGCTTTCCAAAATTACATACACCAACATGCAGATGCGCTACGACAAGCACATCTTGCCTTTCTTCGCACAGAAGGATGTTCGAAGCATCAACTACAAGTTGTTGGATGAATTCCTGCAGATGATGTCCACCGTGGAGCCCAAGCTCAGTGTTTCAACCCTGAGCGCCTACATGGGCTTGACGCGTAAAGTTCTGCAGCATGCTGCCAAGCACAGTTTCTTGGACCATCTTCCTGAGTTCCCCAAGGTTGGGGTTGAAGACAAACCTCGTGGATGGTTCACCGTTGGCGAGTACAAAGACATCACTAAAGCAGCTAAGAAACTTGCCGGGAAAAAGATTGAATGGCGTGCCCATGATGACCCTGAGCTTCCTTCTTACTTCTGCGAGCCTGGGCTTGCACTTGATCCTTCCCATCGTTTGATCAAACGAATAGAGATGACAAAGGATCTTTCGGATTTGATTGTCTTCATGATCAACAGCTATGTGCGACCTACGGACATCCGCAACATGCAGCACCGGCACATTGAAATCGTCAACAAACATGAATGGACTTATCTGCGCCTTACCCTTCCTCCAAGTAAAGGGCACAGCTTCCCAATTGTTTCAATGCCGTGGGCTGTGAAGGTCTATGAACGAATTCGCAAGCGTCAAACCAAGGAATTGGGGCGTGAGCCCAAATCAGATGACTATGTGTTTTTGCCCCAGGCTGCATCGCGTGACTTCGCAATGAAGCAACTGGCAAAACAATTCGAGATCGTTCTGGATGTGACGAAACTCAAGTTGAGCGTCGCTGGTGAGCCTCGTACCCTGTACAGCCTGCGTCACAGCTGCATCATGTACCGTCTCATGTTTGGTTTTGGCATTGACACATTGACCCTGGCACGCAACGCAAGAACCAGCCCGGAAATGATTGATCGTTTTTACGCTGCACCACTGCAGGGTGAAATGAACGTGGGCATGCTCCAAAGCAAGCGTCGTCCGCGTCCGTGGGAATTGCAGCAGGGGCAAATCTAAAGGGCAGCCCGTGCGCCCTACCCTGTCCAATGCTCAAGCGGGCGTCAAATCAGCCCTACAGCGCGTTTTTCCAAGCACCCGAAGGGCTGGGTAGCTGAGTTTTCCAAAAAACAAACGTAGCTTTTTTTTGAAGCTGCAATTTAGGCGATGTGCAATTGCAAAAAGCAAAGCGCAAGTGCTGCATAACGCGACTTGGATTTCTGTGTTTTTTTGGGGAGAGATTCAGCAGGCTTTGCGCCTCATGCTGTGCCCTAGAACTGGGCTTGAAGTGGTGGGTGGTGAGGGTTTCGAACCCCCGACCCCCGCCGTGTGAAGGCGATGCTCTACCACTGAGCTAACCACCCACTTCGTTGTCGTTCACTGTTTCCAGCGAAGTCTGCGATTGTACAACAGTTTTTCATGCTGACTACACACGCTCTTAATTTTTCGCACCTGACGGCGTCAAAAATCTAAGGAAAACTACCGAAAAATCTATGAAAAGTAGTATGGTCACACCATACTACTTCACACTTAAAGTAATGCGCTAACAGTTACCGTTAAGTGCTTGTTTTAAGTGAGGAAAATTTTGGGGTTAGACGCATAAGCCAGACTGGGACTTATGCAGTGTGAATGCAGTGCTCTACCCCTGAGCTAACCGCCCTTATCCATCGCTGGAAAGACCATGATTATGCCACAAAATTTGCGACATTTCGCCAAACTGTTTTTCCATTGCTCGCTTTGTCCAATTGAGCCAGCACATCCTCGTGCTGAGACAGCTCTTGCTCGGACGCGGTAATGACCGGCAGACTGATGTGGCGCAAGTCCACAGCCTCGGTGCTGCGCGTGTCGGCGTCGCCCGTTTCGACATCCATCAGCAAGGCATCTTGGCCGCGCGTCATGTTGATGTAGACGTCCGCCAGCAACTCGGCATCGAGCAAGGCGCCGTGCAGGGTGCGCCCGGAGTTGTCGACTTCCAGGCGATCGCACAAGGCATCGAGCGAGTTGCGTTTGCCGGGGAACAATTCTTTGGCCATCATCAAGGTGTCAGTGACGCCATCGATGTAGGTGCGCAAAGGTTGGCGGCCTTGGAGTTCGAGCTCCTTATTCAAAAACCCGATGTCAAACGGCGCGTTGTGGATGAGGATTTCAGCACCTTCGATGTAGGCCAAAAATTGGTCCACCACCTCACCAAACTTAGGCTTGTCGCTCAAGAACTCAGAGGTCAAGCCATGAACACGCAAGGCCTCCTCATGGCTGTCGCGCTCCGGGTTCAAATAAAAATGCAGGTTATTGCCCGTGAGCTTACGGTGCAGCAACTCGACGCAACCAATTTCAACCACACGGTCACCCTCATCTGGCGACAAGCCCGTGGTTTCGGTGTCTAGAAAAATCTGGCGCATGGTCAGTGGTTCTCTTTGGCGTGGTTGATGGTGTACTTTGGAATCTCTACCACCAAGTTTTGCTGCGCCACGATCGCTTGGCAACTCAAGCGTGAATTAGGCTCCAAGCCCCAGGCACGGTCAAGCAAGTCGTCCTCGTTTTCATCGGCCTCGTTGAGCGAGTTGAAGCCTTCACGCACGATGACGTGACAGGTGGTGCAGGCGCAGCTCATGTCGCAGGCGTGTTCGATGTTGATGTGGTTTTCCAACAGCACTTCGCAGATGGTGCTGCCAGCGGCAGCTTGCAGCTCTGCCCCCTGTGGACAGAGTTCAGCATGGGGCAAGATTTTGATGACGGGCATTTAAATGTTCTCGATGTTTTGTCCAGCCAAGGCGTGTTGAATGCCTCGGTTCATGCGTTGGGCCGCGAAGGCCTCTGTGCCTTTGGCCAGCGCTTCGGTGATGGCTTCAATGGCAGCTGCGTCTTCGAGCTTTTTGGCGTCTAGCGTGGCAACCATCAATCCGTCAATGCGCGCACGATCTTCGGCAGACAGCAAATCGCTATCGGCTTGCAAGGCGCTTTGCGTGGCCAACCACATGCGATCGGCGTCCACACGGGCTTCGACCAAAGCGCGAGCTTTGATGTCTTGCTCTGCGGTCTTGAAACTGTCTTGCAGCATGGCTGCAATTTGGTCGTCGGATAAACCATAAGAAGGCTTGACGGTGATGTTGGCGGTGACGCCACTGAGCTGCTCGACCGCGCTCACACTCACCATTCCATCAGCGTCCACCGTGAAGGTCACGCGAATGCGCGCAGCACCTGCGGCCATGGGGGGAATGCCACGCAATTCAAAGCGCGCCAAGCTGCGGCAGTCGGCCACCATGTCACGCTCGCCCTGCACCACATGCAAGGCCAAGGCGGTTTGACCGTCTTGGTAGGTGGTGAAGTCTTGCGCCATCGCGGTGGGAATGGTTTGGTTGCGCGGCACGATGCGCTCGACCAAACCACCCATGGTTTCAATGCCCAGCGACAAAGGAATCACATCGAGCAAGAGCAACTCACCATCGGGGTTGTTGCCAGCCAATTGATTGGCTTGAATGGCGGCGCCAAGGGCCACCACTTCATCGGGATTGAGGTTGTTCAAAGGCTCACAGCCCAAGAGGTCAGCCACGGCTTGCTGCACTTGTGGCATGCGCGTCGAGCCACCCACCATGACCACACCTTGGATGTCATCTTTGCTGAGCTTGGCATCGCGCAAGGCTTTGCGTACAGCGGACAAGGTGCGCTGGGTCAACGCAGCAGTGGCGGCTTCAAATTCAGTTCGTGTGACGTTGTGGCTCAGTGTGCCACTCGACAAGGCCACGTCAAACGTGGCGCTGTCAGCCGCAGACAAAGCTTCTTTGCAAGCACGTGCTGCCACCAACACATTGGATTTATCGGCTGGGGTGTTGATGACGCAGCCGGTTTGGACTTGCACCCAATCGACCAAGGCACGGTCGTAGTCGTCGCCGCCTAAGGCTGAGTCACCGCCTGTAGCCAGCACTTCAAACACGCCGCGCGTCAAACGCAGAATCGAAATATCAAAGGTGCCGCCACCGAGGTCATACACGGCGTACACGCCTTCGCTGGCTTGGTCCAAGCCATAGGCAATGGCCGCAGCGGTGGGCTCGTTGATGAGGCGCAACACGTTGATGCCCGCGAGTTGCGCGGCATCTTTGGTGGCTTGGCGTTGTGCATCGTCAAAGTACGCAGGTACGGTGATGACCGCACCATACAAGTCGTCGTTGAAGGTGTCTTCGGCGCGAAAGCGCAAGGTGGCCAAAATTTCGGCGCTCACTTCAACGGGCGACTTTTCGCCCACACGAGTTTGAATGGCCAACATGCCGGGTTTGTCGACCAACACATAAGGCAGCTGGTCGCGATTGGCAATGTCAGCCACCCCGCGCCCCATGAAGCGCTTCACAGACACCAAGGTGTTTTGTGGATCTTGGGCTTGCGCGGCCAACGCAGCGCGGCCAATTTGGCGCCCATCGTTCTCAAGGTAGCGCACAGCCGAGGGCAAGATGACATGACCTTCGGCATCGGGCAAGCACTCCGCCACGCCGTTGCGCATGGCGGCGACAAGCGAATGGGTGGTGCCTAAGTCAATGCCCACCGCGATGCGTCGCTGGTGTGGGTCTGGCGCTTGGCCAGGTTCGGAAATTTGTAACAACGCCATAGGTGTGTATTGTCGCTTTCAAGAGGCGTCTAGTTGGTCAATGCGGCTGTCGATGTCGTGCAAAAACTTCTCGATGAACATCAGCCCCCTCACCTGCTGCGCGGCAGCGGCTAGGTCATGTGCGGTGTCAATCAGTTGCGCGCATTGCTGCAACGCGGTTGTGTGAGCTTGCTGCACATCGTCATGCAAGGCTTCGAGCGCAGCCACATCGGCGGCCTCGTCCATGGCCTCGCGCCATTCCATCTGCTGCATCAAAAATGCGGCAGGCATGGCCGTGTTGCTCTCGGCTTGAATGGGCGCACCGCCGAGCTCGCACAAATAGGCAGCGCGGCGCATCGGATCTTTCAGACGTTGGTAGGCCTCGTTGATGCGCACCGACCATTGCATGGCCACGCGTTGTGCCGCTGTGCCTTGCGATGCAAATTTGTCGGGGTGGGCTTCGCGTTGCAAGTCCTTCCAACGTGCATCCAGCTGGGCGCGGTCTTGTGCAAACTGCACAGGCACACCAAACAATTCAAAGTCGCTGACCGCGAGCTGTGCCGACAACGGCAGGGCCGGTTCGCTCACGTCAGGCCTCGCTTTAAATACGGAACGATTCACCGCAACCGCAACGGTCACGTTCGTTGGGGTTGAGGAATTTGAAGCCTTCGTTCAAGCCTTCACGCACAAAGTCAAGTTGCGTGCCGTCGATGTAGGCCAAGCTCTTGGGGTCGATCAAGACCTTCACGCCGTGGTCTTCAAAAATCACGTCTTCTGGCTCTTGCTCGTCGACATATTCAAGCTTGTAGGCCAAGCCCGAGCAGCCCGTGGTCTTGACGCCCAAACGCACGCCCACGCCCTTGCCGCGTTTGGCAAGGTAGCGGGTCACATGTCGTGCCGCGGCTTCAGTCAGTGTGATCGCCATGGTGTTCTTCTTTGATTAAGCAGCGGTGGCGTGTTTCTTTTTGTAATCATCCACAGCGGCCTTGATGGCGTCTTCGGCCAAGATGGAGCAGTGAATTTTCACAGGCGGCAGCGCCAGCTCTTCAGCGATTTCGCTGTTCTTTAAGGCTGCCGCTTCGTCCAAGGTTTTGCCCTTGACCCACTCGGTCACGAGTGAGCTGGAAGCGATGGCAGAGCCACAACCGTAGGTTTTGAAACGTGCATCTTCAATCACGCCCGTGCTGGGGTTGACCTTGATTTGCAACTTCATCACATCACCGCAAGCAGGCGCGCCCACCATGCCTGTGCCTACGGAATCGTCGCCCTTATCGAAGGAGCCCACATTGCGGGGGTTTTCATAGTGGTCAACCACTTTTTCAGAATAAGCCATGGTGAATCTCCTAAATTAGTGAGCAGCCCATTGGATGGTGCTGATGTCGATGCCTTCTTTGTACATGTCCCACAAGGGGCTCAAGTCACGCAGCTTGGCCACGTTGAGGCGGATGGTTTCAATCGCGTAGTCGATTTCTTCTTCGGTGGTGAAGCGACCAATCGTCATGCGCAAGCTGCTGTGTGCCAACTCATCGCTGCGGCCCAAGGCGCGCAACACATAGCTGGGCTCTAAACTGGCCGAGGTACAAGCCGAGCCCGACGACACCGCCAAACCCTTGATGCCCATGATGAGCGACTCGCCTTCCACGTAGTTGAAGCTGATGTTCAAGTTGTGAGGCACGCGGTGTTCCATGTTGCCGTTGATGAAGACTTGCTCCATGTCGGTCAAGCCATCGAGCAAACGCTTTTGCAGCTTTTGGGCTTTGGCTAAGTCTTGCGCCATTTCGAGTTTGGCCAAGCGGAACGCTTCGCCCATGCCCACGCATTGGTGGGTGGGCAAGGTGCCGCTGCGCATGCCGCGCTCGTGACCGCCACCGTGCATTTGCGCTTCCAAGCGCACACGCGGTTTGCGACGCACATACAAAGCACCGATGCCTTTGGGGCCGTAGGTTTTGTGCGAAGCCAAGCTCATCAAGTCGACAGGCAAGGTGGTCAAGTCAATCGCGACCTTGCCAGTGGACTGCGCCGCATCGACGTGGAAGATGATGCCTTTTTCGCGGCACATCGCGCCAATGCCAGCGATGTCTTGAATCACACCAATTTCGTTGTTCACGTGCATGACACTGATGAGGATGGTGTCTGGGCGAATCGCCGCTTTGAGCACATCCATGTTCAGCATGCCGTCTTCTTGCACGTCGAGGTAAGTCACTTCAAAACCTTGACGCTCCAGTTCACGCATGGTGTCGAGCACGGCTTTGTGCTCGGTCTTCACCGTGATCAGGTGTTTGCCTTTGGACTTGTAGAAATGTGCCGCGCCTTTAATGGCGAGGTTGTTGGACTCGGTGGCACCCGAGGTCCACACAATTTCGCGTGGGTCGGCGCCAATCAAGGCCGCCACCTCTTCACGGGCTTTTTCAACCGCGGCTTCTGCTTCCCAGCCCCAGGCATGACTGCGCGATGCCG
>Ga0228703_1001843_pt1 | contig 12485 bp, 10 predicted proteins | sample McNCre217_Aug_MG_3_FD_178020 | JGI IMG/M metagenome (GOLD analysis project Ga0228703, IMG submission 178020) | Freshwater microbial communities from McNutts Creek, Athens, Georgia, United States - 29-17_Aug_MG | ecosystem: Environmental > Aquatic > Freshwater > Creek | place: USA: Georgia... | reverse complement strand
CGGTGGTAGGCCAGCGCCACCTTGAGCGCGGTGTCGGCGGCTTCGGAGCCGGAGTTGCAGAACAGCACCTTGTTCAGGTCCCCAGGTGCCATGTCGGCAATCATCTGCGCCGCGCGAAATGCCTGGTCGTTGCTGGCCTGAAAGGCGGTGGCGTAGTCAAGGGTGTCCAGCTGTTTCTTGATGGCCTCGTTGATCGGCTTGCGGTTGTGCCCGGCACCCACACACCACAGGCTGGAGATGCCATCGAGCACCTGGCGGCCATCGTGGGTGGTGAAGTGCATGCCGTCGGCCGCCACGAACACACGCGGGTCTTGCTTGAAGTGGCGGTTGGGCGTGAAGGGCAACCACTGGTTGTCCATCGGAAGATCATGCAGATTCATGGCTGTTCCTTGACAGGGCTGGGCAGCTTGGCAGTTTAAGCGCCGGAAGCCGGCGATCAGGGTGTCCTGTGTGACAGGGGCAATAAAAAGGCCACCCGAAGGTGGCCTTTGGCAAAGCGTGTTGGGCTCAGTCGGCGTACACGCCCGCGGCCTTGATGACCGGGCTCCATTTGGCGATTTCGGCGGCGACGAACTTCTTGTGTTCGGCCGGTTCCATGCGCTTGTCGGTCACGACCACGGCGCCCAGGCCTTCCTGCTTCTTGATGAATTCAGGGTCCTTGAGGGCGGCTTTGAGGGCGTTGTTGAGCTTGGTCTGCACATCGGCGGGGGTGCCCTTGGGCGCGTACAGGCCGTGCCAGATGGTGACTTCAAAGCCCTTGAGGCCGGATTCCTGCAGTGTCGGCAGGTCCTTGAGGGAGGCGGTGGACAGGCGCTTGGCGGTGGTCACGGCATAAGCCTTGACCTTCTTGCCTTCGATCTGGCTGGTGGTGTTGGTGGTCTGGTCGCACATCAGGTCGATCTGGCCGCCGATCAGGTCGGACATGGCCGGGGCGGTACCTTTGTAAGGCACAGTGGTCATGTCCTGCTGCAGGGCATTCTGAAGCAGCAGACCGCACAGGTGCGAGGCCGATCCGATGCCTGCGTTGCCCAGGTTGATCTTGCCCTTGTTGGCACTGATCCAGCCCGACAGTTCTTTGTAGTTGTTGGCGGTCAGCGCAGGCTTGCCGATCAGGGTCATGGGCACATCGTTGATCAGGCCCAGGTATTCAAAGTCGGATTCGACTTTGAAAGGGATGTTGCGCAACAGGGAGGGCATGGTGGCCATGCCGATGTGGTTGAGCAGCAGGGTGTAGCCATCGGGCGCGGCCTTGGCCACTTTGTTGCTGCCGATCGAGCTGCCCGCGCCCGCAGAGTTGTCGATGATGATGGTCGCGCCACCCAGGGGCTTGCGCAGGGATTCGGCCAGGTCACGGGCCACACGGTCGGTCGGACCGCCTGCCGCAAAGGGCACCACAATGGTGATGGGTTTGCTGGGGTAGGGGTCGGCGGCGTGCGCGCCCACCATCAGGGTTGCCAAGGCGCTCAGGGCGATCCAACGTTTCATGTCCACACTCCAAAGGTTCTAAAACCCTCGGAGTGTAGGCCGGCGCAAGTGCCCGTGGCATCGCGGAAATTACGTAGCGGCAAACCCTGTGGGCAAAGACTGATCTGCCTCAAACAAGGCGCAGCACCTCATTTGTAGCTGCGCGCGTCCTCGATGACCTTGCCGTCGTTGGGCAGGCTGCCTGGGGCCACGCATTGCACCGCGCCGCGCAGCTTCGTTACGTCGCGCAAAGCGTCGGCGATCTTCAGCGGCAATGCTTCTGAGGGCGTGTTGGTTTCGACTTGCAGGGCCATCTGGTCGTTGGCCATCTCGCCGGTCACCACCAGGCGCGCCTTGCCGACCTCGGGGAAGCGTTTGAGCACCTCGGCAATCTGGCCAGGATGCACGAACATGCCACGCACCTTGGTGGTCTGGTCGGCCCGGCCCATCCAGCCCTTGATGCGGGTCTGGGTTCGGCCGCTGGGGCAGGCCCCCGGCAGCACGGCCGAGAGGTCGCCCGTGCCGAAACGGATCAGGGGGTAGTCGGGGGTGAGCACCGTCACCACCACTTCACCAACTTCGCCCTCGGCCACCGGGTCACCGGTGCCGGGTCGCACGATCTCGACGATCACGCCCTCGTCCAGCACCAGGCCTTCGCGGGATGGGGTTTCGTAGGCGATCAGGCCCACGTCGGCGGTGGCATAACACTGGTAGGCGGCTACGCCCTGCTGGGCAAACCAGTCGCGCAAAGAGGGGGGGCAGGCTTCGCCCGAGACCAGGGCCTTGGTGATGGAGAGTTTCTGACCGGCCTCGGTGGCTTTTTCGATCAGGATTTTCAGGAAGCTGGGGGTGCCGGCATAAGCGTTGGGGCGCAGGTCGGCAATGGCCGCGAGTTGCTGCTCGGTGTTGCCCACCCCGCCGGGGATCACGGTGCAGCCCAGAGCCAGAGCGCCACTCTCCATGATCCAGGCCCCGGGCGTGAGGTGGTAGGAAAAGCAGTTGTGCACCAGATCGCCCGCTTCAAAGCCGGCGGCAGCCATGGCGCGGGCGGCACGCCAATAGTCGGGGGCATGGCCTTCGGGTTCGTAAATCGGACCGGGCGACTGGTACACGCGGCGTGCCCCGCTGCTGCGCAGCAGGCCTTTCCAGCCGATGGTGGAAAAGCCGCCGAAGGGGTCCTGGGCGCGCTGGGCCTGTTGGCGCTCCAGCAGCTCGTATTTGCGGGTCACCGGCAGTCGGGCCAGTGCCGCGCGGCTGGTGATGGATGCCGCGTCCACCCCCTTGAGGATGTCGGCGAAGGCCGCGCTGTTTTTCTGCGCGTTGGCGATTTGCACCGGCAGTGCTGCCATCAGGGTCGCCTCACGTTCCTGGGGACTGCGAGTTTCGAGAGCGTCGTAATGTTTCATGGATGGAAATGCTGAAAAACCAGAGCGATGAGAGTTCAGGCCAGCCAGCGTTTGCGGCGCTTGTAGCTTTTGACGTCCTTGAAACTCTTGCGCTCGCCGCCGCCCACGCCCAGGTAAAACTCCTTGACGTCTTCGTTGGTGCGCAGGTACTCGGCTTCACCGTCCATCACGATGCGGCCCGATTCCATGATGTAACCGTAGTCGGCGTACTTGAGCGCCATATTGGTGTTTTGCTCGGCGATCAGGAAGGTGACTTTTTCTTTGGTGTTGAGGTCTTTGACGATCTCGAACACCTCTTCCACGATCTGTGGCGCCAGGCCCATGGACGGCTCGTCCAGCAACACCATATTGGGGTTGGACATCAGGGCGCGGCCGATGGCGCACATCTGCTGCTCGCCGCCCGAGGTGTAGGCCGCTTGCGAGGTGCGGCGTGTCTTGAGGCGTGGGAAGTAGTTGTAGACCTTGTCCAGATTGGCTGCGATCTCGCCCTTGTCGCTGCGGGTGTAGCTGCCGGTCATCAGGTTTTCTTCGATGGTCAGGTGGGCAAAGCAGTGGCGGCCTTCCATGACCTGCACCACGCCACGGCCCACCAGGTCGGCCGGCGACATGTTCTCGATGCGTTCGCCACGGAACTCGATCGAGCCCTTGGTCACTTCACCGCGCTCGCCCTTGAGCAGGTTGGAGATGGCGCGCAATGTGGTTGTTTTGCCTGCGCCGTTGCCGCCCAGGATGGCCACGATGCCTTGCTCGGGCACTTGCAGCGAGACGCCCTTGAGCACGAGGATCACATGGTTGTAGATGACCTCAATGCCGTTGACGTTCAGAACGATGTTTTTCGTGTTCATGGTGAACCTTGTCTTTTGTGACCAGATGAAAAGACCGCAGGCGATCTTTTCATCTGGCAGCTGCTGTCAGCTGCTGCCCCTCCCGCTTGGCGGGAGGGGGTGGGGAGGGTGCAACAGATCGGCAGATGCTGCCAACCTGATCGCGCCTCGATCAGGATTGGCAGTCCTGCGGCGTACGGCGCGTGATTTTCTTTTCGGCGGCGTACTTGTCGGCAGCGGCTTTCACCATCGGCTTGAGGATCATCTCGTCGGCCTGGTACCAATCGCTGGAGAAGTCCCACTTGCTGCCGCTCCAGGTCTGCACGCGCGCCCAGGTTGAGCCCATGTGGTCCTGGCAAGAGGTGCCAAAGGGGCGCATCACGCCGGTCAGGCCCAGTTGTGCCAGCTTCTTGTCGTCGAAGGACAGGTTCTCCAGGCCCCAGCGCACCTGTTCGCTGGTCATGACCTTGCCTTTGCCAAAGCGTTCCTGTGCGCGGCGAACGGCTTCGACGCCCATGGCCTGGATGATCACGCCGCGGGTGTAGAGCACCGAACCGACTTCGTCCTTGGGACCCGTGCCTTGGCCCTTATCGTGCACGAACTTCAGGATGTCCTGGATCACCTTGGGCTGCTGGCCCGAGGTGTTGATGGCCAGCGCGTTGTAGCCCTTGGCGCCATCACCCACGTCCTTGACATCGGGTTCTGCACCAGCCCACCACACGCCGTACATCTTGTCGCGCGGATAGCCCGTGGCCTGGGCTTCCTTCAGGGCGGTGGAGTTCATCACGCCCCAGCCCCACAGCAGCACGTAGTCGGGGCGCTGCTGGCGTACCTGCAGCCATGCGCTTTTTTGCTCGACACCCGGTGCCGTGACCGGGATCTTGATCAGGTCAAAGCCGTGCATTTTCTGGCGCTCATCGAGCAGCGGGATCGGTTCCTTGCCGAAGGGGCTGTCGTGGTAAACCAGGGCGATCTTCTTGCCCTTGAGTTTGTCCAGGCCGCCTTCTTTCTTGCCCAGGTGCTGGATCAGGATGTCGGCGGCGGTCCAGTAGCTGCCCATCAAGGGGAAGTTCCACTTGAAGACACCGCCATCCTGGCTGGCCGACAGACCGTAGCCGACGGTGATCAGGGGAATCTTGTCGGTCGGCACTTTGTCGGTCAGCGCGAAAGTGATGCCGGTGGCTTGCGGGTCAAACAGGGTGTTGGTCTTGCCTTTGAGGCGCTCGTAGCACTCCACGCCTTTGTCGGTGGCATAGCCAGTCTCGCATTCTTCGAACGTCACCTTGACGCCGTTCACGCCGCCGTCACGGGCGTTGATCATCTTGAGGTAGTCCTGCTTGCCGTTGGCCCAGGGCGTGCCGTTGGGCGCGTAGGCGCCGGTGCGGTAGACCAGCAGCGGGAAGAACTGCTCTTTGGCCTGGGCGCTGGCCATGGACGGCACCAGCGCGCTGGACAGGCCAGCGGCAGCCACGGCGGTGGCGAGGGCGAATTGACGAAGCTTCATGGTTTGTCTCCTTGGAATGGGTTGAAGCGGGGGAAAACGGAACAGGAACTCAATGAGGGAAAGGCCACAGGCGAAGCTTTTGCTTGCCGATGCTCCAGAGTTTGGCCAGGCCATGCGGCTCGACGATCAGGAACCAGACAATCAGGGCGCCGAAGATCATGTATTCGGCATGGGCCACGGTGGCGGTCGAGATCGATACCCCCATCAGCTCGCCAGCCCAGGGCAAGACCTGGTTGAGGAAGATGGGCAGCACCACAATGAACGCGGCGCCGAAGAAACTGCCCATGATCGAGCCCATGCCACCAATGATGACCATGAACAGCAATTGGAAGGAACGGTCGATCGAAAAGGCTGCTGGTTCCCAGGAGCCCAGGTGCACAAAGGCCCACAGCGCTCCGGCCACGCCCACGATGAACGAGCTGACCGCAAAAGCGCTGAGCTTGGCGTACATCGGGCGGATGCCGATCACGGCGGCGGCCACGTCCATGTCGCGAATCGCCATCCACTCTCGGCCAATCGCGCTGCGCACCAGGTTCTTGGCCAGCAGGCCGAACACCACCAGAAAGCCCAGGCAGAACCAGTACTTCTGCAGCGGGGTGTCGATCGTCCAGCCCAGCACGTTCAGTCCGGACACCGAGACAGAGCCGGAAGGGTTGTTGTTGGTGAACCAGCCCACCCGCAGGAAGGCCCAGTCGCAGAAGAACTGGGCCGCCAGCGTGGCGACGGCCAGATACAGGCCTTTGACGCGCAGGCTGGGGATGCCGAAAACCATGCCCACCAGGGTGGCGAAGAAACCGCCCGACAGCAGGGCCACGATCAGTGGCATGCCTTCCACACGAATGTAGGTGTTGTAGGCCATGTAGGCGCCCACCGCCATGAAGGCGCCTGAGCCCAGGGAGATCTGGCCGCAGTAGCCGACCAGAATGTTCACGCCCAGCGCCGCGAGCGCCAGGATGAGGAAGGGGATCAGGATGGCGCGAAACAGGTATTCGTCCACCAGAAAAGGCACACCAATGGCCGCGAAGGCAATGATGGCGAGGATGGCCCAACGGTCTTGCGCGATCGGGAAGATTTGCTGATCGGCGCGGTAAGAGGTCTTGAACTGACCGTTTTCTCTGTAGAACATAGTGAGGTCTCTTTATTTTGGAACGTTACTCACAGATTTTTTAACTTCGACCCGCTTCGCTTAACTTTGCTTCGCAAAGTGAGTCTTCGTTGAAAGATCATTGATGTGCGTGTTTCACACGCGATCAATGATCTTTTCGCCGAACAGACCTTGTGGCCTGAAGAGGAGAAACACCAGCGCGAGCATGTAGGCAAACCAGATTTCGATGCCACCGCCGACCAGGGGGCCGATGTAGACCTCGGAGAGTTTTTCGCCCACGCCGATGATCAGGCCACCGATGATGGCGCCCGGCACCGAGGTCAGTCCACCGAGGATGATCACGGGCAAGGCGCGCAGGGCGACGGTGGTCAGGGTGAACTGCACGCCGAGCTTGGAGCCCCAGATGATGCCGGCCACCAGGGCCGTGATGCCGGCCACGCACCAGACGATGACCCAGATGCGGTTGAGGGGGATGCCGATCGACTGGGCCGCCTGATGGTCGTCGGCCACCGCGCGCAGGGCGCGGCCGGTGCCGGTCTTCTGGAAAAACAGCGACAGTGCAGCGACCAGAACCGCAGCCACAACAGCGGCGATCACGTCTTCCTGGTTGATCAGCACGCCGCCTTCGAAGAAGCTCTCCAGCACGAACATCGGCTCCTTGGGCATGCCCACATCGATCTTGTAGATGTCGCTGCCAAAGAGGGTCTGGCCCAGGCCTTCAATGAAGTAGGTGATGCCCAGCGTGGCCATGAGCAGGGTCACGCCTTCCTGGTTCACCAGGTGGCGCAGCACGAAGCGTTCGACCAGCCAGGCCAACAGAAACATCACGCCGGTTGCCAGCGCGAAAGCCAGCAAATTGGTCAGTAACTTGCTGTCCAGGCCCAGCCACTGCGGAATCCACTCCGAGAAACGGGCCATGGCCAATGCGGCCAGCAGCACCATGGCCCCTTGCGCGAAATTGAACACGCCCGAGGCTTTGTAGATCAGCACAAAGCCCAGTGCGATGAGGGAATACAGCATGCCGGCCATCAGGCCGCCAAACAGGGTTTCAAGAAAGAATGCCATGTTGCTTGTCCTTCTCAGTGGGATGTGCCGAGGTAAGCCCGGATCACGTCTTCGTTGTTGCGCACTTCATCGGGCGCGCCGTCGCCGATCTTCTTGCCGTAGTCCAGCACGACCACGCGATCGGAGATGTCCATCACCACGCCCATGTCGTGCTCGATCAGCACGATGGTGGTGCCGAACTCGTCATTCACGTCCAGGATGAAGCGGCACATGTCCTGTTTTTCTTCGAGGTTCATGCCGGCCATCGGTTCGTCAAGCAGCAGCACCTGCGGTTCCATGGCCAGGGCGCGGCCCAGGTCCACGCGTTTTTGCAGACCGTAGGGCAGCTGGCCCACAGGCGTCTTGCGGAAAGCCTGGATTTCCAGGAAATCGATGATGTGTTCGACTTTCTCGCGGTGCGCTTCCTCTTCGCGCTGGGCCGGACCCACGCGCAACGCCTGCAGGAGGATGTTGCTCTTGATCTTGAGGTTGCGGCCCGACATGATGTTGTCGATCACGCTCATGCCCTTGAACAGGGCCAGGTTCTGGAAGGTGCGGGCGATGCCCATCTCGGCCACCTGGCGGCTGTTCATGTGGTCGAACTGCTGGCCTCGGAACGTGATCGAACCTTCGGATGGCGTGTACACGCCGTTGATGCAGTTGAGCATGGAGCTCTTGCCTGCGCCATTGGGGCCGATGATGGAGCGGATCTCGTGCTCTTTGACGTTGAACGAGATGTCGGTCAACGCCTTGACGCCACCGAAGCGCAGGCTGATGTTTTTGACGTCGAGGATGACGTCACCAATGACTTTGCTCATGCTGCGACTTTCACAGGGGTGAACGTTTTGGCGTCGGAAATCTTGAGGGTGGCGCTCACGCTGCCGGTGCGACCGTCTTCAAACTTCACCACGGTTTCAATGAACTGCTCTGACTTGCCGCCGTACAGGCCATCGATCAGCGGCTGGTATTTCTCGGCGATGAAACCGCGGCGCACCTTGTTGGTTCGGGTGAGTTCGCCATCGTCGGCGTCGAGCTCTTTGTGCAGCACCAAAAAGCGGCTGACTTGGCTGCCCGCCAGCATGGCGTCTTCGGCCAGATCGGCGTTGACCTTCTCCACGCAGTCCTTGATGAGTTCGTACACCTCGCTCTTGCCGGCCAGGTCGGTGTAGCCGGCATAGGGCAGGTTGCGGCGCTCGGCCCAGTTGCCCACGGCATCAAAGTCGATGTTGACCATCACGCACACTTTTTCGCGGCCGTCGCCATAGGCCACGACTTCCTTGATGTGCGGGAAGAATTTGAGTTTGTTTTCGACGTACTTGGGTGCGAACATGGCGCCGTCGCTGCTGCCGCCCTGGATGCGGCCCACGTCTTTGACCCGGTCGATGATCTTGAGGTGGCCGTGGTTGTCGATGAAGCCGGCGTCGCTGGTGTGGTACCAGCCATCTGCCGTGAGCACTTCTTCGGTGGCCTTGGGGTTCTTGTAGTACTCCTTGAGCAGGCCGGGTGACTTGACCAGGATCTCGCCGTTGTCGGCCAGCTTGATCTCCACCCCCTTGCAGGGCACGCCCACGGTGTCGGCGCGGGCCTCGTGGTCGGGCTGCAGGCAGACGAACACAGCGGTTTCGGTGGAGCCGTAGAGCTGTTTGATGTTGATGCCGATCGAGCGGTAAAAAGTGAACAGGTCGGGCCCGATGGCTTCGCCGGCGGTGTAAGCCACGCGCACCCGGGAGAAGCCCAGGTTGTTGCGCAGCGGGCCGTAGACCATCCAGTCGCCCAGCTGGTAGCTCAGGCGATCCAGCAGGCCGACCGATTTGCCATCCATCAGGGCGGGTCCGACGCGTTTGGCCACATCCATGAAGTGCTGGAACATCTTGCGCTTGAAGCTGCCAGCGTCCTCCATGCGGATCATCACGCTGGTGAGCATGCCCTCGAACACGCGGGGCGGCGCGAAGTAATAGGTCGGGCCGATTTCCTTGAGGTCGATGGTCACCGTGGCGCCGGACTCGGGGCAGTTGACCACGTAGCCACACACCAGCCACTGGGCGTAGCTGAAGATGTTCTGGCCGATCCAGGCCAGCGGCATGTAGGCCAGCACATCTTCCTTGTCGGTCAGGCGGTCGAACTCAGCGCCGGCCTGAGCGCGGTCCACCAGCGAGCGGTGTGTGTGCACCACGCCCTTGGGGTTGCCAGTGGTGCCCGACGTGAAGAACATGGCGGCCACATCGTCGGCCACCACTTTTTCGGCTTCGGTGTGGAAGAACTGCGGGTGCTGTTCGCAAAACACCCGACCGGACGCCTGCAGCTCGTCAAGCGAACCCAGGCCCTCTTCGGTGTAGTTGCGCAGGCCGCGGGGGTCGTCATAGAAGATGTGTTGCAGCTGGGGGCACTGTTCGCGCACTTCCAGCATCTTGTCGACCTGCTCCTGGTCTTCGACCACGGCAAAGCGCACCTCGGCGTTGTTGATCGGGAACACGCATTCGGCGGCAGCAGCATCCTGGTACAGCGGGATCGGGATCGCGCCCAGCGACTGCGCAGCCAGCATGGTGGCGTACAGGCGCGGGCGATTGGCGCCCACCACGATCAGGTGCTCGCCACGGTGCAGGCCCGCCTGGTGCAGGCCGCAGGCCACCTGTTCGACCCGTTGTGCCAGATCGGACCAGGACATGGTCTGCCAGATGCCGTATTCCTTCTCGCGCAGGGCCGGTGCGCCGGGGCGTTGTTTGGCGTGCTGCAAGAGCAGTTGGGGAAAAGTGGTTTTCGTCACTTGCGCTGTCTCCAGAAAGACTTTCCGCGGAAAGCTGATCAAATTTGTGGCGATCCTAGGTCTGGGTTTGACGTCAAGTTGTCGTTACGACGACAATTCAGGGAAGACCCCTAGCACGACTGACCGCTGGCTGACAAATCCATGGCAAGCACTTTTCCTTCTGTTTTTCAGCGACGCCGAGCCGCCACGTCGAGTGAGTTGGCGCAGATTCCATGGCTGCAATTGCTGAGCGACGCCGAGCGCGCTGAGGTGTTGCCGCGCATCGTGGTGTCCGACCCGCAGCCGGGGGACTATGTCTGCCGAGTGGGGCGCCCAGTGACGTACTGGTTCGGGGTGGTGTCGGGCTTGCTCAAGATGAGCAGCGACAACGAAAGCGGGCAGACCATGACCTTCACCGGTGTGCCGCCCGGGGGCTGGTTTGGCGAGGGCACGGTGCTCAAGCGCGAGAGTTACCGCTACAACATCCAGCCGCTGCGCCCCAGCGTGGTGGCGGGCTTGCCGACCGACAACTTCCATTGGCTGATCAACCATTCGCTGGGGTTCAACCGCTTCATCATGAACCAGCTCAACGAGCGCCTGGGGCAGTTCATCGCGGCACGCGAGATCGACCGCCTGACCAACCCCGAGATCAAGGTGGCCCGGCATTTGGCGGCGCTGTTCAATCCGGTGTTGTTTCCGGGGGTGGGCGAGGTGCTGCGCGTCACGCAGCAGGAACTGGCCTATCTGGCAGGGCTGTCGCGCCAGCGCGTCAACGAGGCACTGCGCCGATTGCAAGAGCAGCAACTCATCCGCATCGAGTACGGCGGATTGCGCATCCTGGACATGGAGGGCTTGCGGCGTTCACTGTTCGAGCACAGCAGCGACAATCGCTGAATCTGTTTGACCACAGGGTCTCTGAAAAATTTCCGCGCAACCCATGACTCAGCCTCCAGCCAAACCTGCCACCGTCCGTCGCGTGCCCCGCGAAGAAGCGCTTGCCACGCCAGGCACAGCAGCGACCACCTCGCGCCTGAACAAGCGCATGGCCGAACTCGGTCTGTGCTCGCGCCGCGAGGCCGATGCCTGGATCGAGCAGGGCTGGGTGCGCGTGAATGGGCAGGTGGCGGGCATGGGCATGCAGGTCAGCCCGGCCGACCGCATCACGGTGGACAAAGAGGCTGAACACAAGCAGCAGCAACAAGTGACCATCTTGCTGCACAAGCCCATGGGCTATGTGAGCGGCCAGGCCGAAGATGGCCACCAGCCCGCAGCCACCCTTATCAACCCACGCACCCACTGGACGGGTGACCCGTCCAGAATCCGCTTCACGCCTGGGCAGTTGCGCGGCCTGGCGCCGGCTGGGCGCTTGGACATCGATTCCACCGGCCTGCTGGTGCTCACGCAAGACGGTCGCGTGGCGCGACAGCTCATTGGCGAAGACTCGGTGATGGAAAAAGAATACCTGGTGCGGGTGGCCTACACCGGCCACGAAAACACCGCCGCCGCCATGGCGGCTTCTGCCACGTATGGCGGCAAGTCTTCGCAGCTGGTCAGCATCGACGAACACAGCCGGGTCAGCGCCGATGTGCGCTCGGTCTTTCCGACAGCGCAGCTCGAACGTTTGCGCCACGGTCTGAGCCTGGACGGCAAACCACTCAAGCCTGCCAAAGTGGAATGGCAAAACCCCGAACAGCTGCGCTTTGTGCTGACCGAGGGCAAGAAGCGCCAGATCCGCCGCATGTGCGAACAGGTGGGCCTGAAAGTGGTGGGTCTCAAGCGCATCCGAATGGGGCGCGTGGTGCTGGGGCAGTTGCCGGTGGGGCAGTGGCGCTATCTGGCGCCGCACGAACGCTTTTGAGCGCTTGAAATACGGTTTTTTGTCCCCAGCTAGGGGGCGTTTTGGTTTTTTCTTTTCCCATTCCATCCCATGAGCAAGCAAACCCATGCCTTTCAGGCCGAAGTGGCCCAACTTCTGCACCTGGTCACCCACGCCCTGTATTCCAACAAAGAGATTTTTCTGCGCGAACTGATCTCCAACGCGTCGGATGCCTGTGACAAGCTGCGTTTCGAGGCACTGAACAACGCCGCCCTCTACGAGGACGCACCGGAGCTGCAGGTGCGCCTGGCCTACGACAAGGATGCGAAAACGCTGTCCATCACCGACAACGGCATCGGCATGAGCGCGCAGGAAGCCATCGACCACCTTGGCACGATCGCCAAGAGCGGCACCAAGGACTTCATGAGCAAGCTGACGGGCGACCAGAAGTCGGACGCGCAATTGATCGGCCAGTTTGGCGTGGGTTTTTATTCCGGCTTCATCGTGGCCGACAAGATCACTGTCGAGTCGCGCCGTGCCGGCCTGGCCGCCAACGAGGGCGTGCGCTGGATCAGCGGC